>Ga0210377_10002939_pt1 | contig 14713 bp, 11 predicted proteins | sample PLM4_65_b1redo_FD_155480 | JGI IMG/M metagenome (GOLD analysis project Ga0210377, IMG submission 155480) | Groundwater sediment microbial communities from an aquifer in East River, Colorado, USA - PLM4_65_b1 redo | ecosystem: Environmental > Terrestrial > Soil > Riparian zone | place: USA: East...
CCGCTCGGCGTCTTTCTGTACGGACTTTTCTGGCTGCACAAAAATACCGAGCTGTACTACTGGGCTTGGCATGGATTGAATGTCGTCACCCAGCTCGGGACACCGTTTCTGATTTACCTGACAATCAGGAAACTGTTTTGTGAACCGCGGTTGCTGGCGTTCTTCGTGGCGGCTGCTTTCGCCGCGATCAGCCTCGACCAGACTCTCCCGTACGCCGCTGCCATCAATTATCGGATTGGCTTGTTGCTGGGCGTGGCGTCGTTCTACCTGACCGCATGTGCGCTCATGAATCACCGCTACAGGGCGATCCTCTCCCTGGCGAGCCTGATTGTCGCCTTCGTCGCGTATGGTGTGTTTATCGAGGCGATTGTGGCGCTGGAGTTCGGAAGATTCGTCATGGTGACGCTTGTCCTAAGACGCCAACAGGCGCTTTCGCGTCTGAAGCTTTTCATGGCGGGGCTGAGGTGGTGGCTTCCGTATCTTGTTATCTGTATTCCCTACATGGCATATAAGCTGCTGAATAAGCCATATGGAATCTACGCGGGCATCTACGAACCCAGCATGTTTTTTTGGCTCAACTGGCAGGATGACGTCAATCTATTGGCTTATCTCTTTTTGTTTCAATGGCTGATCTTTCTCGAATATCTGACACACGTGAGCGCCTCATCGGTGCTGATCGGTCTCAGCGTTATGGTATTTCTCGTGGTGTTGTTCGCTCGATTCGAGAATCGGGGTGTTGGCCGATCGATCAAGACAGCGAAGAAATCAAAGAGCCACCGCCAAGCGATCAAAGACGCGCTATTACTCGGCTTGGTCCTGATGGTCCCGTCTGTACTGCTCTTTCAGTACGTCGGAAGGCCGATAACCTGGGGGATCTACAGTAGTCACGGAACCGTGGGACAGTTCGGTTATGCCGTTATCATCGGTACGCTGCTTGCAGCCGGGTATTACGCGGCGGGTGCTCGCAGCCGATGGAAGACGGTTGTACGTGCGGGTGCCCCACTGTTCTTCGGAGCGGGTGTTTTCTTCAGCAACCTCAATATAGATCTGTATCGCTATTCTCATCAGCAGCAGGGCGCGTTTTGGCAGGCTTTCTTGGAACGATTCCCAGTCCTTCCGGAGAAGGCGGTATTTCTTTTCGATATCAGGAATGAATCCCTCTATCGTCCGATGTATTTTTACGATTATGAATTTCCCCTGAATCTCCTATACGCGCGGAATTCTTCAACTTCGGACTTTCGGCGATATTTTGTTTATACCGCTTACGAACTCAGCGTTGTGAATGACATCATAAAGCCAGACCATCTGGTTGAGACCTATATCAAACGAAACACGTGGTGGGGAAGAGACAAGCTGTACCCCGCCGAGTTCATCGCGGTTCACTATGACGGGAAACGCCTGCTTGTGAACAATGAGATTATTAAGGCGTATCCGGCCACCCCCTACCGTGCCTTGTTGAGCAAGGAAGCCCCAATATGGCCGCGGCAGGAAAGCCAGCACCCCCTCCGTTCGAAAATGTAGCCTCCGGATCGATCGGCGCAGACGTCCGATCGTGATACGGGAGATGCTAGTGCCCGCGCCGGCTATATAGCAGCATGGTAATCTGCTCGGAAACCAAGCCAATAAGAAAAATCAGCACCGAGACACTCAGTAATAGAGCGCTCATGTTGGTAAAGCGATTCTGGGTCATGAAGGTATATGCGTAATAACCAGACCCTGTCGAAAAAAAGAGCAGGCTGAAAGGCATAAACATCTTCAGTGGTGAATAAAGTGTGCCAATCTTGAAGATAATCAGAAAGAACCTGACGCCGTCACGAAGTGGATTGATGTGGCTTTTCCCCGTTCTTTTGTTTGCGGTAATGGGAACATACCCGACGGCGTAACCTGCACGAAAGAATGACATCGTAATCGTCGTAGGATAGGAAAATCCATTCGGGAGTAGATGGAGAAATTCGCGAAATTTGTCAGCGCGGACAACACGAAAGCCGCTTGTCAAATCCGTGATATTTCGATTGACGATCCAAGAGGCAAACATATTGTAGATGTAGTTAACACTCATTCTGCCTATGCTTGCCTGGGACCCTATGCTGCGACTGCCAACAACCATGTCATAACCTTCGGCAAGCTTATCCAGCAGGGAAGGGATATCATCTGGATCGTGCTGTCCATCCGCATCCATGAATATCAGGATATCGCCTGAAGCAGCGCGCGCTCCGGTTTTCACGGCAGCGCCGTTCCCCATACTGTACGGATGTTTCAAGATACTCACATGGTGCTTCTCACAAATGCGGCTTGTCCCATCTGTGGAGTTGTCATCCACGACGATAATTTCAGCGTCAGGGTATCTGGCCCGCAACGTTGGCAGAATGCCGGTTAGGCCGATTTCCTCATTCTTGGCTGGTACGATGATTGACAGGGAGTTCATTGGTTGCCGTTACCCTTCGTAGAATGTGGTCTGGGTAATAAACATATAGCATCTCTTGGCAGAAAATGCGCATTGTTCTTTATTAAAAATCAGAAACACCATAAAGAGTCTCTTCAGTGTTTCTTGCCAGCAATATCGGGTTGTATTTTGCGAAGGAGTTCAACGGTCTTCCGATTTGTCCGTACAGTAACCTCCGACTCTTCAACGTGATTCAACGGCGTCCCAGCTTCATCCGTTCTGCCCAACTCGTAATATGCCGATCCCGGAACAAGCCGGTTAGCCTGCGTGATATAGACCAGGGCGCGCTGGGTGTCACCTGCATGGACATGAAGTTTGGCGGCATCGGATGCGATGAGGGCGCGATATTCAATTGTTGATTTAGGATTTTCCGCTGCGCTATCCAGCCATTCGACGGCATCGAGGCGAAGTGAATTGCAGGCAATGATATTGTTAATTACGCACTTGGTCAGCACATCCAGCGCAACTACCCCGTATACGGAAATTGGCTTACTTCTTAGCATTTCGCTGATTGTGTTTCCATCCGACTGGCTGTGGACGAGTTTTAATGTGCCGTTGATGTTTTTTACCTCTATGGAATTGGGCAGGGCTCCAATGTGAAATTTTTTATCTTCCGTTTTAACTTGGGCCTTGTCGAGACCGGAATGGATATCTGACTCCAATTTCGCGAGGTAAAGCCGCATATCGAGTCGAAAACCGACTTCCTGTGGGTCAACGCGGATGCCGTTGATAGTGTGTTGAATGGCGCGGATGAAATCATTTTTATCGAGAATTGCCACACTCGCGGCGAAATTATTTGCGCGGGGAGAATTCGGGTGATGAGTGACATGATATTCCGCCAGTGTGTAGGCCTCCCTCCAGGTATTTGCCCAAGCCCATGTGCTGAATCCAAAGATAAGAACGATTGCATAGGGCAGTATGGTGATTAGGGTATTGTTCTTTTTAATTTTTATTCCTGATAAAAGATGGATGATGGCGTAGGCAACCGCAAATATAACACCATAACTTGGCAGATAATTCCTGTGTTCGTAGGCGATTTCGAGCCCGAAAATACTCGACTCCAGGCTATGTCCCGCCAGATACCAGAGGACGGCAAAACTCGCCAAGGGGTAACGCCTGAATTTGATTAGCGCGAATCCTAGCAGCACAACGATTCCCATAACGGCGGGAAGGGTGCTGAGGGGCTGGAGAAGCCCCGTGCTGACCGGGATATCATCGTGGAACAGCCCTAACCTCTGGACGCTAGGCACGAGCAACAGGCTCAGATAGAACCACATAACCCGTGTTTCCGTTATGAGTCGTTCGTAGGGAGAGAATGGCCGTGCAGCATAGGTATTGAAAAAGAAATCCGGGTGTACCAGCAGATAGGAAATAAATAATATTAGAGGAATCAGAATCGTGCACAGGTAAAAACCCCAAAGCCATTTTCGGTCTGAAGCAGACAGAAGATCGCGGCGGTAGAGGGTCAGATCGACAACGAATGCCAAGATCGGGAGAAGGACGGCATTTTCTTTCGCGCCGATGCCGAGCAGCGTCCCACCCACCACTCCGGTGGCCATCATTAATCGGGCATTTTTCCTCGACAACTCGAGATTCTTTCTTCCGTGGAGATAGATGATCAATCCCAGAATCACGAAGAGGGCCGATAGGCTGGTCATGCGCTGCACGACATAAAGGATGCTCGTGAGCTGTATCGGATGGAGTGCCCATAATGCCGTGGTAAATACAGCGATCCGTCGTCGGCTGTTATCGTCATGCAGCCCGGCCAGACGCGGAGTTTCGAGCAATTTCAGGCTGAGAAGACAGATTAAAAATGCATTTAAGAGATGAATGGCCAGGTTCGTCACCTTAAAGGCGAAAGCGGGATAGAAGCCGCTGTTGAAATAATAATTCAGTGCAAACGAAATAGCCGCGATTGGACGTTTTAGTGGCCCGCTATCGTTGCCCATCAGTGCGGCAAGGACACTATCGCTGGTGAGCTTGGTAAGCGCGACCGAGGAGTTATTTAGAATGTTTTCATCGTCGTCGAGCACATACGGGCCATTCAGACCAGGCCAATAGACGATGCAGACGAGCAAGGCCGCGCCTATGAGTGACAAAAGCGTAGTGTTTTTCAAAAGTTGTAGAAAGGAGGTACTCTTGACCATTCGTGGGCGCGGGTTATTGATGTGGCATCTTCATGTCATAAATTGTATGCCATTCATTATTAGTTAGCCCGGTTCTTCAGGCGATTGATGTCGGTCTCTATTCGGGATATCTCACGGTCACGGGGGTAACGGGTTTGAGCATTAGCCTCCTTGAGTTTTGCCAACACATATTCAGCGTTGTGAATCTGCCCTAGTTTGATAAAGATAGCGATCTGCTCGAAAAGCGGATGCAGGAACTGTTTGTCAGCGTCGTGCGCTTGCTGAAAGAGATTCAGGGCTTCCAGATATTTTCCCTGCATCGCCTTGATCCTGCCGAGGCGGTATTGAAAGTAATACGGGTCTGGTGCATCTGGTTTCTCAAGTATTATTTCGACCCACTGTTCAATATATGGGAGGAGCGAGTTGCACCATTTGGGCAGACACTCATCCACGCGATTCAGCGTTAGAATGGTGGTGGCAGTAATTTTCCCGTCCCTCAGCCGTTGTAGCACCTCAGTGTAGTCCGCCTGATTCGAGGCCTGCTTCTGACGCGCGTCCAGCAACAAAAGCTCCATGGCATATCCTGCTTCATGCGTATCCAGCGCAGCGGCCTGCCGTACCGCTTTTTGTGCTTCTTGATAGCGTCCTTGGGCTTCCAGCAGCACGCTGTATCCGATCTGGCTGCGTGCCGACTGTGGATGGTGGGCAATCTCATAACGGTAGAAGGTATTGTGATCAGACCATTGGCTGGCTCGTACGAACGTTGTGCCAGTGAATGCCATGACAATGGCGGCGTAAGCCGCCCAAATCAACCGGCGGCGTTGCGACGGGGCAGGGTGGGCAAGCACCGAGGCGATACCCAGAGCAAAGCCGAACGAGGGAAGATAATTTCGGTGCTCATGGGCGATTTCGAGAGGCAAGATTGTCGATTCCATCAGGTGTCCAGCAAAGAACCAAAAGATACCTAAACCAAGCAGAGGATTTCGCTTGAGCAACCAAAAGCCAGTAATTATCAGGGCGGCTATACCGAGCAACGAGGGCAGCGTGGTCCAAGGAATGAAGAAGGATGAAGAGATAATAACGTCGTCATGCTGGTGGCCAAGACGAGAAATGTCAGGCACGAATAGTAGGGACAGATAAAAGAACATCACTCGGGCTTCGGTGACAAGTCGTTCGAACATTGTGAAATCACGGTTTTCGTAGCGCGGAAGCGCGTACATGGTTACTAATAGCAGGATGACCAAGGCTGTCAGAGCCATCAGTATCCAAATCGTCCATTTTTTCCGTGCAGGGAAAATTCTCCAGTTACGCCAAGGGAGCTCATTCTGATATAGGAAGAGTTCAAGAAGTACGGCGAATAACGGTAAGAGTGCGGCATTTTCTTTGCTCAGTATGCCAAGCGTACTGCCACCGACGATTCCGATCGACGTCAGCCAAAGCCCTATTTTCTTGCGTCCCGCAAGCATCTGCTCTCTGCCGTGCAGATAGCAGATCAGCCCCAGTAATGTGAAGGTGGCGGCGAGTTCTGTCATGCGCTGGACAACATAGAGTACGCTCGTGAGTTGAATTGGGTGGATGCTCCAAACAAGCGCCACGCATGCCGCCAGAAGGTAAACCGCATTATGCGGTTGCGATGCACCGCTGGCCGACATATTCGGTCTCACTCGTACGCGCGAGAGAATCAACGAGGCGAGCCAGAATACCAGCAGGGTGTTCAGAAGGTGTATTACGAGATTGGTGAGCTTGAACGGCGTTGAATCTTTAAGACCATCAGCGAAATAGTAATTTAACGCGAAACTCGCCATCGATATTGGTCGCCTGAGTGGCCCTGACTCCATCGAAAAGGCCGCACTTTGCAGGCTGGATACGTCGAGCGAGGTAACATGAACATAGCTGTTATGAATGATGTTCGTATAGTCGTCAAATATCCATGGACCGGAGAGTCCCGGCAGGTAGACCGTGGTACATAGCAGCAACGTTACCAGTAATATAACGACGGGATAAAAGCGTGGTTGAACAAGCATCGTAGTGGATGGATTGTCGACGATACAGATCTATAACGAAGTCTGAATGAATAAGCAGTATCGCATAACGTAATTATCCTGTGCATGCTGGGGTCGTTCCTATGACTTCAGCTGTGCTGATAACCTAGCGCTCAAGAGCGGGAACCAAATGTACAAAATACGAAAAAGGGCGGCTTCCGCCGCCCTTTTTGTAATGCCATTGTAGAGTATTGGCTAGTTCTTCGGTCGATACTTGGTCGGAACACTGCCCGTTACATCCCACCGCAGGTTGCCACCCGAGGTGCCGCCACCTCCAATAGTTGGCGTGTAAACCACAGATTTGGCTTTCGCGGTGCCAAGTGATTTTTCGGAGGTCAAGACAACGGTTATGACACCAGTACTTATAAAACCAACCGACGATACATATTTGCTCTTGTAGCTAGCGGCCGCAGATATATTCAAGCTTGACGGTGTCTGGGGAATTGAACCCAAGGCATAGCCTTCGCTGTAGGCTACGTCGATGGCGGTTTTTACCGCACCGGACAGACTCGCTGCCTCAGATACACGCGAGCGGATCGTATAGTCCTGATATGCTGGCACCGCGATGGCAGCCAGAATGCCGATGATCGCTACCACGATCATCAATTCGATAAGTGTAAAACCCTGTTGCAGCTTTTTCATAAAACCTCCAATTGGATATTGCTGTTACGAGGGTGCCTCGGAAATAACCGGCCCTGTTTTTCCTTAAACGGGGACCGTTTGCAAGCAAGGGGTTCAGGCTTCCAGCCAGGCCGATGCTTTCCGTGACATCCTCAGTTACCTACTTAGCAGAGCCCCTCCCGAAGTCAATTCGGAAGGGACGCGGCTAAATTTACACACGTCTGGCCATAAATGGTGCATGTTCTATGCCAACGCCTACCCGCCGGTTACCGGTGGGGTGGCTAGTATGACCCATTGAAATATAATAGCTTTTTTAAAGTTACCATCTCTATTTATAGTTTTCCAGAGTCAATTTCCATAGCTGTGCCGCCATTTTTGGGCAAAGCTGCCCAAGCCCGTCATTAATTTATTCAATCCCTAGCTTCTCCAGCTTGTAACGCAGGGCGCGAAAGCTGATGCCCAACAGCTTGGCGGCGGCGGTTTTGTTCTGGTGGGTCTGGGTAAGCGCCTTCTCGATGGTGGCCCGTTCCACGCGTTCGAGATAATCGTCCAGCGATTCCTTGCCGCCCATGACCGTGTCCTCGTTGTCCATGTCGGGGGCATCGGCCTGTAGCTGCAGATCCTGTGCCGATATTTCCGTACCGTTACAAAGGGTCAGCGCCCGTTCCAGAATGTTTTCAAGTTCCCTTACGTTGCCCGCGAACGGATAACGTTGCAGCGCCTCGCTGGCATCCGCGGTCAGGCGCGGCGGCTTCATGGCCAGAATGTCGGAAAGCTTGCGGCATAGCGCTTCCGCGAGCAGGGGGATGTCTTCGGTGCGCTCGCGCAACGCCGGAATATGCAGCTCGATCACGTTGAGCCGGTAATACAGATCCTGGCGGAACTTCCCCTGCGCCACCAGATCCTGAAGGCTTTTATGGGTGGCGGAAAGAATGCGCACATCCACCTTGATCTCGCTCTGCGAGCCGACCGGGCGTATGGATTTTTCCTGGATCGCACGCAGCAGCTTGACTTGCATGGACAGCGGCAAATCGCCCACTTCGTCGAGAAACAGCGTGCCGCCGTCGGCGGCCTTGAACAGGCCATCCTTGTCCGTGACCGCGCCGGTAAAGCTGCCTTTCCGGTGGCCGAAGAATTCGCTTTCCATGAGGCTCTCGGGAATGGCGCCGCAGTTGACCGGCACGAATGGTTTTTCCGCGCGTGGGCCCAGCTCGTGGATCAGGCGCGCGGCCAGTTCCTTGCCGGTGCCGGACTCACCGCCGATGTAAACCGGCGCTTGGCCGCGGGCGAGGCGTTCGATCATGGCCCGTACTTTCTCGATGACCGCCGATTCGCCCAGCATCTTTCTGGCTCCAATGTTGGAAGGCTCGGTGTTGCTGACAGTCGCTTTAACGGCCGGTGACTGGCCCACACGCAGGGCGGCACGCACGATGTTACGCAGATCGTTGAGATCGAGAGGTTTGGAGACGAAATCAAAGGCGCCGGCCTTGAGCGCTGCGACCGCCGTTTCCATGTTGCCAAACGCGGTAATGACCGCCACCGGCAGGTAGGAATATTTTTCCTGAATATGACGCACGAGTTCGATGCCGTTGCCGTCCGGGAGGCGCATGTCGGTCAGGCACAGGTTGAACTCGAATTCCGTCAGCAGATGACGCGCCTCCTCCAGATTGGAGGCGGAGCGGGTCTCGAGATTCATGCGCCCCAGTGTAAGTTCGAGCACTTCACGAATGTCCGGCTCGTCGTCGACAATCAGAATCTGGCTTTTCGACTTGTTCATAGTGTTCCTAGTTCAGCGCAATCTTCCGCGCGCACAAAAGTGACCCGAAAACGGCTGCCTACTCCGCCTTCACCCGGATGGTAGTTCAACGACGCGCCGTTGCCTTCGCACAATTCACGCGCGATGTACAACCCGAGTCCGGTGCCCTTGGGAGTGGTGGTGAAGAAGGGGTCAAAAATATTGTCCGCGATGTCCGGATTGACCCCCGCCCCCCAATCGATAACGTCCACGGTTGGCCTGTCCTCGCTGTCCCGGCCGCCCTGGAATTTGATCAGCGGTGTGCCGGTGAAGGGTGGACTGTGGCGCAACGCGTTCTGACACAGATTGGAAATGATCTGGTAAAGCTGATCCGGATCCACGCATACATCAATATCATGCATACCATGAGTGACAAATGCCTCGCGCGGGACGGACACGGTTTCAGAGTATTGACGCAGGAAGTCTTCCAACCAGGAATCAAGTTCGAGTTGGACGGGATTGATGCGGTCGCGCCGGCTGAGCTGTGTGACGTTTTGCACGATTACATTCATGCGCTTGCTTTGTTCTTCAATGATTTTGACCAGCCGTTTTTCCTCGGCGTTGTCGGTATCCATAGTTTCCCCGAGTAATTGGGCGGCGTTGGTGAGCGCACCCAGGGGGTTGCGGATTTCGTGAGCGATGCTCGCGGTCAGCCGCGCGAGCGCCGCCATTTTCAGTTGTTGTGCCTGCTGTTTAAGAACCGCCATGTCTTCGAGGAAGATCAGCTTGACCGCATTGTTGTCGCCCAGGGAAACAAAACGCGGCAGCAGGGTATAACCGACGGGCGAGGTAAATACCTTGCGACCGCGGTTTACGGCGCTATTTCCCAGCCACTGGAACAACTGGATGGCCAGATCCGGAGAAATCTCGTTGAGCGTGGATTTTTTCTCTGCCTCGTTATGGATGCCGAGGTATTTCAGCGCCGACTGGTTGATCAGGCGTATGCTCCCCTGCGGGTCGCAGATAACGACACCGGATTGCATGCGCTGAATGACGAGCTCGTTGAGCTGAGTAAGGTTGGCGACGTCCACGCCGCGACGCTGGGCGAGTTCTTCGGTGGCGCGCAAGCGCGTGGCGAGCAGGTAACCGAAAAATGCCGTGGCATATAGGCCGATCCCGAACAACCCAACCTGCGGGAAATCCTGCAGCATGTCGGTTTCAGCCCCGCTGGCACCCGTTAACCATCGCCAGGAATGCTCCAGCAGCACGGCGATGGTGGCGAGCGACGCATAAAAAATGGTCAGACGCTTGCCAAGCATCAGGCTGGTGCCGGCAATGGCCACCACTAGCATCAACCCCAGGCCGCTGGCCAGACCGCCGCTCGCATGCATGATGATGGTTAGCAGCGTGACATCGGAAAAGGAAAGCAGTGTGGCTTGGCTCTCGTAATCGGGTTTGCGCCAATGGATGGCAAAGACCGCCGTCAAGCTGATGATGGCGTAGACCACGCTCGAACTGAGGAACAGGCCTGGGTGCACCTCGCCAAAAGGCGTGTATTTTCCAATGAAAACGGCTATCGCCGACGCCGCGATAGCGATCGCCAGGCGGTAGAAATTGAAGTACTTAAGAAGTTTCCAGTTTTGGGCTTCTACCGTGGCCTGACCCTCTGCCTTGCTCAGTCCAGACGGGGGGAGCGCGCTTTCCGTAGCTGTCATACCTTATTGAAATAGCACAGATTTGGAAGGGTGGCAAAATTTGTCAGTATATTATTTTTCCCGGTTTGGTGGCTGGCTTTTGTGCGGGGAAAAGGAAAGCCCTAATCCTTTTATTGTCGTGGAGAAGGCTGATTCTTTAAGACAAGAGCGAAGCGATTTTGCTTTAAGCAAAATCCGTGGCGCACTGATTCTAGTGATTCTTCGAGACTTTCAGATGCTCTTCACAACAGTAGTGCTTCCCGTCTTTCTGGATGGCCTCCGATTCCGGCAGGTGCACACCGCATTGAGCACAGACGACCATTTTGGCGATTGAGGGTTGACGGCGAGAGTCGTCCTGACGTGAAGCAAGGGCGCGCTTGATGATTTGCAGGACCAACCACAACCCGAACAAGATTATGATAATGCGAAGAAGTTGCCCCATATTCTAATGTATGAAAGTCCGGGCGGGATTGAAAAAGTCGACCAAGTCTCGTCGTGGACGGCATCTAGGTTGGTCGGGGTGAGAGGATTTGAACCTCCGGCCCCTTGCTCCCGAAGCAAGTGCGCTACCAGGCTGCGCTACACCCCGTTGATACATCACTATCTATTGCGATGGGCGGAAAAATGGGCCAGATCGAGAAGCGCTTGCTTGTAAGGCGAATCCGGTATGGCGTCCAAGGCGGCAGAGGCTCGGGAAGCCTCGTCTTCTGCCCGGCGCGCAGTGTACGTGATGGAACCCGTTGATTCAATGGCGTCCATGACCTCATCCATCTGGGCCAGACCGCCTTCTTCGATGGCGGAGCGGATCAGCTCGCGCTGGCGGTTGTTGCCCTGGCGCAGGGTATATATGAGCGGCAGGGTCGGTTTGCCTTCGGCGAGGTCGTCGCCGATGTTTTTGCCCAGGTCATGGTTATCGCGTCCATAGTCCAGCACGTCGTCGATCAGCTGAAACGCCGTGCCGAGATGCATGCCATAAGCTGCCATCGCCTCTTCGACTTCTTTGCCTTGGTTGCAGATGATGGCGGATAGTTGGGAACCGGCCTGGAAAAGCTTGGCGGTCTTGTTGCGGATGACCTCGATATATCGCTCCTCGGTGGTTTCGGGGTCGTGGCAGTTGAGCAGCTGCATGACCTCGCCCTTGGCGATGGTATTGGTGGTGTGGGCGAGGATTTCCATCACGCGCATGCTGCCTACTTCAACCATCATCTCGAAAGCGCGTGAATACAGAAAATCCCCAACCAGCACGCTCGCTTCGTTACCCCAGATGCTGTTGGCGGTGGTGTGACCGCGGCGCATCTCCGAGGCGTCCACCACGTCGTCGTGCAGCAGGGTGGCGGTGTGGATGAATTCGATGATGGCCGCCAGCTGAATGTGGGCCGACCCCTCGTAACCGAGGGCCCGGCTGCCCAGCAGCACCAGCACCGGCCGCAGGCGTTTTCCGCCACTGTGCACGATATAGGACCCCATCTGGTTGATCAGGACGACGTCGGACTGCAACCGCGCTTCAATCTCGCGGTTTACGGCCTGCAGATCGTCGCGGGCCAGCGCCTTGATGGCTTCATAATCCATGGAAATAAGGGGTGGTCGAGGTCCGGGCGCATGCTAGGGGGACGATATACGCGCGTCAAGCCGTTTGACCTGTTGCCCGCCAATCGTTAGAATTGCCGGCCTTTTAGCGGGTTTCTCCGCCTAGTCCGGCCCCACGGGGCATTCAGGAGTCGAATTTATGTACGCGGTGATTGAAAGCGGCGGCAAGCAGTACCGGGTGTCCCCGGGCGATGTCATTCAGGTAGAGAAACTGGATGCCCCCGAAGGTCAGACCGTGGACCTCAGCCAGGTGCTCATGGTGAGCGACGATCAGGGCGTGCGTGTCGGCAATCCGGTGCTGGCGGGCGCGACGGTAACGGCCACGGTGAAAAGCCACGGGCGTGATGACAAGATCAAGGTGTTCAAGATGCGCCGGCGCAAGCACTATCGCAAGACCCAGGGCCACCGTCAGTACTACACCGAACTCGAGATCACCGCGATTAAATAAAATAGATTCTTACCCACTCCCCCTCTCCCTTGAGGGGAGAGGGATGGGGTGAGGGTGAGTAAGTTAACGAGGTTTTAACCATGGCACATAAAAAAGCAGGCGGCAGTTCACGCAACGGTCGAGATTCCCATGCCCAGCGCCTGGGCGTTAAGCGCTATGCCGGCGAGCAGGTGCTGGCGGGCAACATTCTCATTCGTCAGCGCGGCACCGAGTATCATCCCGGCATGAATGTCGGCATTGGCAAGGACGATACCTTGTTCGCCAAGGTCAACGGCCAGGTGAAATTCGAGATCAAGGGACCGCGCAGCCGCAGAACCGTAAGCATCATCCCGGGCTGATCCCGCTACGCAGGCGTTGCAAAACCCCGCCCTGGCAACACGGCGGGGTTTTTTATTTTTATAACCGGTAATCTTGTGATATGAAATTCGTTGATGAAGCCACTATACGTATCGAGGCCGGCAATGGCGGCAACGGCGCGCTATCGTTCCGGCGCGAGAAATTCATCCCCCGCGGCGGGCCGGACGGCGGTGACGGTGGCGACGGTGGCAGCGTTTATCTCGTTGGACGGGAAGGACTCAATACGCTCGTGGATTTCCGTCACACACGTGTTTTCCGCGGCGAGAGTGGTGTCAAGGGTGGTGGGAGCAACTGCACCGGAAAATCCGGGAAGGATCTTTACGTACCGGTTCCTCTCGGCACGCGGGTGACGGATGCGGAAGCGGAAGAACTCATCGGGGAAATTACCCACGATGGCGAATCGCTGCTTGTGGCCCACGGCGGCAAGGGCGGATTGGGAAATACCCATTTCAAATCGAGCACCAACCGCAGCCCACGGCGCATGACACCGGGCAAGCCCGGCGAGCGCCGTGCACTCGCCCTTGAGCTTCAGGTGCTCGCGGATGCCGGTCTGCTCGGCCTGCCCAATGCCGGCAAGTCGACTTTTCTGCGCGCCGTATCGGATGCGCGTCCCAAGGTGGCGGATTATCCGTTTACCACGCTGCATCCTCATCTGGGCGTGGTGCGCATCGAAGAGAGCCGCAGTTTCGTGGTAGCCGACATTCCCGGTCTAATCGAGGGTGCGGCTGAGGGCGCGGGTTTGGGTCATCAGTTTCTGCGGCACTTGTCGCGCACGAATATACTATTACATCTGGTGGACATGGCGCCACTCGAGCCGGATGCTGATCCCGCGGCCGGTGTGAAGGCCATTGAGTCGGAGCTGAAAAAATTCAGTCCGGCGCTGGCCAAGCGGGAGCGCTGGCTGGTGCTGAATAAAATGGACCTTCTGCTCGCGGAGGAGCGAGAGGCACAGGCCAAACATCTGCTTAAAAAGCTGAAATGGAAGGGCCCGGTGTATAGAATCTCCGCGATCAACCGCGAGGGTTGCCGTGAACTGGCCATGGATCTGATGCGGCGGCTGGAGCAATTGAAAAAGAAAACGGAAAAAACCACTCATGTCCGTAAACGTCAGCAATAGCCCACGCGCATCGCTGAAGAGCGCGCGCCGTGTCGTGGTCAAGATTGGCAGCGCGCTGCTGACACGCGACGGCCAGGGACTGAATAACGACGGCATCCAGAATTGGGTCGGGCAACTGGCGCAGTTCCGCGCCCGCGGCGTGGAAATGGTGCTGGTGACTTCCGGTGCCGTGGCCGCCGGCATGCAGCGGCTCGGCCGCCATCAGCGCCCGCATGCGCTGCATGAACTGCAGGCCATGGCGGCCGTCGGCCAGATGAATCTGGTGCAGGTTTATGAATCCGCGTTTCAGCGTCATGGGCTGCACACGGCGCAGGTGCTTCTCACCCACGACGACCTCGCGAATCGCAAGCGCTATCTCAACAGCCGTAGCACCTTGCGCACCTTGCTCGGCCTGGGCGTCATTCCCGTCGTCAATGAAAACGATACCGTGGCCACGGAAGAAATCCGTTTCGGCGACAACGATACCTTGGCCGCGCTCGTGGCCAACCTCGTCGAGGCCGATCTGTTGCTCATTCTCACCGATCAAAAGGGACTTTACGATCG
>Ga0210377_10002940_pt1 | contig 14712 bp, 13 predicted proteins | sample PLM4_65_b1redo_FD_155480 | JGI IMG/M metagenome (GOLD analysis project Ga0210377, IMG submission 155480) | Groundwater sediment microbial communities from an aquifer in East River, Colorado, USA - PLM4_65_b1 redo | ecosystem: Environmental > Terrestrial > Soil > Riparian zone | place: USA: East...
ATCATTCAGGCGCTGGTAATGACCTGGATAATAATATGACCCGCTCGATTACATTGGGCGCTGGGCCGATCACGTTATCCATGCAGGCGCGATATCATATTGAGGCTTGCTGGGACTATGCCTATGTCGAAGTTTCCACGGATGGAGGTGCCACATTCGCGCCTATCCAGACATCTGCCTCCACCAATGACGACGAGAACGCCCAAAACTTTGGGTTTGGTATCACCGGAACCTCCGGCACACCCAAGGTTTGCGATCAGTTTGGCACGCCCGTTTGGGTGCCGGTTACAGCAGACCTCAGTGCATTCGCCAATCAGACCATCCAATTGCGTTTCCGCTACTGGACTGATGGTGCTGTGGCGGGTCAGGGATTTGGTGTTGACAATATCACGATCACTGGTCTTGCTGATGATGGAGCCGAGACTGACCCAGGCTGGAGCTACGCTGGATTCTCTCGCACAACTGGCACGACCACCATACCCTTCTTCAACGCCTACTTTGCTGAGTTCCGCACCTATCAGGGCTATGACAACGGTTTGAAGACGGGTCCCTATAACTTTGGCTTCGGCGACACAAAACCGGATTGGGTCGAGCACTTCCCCTATCAGGATGGTCTGCTGGTCTGGTACTATGACACCTCCTTCGCGGATAACAATGTTGGTGACAACTGTCTCTCCGGCCGTTGCGGTGGTTTGTTCCTGCCGGTGGATGCACATCCCAACCTGTTGCTCCGTCCAGACAACGGTTTAGTGTGGCGCCCGCGCATCCAGTCTTACGATTCAACATTCGGTTTGGATAAGACTGACAAGATCTGTCTGCACACGAGCAGCACGGTTTCTCAATGCTACGGTCCGCTGCCAGCCAACCCGCTGTTCGATGACACCCAGAGCTATTGGGTTGCCCCGAATCCATCGATCAATCATTTTGGTTGGGCAAGTGTTCCTCTGCCCGGCTTCGGTGTGACCATTCGTGTGAACAGTGTTTCTGCACAGAATACGTTCATGCAGGTAACGTTGGATCACAAGTAAATTTGCTGGTCGTTCGTCAAAGTAAGATGTAAAAAATCCCCCACAGGAAACTGTGGGGGATTTTTATCTTCCAATTGCATATGATTTTCACGGAATGTCTGTAAATCAACTCACTTCACCATAATCAAGTTGTCTGATCAATAAGTTACAAACACAATAAATGCTTGCCTTTTCTTCCTGGCTTGCTATAATGAATATAGTCGAAAAGGCAAACCCGTCGTGAGGCGGGGACGCAAAGTCATGGATCTTCCAGTCTGATGCGTAGAGATTGGAAGACTGCCAGACCACTGAAAATAATTTCGGCGGTTTTTATTTGGAAAGGAGGCAACCAATAGATTAACATGCAGCGTGTCATCGCCAAATTATTCAAACATGAGGAGACTATTATGAAAGGAAAAATTTTTACCGTCCTTAGTGTTCTGATGATACTTGTGATTGCCCTGCCTGCCACGGCAGTTTTGGCGGGCAACCCTGCGCCTCCCAATTTGACGACACTACAACCGGGCGGCTTTCGTACCATCGAACAGGATCTGACTATTAATGTTGTGTTCCTGGGCTATGAACCGGGAAGCGGTTCGATGAATATCGACGAGGACGACTTTCTGGGTCAGCTTCCTTCAACATATCAAACCATCAATCGTTACCCGGCTTTTTATGGCTTGCCAGCCTCACTGGGCTTGACATTCAACTACGATTACAACATGGTGTATGCTGGTGACGTCTTCGAGGATGCGTTCTTTGGTTATCTGGATTCCATCGCTACGGCCCAACCACTGACTGTTTTCCAATCAGATTACAACGCACAGGATAATAATACCCTGGATGTTACAGATAATCACTGGATCGATGCGCCATCAGTGGAACGATGGCTGGCTGACAATACCGAATCCATGCTGGGTGTTGATACGCAACAATATACCGTCTTCTTCGTTAACTGGTACAGCCGACCCGATTTCGAGTTCCATGTGTATTCGAAAATTGGCGAACCTGACCCGGAAACAGGTTACGATTTTGGTTTGTTACGCGACTCCCGTAAAGTGATTGCGTGGGGAGGCACCACGCCTGATGATGAAGAGACCGGTTTAGGGAGTCTGCATCGTATCTGGTTCTATGACCTGTCAGCCGGACCCGAGGGCTGGACCGATAACTGGAATGTTGACGATGCCGACCTGGATGGCAACGGTGTGACAGACTATCGCATGCCGCCTGTCTGGGAGTATGGCAAATCGAGCGGATACAGACCCTTCGACGATCTGTCGGGCGATCTGGGCAAGGTGACCCGCTATGTGGCGCTTGACCTGCTGTTCAATACATCTCCGCTATATAAGCCTGCCCTCTCGGCGCCCAAACTTCCATCCGATATTCAGTTGGATATCAATGTCTTTCAAATGGATCCAAACTCAGACGGCACAGACTATTTCGATGAAGGCTTGCTTGCCAGCGAGTTGAATGAATTACAACCGCTTAATACCTTTACCACCGAAATAACCAGCCAGCCCTTCAAATCGAGTTTTGCTAAAATGTACTTGTGCTTTTACAACGATGTGTCGTGTTTTGGCAATCGCCTGTTCGGGATCGCATTCGCCGACCCGTTTTTGTTCTTCAGCGATCGTCTTCTCCAATATTTGGAAGGGGACGGCGATTATGAAGTGCCGATCTTCGCCTACAACACCACAGACGAACTATTCACGTGTTGTTTGGGCTATGCCGACGACAACTGGGCAGATGGTACTCAAAGTTTTGTCTTTGGCTTTGATTCACCATCAGTCCGGGATGTGAGTGGATATGGTTTTACAACCACTTTCATCCATGAGGTCGGTCATCATCTGGGTATGTCACATCCACACGATGGCTACGACTATGAAGCGAATGTGGATTATGGTCCCGGCGACGACTTCTACTTTGCCTGGTCTGGCGATGAGTCGAATAGCATCATGAGCTATGTTGATCTCAACTGGGATTTCAGCCAGTTTGACCGCGACAACATGAATCGCTATCTAACATCGGTTTACATCAATCAAGCCAATGCTATTCTCGCCAATATCTATGCCAGCCCGAAAGCCAATATGGCGGCTGGCCTGCTCACATCGGCAGATAATCACGCGGCTTTGGCTCTCAGCGCTTATGATGCCATGGATTACGCTGGTGCTGCTTCCCAAGCCAGAATGGCTTATCGAGATGTACTGGCCGCCGCGGCCAAGATCGGCGTTTCAGTGGAACCGCAATCCTGGCAGGCTGATTACAAAGCCAAAGGCGCTAGCGACAAGTTCGTGGATAGTGTTAATTACCAGCGCAGTAAACCCTAAACAGGTTGACAGTACGGGGAGGTAGCCAAAGATGGTTGGCTGGCAGGGAATTTCCCTGCCAGCCATTTTTTACATAAAATTTATCTTTCATTATCTCTATTCTTACAGATGAAAATTAAACTAGGCACAATTCAATCAATGGATAAAGGAGATAATAAACCATGACCTTCTATTTGCAGACTTACCCGTATAACCACATTCAGCAGAGACCATCCCGCCGGGTAATGCGCCGCTGGGTGGAGAACGATCAGCACGCACTCGGTGTGAACATTCGCGAAGAGGATGAAACATACTTCCTTTCGGCGCTCGTGCCGGGACTTAACGCCGATGACCTGAACATCCAGGTTTTGGATGATGTCGTCCGCATCGAGGGCGAATACAAGCTGGATGACGCCCAGTATCTTATGAGGGAACTCCCATACGGTTCATTCACGCGGACCCTGCGCCTGCCCGCCGTTATCGACGCGGACCACGTCGAAGCGAAGATCGCCGACGGCGTGTTAACGCTGAGACTGCCCAAGGCAGAATCCGCCCGCCCGAAGAAGATCAGCATCAATTTCAAGTAGGAAGCGGGGATTTTGTCAAACCGGGACCGCGCCATGGCGCGGTCTTTTTCATTAAGGGGACCAGTCAACGTGTATAATTCGTCCATTCTTAACTTTGGAGAACACTAGTGCGTTCAAGACCCATCATCCTTTTGGTTGTGCTCGCCATACTGTTGACAGCCTGCGGTTCCAATGAGACCGTTGCCACGAACACGCCTGTACCGACTGATACGCCGATCATCCCGCCCACTTTGACGGCAACACCAACTGTGCCACTTGCGGTGCTCGTGCTGCCTGCCGACCTTGATGCGGAAATCTCGAACCTATACCAGAAGACCGTCTATGACCTGGCGCAAGCATCGGGATTCCGTTTTCAGGTACGGAACACGTTTACGACAGCCGACCTCGAGCCGGGCTTACAGGTTGTGATCGCGCTTCCACCGGATCCCGGTGTTGTTGCGCTTGCCGCCGCAGCTCCACAGGTGCAATTCCTTGCGATCAATACCCCGGGTATTGCCGCTGGCGGGAACGTCAGCGTGCTGGGTGGCAATTCACAGTCTGAGATCGCCGCGTTCCTGGCTGGCTATACGGCCGCGCTCATCACGGACGATTATCGCATTGGCATGATGATCCCCAAGGATAACGCGGATGCATTGCGCGCTTTGAATGCGTATGCCAACGGCAGGACCTACCATTGCGGCATATGTCGTCCGTTCTATTATTTGAACTGGGGTTTTCCGCAGTATGTGGAGATCTCTGCCGAAGAGGATAAAGCCAATTACGATGCATATGCCGATATTCTGATGCTTCAGTATAAAGTGCGCACGATCTATCTGTATCCAGATATTGCCATCCCCGAGTTGTATGAATATATCGGCACGACCGGCATTAATATGATCGGGACGATCACCCCCGAGCAACGCCCCGCAGGCTGGGTGATGACGATCCAACCGGATGTCATCAAGGCGATACAAAATGCGTGGCCCCAATTGATCGCTGGACAGGGGGGAATCACGGTTCAATCTCCCCTTGGCTTGAGCGATGTTGACCCAACCCTTCTCTCCCCTGGAAGACAGCGCCTCGTCCAAAAGGTGCTGGAAGACTTGCAGGCAGGTCGCATCGATATTGGGTCCACCCCGTAATGGAAACTTTTCGCTGGTTCCTGTGATCGGTAATAAATCAAAACTCCCGCATCCGACGGGAGTTTTGATTTGAAGGGGAGAAAGAAAAGGAGGAGGAACTGAAACGTTACGCAGACACACCCAAATTCATCATGGCCGGAATTCTTTCATTCCGTTCGCCATGTCCAAGCCATGCCATAGCTTTGACCACCAGCACCGCCGGGTTGACGGGTTTGATGAGACATTCATCCGCGCCCAACATGTTGGCTTCGAACACTTCCTGAGCCGTGTTCGCCGAAACAAGCATGAGGATGGGACCGCGGCTTGCTTCGCGCAAATTCTTCAACAAGGAGGCGCGTTCCGTCCTGGTCAATTGCATGTCGATCAACATCATCGATGGACCGACCAGACGCGCTCCCTGCAAAGCGTTCGAAACATTCGATTCGCAGAGCACGATGCAATTCCTCTGGTGGAAGAGAGGTTCCCAGATTGCCGCTGTCTTGGGCTGGTCGGAAATGATCAGCACCGTATGGAGAGGGACAGTATCGATATCTGTTTTGGATGCTACCATTATCTTTTGCACCTTTCTTGTCTAATTACTTGACGGAAAATGGAAGCACATGTTACACTCAAAATCGTACGATAACATTTCAAAGAAAGGAGGCGCACGACCGATGGTAATGAACATCACGACGATCTTCGCGGAATTACACAGCATCCAAAAGAGCGCTGTTGGCTTCATTCCTTGTCGTAGTGCGCCTACTGCCCGTTAATTTACACGAAGTGTGACTTAACAGCCACGGTGCACTCGCCCGTGGCTGTTTTTTTTCTGCTTATACGCCAGCCATGGGCAAAATGCCTGTGGCTGTTTTATTTTTCCTCACCCCTCTCCGAGCAGGAGAGCACGGGGTGAGAGTAGAGGAGAAAAGAAAATGTTCGACATTCAGACCCAATTATTCGAAGGTGATGAGATTCGCTTTGGTCCCATTGATTACGAAAAGGACCCGGAGGTCGAATCGAAGTGGACGCATGACGCCGAGTTCATGCGTTTGTATGACATTGCCCCGGCACGCCCGATGTCTGCTGCGATGGTCAAGAAGCAATACGAGAAACTTGAAAAACAGGTGGAAGAGGACAAGAACCTGTACCCTTTCGCCATTCGCGCCAGGGAGGATGACAGGCTGATCGGCAAAGCTGTGATCCAATGGATCGAATGGACGAACGGCAATGGCTTCATCCGCCTGGGCATTGGCGCGGTGGAGGATCGCCGCAAGGGATATGGCACACAGGCGTTGCGGATGTTACTCCGCTTCGCGTTCGCGGAATTAAACCTGTACCGTGTCACCGCGAATGTGCCTGAATATAACGAAGCCGCGATCGCCCTCCTTAAAAAAGCAGGCTTTACCGAAGAGGTGCGCCGCCGGAAGGCGTTGGAGCGCGACGGTCAACGTTGGGATATGCTCGGTTTCGGCTTGTTGAACGATGAATGGCAGAATCAGGCTGAGGCGTAGGAGGATGCGATGAAAGACTTATTTCGCGGAAAACTTGTCCGCCTGACAGCCGAAGAGCCGGAGACCCAGGCTAAATCCGAAGTCCGCTGGCAGCGCGATTCGGAGTTCCGCCGCCTCGCCGATAGTGATCCCACAGATGTGTCATCCGAGAAGAAGATCAAGGAATGGCTCGAAAAGCGGAACGAGGAAGGGTTCAAGCCTGAACGATATCCCTTTGCCATCCGCGCGTTGGATGGAGACAAGCTGATCGGTTTTACCGGCTTGTGGGTCGACCTTATCCACAGCGAGGGCTGGGTTGGGATTGGCATTGGCGAGCGCGAGTTCTGGGGTAAAGGCTATGGCACGGATGCGATGCGATTGATCCTGCAATATGCCTTTGCCGAATTGAATTTGAAGCGCGTCTCACTCGCTTTGCATTCCTACAATGAACGTGCGCTGAAGTCATATGAGAAGGCAGGCTTCACACTCGAGGGACGCACACGCGGCGACCAGCGACGCGAAGGCAAACGGACCGATACATTATGGATGGGCATCCTGCATGATGAATGGCTGCAGCGACAAAATGGAGCAAGCAAATGAAGGATATTCTAAAAGGTGAACTGGTGCGTTTGAGCGCGCTGGATGCCGACGAACTTGGCAAAGCCTTTGCACGCTGGAGCCGCGATTCGGAATACAGGCGTCTGCTCGATGCAAGTGCGCCCCGCTTGAATTCTCAGAAGGCCGTACAGAAATGGCTGGAGAAGGAGATCGAGGAACAATCGGTCCAACAACACTGGTTCAGCATCCGGACACTTGCCGATGACAAACTGCTCGGCGATATCGACCTGTTTGTATACAACTGGATCGGACGTGATGCATTCGTGGGCCTCGGCATTGGCGAGCGCGAGTTCTGGGGCAGGGGCTATGGCACAGATGTGATGCACGTCATCCTGCGCTATGGGTTCACCGAAGTGAACCTGTACCGCGTCACGTTGAATGTATTTGAATATAACCCGCGTGCGATCCGTTCCTATGAAAAAGCGGGATTCCGCCATGAAGGACGGATGCGTCAATTTTTGAACAAGGAAGGCAGGCGCTGGGATATGCTCTTCATGGGCATCCTGCGCGAAGAATGGATGGAACAAAATGGAAACTTTAGCTGAAACAAACGAAATGATTCTTGACCCAAGCCTCAGCCTGCGTCCCGCGCAGTGGAGCGACCTCCATGCCGTGACCAAACTCATCTACGATGTATGTGTGGCAGACGGCGATGAAGTCTTTGCGCCTTCGTCGGAAGAATTAAGCGACGAGTGGAAAAAAGAAGGGTTCACGCTTGAAAAAGACGCATGGGTCGTAATAACTTCCGATGGGCGTGTTGTCGGCTACGAAGAATTTGTCAATCGGCACGTGCATGCCTCTCTGCAGGGTGATGGATATGTTGCTCTGGACGCCATGGGTAATGGGATTGGCACGGCGCTTTTGCGTGTACTGGAGAAACGCGCCCATGAAGAAATTCCGCTTGCCGAACCGGATCTGCGAGTCTTCCTCCGCAATTACATGAGCATGAGCGATGGCGATAAGGTGGCACGCGAAATGCACGAGAACGAAGGCTATAAAGCGATCCGCTATTCGTGGCGGATGAGGATCGATCTCGATGCTTTCCCTCCTGTTGCCGTTTTCCCCGCAGGCGTTGATCTGCGTCCGTTCATTGAAAGTGAGCATGCCCGCCTCGTCTGGGAAGCGGACGAAGAAGCCTTCAGCGATCACTGGGGACATGCTCCATCCTCCTTTGAGAAATGGCAGGAGAATTTTTTCAAGGATAGCAGGTACGACCCCACGCTTTGGTATATCGCCTGGGATGGCGATCAGGTGGCAGGTCACGCGCTGTGCCGTTATCGCGGTGGGATCGGCTGGGTACGCCATCTGGCGGTGCGCCGACCCTGGCGCAAGCAGGGACTGGGACTTGCCTTGCTCTATCACGCCTTCGGTGAGTTTTACAAAAGTGGCATGGCAAGCATTGGTCTCGGAGTGGATGCCGCCAATCCGACCGGCGCCACCCGTCTCTATAAGAAAGCCGGAATGAAGGTCACCGGCGAATACGTCATCTACGAAAAGGAACTCCGCCCCGGACGTGAACTCGAAGAGGAAGAATAACCCTCTTCGCTGCGGAGATTCAGACATTTATTGGTACGAAAGGAAATGATCCATGAACACACAACCATCAAGGGAAGAAACGCTTCTCGATCCGAGCCTGAAGCTGCGTCCCCTTAAATTGAGCGATGCCGAAGCTGTGGCGCAATTGATCTACGCTGCCTGCGCCGCGGACGGAGATGCCATCCTTGCCGAGTCACCTGAGGAACTCTTGCACGAATGGCAGGGGCCAGACTTCAACGTTGATACCGATGGCTTTATCGTGGAGACGGCGCAGGGTCGCATCGCAGGGTACGACGAGATATTGAACGTACATGAGAACGCCGTTTTCGAAATGGTTGGCAATGCTCATCCCGAGTTTAAGGGACGCGGTATTGGCACTACCTTGTTACGAGCGGTGGAGAAACGTGCCCGCCAAAGGATGGAACATGCCAAACCAGATCTACGCGTTGTCATCAAAACCACCATCAGCAAGTACGATGCGGAGGGAGTTGCCCTGCATCAGAACGAGGGCTATCACCCGAGTCAATACCACTGGCGGATGGAGATTAACCTGAATGATCTACCTCCGATACCGAATTTCCCTGCCGGGATCGAACTTCGTCCATTCATCAAAGAGCAACACGATGTGGCGCTCTGGCAGGCGGACAATGAGGCGTTCCGCGAGCACCCGGGTCATAATGACTCGACACTCGAAGATTGGAGACGGTACCGTTTCGGTGACCCGGAATTTGATCCTTCACTCTGGGCAGTTGCCTGGGATGGGGACGAGATTGCGGGATATTCCATGAACCGCTATCGCACGGGCATCGGCTGGATCCGGACAATCGGCGTGCGCCCTCCATGGCGCAAACGTGGATTGGGCGAGGCGTTGCTGTTCCACTCGTTCGGTGAATATTATCGACGTGGCATGCCCACCATCGGTCTGGGTGTGAACGCGAACAATCCCACCGGAGCCACGCGGCTCTATCAGAAGGTTGGAATGCATTCCGCCAGCGAGCACGTCACCTACGAAAAGGGACTCCGCCCCGGACGCGTATTGAAAGAATAAGATTTAGCCACAGAAAGCACACATCGTCCCGATGTCCTTCGGGAGAGTTCTCATAGTTTTTGAAAATCTTTGTGCTTCTCTGTGTGCTTATCATCCCCGAATGGGGACTGTGGCTAAGTAAAGTTTTTGCACGAAAGGAAACATCATGAACGCATTAGCTGAAAAACAAAACATCCTTCCACTACCTGCGGGATACACTGTCCGCGGCGGCACATTGGAAGATTACAAGATCGCATTTGACCTGCTCAACATCCATTCACAACATTTGAACGGATGCGATGACTTGCTCGACCCTGAGTTGTTGCGGCTCGACTGGCTGAATGACGGCTTCAAGCCTGAGACTGATATTCGGATGGTCTTTGCGGCTGATAACAGCCTCGTCGCCTTTGTTGAATGCTGGCAGACTCAGGAACCGCCTGTCCACCCGTGGATCGTCGGCGTGGTACACCCCGAACATTGGGGCAGGGGTATTGGCAGTCATATCGTGACCTGGGCGGAAGATCGCGCCAGCTCCGCATTGGAAAAATGCTCACCTGAATTGCGCGTGGCTCCACGTACGGGTACTGTCGCACACAACAAAGCCGGGACCACGCTGTTCGAGGATCTCGGATGGAAACACATCCGCTCGTACTACCGCATGATCACGGACCTCGACTCGGTGCCTGAAGTGCTGCCACTGCCCGAAGGGGTCACGATCCGCCCATATAACCCTGAAACGGAATTGGAAGCGTTATATCTCACTATGTGGGATGCCTTCAAGGATCACTTTGGCGTCATTGTCCCACCTTTCGAAAAGGGACTTGCTGAGTTCAAACACAACTTCATCGAAGATCCCGCCTATGATCCGCGTTTTTGGTTTGTGGCAATGGATGGTGATGAGATGGCTGGTATTGCCATTTGTCGCCGCGTGGATGCTGAAGACTCCGAATGTGGATGGGTAAGCGAACTTGGCGTGCGCCGACAGTGGCGCAAGCGTGGTGTGGGATATTCCCTGCTCAAACACGCCTTTGCTGCGTTCCATGCTGATGGAAGAAAACGCGCCGGACTGGGCGTCGATTCGCAAAACCTGACGGGCGCGTTGCGCCTCTACGAACGCGCCGGAATGCACGTGCAACGACAGTACGATCAATACGAAAAGGAAATGCGCCCCGGAAAAGAATTGGCGGTGGAGTCGTTGTAGATTGGAGTCCAACGTCGGGAGACGTTGGACTCTCCAAAGTCTGGTCCCGCAGGGGTGCTTCGCGAAGACTTTGGAGTCCGCCTTGGAATGGGCTATACTTGGCATATCAAAAAAGGAGAATCCATGAACATACGTTGTTCTTTTTGTCAGGTACCCTATGCCATCAGCCGCGTGGATATGCTTGACGCCTTGCAGGAGATGGAAGCGAAAAAGTTGACGCACTACGACGTGCATTGTCCGCGTTGCAGGCGCGCCACACCCATCCCTCGCCAGCGCATGGAGATGTTCATGCCCAACTGGCGGGAGGAACTGAAGAAATTTGAAGCGGAGGTGAAGGCGAACCCGCAACATGAAGCACCTCTTCCAAAGCCGGAGGCTGTCGCCGTTGCCGAGGCAACGCCCAAGCCTGAGCCCAAGACAGAGAAGAAGGCCAAGCCAGCAGCACCCGCGACAAAGAAGCCTGCTGCCGCGAAAACGAAGACAACTGCAAAGAAAAGTAAATGACCATTCGTGCTGTTTTCTTCGACCTCGGCGGCGTGCTCGTGCGCACCGAGTACCAGTCGCCGCGTCAACGTCTGGCAGAGCGACTGGGCATGGAATACGATGACCTTGTTCACATCGTCTTCGACAGTCCCACCGCTCAACAGGCGACCGTTGGCGAATTGACTGCCGCAGAACATTGGGCTTCGGTGATGAAACGCCTGAAACGTCCCGCCTCTGAAACGCAAACCATCCGCGATGAATTTTTCGCCGGTGATATCGTTGATCGCGGTCTGCTCGATTTTTTGCGCTCCCTGCGTGGCAAATACAAGACTGGACTCATCTCGAACGCTTTCGATGATCTGCGCCCATTCATCGTGAGAGAAAAGTTTGACGATGCCTTCGACCACATGGTCATCTCGGCAGAGGTGGGCGCGGCAAAGCCCAAAGCGAAGATCTATCAGATCGCCCTGGAACAGTTTGGTGCGAGTCCGAGCGAGGCGGTCTTCGTCGATGACTTCTTCGAAAACATCGAAGGCTGTGAAAAGATCGGGATCAGGGGCGTCCATTTCAAGGACCCCGAGTCCGCCATCCAACAAGTGAAAGCCTTATTATAGGCAACTGTCCTATCGAGTTTGGACGGTTGCTCGATAGGACAGGTTATGTTAACTCAAACCAAAAAAATCATTCGTGATCTCGGCGATGGATTGATCCTTCGTCACGGCTCTCCAGAAGATGCCGATGCACTTGCCGTGTTCAATGCTGACATTCATGGAGAAAATGAGGAGGATGGAAAGCGCGTCGCAGCGTGGACACACGACCTGCTGTCGCGTCCGCACCCGACTCTCAAGCCGGAAGATTTCACCATCATCGAAGAGTCTTCCACAGGACGGATCGTTTCTTCACTGAATTTAATTCCCCAGACATGGACATATGAGGGCATTGAGTTCGGCGTGGGCAGACCCGAGTTGGTTGGCACAGATCCCAATTATCGGGGTAAAGGTCTCGTACGCATCCAGTTCGATGAAGTTCATCAGTGGTGTGTCGAACGCGGACTGCTGGTGCAGGGCATCACAGGCCTTCCATATTTTTACCGCCAGTTCGGCTACGAGTTTGCGCTGGACCTGGGCGGTCGCCGCTTCGGTTTCAACGTACCGAAGCTGAAAGATGGGGAAGCGGAGAAGTTCCGATTTCGCCCGGCGGAGGAAAAAGATATTCAGTTCATGATGTCGGTATATGAGCATGGACGCAAGCGCAGTATGATCAGTTCGAATTGGTCTGAGGCGCTCTGTCGTTATCAACTCTTCGGCAGGAGCAGGGATAACATCCAGCGCGCCGAATATCGTGTGATCGAACGCGTCGATACCAGTGAACCCATCGGTTATCTTGCCCACGCGCCGTATCTGGGGATGACCGGCGCGAACATGTATAGCTATGAATTACAGCCCGGCGTCTCATGGCTTGAAGTGACCCCGAGTGTTGTGCGAAATTTGTGGCAAGTGGGACAGGAATATTCAAAGGTCGAGAACAAACCCTGCACCACATTTGGATTTATTCTCGGTGCGCAGCACCCTTCCTATGAGGTGATGGGAGACAGGCTCCCGCTTGTCATTGATCCCTATGCCTGGTATTTGCGCGTGCCAGACCTGATCGGTTTCATGGATCACATCAAGCCTGCGCTCGAGAAAAGATTGGCTGAGTCCGCGGCCTGTGGTCACAGTGGAGAGTTCCTGATCGGCATGTACCCGAAAGGAATCAAACTCACGCTCGAAGGTGGATGCATCGCGGGCATCGAACCATGGCATCCGGACCACGCCGACCATGGCAACGCAGGTTTCCCGGCACTGACCTTCCTCCAAATCCTGTTTGGCTATCGGAGTTTCGAAGAGTTGAAGCACGCCTTCCCCGATTGCTGGTGGGATAATGACGGGACGCGCACCGTGGTCAACGCATTATTCCCGAAGAAACAATCGGGTGCCCTGGGTGTTGCGTAAAGCAATTTATCGTCCCGCAGCTTTGATAATTTAAAGCTTGATCTGCGGGATTTTTTTATGAATTTAGATATAAGGAGAACAAAATGACAGTCCTATTCTTCACCAAACAACCTGGCACGAAGGAGCAATCCCTGCCTGATATTGTCGCAACTCTTTTGTAAAACCATCCATGTAGAGTGGCGGCACCTTCAAAGCGGACGAAATTCCGCATAAACTCTACAAAGGTAAAACATGTTTCGTAACTTAAAGTTAAACGCACGCTTCGTTTATCTGTTCATCGAATTCAGCGCATCTGCGTTCTTCTCGATGATGTTCGTTGTTACATCGTTGTATGAAGCCACGGTCGCCGGGCTGACACCTGTCCAACTGATCCTTGTCGGAACGACGCTCGAAATATCCGCGTTCCTGTTCGAAGTGCCGACAGGTATCGTGGCGGATGTCTATTCGCGGAAACTGTCCATCATCATCGGTTATCTTTTGATGGGCGTGGGTTTCCTCGTCGAAGGGTTCTTTCCGGCATTCCTGCCCATCCTGCTCGCGCAGGTTATTTGGGGTTTGGGCTATACCTTCACCTCCGGTGCAACACAGGCATGGATCTCGGATGAGGTCGGTGAAGACGATGCCAACAAACTATTTCTACGCGCCAGGCAGGTCGGCTTGTTTGCATCGCTGATCGGCATGGGGCTCGCAACCTTTGTCGGCGCAAACAATGTTGCGTTGCCGCTTCGGGTTGGTTCAGCGGGTGTCATGCTGATCGGGTTCGCGCTGATGTTAATCATGCCTGAAACTGGGTTTCATCCCACGCCGCGCGAAGACCGCAACACGTGGCAGCATATGTGGCATACCTTCAAACAGGGTACGGATGCCGTCCGTTCGCGGCCTCATCTCATGAGTGTTGTCGGTGTTGGCTTGTTCTACGGCATCTATAGCGAAGGCTTTGATCGTTTATGGGTCAAGCACCTGCTCGATACGTTCGAACTGCCTGTCATCTTTGGGGGCAATCAGGTGGCGTTCTTTGCAGTTCTGCGTATCGTTGCGACGGTCCTCACCATTTTCGCGGTCCGCTTTGTGGGGAAGCGCGTGGATACCGGCAGCCCGATCGCGATCGGACGCGCGATGTTTCTCGTGACGGGACTCATTTCCGCTTCCCTGATCGGATTCGCCCTCTCGCCGCTTCTTTTACTAAGCCTAAGCCTGTATCTGTCCATTTCCATTTTGCGCGACATTGCAGGACCTTTGCAGACTGCCTGGGTCAACAAAAAACTTGACTCGAGGATCCGCGCCACTGTCCACTCGATGTTCGGACAGGTGGATGCCATCGGGCAGGTGGTAGGCGGACCCATTGTCGCCGTGATCGCCGCGGTCG
>Ga0210377_10002941_pt1 | contig 14712 bp, 7 predicted proteins | sample PLM4_65_b1redo_FD_155480 | JGI IMG/M metagenome (GOLD analysis project Ga0210377, IMG submission 155480) | Groundwater sediment microbial communities from an aquifer in East River, Colorado, USA - PLM4_65_b1 redo | ecosystem: Environmental > Terrestrial > Soil > Riparian zone | place: USA: East...
GACGATGTCCGCGCGCGTCCGCCCGCGGGCCAGGCGATCGCCGAGCTCTACCGCGGTGCAGGCTACCCGGGCATCCGCGACTGGCCGGTGGTGGCGTACTCGGGCGTGGCGCCGCGGGTTGCGATCGCGTGGGAGGCCGCCGGCAGCGACCGGGTCGGAACCGCGACGATCGACCGCTACCGGCTGCACCACAGCGGCGGGCTCGTGATCCCCCTGGTGCACGTGCGCCGGGATGGCGCCCCGCGCCGCGAGCTGCTGCTGCGCCTGAGCCTGCAGGGCAAGATCGGCCCCGAGGACTGGGCAGAGGTCGAGGCGCGACTGGCGGAAGGGCACGAGCTCGTGTCCTTCGATCCGCGCGGGCTGGGCGAAACGCGGATGCGTTACAAGGCGGCCTCGATCGACGACCCGGCGCTGGCGCCGGCGGACGAGGCCGCGGCCTACGCGAGCCCGCTCTCCGGTGTCCTCGCGAACCACGTCTACAACGCTCAGCTCGTCGGGCGGCCGTACTTGCTGGAGGTGATCGAGGACGTCGAGATCGCGGTCCGCTTCGCCCGAGCGCGGCTCGCCGCGCGAGAGGTCGCGATCGAAGCGCCCGGCGACGGACGGCTCCTGGCGTGGGCGGTCGCCAACGCCCTGCCGGACGTCGCGCTCGTGCTGCCGCAAGGCGCAGGGGAAAGCTTCACGTGGTCGGGCGCAGTCGAGCGCGCAACGGAGGCCTGGCCCATCCACTTCCTGCTTGCGGGGGGCGGAGCGCTGCGCTGACTCCGCCCCCGCCGAGGAGGCCTACTTCATCGACTCTTCGTGCGCCTTCTTGAGGTCCTCCCAGCTCTTCTCGAACTGCTTCGCCTCTTCCTTCGTGAGGGTCCGGAACGGCACCTCGACGACGCTCTCGCCGAAGTTGACGACGAGCCAGTGCTGCCCGACCTTGATGCCGCCGGGCACGTGGAAGTAGAGGCGCCCGACACAGCCGCGCTCCGTGCTCAGCTCCACCTGGTCGTAGGCGAGCTGCGGTCCGCCCTGGCCCGTGTTGGCGAAGAACTGGATCGTGCACGCGCGGTGCGCTTCCACCGGGAAGTAGTTGATCGAGTCGCGCATGACCTTCATCCGCATGTTGAGCGCCCTCAGGTAGCCCGCCTCGGCATACTCCTTCTGGGTCGCGAGACCGATTGTGCCGCCGTCGGGAGTCTTGATCGAGAGGTGCTCGCGCTTCAACGTGAAGTCCTTCGCCGGCGAGCGCATCGTGAGGCCGACCTCGAGCAGCATCCACTCCTCGCCGATCGACTCCTGGGCCGCGCGGTACCCGAGCGTGGCGAAGCCCTGGTTGTTGTAGGCGACGCGCACGTACTGGCCCATCAGGGTGAAGATCTCGGGCACGGTCGGCTTCGGCGCCGTGACCTGCGGGGCTTGAGCGGCGGCAGGACCCGCGCCGAGCGCGGCAGCCAGCAATAGGACTCCGAACACGGAAAGACGATGTCTAAGCATTCTTGTTCCTCCAGGCGTCTGCACAGGTCACGTCAAGGGGACTATATGCCCGGTCCGGCCGCGGGGATAGCGCCGGTGGCTCTCCCGTGCGCCTCGCGGGCATTGACTTGACGCCACGCGGGGGATGTTCTCTGATTGTCTGCTCGGCCCGGTGCCGTACTCCGGGGCTCGCGGTCTCGAAAGGACAGCCATGCGCTTGGTCGGTCGATCCTCCGTCTCGATGGCGTGCCTCACCCTGGTCTTCGGCGCCGCAGCCCTGTTCGGGGCCGGACAGACCCCGGCGCCGGCAGGGAAGACGGCTGCGCCTGCTGCGAAGAAGGCCTCGCCCGCACCGAAGCCGGCCGCGCCCGCCGCCGCCGCCGCGCCGTCGATCGACGGTACCTGGCCTCGCGAGGTCAAGACCTCGATCGGCACCGTCACGATCTACCAGCCGCAGGTCGACAGCTGGGACGGCGTCCAGGTCGAGTTCCGCCTGGCCGTGTCGGTCAAGGCGACCGCCGAGGCGCCGCCCGTCTACGGCGTGGCGTGGGGCACCACGCGCACGAACGTCGACAAGGACGCTCGGCTCGTCCAGCTGCACGACCGCCAGATCACGAAGGTGGTCTTCCCGTCTGCGGCGGACAAGGCCGCCGCCTGGATGAAGGTGCTCCAGGACGAGGTCCAGCCGGCGATCAAGGAGATCGGGCTCGACCGGCTGGCAGCGCTGCTCGAGGTCGCGGCCGCGGACAAGCTGGCCTCGGCGGTGCCGGTGAAGAACGACCCTCCGAAGATCCTGTTCTCGACCCACCCGGCCATCCTCGTCTACGTGGACGGCACGCCCGCGTATCAGCCGGTGAAGGAGACGAAGCTCGAGCGCGTGATCAACACGCGGGTGCTGCTGCTGCGCCAGAAGGACGAGCACTTCCTCAAAGTCTTCGACGGCTGGCTCACGGCCGAGGCGGTGCAGGGACCCTGGAAGGTCCTGAAGAAAGAGACCTCCGACCTCAAGAAAGCGCTCGCCGACGCGAAAGCCTCCGGGCAGGTGGACTTCCTGCCGGGCGGGAACCCGAACGACGCGATCACGCTGCCCTCGCTCAAGTCGGGCAAGGTGCCGGAGATCTTCGTGGCCACGACGCCGAGCGAGCTCGTGGTCACGGAGGGTGAGCCGCAGTTCGTCCCGATCCAGGGGACCAGCCTGCACTACGTCAAGAACACGACGGGTAACATGTTCCGGGACACGGCGGACCAGAAGCTGTACCTGCTGATCTCCGGGCGCTGGTTCCGCAGCAGCTCGAACGACGGCCCCTGGGAGCACGTCGCGAGCAACGCCCTGCCCGCCGGCTTCGCGAAGATCCCCGACGACAGCGAGAAGGAGAACGTGAAGGCGGCCGTCGCCGGCACGCCGCAGGCCAAGGAAGCGCTGATCGCCAACGCGATCCCCCAGACGGCCGAGGTCAAGGTCAAGGAGACGAAGATCGACCCGCCGAAGTTCGACGGCGAGGTGAAGCTCGCGCCGATCGAGGGCACCTCGCTGCAGTACGTGGTGAACACGGCGACGCCGATCCTCCGCGTGAGCGACAGCTCCTGGTACGCGGTGCAGAACGCCGTCTGGTTCACGGCGAAAGGCGCGGGCGGCCCGTGGTCGGTCGCGAGCTCCGTGCCAACCGTGATCTACACGATCCCGGCGAGCTCGCCGATGCACTACGTGACCTACGTGAAGATCTACGAGGCGGAGCCCGACGTCGTGCACGTCGGCTACACGCCGGGCTACTACGGCAGCTGCGTTTCGAACGGCACCGTCGTGTACGGCACCGGCTACTACTACCCGCCCTACGTCGGCAGCGTCTGGTACGGACCGCCGGTGACCTACGGCGCGGGCGTCGCGATCACGTACACACCCTGGACGGGCTGGACCTACGGCTTCGGCTTCGGCTGGAGCTGGGGCGCCGTGACGGTCGGCTGGGGCTGGGGGGCCTACCCCTGGTGGGGCCCGGTCGGGTGGGGCTACTACTATCCCTATCCCTACTACCGCCCGCCCTACTGGGGCGGCGCCGCGTGGGGACCGTGGGGCGGTGGCGCGGTGTGGGGACCGGGAGGCTGGGCGGCGACGACCGGCAACGTCTACCACCGCTGGGGCGCGACGTCGGCCGTCACGCGGGGCTCGGGCGGCTACAACGCCTGGACCGGCGACGCGTGGAGGAACTCGGCCGGCATGTCGTACAACTCGCGTACCGGCAACCTCTCGGCCGGCCAGCGCTCGGCGGTGGGCAACGTCTACACTGGCAACTACGCCTACGGCGGCCGCGGCGGCAGCGTGAACACGCGCGGCGGCGGGTCGGTGAGCGGGGGCCGCGTCACCGCGGGCAACGTCTACACCGGCAACCAGGGGACCGCCGGTCGCATCTCCGGCACCACCGGGTCCGGCGAGTCGGGCTCCGCGGCCTGGGCCCGCGGCGAGCAGGGCGGCGTCGCGCGCGTGGGCGACGACGTCTACGCCGGCAAGGACGGCAACGTCTACAAGCGCACGGGCGAGGGAGGCTGGGAGCAGCAGCAGCCGGGCGGCAGCTGGGACCGCGTGCAGGACCGAGGGCAGACCGGCACGCTCGACGCGCAGCAGCGCGCGCGCTCCTCCGGAGACACGCGCACGCAGGGCTACGACCGGGCCCGCACCAGCGGCTACGGCCAGGGCTACCGCAGCGGCGGAGGCTACGGCGGCGGGGGAATGCGCGGCGGCGGCGGCCGTCGTCGCTAGCGGGCAGCCATGGACCGCACGCTCGTCGAGGCCGTGAAGCGGGATTTCGCTGAGGTGCTCTTCTCGGTGCTCGGCCGCTTCCCGGCCGGGGCGACGCGCAACGACCTCTACATCGCGCTTTCGCTGGTGGCGCGCCGGCAGGTGCTGCGCCGGTGGGTGGCGACGAGCGAGACCTACTACACGCGGGCCAGCCGCACCGTCTGCTACATCTCCGCCGAGTTCCTGCTCGGGCCCCACCTCGGGAACACGCTGCTCAATCTCGGCCTGCAGCAGGAGGCGCGGCAGGCCATGTCCGAGCTCGGCCACGACCTCGACGCGATCCTGGCGCAGGAGGAGGAGCCGGGCCTCGGCAACGGCGGGCTCGGGCGTCTGGCCGCCTGCTACATGGATTCGCTCGCCACGCTGGAGATCCCGGCGATCGGCTACGGCATCCGCTACGAGTTCGGCATCTTCGACCAGCTCATCCACGACGGCTGGCAGGTGGAGAAGACCGACAAGTGGCTGGCGCTCGGCAACCCCTGGGAGATCCCGCGGCCGGAGATCGCCCTCGACGTGGGCTTCGGCGGCCACACCGAGGCCGGCGCTGCCGAGCACGGCCGCTACAGCGTGCGCTGGGTGCCGGAGCGCGTGGTGCGGGGGATCGCGTACGACACGCCGCTCGCCGGCTACCGGAACGGCACCGCCAGCCTGCTGCGCCTGTGGAAGGCGGAGGCCACCGAGTCCTTCGACTTCGAGGCCTTCAACCTGGGGGACTACTGGGGCGCCGTGGACCAGAAGGTGGACTCCGAGAACATCACCAAGGTCCTCTACCCGAACGACGAGCTCGTGCGGGGCAAGCGGCTGCGCCTCGAACAGCAGTATTTCTTCGTGTCGTGCTCGCTGCAGGACATGATCCGGATCTATAGGCAACGGGGAGGAGACCTCTCCCTGTTCCACGAGAAATACGCGGTGCAGCTCAACGATACCCACCCCGCGCTCGGGGTGGCCGAGCTGATGCGCCTGCTCGTGGACGTCCACGGGATGGGTTGGGAGAAGGCGTGGGAGGTCACGCGGAACACCTTCGCCTACACGAACCACACGCTGCTCCCCGAGGCGCTCGAGAAGTGGCCGGTGGAGATGTTCGGCGCCGTGCTGCCGCGCCACCTCGAGATCGTGTACGAGATCAACCACCGCTTCCTGGACGAGGTCCGCTCTCGCTACCCGGGCGATCACCGGCGCGCGGCCCGGCTCAGCCTGATCGACGAGACGGGCGCGCGCTCGGTGCGGATGGCGCACCTCGCGAGCGTGGGGAGCCACCACATCAACGGGGTGGCGGCCCTCCACACGGAGCTGCTCAAGGCCGACGTGCTCCGCGACTTCCACGAGCTGTGGCCGGAGAAGTTCGTGAACGTCACGAACGGCGTCACGCCCCGGCGCTTCCTCGCCCTCGCCAACCCGCGTCTCGCCGCCCTCGTCACGGGGGCGATCGGCGACGGCTGGCCGAAGGACCTCGAGCGGCTGCGGCGCCTGGAGCCGCTGGCGGAGGATGCCGCATTCCGCGCGAAGTGGCGCGCGGTGAAGCTCGCCAACAAGGCGGACCTCGCGGCCGTGGTCCAGGCACGGACTGGCGTCCTGTGCGACCCCGAGAGCCTGTTCGACGTCCAGGTGAAGCGCATCCACGAGTACAAGCGCCAGCACCTGAATGTGCTGCACGTGATCGCCCTGTGGCGCCGGCTGCGGCGGGAGCCGAAGGCCGCGGTGCCGCCGCGCACCGTCCTCTTCGGCGGCAAGGCCGCCCCCGGCTACCGGATGGCGAAGCTCATGATCAAGCTCGTCCACTCCGTGGCCGAGGTGGTGAACGCCGACCCGCTCATCCGCGGCCGCCTGCGCGTGGCCTTCATCCCCGACTACAACGTCAAGAACTGCATGCCGATCTTCTCCGCGGCGGAGCTCAGCGAGCAGATCTCGACCGCGGGCAAGGAGGCCTCCGGCACCGGCAACATGAAGTTCGCGATGAACGGGGCGCTCACGATCGGGACGCTCGACGGCGCGAACGTGGAGATCCGCGAGGCGGTCGGGGCGGAGAATTTCTTCCTGTTCGGCCTCACGGTCGACGGGATCCGCGAGCTGCGGGCCGCCGGCTACCGCCCGCGCGAGCTGTACGAGAACGACCCCGAGCTGCGCGCCGTGATCGACGCCCTCGCCGACGGCAGCTTCTCGCGTGGCGACGCCGCTCTCTTCCGGCCGATCGTCGACTCGCTGCTCGGCGAGGACCCGTGGCTGCTGCTCGCCGATTTCGGCTCGTACCTCGAAGCCCAGGCGCGCGTGGAGCGGACCTACCTCGACCCCGAGCACTGGACGCGGCTGTCGATCCTGAACACGGCGCGGATGGGACGCTTCTCCTCCGATCGCTCGATCGCCGAGTACTGCCGCGACGTCTGGCGCGTCGAGCCGGTGCCGATCCAGCTGCCGCCGCGTTCGTAGGCCGCGGCCGGCTAGGGCGCGGCGTTCGAGGACAGCGCGCGCGCGGAGGACAGCACGAGCGCGATCCAGACGAGATCGGCGAGCAGCAGGTGCACGAGCTGCATCCAGACGGGTGCGAGCAGCGCCACGTTGGCGAGGCCGGCCACGAGCTGCAGCAGCACCAGGCCGACCAGGCCCCACGCGCTCCGGCGCAGTGGGGCATCCGAGGGGTGGGTGCGGAGGATGCTCGCGGCCGCGGCCACGACGGCGAGCGCGCCGACGAGCGCGAGCAGCGGGTGGGCGACGCGCAGCCGCACCAGAAAGTGGGCCGTGGGCGAGACGTCGGCGGCGAGGCCGCCCAGGATGGAGCGGGAGGGGTAGAGCGTGTCGCCGAGCGCCGCGATGGCTCCGCTCGTGCCCACGAGCAGCAGCGCGGCCGCGGCCGTCGCCAGCGGCCAGGCCCGGCGCGTCGCGAGCCGCGGCCGCACGTCGCTCGACGACCAGTGAGCCGTCAGCGCCAGGCATGCCAGCAGCACGAACGTGTTCATCAGGTGGACGCCCATGAAGAGAGCGCGGGCCACCGACTCGTTGTCGGCCACGAGCCGGAACAGCACCAGGCCGGCGCCCACCGCGGCTTCGCTGAGGATGAACAGCACCGACGCCGCGGCGGCCCGGCGCGCGGGATGCCGGGCGGGCTTCGCCGCGAACACGCGGAAGGCCAGGTAGACCACGGCCACGAGCGCCACGCCGCTCGTCACGCGGTGGGTGAGCTCGATCGTCGTCTCGAGCGCTGGCGCGCGCGGCAGCAGCTCGCCGTTGCACAGCGGCCAGTGGGCGCCGCAGCCCGCCCCGGAGCCCGTCGCGCGGACGAAGGCGCCCCACAGCACGACGGCGATGTTCCAGCCCAGCACCAGCCAAGCCAGCCGCGTGAGCGGCCTCGTGTCGCGCGCGTCGTGGGTGCTCAAGGCGAGCGGATGATATCAGCCCGACCGCGCCCTATACTCCACGGCGTCGTGAACCACCGGGAGGTGAGCGCATGCGCCGCGTCGGTCCCTTTCTGCCGCTCGTGCTGGGCGCCGCGATGAGCGTCTCCGCGCAGGAGTCGTCCGTCCGCCTGATGACGCTCGATCCCGGCCACTTTCACGCGGCACTGATCCAGAAGGAGATGTACCCGGGCGTCGACCCGACGGTCCACGTGTTCGCCCCGGTCGGGCCGGATCTGCTGCTGCACATGGACCGCGTCACCGCGTTCAACCGCCGCGCCGAGCGCCCGACCGGCTGGCGGCTCGAGGTCCACGCGAGCCCGGACTTCATGGAGCGCATGCTCCGAGAGAAGCCGGGCAACGTGGTGGTGCTCTCGGGCCGCAACCGCGGGAAGATCGACAGGATCCTGGCGGCTGTCGAGGCCGGGCTGAACGTGCTCGCCGACAAGCCCTGGCTGATCGCCGCCGCGGACTTCCCGAAGCTCGAGCGCGCGCTCGCGCTCGCCCACGAGAAGCGGCTCGTCGCGTACGACGTGATGACCGAGCGCTCGGAGATCACGACGATCTTGCAGCGGGAGCTGGCTCAGGACCCGCGCGTGGCCGGGACGATCGGGCCCGGGACCGCGAGCGAGCCGGCAGTCGAGCTGGAGAGCGTCCACCACATCCTGAAGCTCGTCGCCGGCGCGCCGAACCTGCGGCCCGCCTGGTTCTTCGACACGCAGGAGCAGGGCGAGGCGATCGCGGACGTCGCCACGCACCTCGTCGACCTGGTGCCGTGGCTGCTCTATCCCGACAAGGCGCTCGACTACCCCTCCGAGCTACGCGTCCTTTCGGCGCGGCGCTTTGCGACTCCGCTCACGAGCGAGGAGCTCCGGCGCGTGACGGGTCTGAAGGAGCTTCCGGCCGAGCTCACCGGCAGGATGCGGGACGGCCGGCTCGACTACTTCGCGAACGGCGAGGCGAGTTTCAGCGTCCGCGGGGCGAACGCGCGAGTGAAGGTAAAGTGGAACTACGAGGCGCCGGCCGGAGCCGGCGACACGCACACCGGGATCGTGCGCGGCAGCCTGTCGCGGATTGAAGTGCTGCAGGGACCCGAGCAGAAGTGGCGGCCCGAGCTCTACGTCGTCCCGAACCGGCCCGCGGATGCGACCGCCGTGCGCGCGGCGCTCGCGAGCCGCGTGACGGCGCTCGCGCAGGCGCGCCCGGGCCTGGCTGTCGTCGACGAGGGACCGCGACTGCGCGTCGTGGTGCCCGACCGCTACCGCGTGGGCCACGAAGCGCACTTCGCGGAGGTAACCGAGCGCTTCCTGGGCTACTTGAAGGACCCCGCGAGCCTTCCCGGTTGGGAAGCGGCCAACATGCTCGCCAAGTACCGCGTGACGACCGAGGCCGTGGAGCTGAGCCGGCGCTAGCGACGAGCGCTACCGCGCTTCGAACGCCTCGCTCACCAGCTTGCCCGTGGCGCCAACGGGGGCGGGGACGCTCAGCAGGCTGAGCAGCGTGAGCGCCGTGTCCACGGTCCGCACCGCTCGCGTGAGCGGGCCGTGATGCGCCACGCGCGGGCCCGCGATGATCCACGGGATCGTCATGTCGATGCTGTCGTTCGTCCCGTGGCTCTTGTGCTGGCCGCCGTGGTCGGCCGTGAGGATCACGGTCGCTCCCGGCGGCAGCAGCGCCACCAGCCGCCCGACGGCCTCGTCGGTCTTGTGGAGCTGTGCCAGATACTCGGGCGACATCCAGCCGCTCGCATGGCCGGTCAGGTCCACCTGGGGCAGGTGGACGAACAGCAGATCGAAGCCCAGCGGCAGGAGCGCCACCGCTTCGTTCACCACGTCGACGTCGCCGCGTGTAGCGCACGTGTAGCTGTCTGTGCTGCCGGCGGCCGCCAGCTGCCTGAGCTTGTCCTTGCCCACCACCATCACGGCGCGCTTGCCCGCGAGGCGGACGAGCGAGAACACCGTGGGCGCCGCGAGCTGGAAGCTGTCCCGGTACTCGTCGAATGTGATCCCGTGGGCACTCGGCTCGAGGCCCGTCAGCATCGAGGTGTGGCTCGGAAGTGTCGTGGACGGGAAGACCGTCTGCGCCGCGAACGTGTACGAGCCGCGCTGGGCCAGCGCCAGGATGTTGGGGGTGTTCACCTCTGTGAGCGCGTCCGGCCGAAGGCCGTCGATCGAGATGAGGGCCACGCGCGGCGGGGCCGGAGGCGTGGGGGTCGCGAAGGGAGTGGGGAGCGCGGACGGCTCAGAGAGACTGCTCCCGCAGCCGCTCGTGAGCACCGCCAGCACCAGCAAGCCACCCGCGATAGAGCACCGCGAGTGGCTCCCCCTGTTCGGCTCTGCCATCCTGGCCAGCCCTCCAGCTCGTTGGATTTGAGGATGCTAGCACGATATTTGCCATTCGCAAGCGGCTCTTCGAAGGATTCCCAAAGTCAGACGGCGAGCCCGATCCGTCGACGCATCAAAGAGATAGGGGGCAAGACGCTCGCGGCTAGCCGAGCCAGGCTCGTGCGTTGCGGAAGAGGCGCATCCAAGGGCTGTCCTCGCCCCACTCGTCGGGGTGCCAGGACATCTGGACCGTGCGGAAGACGCGCTCCGGGTGGGGCATCAGGACCGTGAAGCGCCCGTCCGGGGTCGTCACTCCGGCAATGCCCAGCGGGGAGCCGTTCGGGTTCGCCGGGTAGAGCTCCGCCGGCGCTCCGAGGTTGGAGACGAAGCGCATCGCGACCCGGGCGCGACGTGGGTCCTGGCCGGGGGCGAAAAGCGCGCGGCCTTCGCCGTGAGCGGTGACGACGGGGATGCGGCTGCCCTCCATGCCCGCGAAGAAGAAGGACGGGCTCTTCGGGATCTCGACGAGCACGAGCCGCGCCTCGAACTGCTCCGAGCGGTTCTTCACGAAGCGTGGCCAGTCGGAGGCGCCCGGGACGAGCTCGCCGAGGGCACTCATCATCTGGCAGCCGTTGCACACCCCGAGCGCGAAGCTGTCCGGGCGGGCGAAGAAGCGGGCGAACTCGTCCCGCGCACGCGGATTGAACAGGATCGACCGCGCCCAGCCCTCGCCGCCGCCGAGCACGTCCCCGTACGAGAAGCCGCCGCAGGCCACGAAGCCCGCGAAGTCGGCGAGCGACCCGCGCCCCGAGACGAGGTCGCTCATGTGCACGTCGACGGCGTCGAAGCCGGACCGGTCGAAGGCCGCCGCCATCTCGATATGGCCGTTCACGCCCTGCTCGCGCAGCACCGCGAGCCGCGGCCGGGCGCCCTTCGCGACGAACGGGAGCGCCACGTTCTCGGCCGCGTCGAACGTGAGCCGCGGCGCCAGGCCCGGTTCGAGCGGGTCGAGAATGCGGTCGTACTCCTCGCGCGCCGACTCGGGGTTGTCGCGTAGCGTCTGCATCCGCCAGGTAGTCTCGGACCACAGGCGTTCAAGCGTGCTGCGCGGCTCCAGCAGCAGCGTCTCGTCCCCGCACGTCACGCGCAGCAGGTCGTCCTGGTTCGGGGCGCCGATCGGCAGGGCGCCGAGGCCGTGGCGGGCCAGGATGGCGACGAAATGCTCGCGATCCGCGGCCCTCACTTGCAGGACGACACCGAGCTCTTCGTTGAAGAGCGTGGCGAGCACGCGCGGCGGCGCCGCGCGCGGGCCGGCGAGGGGCAGCAGGTCCACGTCCAGCCCCACGTGGCCGGCGAAGGCCATCTCCGCGAGCGCCGCCAGCAGGCCGCCGTCCGAGCGGTCGTGGTAGGCGAGCACGAGGCCCTCGGCGCGCAACTCCGCGAGTGCTTCGAAGAGCGTCCGGATCCGCTCCGGGTCGTCCAAGTCGGGCGCCTCGTGCCCGGTCTCTCCGAAAACCTGCGCCAGGATCGAGCCGCCGAGACGCGCGCGGCCCGAGGCGAGGTCGAGGAACCAAAGCTCGCTCGGGCCGCGGTCGCTGCGCAGCTGCGGCGTCCAGGTGCCGCGCACGTCGTCGCAGGGCGCGAAGGCGGAGATGACCAGCGACAGCGGCGCGCGCACCTCCCGCGGCCGTCCCTTCTCCTCCCACGTGGTGCGCATCGACAGCGAGTCCTTGCCGACCGGGATGCCCACGCCCAGCTTCGGGCACAGCGCGAGCGCCACGGCGCTCACCGTGTCGAAGAGCGCCGCGTCCTCGCCCGGCGCGCCGGCCGCCGCCATCCAGTTGGCCGAGAGCTTCACGCGCGAGAGCGAGACCACGGGCGCGGCCGCCAGGTTCGTGAGCGCCTCGCCGACCGCCATGCGGCCCGACGCAGGAGCGTCGATCACGGCGATCGGCGCGCGCTCGCCGATCGCGAAGGCCTCGCCGGCGTAGCCCTCGAACGAGAGAAGCGTGGTCGCGCAGTCCGCCACGGGCACCTGCCACGGCCCCACCATCGGGTCGCGGGCGCAGAGGCCGCCCACGCTCCGGTCGCCGATCGTCACGAGGAAGCTCTTGTCCGCCACCGTGGGATGCAGCAGCACGCGCCGCACGGCCTCGCCGAGCTCGATCCCGTGCGCGTGGAACGCGCGCGGCTTCGGGCGCACGCGCGCGACCTCGCGCGTCATGCGCGGCGGCTTGCCGAGGAGCGTCTCGAGCTCCATGTCCACCGGTGTCGTGCCGAACAGCGGATCGCGCAGCTCGAGGCGGTCGTCGTCGGTGGCGATACCGACGACGGCGAACGGGCAGCGCTCGCGCTCGGCGAGCGCGCGGAAGGCCGGGAGCCGGCCGGGCGCGATCGCCAGCACGTAGCGCTCCTGCGCCTCGTTCGACCAGATCTCGCGCGGCGTCATGCCGGGTTCCTCGCTCGGGGCTGCGCGCAGGTCGAGCCGCGCGCCGCGCCCGGCCCCGTGCACGAGCTCCGGCAGCGCGTTCGAGAGGCCGCCCGCGCCGACGTCGTGGATCGAGAGGATCGGGTTGGCTTCGCCCAGGGCCCAGCAACGGTCGATCACCTCCTGCGCGCGCCGCTCCATCTCGGCGTTGCCACGCTGGACCGAGTCGAAGTCCAGCCGCGCGGTGTTGGCGCCGGCACCGAGCGAAGAGGCGGAGCCTCCGCCCATCCCGATCAGCATGCCGGGTCCGCCGAGGTGCACGAGCAGCGCGCCGGGCGGGACGTTCGCCTTCTTCGCGTGCGCGGCCCGCACGTTTCCGACGCCGCCCGCCAGCATGATCGGCTTGTGGTAGCCGCGGACGACGCCCTCCACTTCCTGCTCGTAACAGCGGAAGTAGCCGGCCAGGTTCGGCCGGCCGAACTCGTTGCCAAACGACGCCGCCCCGATCGGCCCTTCCAGCATGATCGCGAGCGGCGACGCGATCCGGTCCGGCTTCGACTCCGGCCCTTCCCACGGCCGCTCGGCTCCGGGCAGGCGCAGGTTCGAGACGGAGAAACCGACGAGGCCGGCCTTGGGCCTGGCGCCGCGGCCGGTCGCGCCCTCGTCGCGGATCTCGCCGCCCGAGCCGGTCGCGGCGCCGGGGAAAGGCGAGATCGCGGTCGGGTGGTTGTGGGTCTCGACCTTGATCACGCTGTGCGTGAGCTCGCCGGCGTAGCCGTAACGCCCGCTCACCGCCTCCGCGAAGAAGCGCTGCACCACGGCGCCCTCCATGACCGCGGCGTTGTCGGAGTAGGCGCTCAGCGTCCCCGTCGGGCTCGCTTTTTCGGTCTCGCGGATCATCGCGAACAGCGACTGCGGCTTCGGCTGGCCGTCGACTACGAAGCTCGCATTGAAGATCTTGTGCCGGCAGTGCTCGGAGTTCGCCTGCGCGAACATCGTGAGCTCGACGTCGGTCGGGTTGCGCTCGCGAGTCTGCGACCACGCGAGCAGGTAGTCGATCTCGTCCGGGGCCAGCGCCAGGCCAAGCGCGGCGTTTGCCGCCTCGATCGCCCCGCGGCCCTGCCCGAGCGCGTCGATTTCGGCGAGCGGGCGGGGGGCCACGTGATGGAAGAGCGCGTCTGCCTCTTCGGGCGCCGCCAGCACGCTCTCGGTCATGCGGTCGTGGAGATGCGGCAGCGCGGGCGCGAGCTGGCCCGAGCCCTGCAAGTGGTAAGCGGTCCCACGCTCGACCCGGCGCACGAAGCCGAGACCGCATTGCCGGGCGATGTCGGTGGCCTTGGAAGACCAGGGCGACACTGTCCCGAGGCGCGGCACCACGAGCGCTACCGGGCCCGCCAGCGACGCAGCAGGTGGCGGGTCCGGGCCGTAGCGGAGCAGACGCTCGAGGGTCACGCGCTCGTCGTCGCTCGCCGCGTGCTCGAGCTCCACGAAGTGCCAGTGCCGGGCGGCCGTCACGCGCCATGCGGGTGCGGCCGCTGCGAGCGCAGCGTTCAGCTTCTCGAGCCGGAAGCCGGACAGGGCAGCGCCGCCCGGGAGCCTCAGGATCGCCATGCGGGAGGCATTCTATCGCGCCGGCGTTGACCCACCCCGTTGCGCGGGCGTACTTTGAGCCGATGCGGGTGCGCCTCCAGTACGGTCGCGACGGACTCGACGTCGACATCGAAGCGCCACAGGTCACGCTGATCGAGCCGCGCTTCGTGGCGGGGCTTCGGGACGAGGCCGCCGCGTTCCGCGACGGCGTGCGCCACCCGATCGGGGTGCGGCCGCTGCGGGAGCTGGTGAGTGGCTCGGATCGTGTCGCGGTCGTGATCCCCGACATCACGCGGCCGTTGCCGAGCGCGCGACTGCTGCCTTGGCTCTTCGCCGAGCTCGATCACGTCCCGCCCGAGCGCTTCGTGATCGTGAGCGGCACGGGCTCGCATCGCCCCAACACGGACGCCGAGCTCGTTTCGATGCTGGGTCGGGAGATCGTCGGGCGATACCGGGTCGTGAACCACGAGGCGCAGGACCCCGCGACACTCGTGCCCGTGGGCCGCTCGCCGGACGGGCAGCTGGTGCTGCTGAACCGCCATTACGTGGAGGCCGACCGGCGCATCGTGCTGGGTTTCATCGAGCCGCACTTCATGGCGGGCTTCTCCGGGGGCTGCAAGGGGATCTTCCCCGCGCTCGCGGACCTCGGATCGATCCTCCGCTATCACGATGCGAGGACGATCGGCGATCCACGCAGCACCTGGGGCCTCCTGCAGGGCAACCCGACTCAGG
>Ga0210377_10002942_pt1 | contig 14708 bp, 17 predicted proteins | sample PLM4_65_b1redo_FD_155480 | JGI IMG/M metagenome (GOLD analysis project Ga0210377, IMG submission 155480) | Groundwater sediment microbial communities from an aquifer in East River, Colorado, USA - PLM4_65_b1 redo | ecosystem: Environmental > Terrestrial > Soil > Riparian zone | place: USA: East...
CAATCAGGGTTTCCCGTTCTTCGTCTGTCAGATCAACGATGTACAGTTTCTTGGGCATTGCGATCTCCATTTTGCAAATGCCCCAAGTTTACCCTTATACTTCATATTCACAATGACTAACTACTAGGGTCATATTGTAGACTTCCGGGAGCGCGCCTGCAATCGCCGGCGCAACCGCCTATTCAATCGACGATCTATTGCTATCAGCGCGCGAGCTGCGTCGTTTGGCGTCTGGCTTGGCTGGCTGCTTGGCTAGCTCGGCAGATCGAAAACCGTTGGGTGTCAAACCCTGTCCGGTTGGCTAGGTCAGATGGACAGACAAGTTCCGCCTTATCGGGCGATGTTCTGCCGCTTAGAGCGCCGTAAAATAGTTTCAACAGGCGTCGCAACCCCTTTGCGAACGATGTCACGACTGATGATTCACATGTTATACTAATGAGGAACTCCTGATGAGCCTTTTTACCGGAACAATTCCTATGACCGCCGCTTCACCGCTTCGACGATCCCTTGACCCGATGGCCGCCAGTCTGGGGCTGGTGTTCACCGACTCGCGCGGGCGCGTCGTGTTCGGCGACAGCCACTTTCTTGATCTGATCGGCCCGGACAAGGCCGGGACTCTGGTCGGCAAGCCCTTGCATCAGATCATGGGCGCGGATCATCAGGACGTTTCCAGCCTGATCTCCGACATCGGGCGAGCCGGTTACGTCCGCGACAAGCGCCTGTCTGTCACAATCCAGCGTGGCGAGCAGCAGATCGTCGCCTGTTCCGGCATCGCCACCTACGATGAGCAGGGCGGCTTTATTGGCGTTGACCTCACCCTGCGCGATCCCGACCACACCGCCCACCCCGACCTGATGCTCGACACTCACGGCGATGTTCTCAACGCCCGCATCCAGCAGATTGAGTTTGAGGCCGAAACGCATGGCGTGGAACAGAACATGGCGCTGGCGAACCTGTACTTCACCGCGCAGGTCAGCGCCTTGCAAGTCCTGCTGGGACGGATGGGCGGCCCGCGCGTGGCCGAAGCGCTGGAAGACCAGATCAATGGCTCGGCGGCCAAACGCCAGTGGCCGATCCAGATCAAAGGCGGGCGCTTCGTCGTCGAGTTGACCAAGACCCCCCCCGAAGCGTTCCGGCTGTTGATGGCCGAATTGTTCGAGTTCGCTTCCGGTGTCATCGGCCAGCGTGGCGTGGTCGAGGAGATGAAGCTGATCGATGTTCACATGAAGCCCGAAACGCAGGCAGTCGCCGGGCAGGTTGGCCTGCGTGACTTTCTCGGTTAGCTATTTTGTTGGATAATAGAGGGCGCTCGCAAAAGCGCCCTTTTCTTTCAGGACTTACGCAAAATTACGCCGGATCGTGAGGGACAAGGGGCTTGAAGCCCCTTGTCTGTGTGAGAAACCGCGTAAGTCCTGTCCTTTTTTATTTCACGGCGCGTGGGGGCAGAAAACCATGAGCATTTTTCGTCGGGACACCATCTTGCAGATCGTGACGCTGTTCGTGGCAGCGACTATCGCCGCGTATGCGTCGCTGTATGTGTTTAGCGCCAGTGTCGGGGCGCAATTTATTCAACTGGTGAATTCGTTTGCCAACCCGCTGGCCGCGCTGATCTGCGCGGGGCTGGCCCTGGTTCTGTGGCGGTCATTCCGCAAGACCGAAGTCCTGCGCCGCGTCTGGGGCCTGCTCGGCCTCGGCCTGTTGATGTGGGGCATCGCCGAGATTATTTTCGCCTACTACGACATGACCGGCAGCGAAGTTCCCGTGCCGTCGTTGGCCGACCTCCTGTGGGTTCCCGGCTACCTTCCCCTCTTTGTCGCCCTGTACCTGCGTTATGCCACCCTGCGCGTCGCCCCGCCGCGCTGGCAGGTCGTCGCGCTGGCCGTCAGCGTGTTGGTCGCGTTGATTGTCTCCGTGCTGCTGGTCATTGTCCCCAACGTCAATCTCAGCGAGGGCGACCCCGCTTCAATCGCGCTGTCTATCCTCTACCCGGTCGGCGACCTCTTGATCGTGCTGGGCGTGGGCTTGACCGTGCTGGTGTTGTTTGGCGGCGAGCTGTCTCGGCCCTGGTTGATCATCGCGCTGGGCTTTGTCGCCATCGCTATCGCCGACAGCCTGTACTACTATGGCTACGCCACCGGCCTGTACGACTCCGACCTGATCCCGGTCACATTGGTCACCGCTATCAGCGATAGCTGCTATTTCGGCGGTTACGTCCTGATCGGGCTGGGGTTGTTCGTTCAGGCCCGGCTGCAAAGGGCGCTGTAGCGACCCGGCGCCTTGTGACTCAGCCCTCGTGCCAACCACCCTATCTGCGAAACGGCGATCAGCGCGGTCTGCCAGCAGGCGAACGAGGTGGAGGTCAGAGTTGCGGCGGCGCGGCTGTGATATACTCATTCCATTCAGAGAAAGGATCGGCTGAATGGCTACCGCGCAATTTCACCCTGCCCATGACTCGATGTTGGATTTTCTGGTCGAAAAAGCGACGCCACAAGAAATCCTGGCGTTTGAGATTTCGGAGGCCGAACGCCTGCGAACTATCGTATTGCTTGAAAAGCAGGATGAAGGCAGCTTGACTCCCGAAGAAGAAACAGAACTCGACTCGATACAGCAGATGGATTTGCTGTATATGGCCCTGCGAGCCAAAGCGCTCCGGGCGCTTCGCAAGAGCGAATGACTCGCGTTTCAGCCGCCCTGCGAAACGCAGTGCGCGAGCAGGCTGGGCGGCGTTGCGAATACTGTCGGTTGCCAGAACGCGAGTCGCCATACCCATTCCACGTAGAGCATATCATCGCGATACAGCACGATGGTTTGACCGAAGCGGATAACCTCGCATGGGCCTGTTTGCAGTGCAACAAAGCTAAGGGGCCAAATATTGCTGGTCTAGACCGGGAGACAGGCGAGCTTGCGCGGTTGTTCGATCCACGCCGACAAGTATGGGCTGATCATTTTGAAATTGCGGACGGCGAGATCATCGGCAAGACAGCCGTCGGGCGCGTGACAACGCGATTGTTGCGCTTCAACACCGCGCAACGTGTCGATCTGCGTCGAGAGCTTGTCAGCGCTGGGGAGTGGTAGCCGCAGATCGCGGTGACGACAATTGAGATAGATCAGGCAGTCTACGCCAATCGCCGTATCTGCGGAATAGCCGCCAGCACCACCGCCGCCAGTATCGCCGCGATCCCCGCGCTGATGCTGATGATCAGGCTCAACCCCCACCTTTCGGCCAGCGCGCCTATCGCCAGATACCCCAGCGGGGCCAGCCCAAAAAACGTGATGGTGTACAGGCTCATCACCCGCCCGCGCATGGCATCGGCCACATGCGTTTGCAGCAGCGTGTTGATCAGCGTGAACTGCATCATAAAGCCAAACCCCAGCCCGAAAGCCAGCCCCAGCGCTAATTCGAAGATGGAGTTATTGGCGAACATCAGCAGCAGGATCGGGAAGCCAAACGCGGCGGCGGCCAGCCATTGCCCGCGCCTGCCCCGGCTCTCGCCAAACATGGCAATCGTCAGCGTCCCGGTGACTGCCCCGACTCCGGTCGCCGACATGATCAGCGCGAAATCGCCTGCCCCGCGATGCAGCGCCTTGTCAACAAACGCCGGCAGCAGCGTGCTGTACGACAACCCGAACAGGCTGAAGATCAACGCCAGCACGATCAACCCGGCCAACACGGGCTGGCTGCGGGCGTAGCGCAGCCCGCTGGCAAGTTGGCTGAATGGCGATTCGACAGCTGGCTTGCGCTCATGCGGCGCGACCCGCATCGCCAGCAGCCCGCCGATCACCGCCAGAAACGAAATCCCATTGATCAGGAAGCACCACTCCGGCCCCAGCGCCGCCATCGCCGCCCCGCCCAGCGCCGGGCCGACCACGCGGGCCAGATTGAACATCGTCGAATTCATGGCGATGGCGTTGGGCAGGTCTTCTTTGCCCACCAGTTCGACTACGAACGATTGCCGCGCCGGGGCGTCAAAGGCGTTGACCAACCCCAGCCCCGCCGCCAGCGCGACGATATGCCAGACTTCCGCCACATGCGCGAACGCCAGCGCTGCCAGCACAAACGCGAACATCATCGCCGCCGACTGGGTGGCGACCAGAATAGACCGCTTGGGGAAGCGGTCCACCGCCACGCCGCCCAGCGGGGTCAGCAGCAGGGCCGGGATCGCGGCGGAGAACGCCACCAGCCCCAGCGCGGCCTCCGAGCCGCTGATCTGGTAGACCAGCCATTGCTGGGCCACAGCCTGCATCCACGTCCCGGCCACCGACACCAGTTGGCCGCCAAAATACAGCCGGTAGTTGGTATGGCTGAACGCGGCCACCGTGCGCGGCAGCCCGCCCGATTGCGCCCGCAGCGGGATCATCTGCGAGGGCACGGAGCTCGTGATCGAAACGGGAGAAGAAGATGGTTCAGGTTTTTTCATAAGCCGCTAATGAGGTAGTTGGCAGAGCCATAAGCATAGCGCGGCGCATCGAGCTGGGGGTAATTGCCATCCTGCCCGGAAAAGGGCAAGGGCGAGATTGAATCCCGCCCCGTCAGCATCAAATCAAACCCGATCCCTGCCCCTTTCGTCTTTTGCCTTTCCCCTTTCGCCTCTCCCATGCTAACTCTGGTCGCTGGAATAGTAGCGATGGTAGTAGTAATAATAGCCATCGCGCGAGGTGGCGACCCGGTTCAACACCACCCCTAGCAGCGTCGCGCCGGATTGATCCAACTGCTCTTTGGATCGGCGCAGCGCGTCGCCGCGCGTGCTGTTCGACAGCGCCACCAGAACCGTCGCGTCGCACACTCGTGACAACAGCGACGAATCGGCCACCGCCAGCAGCGGCGGGCTGTCAAACAAAATCATGTCCGCCTGCGACTTCAAGCGTTCAATAAGCTCGGCCATCCGCCGCGAGCCAAGCACGTCCGACGGGTTGGGCGGCAGCGGGCCGCTGGTCATCAGCCACAGATTCTCCACGCCCGTCGCCACCATATGATCCTGCACATACCCACCGCCTTCCTGCATCAACGCCGTCGAAAGCCCGCGCGTGTTGTGCTGGTTGAACAGCTTGTGCAGCGTCGGGCGGCGCATGTCGGCGTCCACCAGAATCACCTGTTTGCCAAACTGCGCGGTGGCGATAGCCAGATTGGCGGTGGTAGTTGTCTTGCCTTCGGCGGGGCTGCTGCTGGTGATGACCAGCGTCTTGAGCGGCTTGTCCTGCCCGGAGAACTCGATATTCGCCCGCAGCACCCGGTAAGCCTCAGAGATCGGCGCGCGCGGCTTGTAGGCGGTGATCAACACCCCGCTGCGTTCGCTGCCCGGTATCTGCCCGATCACGCCCAGCGTCGGCGCGCCTATCAGCCGCTCCACTTCTTCATCCGTCTTGACCGTTTCGCGCAGATACTCGAACAGCACGACCAGCCCGGCTGCCAGCATCAGCCCGGCCAGCCCCCCAACTGCCACATTGCGTGGGACGCTGGAGGTGGAGATGCCCGGCAAAGCTGATTCGACGACGGTGATTTTGTCGGTGGTCTGGGCCTGCGCCAGCCGGATTTCCTCGAAGCTCTGGGTCAGCGTGGAGAAGCTGCGCCGGTCTTCGATCAGCAACGTCTGAAGCCGCTCGCGCTCGCTGGTGGCGGTGGGCGTGAACTGGTTTTCCAGTTCTTTGAGGCGTTTCTCGGTGGCGTCAATCTCCTGCTGCAGATCGTCCAACTGCGCCTGCAAATCGGTCAGCGACGCCGCATAGCGGCTGGTCTGAGTCTCCACATTTTGCCGGATAAACACTTCCACCAGCGCATTGGCGATGTTGGCGGCCCGGTAGGGGTCGCTGTCGCGCACCGTCAGCGCCAGCAGGTTGGTGTCGCGCACCGGGCTGACCCGCACCTGCCGATCCAGAGTCTGCGGATCGGTCTGCAGGTTCAGTTGTTTGATCACTTCTTCCAGCACCGGGCGCTGATGAATTAGTTCCGCGTAAGTGGCGGCCACGCGCTGGCCGGACAGCACCGCTTCGGCGTCCGGCAAAGACCCGCGCGCCTGATTGATCAGGATGGTGGTCGAAGTTTCATATTCGGGCGGCGTCAGCAGCCCCACCCCAAACGCGACCCCGCCGCCCGCCATCGCCAGCAGCAGCAGCAGCCACCACCAGTTGCGGGCCAATGCCAGATATTGTCTCAGTTCCAATGAATGACTCCCATGCGCGCCATGCTTGCTCAGAAAAATGGGGCTTGAGCTTGCCGGGCGGAAGGCGGGCGAAAAATCCGCTTGTTGTCACAATAATTGGACTGATTATATCATTGTCTGGCAGAACCAACGCGACGGCGGCTCGACCAGGAAATCGCTCCGCGTCCATTCACCATCGGAGGAATCCTGTGCCTTCTTCAGCCCCGCTCAATTTGAAAAACAGCCTGCGATTGGCATGGATGCCGCTGATCGGCCTGTTCCCTGCCCTGCTCACGCTGACCGTCACCGGCGTCATGATCGCCGGCGGGACGCCAGCATCAGATTTCGCCCTGCCTGTGACCGCCATGTGCGGCCTGTCGCTGGCGATTAGCCTGATCATGGGCCTGTTTATCGGCGTCACGATCCTGTTTGAAATCCGGGGCATCCGCGCCACGCAGGCTTCGGCGTGGGTCACATGGCCCCAATACCAATCAGAGGAAAGCTGGCGCGCGGCGGTTGAGGAGGAGTATCGCCACGCGCTCAAAACCACGGGCTTCACGTTTGGCCCGCTGATCACGCTGGGCGTGATCCTGATCATCGTGGTCGGGCTGACCGAGTTTGTGATCCTGCCGTCCACAGCGGCGAGCCGTTCCCCTCGCCCATCGGCATTCAGGTCGCCGTGATCCTGTTCATCCTCTATCTCATCGGCGGGCTGGCGATGAATCTCGGCGCGCTGGTTCAGCGCGGGCTGGCCGTCCGCCGCTACGCCAGCCAGAAAACCATGCGAATCCCCAACGCGATGATCAGCCAGCAGGGAGTGTATGATGAGCATGAAGGCTACGAATCATGGCGCTGGCTGCATGATGTCAGTTATCGTGACGAGCGCGGCGACAAAGGGCAGGCTATCGTCTTTAAGTTTTTCCGCCCCGCCAGTTCGATCCGGCGGTTGCCCTCCGCCGAATGGCGCGTCGAGACCCGCGTCCCGCCGGGGCAGGCAGGCGAGGCCCAACTGCTGGTCAGCCGCGTCAAGACCGAAATATTGAGAAACTGACCGCCTGCTCCCGGCCACGCCAGTTCTAACAATCAATTGAATTTCCGGGTTGATAACGTTAGACTTTTGTAATGGATACCCTGATTGCTAGTTTGTGATTCAGTCGGAATTGGCTGGTATTCACACCCCCACCCGGCCTTCGGCCACCCTCCCCCGTGAAACGGGGGAGGGAAATCCGAGCGCTAGCGAGGATGGGCGGGGGTGAGTCAGCGCAACTAGCAATCAGGGTATGGATCATGCAGGGCAGAGCATATTTATTGGCTATTGAATGTGTCGGGCAATAAGAGGGAGCATGAGATGAAGCTGGAAACGTTCGCGTATAACAAGTCCAAATGGTCAGTCGAGAAATTCCCTGCGCTGGATTCGCCGCAAACGCTGGTGATCGTCTTTGGCGCGCCTGCCTTTGTCGACGACCCCACGCCCATCAAAGAACTGGCGGCGGCCTATCCCCAGTCGGTGGTGATCGGCTGCTCGACAGCGGGCGAGATTTTTGGCGAAACCGTCCACGACGAAAGTTTGTCGGTGGCGGTGGCGCGCTTTGAGCAGTCCCGGCTGATCCGGGCGGATGTTCATATCGACGCCGCCAGCGAGTCGTTTGAGGCAGGCCGGACGCTCGCCAAAGCGCTGGCGAAGCCCGACCTGCGCGGCGTGTTTGTGCTGTCGGAAGGCGTCCACATCAACGGCAGCGAACTGGTGCGCGGCCTCAACGCCGGGCTGCCCGAAAGCGTGGTCGTCACCGGCGGGCTGGCGGGCGATCATGATCGCTTTGAGCGCACATGGGTTGTCAAAGAGGGCCAGCCGCAGCCGGGCTGGATCTCGGCGGTCGGCTTTTACGGCGACAAGATCGCCATAGCGCACGGCTCCAAGGGCGGCTGGGACACCTTCGGCCCGGAGCGCGCCATCACCCGGTCAGAGCATAACATCCTGTACGAACTGGACGGCAAGCCCGCCCTGAAAGTGTACGAGGAATATCTGGGCGACCGGGCGGCTGAACTGCCCGCGTCGGGGCTGCTGTTCCCGCTGGCAATCCGCAAAGACCGCGCCGATCAGAAAAGCATCGTCCGCACCATCCTCGGCATTGACCGCGACAAGCAGTCGCTCACCTTTGCGGGCGATATGACTCAGGGGTATCTGGCCCAGTTGATGAAGGCCAATTTTGACCGGCTGGTGGGTGGCGCAGCGGAGGCCGCCGAGATGACCAAATCGCGCCAGAAGAAAGGCGAGAATGGGTCGCCCACCCTCAGCATCGCCATTAGCTGCGTGGGCCGCCGTCTGGTCATGGGCGAGCGCATCGAGCGCGAACTGGAGGCCACCCGGAGCGTGTTTGGCCCGGACATTCCGCAGATTGGTTTTTACTCATACGGCGAAATTTCGCCCTACGCCACCGGCCACTGCGACCTGCACAACCAGACCATGACTCTCACCGCCATCAGCGAGTTGTAGCGCGATGCACGATATATTGCAGAGACAACTGAAACGCGGCGGGCTGTCACAGGCGGCGCTCCCTGCCGACAAAGCGACTTGGGAAGCGTTCTTGCAGGATGTGGATCGCGCCTATGAGCAGGCCGATCAGGCTCGCTACCTGTTGGAGCGCTCGCTGGACGTCTCCTCGCGCGAGATGAAAGACATCAATGACCGGCTGACCGCCGAGAGCGCCCAGCTTCAGAAACGCAATCAACAGTTCTCGCGGGTCTACGAGTTCGCCCGGTCAACGCTGGAACAAATGAACGCCACGCTCCTGCAAGGCGCTGACAAGATCGAGTTGATGGTTTACGTGACCGATATGAAGCGCGAGCTTGAGCTGATCACCAAGAACGACTGATTTTCTCTGCCCCGCCACCCCATAAGGTCATTGCGTCTATGAGCGACCCTGCCTTGCCCGCTTCCCGCTGCGAATGGGCCGGAACAGACCCGTTGTATGTGAGCTACCATGACACCGAATGGGGCGTCCCGGCGCAGCCATAAGGCAGCGGCGCAATCAGCAGCGCAATGAGATCAGGAAGCGATCACTCCTCGCTTTTGTCCTCATCCTCTGCCGCATCGAGCGTAGCCAACATGGCTTCCACGGCGGCTTTCAGATTAGGCAGGTCTTCGACAGCGTCCCACACGGTTCTGAGAACGATTTTGTCGTAATTATGGGCCAGAAAATCTCGAAAGCCGATCAGTTTGCGCCAGTCAACATCGGGCGCGCCGTCACGCGCCGATTGCGGAAGACGCTTGGCAATCTCACCAATGACTTCATAGGATCGAATGACCGCTTTGTGTGTTTTGGCATCCATTTCAAATGACTGGCGCCCCTCGATGGTGAAGGAAGCCACATCAGCCAGTTCATCGAGCAGATCGCGCAAATAATCTGCGATTAGTGAGTCGTTCACAGAATCACCACATCCTTCAAAACACGTTTCATAAACCGCCCATCCGGTGTTTCGTCGGAGACAAGGCTCACTTCACGCCCCAACAAGTCTTGCAGGTCAAGCCACAAGCCAACTAATTCAAAGATGCTGACCCTGTCTTTGACTGTCACCAGAAAATCCACGTCGCTTTCAAGCGTCGCTTCCCCCCGCGCCACGCTGCCAAACACGCGAACATGGGTCACGCCATAACTTTCGGCCACCCGCAGGATGTCCGCGCGCTTGTCGCCGATGATCTCGTCAATGCCTAGCCTTTGCTGCTGAACTTGCGCCATCGCTTCATGCTCCTCACGACCTTTTCGCTGGCTTCATTATAGTCCGATTCTCAGGTCGAGCTATCCACCGGCGCGACCTATGCTACAATCCCTCTCAACCTTTGAGAGGAGAGCATCGACAATGCCCGGCAATCGTTGCGAGTGGGCCGGAACCGACCCGCTGTATGTGAGCTACCATGACACCGAATGGGGCGTCCCAGTCCATCTGGATTCTAAAATTTTTGAATTTCTCGTCTTAGAAGGAATGCAGGCCGGGTTAAGCTGGATCACCATCCTGCGCAAGCGCGAGAACTTCCGCAAAGCCTTCGACCAGTTCGACGCGGAAAAAGTCGCGCGCTACGGCGACAAAGACTTTGAGCGCCTGATGGCCGACGCGGGCATCATCCGCAACCGGGCCAAGATCAACGCGGCGATAGGCAATGCCCGCGCCTTCCTGAAAGTTCAGGCCGAGTTCGGCACGTTCGACCAGTACATCTGGCAGTTTGTTGGCGGCAAACCGATCCAGAATCAGTGGAAAACGATGAGCGAGATTCCGGCGAAAACAGAAGAGGCTGAAATCCTGAGCAAGGATTTGCTGGCGCGCGGCTTCAAGTTCGTCGGCCCGACCATAGTCTACGCCCACATGCAGGCGGCGGGGATGGTCAACGATCACAAGGTGAACTGTTTTCGGCATCAAGATGTGGCTCGGATGACATAGCAAGAATCGAGAAGGAGTCGCGCTATCGTTTCTCCTTTATGATTGTCTATCCGAATATTATGAGTATGATCATACCATAGTATTTTTTCCGATATTTGGAATACACCGGCAAATTACGAGCAATTAACAACTCATCCTATCCACCATACCGTAAGTGGCAGTCGTATACTCTCGAGAGCCGCAAATAGGGCCGCTGTCCATGATTGTTGAGTAGCCTACATAGTCTGTCAGATTGAACGAGAACTAATTGCCAGATGCCAACTTCAAAGGAAACTAACCCTGCTGGCAAAATTGTCGCCGCTGTGATCATCACGTTTCTCGTAGGGTGCAGCGGATCTTTTGAGGTCACAGACGCCGCGACTTCAACCAGCCCGTCTGCGGCAATAACTCTGCCAGCCACGGTTGTTTTGCCAACCAGCACCCCAACACCGTTCTCCCTGCCCCAATTGACCCCCGTGCAAATCCAACCCGAAGGCATGCTTGGTCTCGTTCCAAAGTATGCCACCGCGCGTCTCGGCCTCGGAGAGCTGCGTGAGCTTGCGGCCTCTCCTGACGGAACACGTATTGCCGTAGGGTCGTCCATAGGGGTACATGTTTTTGAAACATCAAATTTGGGTCAAATATGGTCTGCTTCTACAAACATGGCAGTAGCTCGTCTCGCGTGGTCGCCTGATGGAAGGTCAATTGCGGCTGGATTGACCCATCAACGCGCCATCGCCTTTGATGCTGAAAGCGGCGCTGTGAAGTGGAGCTACGATGGTTATCTCTCCCTGCCGAACATGTATTTTACGGACGTGCCAGTAAGCTTCAGCCCGGACGGCCAACACCTCGCAACCAGCGGTTGCACTATAGAAGATGAGAAAGATCAAGGCTATTGCGGAGAATTCGTCACTCACGTATGGAATGCTCATAATTGGAGCCTGATGGCCACACATCCGGGTTTTGCTGGAGGTTTTCAATGGTCGTTAGACAGCACATCGCTTGTGGCAGGTCCGTCTGCTCAAGTCTGGAATCTTGTTAGCGACACGACTACGTCAGTCCCTGAGCTTCCAGAGCTTGGAAGTCATGGAGCTTATGTGTTCAGCCCGGACCTGACAGCGCTGGCAATAGGCGGCGAAGACACAATTATGGTTGTAAGCTGGCCCGACGGCAAGACGCTTCAGACCGTCCCCTTCAACCCCAAATCGGGGGAGGATGAATTTGTGCTGGTGTGGTCACCTGATAGCTCGCGGCTGATTACACATCGGCGTTTTTTGACCGGCGATCCTTATGTTCTCGATGTCACCTCAGGCAACTCTGTTACCTTGACCTTGGCAAATATGGGTACACGCACATGGGGTCGCCTTTGGAATAATTATGCATGGTCACCAGATGGCACACTTATTGCGGCTCCCCTCAACGCTGATAACGTATGGTCTACCGATCCAGCGCACAACTTTACATCACCGTTTCAGGCACACGGGATCGGTATTTGGGACTGGCACACAGGCCAGCTTGTGCAAGCAAGCACCTCCGAGCAAGCGAGACATATTCGTAGAATTATTTGGCCAACACCGGAGAGATTAGTATTTTCAGACTGGAATGAATCGTTGCCAAATGTGTTTAGCATTGACTTGGACAATCCAGAGGAAAACCCCGCAGTGGTTAATGGCACAGACTATCGTACGGCAATTAGCTGGTCGCCAAATGGCGCTCAACTAGTGGTCGGGGGTAACGGAGTTCTCGAACTATGGGATGTCAAAACGCAGCAGATTGTGCAGACTTGTCACGATGACGATGCGTATATTTATGACTACGTAGAGTGGCCAAATGATTCAGGACGTCGAATCTTGGCTCACAACTGGGTTGACCACAAGTCTGGCTTCATCAATCTTGAAACCTGCGAACTGAACCCAACGCACGATGCCTTCCAAGTTAATCATCAATCAAATCCCATATCACCGGACAAGCTTCGAGTAGCTAAAGTTATAGAAAACAAATCGCCTAATGATCTTGAAAATCATACGTTCACCCTGCAAGTTTCTGAGATCAGCTCAGGTAACATAGTCTATGAGAAAACTGTCGACTATAACTTTGATATCCATGACACTTATTTATCGTGGTCGCCAGACGAGCAGCGGGTGGCGTTTATTGGGACGGGATTTGAGTTACCGAACTTTAGACAAGTTGCTTTCTTGAGCTTGCATGATGTTGCCACTGGGCGGATGCAGTACACCCAAGATATTAGCGGCTATGATAGTTGGGATAATGCAATATCTAAGATTCTTTGGTCGCCAGATAGCGCTAAGTTGCTCATAGCGCATGGCGGGTTTGGGGGAGGGGAAAGTCTTTTCGTTGGAATCGGCGACAGAGCAGTCATAAATGTAGTGGATGCCGCAAGTGGGGACTGGTTAAAGAACCTGACGGGTCATACGAAGGACATTATGGACATGGCTTGGTCGCCCGATGGCAAAACGCTGGCCTCTGCTTCTGCTGATGGCACAGTCATCTTGTGGCAGATCGATCCATAGGTGAGCGCGCTTTCCAGGGCGGCGGTAGGAGGAGCATTAACGCGTTTCCAAGCGAATGTCGATGCAACGATATGTCTACATGCCAGTTAAGGTTGTGGCTTAATCTCTATTGTGGCCTTGGTCGAACTGGCAGGTGGCGGGGATGGTCAACGATCACAAAGTGGATTGTTTCCGCTATGCCGAAGTTTCCACGATGAAATAGACGCGAGGAATTTAGCGTGTCAGCTCAAACGTGGCAACGGCAACGGGGCGCACCGCTGCCGTCTGCTGGCGATCTCGCTTAATGCGCTCAATAGCGTGGAGCGTCTCCGCGGTCAGATAGCTCTCGCCGCAGTGGGGGCAAGAGATAACAGGCACATTTTCTATGACTAGAAGATTGCTGCCCGACCCATAGCTGCGGGTGACATGGCGAAGACGCGCCCCTGACTTGCCGCAATTGTCGCAGATGACAGGCTTGTTGTTCATGGGCTATACACCGTGAGGATGACGATTTTGTTTGTCGCTCCTATTTTCACAACTGTTTCAATTTCACCCTGCCCCTGTGCGTCTCCTCGAATACAATATTTCCATTCGCCCGTCTGGGCGTCCTTCTGCTGATCAACAATGCTTCCTGTCAGAATTCCATTTTCAACATCATAGATTGTATACTCGTCTTCAACCATCTCTTCTTCGGCATGAAGCGTCATCACATACTGCCCATGTTGAATGGCCTCTTGTATGCGTTTCAAGATTGGATCAGCCAAGCCAGACTCCACATAGGGGCAACATGAGGCAACAACATTATACCATGATAAGGCCTTTGGAGCGGGAATGATCCTCGTCACCGGGGCGGCGGGCAAGACCGGGCGGGCCGTGATCCGCGCCCTCGCCCAACGCGGGGAGTCCGTCGCCGCCTTTGTCCATCGCCCTGATCAGATTGATGCGGTCAAACGGGCCGGGGCGATCCTCGCCCATGTCGGCAGCTTTGCCGATGAAGCGGCGCTAAATCGCGCGCTAACCGGCGTTCGGGCGATCTATCATATCGCCCCCAACGTCAGCCCGGACGAGGCCGCGATTGGCCGGAAGATGATTGACGCGGCGCGGCGGCAGGGCGTCCAGCATTTCGTTTATCACTCCGTGCTGCATCCCCACACCGAAGACATGCCGCATCACTGGCAGAAACTCCGCGTCGAAGAAATGCTGGTCAAATCCGGGCTGTCCTTCACCATCCTGCAACCCCCTATTTACATGCAAAACGTCCTCGCTCGCTGGTCAGAGATTGTCACCGAGGGCGTGTATCGAGTCCCCTATCCGGCGGCGACCCGGCTGGCGATGGTCGATCTGGAAGACGTGGCCGCCGCTGTCGCCATCGTCCTCGACTCGGATGATCATCACGGCGCGACTTACGAACTGGCTGGCCCTGATATTCTGTCGCAAACCGAGATCGCCGCCATTTTGAGCGACGGCCTTTCAAAGCCGATCCGCGTCGAAGTCATCCCCCGTTCGGCGTGGGAAACCGACGCCCGCCAATCCGGGATGGGGGCGTATCAGGTTGAGACCTTGCTAAAGATGTTTGAATACTATGAACGCTACGGCTTCGGGGGAAATCCGCGCGTGTTGACGTGGCTGTTGGGCAGGCCACCCGCGC
>Ga0210377_10002943_pt1 | contig 14705 bp, 20 predicted proteins | sample PLM4_65_b1redo_FD_155480 | JGI IMG/M metagenome (GOLD analysis project Ga0210377, IMG submission 155480) | Groundwater sediment microbial communities from an aquifer in East River, Colorado, USA - PLM4_65_b1 redo | ecosystem: Environmental > Terrestrial > Soil > Riparian zone | place: USA: East...
TAAGCTTCTTGAAATATTAAACCCATCTACCATATCAGAATTTAAATTACTTACCATAGTAGTAGAAGCAATTATAATTGGAGCTGTTCCAGTAGCTATAGTGCTAATAATTTTATTTGCATGTATATTAGCTGTAGCTCCGCTTATTGAGTTAGTAGTTGGCGGGGTTACAACTATTCCATATTCTGAGGTATTTTTTACTATTAATGTTAATGTAGAAACTGTACTAGAAGCTTTTATAGTAGCAGGAACTCCTAACTCAATTGAAGCATTTACTTTTAAAACTCCACTTCCATTTACTATTGGCACACTTGAAACCACTCCGTTACTTGAAGCAATCACAGCAGTACTTGTCCCAGCATCCCAAATCTTTTCTGGAGTTAACCCAGTTACTTTTTGATTTTGTGAATTAGCACCTAAAATAAAAGGTGCTAATGCAGTATCTGTATTAAACGTATGTTGAACAGTTATAGTTTTAGATACATTTGTTTGGACTATAGTTGTTGAATGAACTCCATCAACCATATCTGAATTTTGTCCGTTCCCAGAACCAGAATTTCCTTGATGATAAATAACATTTCCGTTTATTTGAAATATAGTTGGTGTTGTTCCAGATCCAGAATTAGATCCTAAAATATTTAAAATATTAGATGAAAGTATTAAGTCTACATATCCATAATCAATGTTAGATGATGAATTTAAAAATCTTATAGATGAAGTATCAGACGATCCATTTGGTTTCAATTCTAACTTTATATCAGAGTTTATAATTGTAGGATATAATCTTATTTGTCCAGAGATTAAATTAGATCCTAAATTAACTTCACTAGCTGAAAATATTAAATCTCCAGGTAATACTAATGAAGTAGAATCATCAATTACAGGAATATCACCTGAATTTGGTGTCATTGAACTTTTTAATTGTTCTGGCCTAATTACATTACTCATAATTTATTATATCTCCGTTATAAGAATTACTCTTTAATTAACCAATCTAATAACATCATATCTTTTGCTGAAATTTTTATACTTTCAATTTCTGAAATTTTAATCTCTTGCACATCTACATCTACTTCTTCGTCTTCTAACTCATTTTTTTCTTTAGTAAATAATTCTACATTATCATGCTTTATTTTTATTTGTTCATTATCAATCTTCTCACCATACTTTTCAAAAATAATATTTAATTTATCACTATATATTTTTAAAATATAATCTAAATTTTTAGATAGTAATGATAATCTAAAGGATATTTTAATTGGTAATTCAACTTCATTTAATTTAGAAATAGATGATGTAGAATTTAAAATTTTTCTAAGTGATAGTTTCATCTTCAATATTCTCCTTAATAATAAATTATAATTTTCCCTTGTGCTCCATTACCACCTCTACCACCATTCGGATTTCCATTATATAACCCTCCGCCTCCACCACCGCCTCCAGCTCCTAAAATTCCTGTTGCATGAGCACCAAATCCTAAAGGATCGGTTCCGGAAGCCCATCTTCCTCCCGCGCCACCACCAACTCCCGCGCCACCACCACCACCACCTGAATATCCTGGATTGTTTGAATATCCATTTCCGCCATTTCCGCCAGATCTTCCATTTACTATTTGTATCATTTCCTTTTGTCCTAATAAATTAATAGATGAAGAATAATATACCATTCTTAAATTATTAGAGTTATAAACGTATCCAGCTCCTCCAGCTGAAGCATTTCCTTGAGAGCTTCTTCCAGCTCCTCCAGCTCCTCCCTCAGTTGGTATATAATTTAGTGCTGCAGCTCCTGATCCAGCTCCTCCAGCTCCTCCATTTGGTTGACCAAAATTATATATCCCGCCTGCAATACCACCAGCACCACCATAAGCTATAAATGAATAATTAGTAGAACCATCGAATGATATAGTACTACTTCCACCGTAAGACCCATTAGTTCCAAATGTAATACCTACTGATCCTGCTCCATAAGCACCGCCGCTTCCAGGTCTAAGATATAAATGTTCTCCTGGACTAACCTCTAATAATACTACTAATTTTCCACCCTCACCACCCCCACCACCGCCACCTGCTGGGGCATATGCACCACCTCCCCCACCGCCACCTGCTCCACCACCTCCCCCGCCATATAAGGATACTAATATTTGTTTTATTCCAGCAGGAACTATAAATGTAGCAGTAGTTAAATATAATTCATATTGAGTTGTATTTAGAAACCACTTAGTAAATGAATCAGAATGAAGCCCATCTAACATATCAGAATTTAAATTTGTATTAACTGTTCCATTATTAATAGGAATTAATCCTGATCCATTTCCAGCATTAAGCCCATCTAACATATCAGAATTTAAATTTGTATTAACTGTTCCATTATTAATAGGAATTAATCCTGATCCATTTCCCGCATCTTTATTTCCTAATTTAGTTGAATTTGTGGAATTCTTAACTGTAATTCCGTCTAACTCAAAAATAGTATTAATAGCTTTAGAATTAATAGAAGTTGTAACATTTTCAGCATTAACTGAATTGAATACATCTCCAGCAACATTTGAAATGTCAACAACTAAACACATTAATGCTTTAGACGCATGATAGAATACTCTTCCGATTCTTACTGTATTTGGTTCAGGAGCTATAATTGTTAAAGAACCTGGTGAGGTACTATCTAAATAAACTGTATCTCCACTATTAAACCCAATTATTCCTTCAAAAATTCCACTCGTAATTACCTCTCCATCTTCAACATTTGCAATACCAACTACAGCTTGTTCCGATCCACCATTTGCTAAAGCTTGTTTATATACTCCATCATTAGAATCCCAATATACAACATCTTGAGTTATCACAGATGTTGAATCGAATACTGAATTAAACAATCTGGTTGCTTCACCGCCTTTTTTAGCTATAGTTTCTACAGCAGCAAAAGATGGAGTAACATTCTCTGTATCAGTAAAAGATTTTCTAGCTCTAAATGAATCTATCTTTTTTATAATAGCCATTTTTTATTAATAAACCTCCTTGAAATTTTTATTAATCCACATAAGTAACTGTTGCCCAACCACGATTATAAGATGTTGAGTCATATGCAGTATTGTCAAAATTAGCTCCTGTTGAACGATATATAGTTATATATGTATCGTTCCATGTAATCCCTTGAGGTGAAGTACCTGGAGTATTATGGTCAAAGTAATTAATATCTACAACCGCATTACTAGGAGAATCTTGTCGTATAGAAACAGATATATTTCGGATTTTTCCAGAACCTAATCCATGTGGAAATTGAATAATTGAATCTGAGTCCATGTTCCAATCACCGATGTCAATAATTTTAATATTAATAATATTTGTACTATCAGATAGCTGTGTTGCTGTGATTGAATTGGCTACAGTGCTATCAACAGTTGCGATTTCTACTCCATTAATTGTATGATGAACACCAGATGTTGGAGTAGGAAGGGATAGATTTTTATTAGCTCCTAATGGGAATAAATTATTTTCTGTAGCTATAGCATTAGCATGAATTCCATCAACTGTATTTGCATTACCTGTAGTTATACTTCCAGATATAATTGAACTTACTCTTCCGTAATTTTCAACTGATGAATCTATATATCCGTAATGTTCAACAAACATTACAATATCATCAATGTAAATATTATTTAATAATCTAATTGAATATTCATTTAATTCTATATAATGTCCGTTAGGATTTGTTATTGAATTATAATAAGATAATCTTACACCATTTAAATATACTTCTAGTGATTTAGTATCATTTGTAAATACACCATTATTAGGAACAACTAAATCAAATGGAGCTGAATGATTTGCTGAAGAAACCCAAACCTCTAACATTCTTGTATCTGATAATGCTTGGTACATAGATTCATTATATAAAACACCATATGAATATATAATTCCAGAACCTAACCAAGTTACTTTTAATTTTAATGTAGTAAATCCTGAAAGTATTTGAGTAGAAATACTATTTACTATTTCTGTATAACTTGTTCCATCATCAATAGTGTATTCTACTTTAAATGGAAATGTTTCATCTGTATCAATATAATTATAAAATCTATATAATATAGAGGTTGAATCAGAAATCAATTCTGGGGTGATAAAATAATCTCCATTTTCACCATAATAATATGATGATGCAAAGTTATAAGAAGGAGGAGGATCACTTAATACAACAGTATCTGGAGATGAAAATAGATCGTAATAAGCATCTAAATATGTGGATTTATCTAACATCATCATCCACATCGTATCTTCAAAATTTCCTCCGCTTCCTCCACCACTAGCTTTTAAGTTTGGAGTAAACCAAACTTCACAAATATTAACCCCACTACTATCTACACCATTGCTTATTGCAGTACCAATAAATTGTTGAAACGATGGAGGAGAAACATTAGTAATTCTTCCAGAATCTGTATTAGATAAGTATAATTTTTCTCCTTCTAATATTGTAACACCATCTTCTATTTTAACTTGTTGTACTCTTCCAAATAAAGACATCTTTCCTGTAACACCACCTGTAGCAGGACCATATGAAATAACCACAGCTCTTGCTAAAGTATCAAATGACGTAGCTAAAGCTTTTCCTAATTTTCCAGTAATATCATTAACATAAATTATATCCCCAACTTCTAATGGGTCGACTGTATCAGTTTCAGTATTAATTACAACATGTGAAGTATTGAAGTTAACCCAAGCTTGGTTAGTTCCAAAATAAAACTCATCTTCTGCTAAATTTAATATTAGTCTTCCTTCATCAGTTGTTTGATTGAAAATCGGAAGGGTATTTTCTAATCCTACAAAAGTTTGGGAATAATTTCTTTTAGCTCCAGTACCTAAATCGAAATTAAATACCTCTGTAATTATCCCACCTACTACATTAACCGCCTTTAAAAAAATATATTTGTCATCAAATATTAACCCTAATTCATATGGTCTTAAAATTCCCAGAGTTGCTATCGGAGCAGGTTTAATTTTTGAATATGTATAATTTAAAGCTATATAATAATAACCATCTTCTGGATAAACCCATCCTAAAGATGGAGATTCAAAGTATGAATTATTATCAGTAAAATCTAAAGTTGAAGTTGATCCTAATTGAATATAAACATCATCTTTAAAGCAGAACCCTGTAGCTATAATTACTGTTGTGGAATCACTTATAGTAACATCAATATCATGAGGTCCATGCAAACAATTACTTCCGCGTGATATAATTCTAGTTAATTTATTAGTAGAATTAGATAAATAATCTGCAAACGGATCTATAGTTCGAAATTGAATAGGTGTAATTGCCACGTAAAATTCCTCCTTAGTAGAACATACCACTGGTTAAATATTTAGAATTTGTTCTAGATTAAGTATAATCTAGAATCTTTAAATTTTTTATTTTCTATATATATTAATTACTAAGAAGGTAATTTATTTTTTTAGAGGTTGGATTTAAAAGGGTACAGACTAAAAAGCCTGTACCCTGTAACAAGGAAGTAACATAATTAAACTATTATATAATTTAGTTTTTGTTCTAAAGTTATATAGTACTTAGAAGTTCTTCAACTTCTGTTATAGAAGGAACTCCATTAAAAGTATATACCTTCCAACCATATCCTTGAAGTTTTCTATTTCTATTTACGTCAATTCCTCTATCTTCATTATGCCAGAATGTATTTACAAATTCAAAATCTACTTTAGCTACAGGATCAGCCATATCAGTAATAGTTGCCATAGAAACTATTCCATTTAATGGAATTATTTCTATTCGATAATTATTTTTTAAATTTGGAAATTTATTTTTAATACATAAATATATATCTAACTTATCTTGAAATTTAAGTTCTTTAATTAAAGAATTGGTATCTAATTCAACTTTTAGTTTTGTTAGTATGGCGTCTTCATTCTTCTTCTTATTATCATTCTTTGATATTAAATCTTCAAAAAATTCTTCTTCAGTTTTTCCTTCAACACTCTTATCTGAAAATAATTCTGAAGCGTGAAATCTTTGTTTAGCTTTGAATTGTTGACTTGATAGTGGAGCATCAGGAAATTCTTTCTTATATTTTTCAACATTAGAATCATGTTCTTTCTTTAAATGTGTAGGAGATATAATATTGAAAGACTTTTTACAATGTTGACATATAACTTTCCCATTATCAAAGTATTCAGGTTTAATTTCTTCAACAACACTATTGGTATCAATAAAATCATTTTTCATTCGATTAAGCCTCCATTAAAATTTAGATTTAGAATTTGTTCGGAAAGGATACATATATGGGTTGGAATTATATAATAGGAGTAAGACATACATTAGATAAAGAATTTAAATCTAAGTTTAATTTAGATAGCTTTATTAAGTATGAAGATGTAGATCAAGAAAAATTAGACTTTGCTTTAAGTCTAATTAATAATAAATTAGTTAAAACTAATCCAGGTGATGCTGTTGAAGTATCCGGATTGAAGGATTTATTACCTAGAATTTCAGCTGAGATTCATGGACTTACTTTAAGAGTAAGATCAAACAATAATATAACTGTTCATAAACTTCAAACAGATTTTGAGATGGATGGCGATAATATGGCTGATTATATTAATACTGCAATTGTCGATGAGGATACTAGGAAGAAGTTAATAGATTCTAGGATAAATTTATAAGTAAGGATATTTATATCCTATTTATTATATATAGACTTTCTCGATTCTTTAAAATATATAGAACAAATTAAAAATTTTACCCACATTGTGTTTTATATATTGGAGGAATAAAAAATGGAAATGTCTTCCTTAAAAGTTATTGCAGGTGTAAGTATTGCAGAAAACACCTATTATACAACAACTGAAAGAGCTGAGATATTAAAATTCATAAAAGAGGATGCTAATAAATATGAGCTAATGGCTTTATTTTTAGATGGAAGAATTCCTGCTGTTATGAATGAGAGTATGAATAAATTGATTGAAGTAAGATTCAATTCAATTAAGATTGATAATTATATTGTTGAAGTTATTAATTTAATGACCAATAAAGAATTAGTAAGCGAGGCTATAACTCCATTAGCTAACCCTAGAGCAGTAGCAAGAGTTCAACAGTCAGGAAGAAATCTAGGAAAAATTGGCGGGAGGCTTTCCAATGCAGCACAAACAACAGGGTCAATGGCTTTAAAAAATGTAACTAGAGCAGGTTCAATTGGGGCCGGAGCTATTAATGTTGCTTCTCCAATTATAGGAATATGGGCGGCAATGAGAGTTATTAAAGCTGCAATTAATCAAAAGAAAAGAAGATGTGGAGTTTTTGCAGTAGGCAAAGGAAGAACTGTTTGTATGACTAAAGTTGAAATTGAAGGAGCAACTAAACAGTTAGCAGCTATGCATCAGATTAAAGAACGTTGCACAGCTGAAACAAATCCAAATTTATGTATAGATAAAATTATGCCTAAAATTGAAGAGATGGAAACTACAATTGCAAATCTTCATAATAAATTAGCTGCCTTAGCTAACAAGGGTGCCAATATGACTTCAACCCCAGGAACTATGGGTAATACCAATGCAACAAGATTAGCATAAAAATTTTCTAATCCCATATGGTATTAAATATCATATGGGATTTTTCCTCTCGTTCTAAGAATAAATTTTATAATCAAATGGTCTGTTCGTCTAGCGGTCAAGGACGCTGCCCTTTCACGGCGGAAATCATGGGTTCGAATCCCATACGGATCACCAATTTAAAAGGAGAAAGTCTTGGCAAACTTGAATAGTTACACTGTATTAAAAAGTGAATCAGTTCATGCGAAAAAGTTTTGGGATGAAATAGAAAAAGATCCTAAAGTAACAGGGCATCATTCTTCATGCTGTAATAAAAAACAATTAAAAATATTCATAGGTAAAGTTAACTTAAGAAAGCCATTATTCAAATGTCCTTCTTGTGAAAAATTTTATAAATTAACTGATATGACTTTAACAAGTGAAGGTTGGAAATAATGAAATACCTCGGTTTATCATTAATATTTCTTGGGTGGTGTATATTAACATTTGTATCTATATGCACTATTTTTGGTCTTATAATTTTAATTGATAATACTGATTGGTTTGAATTTCCAGTAAAAATATTAGAAAAGTTTTAAATAATGGGACGGTTCGTGCAATGGCTACACGGGTGGTCTCCAAAACCACTCCTCTAGGTTCAAATCCTAGCCGTCCCGCCATTTAATTCTATGTTAAAAATAAAACCAAAACGATATGGAAACAAACGAAGTTGTAAATTTTTTATAACAAAAGATAATATTGAGCAGAAGGAATCTAGATGTTTTAAATGTGGTCATTTAAGAAATGGACATAAGAATGAATTATCTTATTTATTAAGGAGAAGAAAGTGAGTTTACTCGAAACTATAAAAGTAGATAGTTTAAAAGCAAGAAAAGAAAAGGATTCAATTAAAGCATCATTACTTACAACCTTATACTCAGAAGCTTTAATGGTTGGGAAAAATAAAAGAAATGATGTTCCTACCGATGAAGAAACACAATCAACAATAAAGAAATTTGTTAAGAATGCTAATGATATGAAAACTATTTTAGAGAAAAGTTCATTTCCAGATAAGAATGAATCATTATCTAAAGTAGTTGAAGAGATTAATATTCTTGAAAGTTATCTTCCTAAAATGCTTACTGATGATGTATTAAAAGATATTATATCAGGACTAATCTCAAATGAGAAAAGAGATTTAGGCAGTATTATGAAAGCTCTTAAAAATGAATATAATGATAAATATGATGGCAAAAAAGCAAGTGATATTGCCAAGAATTTAATAGGAGTCTAATATAAATTTAAAATGAACGAAGAACTTTTTTATGGATATATTTATTTAATAACTAATTCTTTATCCGGCAAAATTTATATTGGGAAGAAGAAAGGAAAACCAGAAGATACTGAATCGTATTATGGTTCTGGTCGTATAATAACTGCTGCAATAAAAAAGTATGGAAAAGAAAATTTTACAAAGAAAATATTAGAATTATGCACTAGTATTGAAGATCAAAATATAAAAGAAATAAAATGGATATCTGAATTAAAAAGTACAGATATATTATTAGGATATAATATAAGTAAAGGCGGAGATTTTGGGGATGTATTTACTAATAATCCAAATAAAGAACTTATTCGAGAAAAAATTAGAGCATCTAAAATTGGAGTTAAACATCCTAAATGGAGATGTATTTTAAAAAGTAAATCTCAAGCTGGCAGAAAAAGAGTAAAAAGTTCAGAAGAAACAAAAAATAAAATGTCTGTTTCTCAAAAAAAATTATATACTAATGGATACATTAGTCCTGTTAAAGGAAGAAAATCAACTAAAAAAGAATTAGATCATAATAGACAAAAAAATTTTATTGAAGTAGATCAATATTCTAGAGATGGACTTTTTATTAAAAGTTGGATCTCACCATGTATAGTGCAAGAAAAATTGAATATAGCCAGAACAAATATTGTAAATTGTTGTAAAGGTAAAAGAAAAACTGCTGGAAATTATATATGGCGTTATAGGAGGTAGTACTATTATTATCGCTCTAGATTATGATAAGACTTATACTGAAGATCCTGAAATGTGGCAACAATTTATAACATTGGCTCATAAATGTAATCATACAGTTATATGTGTAACTTTAAGATATGATTATGAAAATGAAGATATGTGTAAAGTTCTACAAGACAGATTAAGAGTAATATATACAGGAAGACAAGCAAAAAGAGAATTTGTTAAAAATTTAGGAATTTGGATTGATGTTTGGGTTGATGATACCCCTGACTTTATTGTAGGTGATTATGTATTAATAGGAAAATAAAATGATTGATAACTTTACAGGAGAATACAGTTTTTTAAGTAATTTTCATATTGTAGATGTTGAATATAATGGTGTAATATATAAGTCATCTGAACATGCATACCAAGCTGCTAAAGCTACTAATAAACAAGATCATTCCTTAATAATGAATTGCAATACTCCAGGTAAAGCTAAAATACTTGGGTCAAAAATTAAACTAGATAATAAAGAATGGGATAAGCAAAAATTTTTTATTATGTATCATATAATTAAAAATAAATTCAGTCAAAATAAAGATCTAATGAAGAAATTATTAGATACTAAAGATAAAATGTTAATAGAAGGTAATACATGGGGAGATACTTATTGGGGAGTATATAAAGGAATAGGTAATAATTACCTAGGAAAGATATTGATGCAAGTTAGAAGTGGGATAAATACATTTTAAAGAAAGGAGGGGTTAATGTCTTTTGATAAAAGTTGTATTGATTGTCATAACTTAAGAACTAAAAAAGTTGATGGAAAATTGATGGTTGCATGTAGATATAATAAGATTAAAAGAAAATTCTATAATGAAATTAAAGAAATCGGAAAAAATATTATTGATAGTGTCATATACAAAGTACAAGCAAACAAATGTGATAACTATACGTTAGATGATATAGGAGGTGAATAATTATGTTATGGGATCCAAAAAATCAACAAAATCAAATTAATGAAGAAGAACCTATTATTCAAGAAGATGATTATCCTTTTAATGAGGATGATGATTATGTTGAGTAGTTAAATTAATTCAAGGAGAACAAAAATGTCTTGTACCACAAATTGTCAATGTAAAAAAATTGAAAGTGAAGGCGGAACTGGGATTAGATTCAGAACTTTTAATATCAATCATACTACCAATCCTGATTCTCCTGCCAATAATGGAAAGATTACAGTGTGTACAAATGATCTTGGGGAAGGAACCTTAGAAGTAGGCATGTCGTTCTGCTCTCCAAAAGATAATTACATGAAACCTTATGGGCAATTTGTTGCTTATGGAAGAATGGAATCTGAAAGGACCAGAAGAGTTATCAAAAAATGGGATGATGATCTTCCGGTGAATGACAGACTTAAAATGCTTGCATTGGAGGTTGCTGGAGATATGGGAAAAGGTAAAGGAATTGATTGGCTTCAGGATGTTATGAGTATAGATCTAGTGTAGTTTATATAGCAGCAAGCCATCCACAGGCTTTATATGTGCGCCATTATATTTAGAATGTATATAAGGGGTAGAATCAAATTATTAGGTAGAGATGTATTAAATGGGTTAACGGCCTCCTGGTTACTTATAATAGTAAAGACCAGGAGGCCTATTTTGTCTCGTTAAAAATCATCTTATAAAAAGATGTTGATATAAAAGGAGACTTAATGATTTTAACATTAAAAGGAATAACACAAAAGGGAAAGAATAGAATTAGAGAATGTGGAGATAAATGGAAAGTAATTGAAGAACAAGAAAAAAATGTATTTAATGAATATGGCCCATGGTTATTTATAGAACCAATAACAGACAAAGAAAAATTCAGATGGATTCATAAAAATAATGATAAAGATTTTGAAATAATATCTAAGGAGGAAGTATGAAAAAGACTATAAGATTTTGTGAGGATGATAGAGTTGTCGTATTGGCTTGTAATGATAACCCTGCATTAATTGGACAGGTTGGCGTTGTTATACATGACAATAGAGCAACAGTAATTGTAAGATTTGAAAATAAAATTCCTAAAGGACATACTTTAAGAGAAAGATGCTATTCGATCTTAAATTCAGAATCTTGTCTTAGGTTTGCGAAGAAGGGTGAAAAATCACCGGTGATTCCTGAGCCTGTTAAGATCGCAAATTATGAAGTTAATAATTTTAATTCTGATGGTTTTAATGTTGGATGCCACAGAATAAGCTGGGATGTTTATGATAAAATCGGAAAGTATAAACCCAAGAAATAATTATGGACATCGTTAAATTAACTGCTACAAAGATTTTAAAAACTAAAGAGCCAGAAAAATTGTTTAGTAAGGGAGATATAAAAGAAATTGAACATGAGTTTAGAACCCTTGCTAAAAAATGGCATAGTGATGTTAATAAAGATCCTAAAGCTCATGAAGTATTCATAAGAATTCAGGAGTTAAGAGATCTAGCAGTTACAAGAGTTAACGATGGAATATGGTGTGTTCCTGGATTGTTATCCATTAAGGGTAAAGATGGAAAGGAATACCAAATAAAATTTCATAAGAAACATCCAATTGAAATTGGTGAGATGTTAATAAGTGATATGTTTGTTACTTATATTATAAATTCAGATTATAAAGATTTATTTGATAATGCAGAAAAAATGATTAATTCATTTGAATATGCAAACGATAGAATGAAAACCGAAGTTTCTAAATATCTTCCTACAATAAAGAAAACATTTGAATCTATTGACGGAAGATTTGTAATGGTTATTGAAAAAACTAAAGATTTACTTCTATTAAGAGATGTTCATGACTTTGTTAATAAGAAGATGAATCATAAACATATTGCATGGATTCAAAGCAGCCTTCATAATTTGGCATGTTATTTCAGTTATGCAAAGATAGGAAATAATGATATATCTTTGGATACTTATTTCATTTCAGCCAAACATCATGGCGGAGCTTTACTTGGTGGTTGGTGGTATAGCAAGAGAGGCGGTTCTAAATTAACTGGTGTTCCATTAAGGACATATAACTTAATACCACCTGATGTTAAGATTAGAGGAACCGCAAGTAGAAGAATAGATTTAGAATTGATAAGAGCAGTAGGAAGAGAACTTCTAGGAGACGTTTCTGGATCAAGACTTCCAATGATTAAAACTGCGCCTAAACCAATGGTTGATTGGGTTAGAGCTGCATCCTCTGGAGATGCTATAAGGGAATATTCTCAATGGAAAGATATATTAAAAGAAAGTTTTGGAGAAAGAAAATTTATTAAATGGGAATTAGATTCTGAAGAACTCTACGAGGAAGGAGAATAACATGGGTGGAAATAAAGAAGAAGTAATGGTTTCCGATACTGAAACTGTAATCGAAACCACAGAAGTTCCTGAAGTGAAATCTGAAAAGAAAGAAGGTACTGTGTAATGGGAGGCGGACGATGGGATCCCACCGATTGGGATGGATATAAAACTACCAGAGGATATTCCAGCAAATCCACAGCTGCCATTTTCACTTCATCAAGCATGGATAAGGATCTAAATCCTCATGGTGTTAAACAGCGGGAGTCAAGAGATTCAAAAGACAACCCGGTATCCAATGCAGTAATTCTTGCGATCGACGTTACTGGATCTATGGGAATGATTGCAGATACGATGGTAAGAACAGGACTTAACACTCTATGTACACAAATATATGATCGGAAGCCTGTAAGTGATCCTCATATTATGTGTATGGGAATTGGAGATGTTGAAGCCGGAGATGATGCACCGCTTCAAATAACTCAGTTCGAAGCTGACATTCGTATCGGGAAACAACTCGAGAAGATCTTCCTTGAACATGGTGGCGGTGGAAACTCACATGAGTCTTATCACCTTCCGTGGTATTTTGCTGCAATGCATACTGGCATTGATTGCTTCGAGAAAAGAGGTAAGAAGGGTTATCTCTTCACTGTCGGAGATGAGCAACCACCCCATAAGTTGTTAGCAGACGAAATAAATAGAGTCATGGGAACTAAACCTCAGAATGACTATACTGCTCAGCAACTTTTGACTATGGCTTCAAGAATGTTTGAAGTATACCACATTATGGTTGAGGAAGGAAGTCACTTCTCCGGCCATGGAAAGCAAGTTGTTAAGGAGTGGACTGATCTCCTTGGACAACGTGCAATCCGCCTGAGCGATCATACAAAACTTGCAGAAGTAATAGTATCTGCAATTCAGGTTAATGAAGGAACTGATGTTGCTACAGTATCAAAGAGCTGGGATGGTCAAACTTCCCTTGTCGTCTCAAAAGCAATAAAAGATCTTAAAAAGGGATCTAAAGGATCCAGTGCAGTAGTTCGGTTCTAAAACTTGACTAGATGGACGTCAGTAAAATGACGTCCATCTAGTACATATAAAAAGTTTAAGTTTTTTTGCTATATATATTAATTATTAGAAGAAAGAATTAAACTTTTTATTTTTAAGGGGGAAACTTTGAGTAATGCGATAGCAGTCATTGGTGCAATGTTTGGAGATGAAGGTAAAGGATTGATGACTGATTTCTTTGCACATACAACTAAGAATAGTATTATTGTAAGATATAATGGTGGAGCTCAAGCTGCACATACAGTTGATTTAGGTAATGGAGTATCCCATGTATTCGGACATATTGGAAGTGGTTCTTACAATAATGCTCCTACATTTTTAAGTGAATATTTTGTAATTAACCCAAGATTATATATCAAGGAACTTACTCAATTTGGGTTCCCTGTTACTGTATATGTTGACGAAAATTGTATAGTAACAACCCCATATGATGTTTTAATTAACCAAACAATAGAGGCTTCTAGGGGTCATATGAAACATGGTAGTTGTGGTGTTGGGTTCAATGAAACTATTGTTCGCAACCTTTCATCTGACTATAAAATAAAAGTAAAAGATTTTAAAGATATGAAGAAAGTATTTAAAATTTTAGAGGACATAAGAAAGATATATGTTCCTAAAAGATTAAAGGATCTCGGAATATCAATTGACATTTCAAAAAATGAATTTCTTAATAGCTCTCATTGCTCAACTGTATTCATGGATGATATAGACGAATTTTTAAACCATGTTATTGTTAGTGATGATACAGTTCTTAATAAATTTGAAAATATTATATTTGAGGGTGCTCAAGGATTACTTCTT
>Ga0210377_10002944_pt1 | contig 14703 bp, 11 predicted proteins | sample PLM4_65_b1redo_FD_155480 | JGI IMG/M metagenome (GOLD analysis project Ga0210377, IMG submission 155480) | Groundwater sediment microbial communities from an aquifer in East River, Colorado, USA - PLM4_65_b1 redo | ecosystem: Environmental > Terrestrial > Soil > Riparian zone | place: USA: East...
GGGCGGCTTCGTGCGCTCCGCGGCGAGCTCGACGCCCAGTGGATGGACACCGATGTTCTCGGCCTCCGTAGCGCCCGGAACGAGCGGCGGCAGCGCTTGCTCTTCCTGCTCCACCTGGCCGAGCACCGCGCGCCAGCCGGGCTCGTCGAGCGTGCGCGAGCGCGAGCGGAACTTCTGACCCGCGACCTCCGTCATGCGCTCGACGCGGTTCCAGACCGCGGGCTCGTAGAAATTCGCCAGGAAGCGGCGCGCCACCAGATCGAAGAGCCGTTCGTCGTCGCCCGAGAGATTCGCGTCGGGCACCTTCCCGGTCGGGATGATCGCGAAGTGATCGGAGACCTTCGCGTCGTCGAAGGTGCGGTCGAGGTTCTCGAGTCCTTGCTCGCGCAGGTGTCCGGCCTCGGCCTGGAACGGTCCGGCCTCGGAGAACGAGCGCAGCACCTCGTCGACCGTCTCGCGGTAGTCATTGGGCAGACAGCGCGAATCGGTGCGCGGATAGGTGAGCAGCTTGTGCGCTTCGTAGCAGCGCTGCGCGGCATTCAGCGTACGGCGCGCGGACCAGCCGAAGCGTCGGTTTCCCTCGCGCTGGAGACTCGTCAAGTCGAAGAGCGGCGGCGCGGTCTCGCGGCTCGGCTTGCGGGTCTCACCCGCGACCGCCGCCTGACCCTGGGTCTGCTCGACCAGCGCGTTCGCGCGCGCGTTCTCGAAGATCCGATCGTCGCGTTGCTCGCGCTCCTCGCCCTCGGGGGCGCGGAAATCGGCGTCGAACCAGGTGCCGACGTACTCGTGGTCCGCTGCCCGGAAGCGCGCCTGAAGCTGCCAATAGGGCTTGGGCACGTGCGCCAGGATCTCGAGCTCCCGGTCGACGATGATCGCGAGCGTCGGCGTCTGCACGCGACCGGCCGACCAGGCGGTCTTCTCCTTGCGGCCCTTCAGGCGCCGCGTGAGCGCGCGCGTGGCGTTCATGCCGATCAGCCAATCCGACTTCGAGCGGCAGGAGGCGGCGGCGCCCAGTCCGTCGTACTGCGAGCCGTCGACCAGCGCATTGAAGCCGGCGCGGATCGAGTTCGCGGTCATCGACTGCAGCCAGAGGCGCTTGGTCGGCTTCCGGCACTCGAGATACTCGAGGATCTCGCGGAAGATCAGCTCGCCTTCGCGCCCCGCATCGCAGGCGTTCACGACTCTGTCGACGTCGTCGCGCGCGAGCAGCTTCTTGATCGTGCGGATGCGCTCGGACTGACCGGCTTTCGGCTTCAGCTTGAACTCGCCGGGCAGGATGGGGAGCGTGTCCAGGGTCCAGCGCTTGTACAGCGGGTCGACATCTTCGGGCGAGAGCAGCTCGACGATGTGGCCGACCGAGAACGTGACGACGTACGCGTCGGACTCCCAGAACCCGTCGTGCTCGGTGAACCCGCCTAACACGGCGACGATGTCGCGTGCGACGCTGGGCTTCTCCGTGATGACGAGTGACTTTGCCAATGCTTCTCCCGCATCTGGGAATCGACCCTAGTAGCCTCCGCCCCCGTCCGAGGCAAGCGCCCGGTCCTTCTTCGGGGATCCGGCGCGCGAGCCTGAGCCCAGCCGCGCGCGTCCGCAAGCCGGGCGCGCCCATGGCCAGGCGAGATGCGCACAACTGCACGTCCCGGAAGCGGATTTACAAGCTCGGGCGGGTCGTGTTAGAGGGGCTGGGATGGTGCGGGAAGAGCAGCTCGAAGCGATCGGCGCAGTGCTTCGCGGCGAGAGCTTCGCGGTCTTCTCGTTCGCGGGCGCGGCAGCGGGCGAACCACCGTACAGCTCCGTCATGTTCTTCGCGGAAATGTCGGGGATGCGTCTCGTGTTCGGAACCAGCCCAGGCGCGATGAAGGGGCCGTATCTGAAGACAGGGAACGGGGCCTGCGCTCAGATCGACACGCGCGCCGCCGGGCTCGAGAACATGAGCCAGTTCGCGCGTGTGACGATCCAGGGCCGGCTGCGGCGCGTCGACCAGGAGCCCGAGCGCACCGAGCTCATCGAGGCCTATCTGGCCAAGCTGCCCAACGCGAAGGTCTTCGTCGCGCGGCCCGGGGTCGAGATCTACCTGCTCGAGCCCTGCTACGCGGTCTGCGCGCGCGGGCTGCTCGAGCGCTTCGAGATCGACTTCCCCGCGGCCGCGGTCCCGGCCCGGACCTCGTAGTTGGCGCAGCGCCCGCTTCGCGCCGCGCTCGAGCGATTCGCACCTCACCTGCGGGGCACCCGCCGGGCGGACCTCGCGCCCGATCTCCTGGCTGGCGTCGCGATCGCGGCGCTCGCGGTACCGCAGGCGGTCGCGTATGCGCTGGTCGCGGGACTCCCCGCCGAGATGGGGCTCGCGGCAGCGGCGCTGCCCGCATTGATGGGGTCGCTCTTCGGCTCGAGCCGCTTCATGGTGACCGGTCCGACCAACCCGACCGCGCTCCTGCTCGGCGTCTCGGTGGTCGCCCCGATGGTCGCACGTGGCGCAGACCCGGTTGGGGCCGTGCTCGCGACCGGCCTCGTCGCGGGCTTGATCCTGATGGGACTGGGGGCGCTCGGCTACGGGCGCGCGTCGCGCTTCCTGTCCGACTCGGTCATCTCGGGATTCAACATCGGCGTGGGTCTGCTGATCGCGCTGCGCTACCTGCCGATGCTCGCGGGTGTCGAGCCCGCGCCGCACGCGAGCTCGCCGCTCGTGCCGAATGCATGGTGGGCGATCCAGGACGCGGCGCGCGCGCTCGCCGCCGCCGATCCGCGCTCGCTCGTCGCCGGGCTCGCCGTGCCGGCGGTGATCCTCGCGGCCAGGCGCGCGGGCCCGCGCTTCCCCGCCGCGCTCGTGGCGCTGGGACTCGTCGCCGTTGCAGCAGCGTTGCTCGGCTGGACCCAGGGCGAGGCGGCGCTCCCGCGCATGCAGGCGCTCGCGCTCGGTCTGCCCACGCTTCACGTGCCGCGCGCATTCGACCCGGATCAGATCGTGCCACCCGCGCTCGCGCTCGCGTTGCTGATCACGGTGCAGGCGATGGCGTCTGCGCGCGCGCTCGAGCCGGCGCGCGGTCCCGCGCTCGATCCCGATCGCGAGCTCTTCTCGCAAGGCGTCGCGAATCTCACCGCGGCGCTGGTCGGCGCGCAGTGCACGAGCGGGTCGCTCACCCGCTCGCTGACTTCGCGCCTCGCGGGCGCGCGAACGCGGCTCGCGAGCGTGACCGCGGGTGCGCTCGTCGCGCTCTTCCTGCCGGTGCTCGCGCCCGGGCTCGAACGTGTGCCGATGGCGGCGCTCGCCGGCCTGATCGTGTTGACCGGCTTTGCGTCGATTTCGCCCACCCAGATCCGCCGCGCCGCAGCCACGCCCGGCGACGCGGCGGTGCTCGTCGTCACGCTCGCCGTGACGCTCTGGCTCGATCTCGTGCCGGCCGTGTACGCGGGGCTCCTGCTCTCGCTCGCGTTGCTCGTGCGTCGAGCGGGGCGCCTGCAGATGGTCGAGCTCGCGCAGAGCGGGTTGCGGCGTCTCCGTGAGGTGCCGATCGACGCGCGCACGGGCACGACGCCCGTCGTGATCCTGCACCTCGAGGGCGACCTGAACTTCGCGGTCGCGCCGGAGCTCTCCGACCGTCTGAAGGAAGTCAGCGCGCGCGGGCCCGAGGTCTTGATCCTGCGCCTGAAGCGCGCGCGCCACCTCGATGCGACCGTGCTCGAGGTGCTGAGACGCCTGGCAAAGGACTTCGAGTCGCGCGGCGCGAGGCTCGTGCTGTGCGGCCTGACCGAGCCGCTGCTGGCCTTGCTCGCGCGCACGGAGCTCGGCGCGGTGCTCGGTCCCGAGGGTCTGCTGCCGACGGGTGGACGGCTGTTCGAAGGCCTCGAGCGCGCGCTCGACCTGGCGCGCGAACGCCTGCGCCCGCGCCCGGAGTCGGAGATCTTCCGCTTCGAGACCGACGATGACTGGCAATACGAGATCTGAGATGGAGAGTGTGCGGATCGATCGTTGGCTGTGCGCGGCGCGCGTCTACAAGTCGCGCACGCAGGCGACACAGGCGTGCGTCGGGGGCCTGGTCAGGGTGAACGACGACCGCGTCAAGCCTCACTACGCCCTGAGGGTCGGCGACCACGTGCGCGCGCAGACCGAGCGTGGGCCGCGCATCCTCGAAGTGAAGGCGCTCGCCGAGAAGCGCCTCTCCGCGGCGCTCGCACGCGACCTGTTCGACGACCACTCGCCACCGCCGGAGGCCAAGCCGCGCCGCGTGCGCATGCCGCAGCGCGACCCCGGCGCCGGCCGCCCGACCAAGCGCGAGCGCCGTGACCTCGAGCGCTTCCGCGGCGATTCCTAGCGCACGCTGCACGGCCGCAAACGACCTAGAACCGCCGCCTCCTGCGTTCCGACAGGCACGACGGTGGTGGCACGTCCGGCAAGCGCAGCGCGAAGCGCGAAGCGCGCAGTGAGCCGAAGGCGAACGAAGTGCGGGTGGCGCGGCTACGCCGCGCCGGGCCCCGCTAATGCACTCTCGGCGAGCTCCGCATCAGCTCGACGAGCTGCTGGCGCACGCCGGCAGCCGTCGGGTCGTTCGGGGCGAGCGAGAGAAAGCGCTGCAGGTCGGCGGTCGCGGCGGACCAGCACTCGAGGCGCGCGTAGAGCAGGCCACGGTCGCGCAGCTCGAGCGGCGCGTCGGGCGCGAGCACGAGAATGCGCTCGACGCAGGCGAGTGCGCGCGGCCAGTCCTGCTCGGCGAGGAAGATCTGCTTCAGGTTCCCGATCAGACGCGCGAGCGTCTGGCGCGCGGGCGCAGGTTCGAGCGCGCGCGCGTCGAAGGGCGTGTCCTCGCCGAGTGTCGCCCGCCAGCGTGCTTCGCACTGCTCGCGTGTGACGAGCTTCCCCTCGAACGGATCGATCACGATCTCGTCGGGCGCGGCGCACTTCAACAGGAAGTGGCCGGGAAATCCAACGCCGTGCACGGGCAGATCGAGGCGCGCGGCGACCGAGAGGTAGATGACCGCGAGCGTGATCGGGATGCCGGTGCGCCGGTCGATCACGTCGTTCAAGAAGCTGTTGCGGGCGTCGTAGTAGTCGCTGCGATTGCCGCGAAAACTCTGCTCGTCATAGAGGAATCGGTTCAGCGCGGCGATGCGCTGTTCGAGCGTGTCGGCAGCGTACACACCAGGCCGGGCGCGTTCGGCGAAGTCGGCGAGTCGCGCGAGATAGCCTGGGACGTCGAGCCCTTCGTACTGTTCGGCCGCGACCCAGAGTGCGGCCTCGGCCAGATCGATTCGCTCGTCGGGCAGGCGCGCGATGCGCAGGAACTGCTCGCGCGCTTCCGCGGCCGACATGGGTGTGCGCGCCGCGCGGCTCAGCCCCGTGGCGCGATCTCCGCCTCGAGGTAGCGGATGATGTCGAGCGATTCGTGCAGCCAGCGTGCCGCGCCGCCGGCCTGCTCGATGCGCAGGCACGGCACCATCGGTTTGCCGGTCGCGGCGATCAGATCCTGGCGCCACCGGGGCTCGATCTGGACGTCGCGCAGCTCGACGTCCAGATCGAGCCTGCGCAATGCGCCGCGTACGCGCTCGCAGTAGGGACAGCTGTCGAAGTGATAGAGCGCCAGATTGGGAGCCTTCATCGCCTCCTCGTCCACCCGATCGATCGGGCACGCGGAGCTTACTTCAGCCGGAGTCGGTAAGGTACCCGCAGCCGATGCGCCCTCTCGCTGCCGCCGCCTTCGCCGTACTGCTCGTCGCCTGCGCGAGGCTGCCGATGTTCCCGTCGGAGACCGGCGAGGTCTCGCCCGAAGCGCCACGCTCCGCCAGCGATGTTCCTCCTCCCGAACCCGCGCCGCGCCAGGTCGAGGGATCCGAGGTCGTCTCCGTCCTCCCAACCCGCAGCTATCTCATCGTGCGCGCTGAGCGAGTGTTCTGGCGCGCCGCTCCGGGACACGAGTACGAGATCGTGCGCGCGCGCGAGCGCGACTGGCTCATGCTCGCGACCGAGATTGGCGCGCTGCGCGCGAGCTGGGGACTGCTGGCCGACTGGAACCCCACGCCGCTGCGCGATCTGCCGGCGATGCTCGCCCACGCGCGCGCGGCCGGGTTGCGCGGCGAGGACCTGGTGCTGTACGAGGAGGAGCTCACCGGCGCCTACATCGTCGGCCGCGACTTGTATGTGATGCGCGAGGGCGTCCTGCGCGAGACTCCGCGCGAGCCACTCGCGCAGGCGACGCGCTCGACCCACGAGGCGAGTCGCGATCGGCTCGCGCGCGCGGTGCAATCGCTCGTCGCGGCGCTTCCGCGGACTCCGATCGCGCCCGAGAGCCGGCCCGCGATCGCGGAGATTCTCGCGCAGATCCCGCTCCAAGACGCGCAGGGCAGCCTCGACTTCGTGCCGCCGAGCTTTGCACGCAGGCTGGTGCGCGCGGGTTGGCTCGAGGTGCTGCGCGCGCCGCGCGCCCAGGCCGCGGAGCTGCGCGACGCCGTGATCCAAGCCGAGCGCATGCTCCCGCTCGCCCGCTTCGGTGCACACGGTACGCGCATGGAGCTCGTCGAGGACTCGTTCGGCAACCGCGTCTGGACGCTCGCGACACGAGAACGCGTCGGCTACGCGCGGCTCGCGCCGCCGCCCGCCTACTACACGAATACCGCCGCGACGCGCCTCGTCGTCCGACTGCCGCTCGGCACCGATCCGCTGCGCGACGCCGCGCGCTGGCAGGAAGCGGAGCTGTGGAGCGGCCCGGAGAGGGTCGCGTTCTGGGATGCCGCGCACGGCTTTTCATCGAGCGAGCAGGCTTGGCGTCGGGCGTTCCCGAGCTCGGGCGTCGGCGTCGAGTGGGCGGCGCTTCCCGATGCACTTCCACCGCACATCCTGGTGACGGCGCCGAACTCCGACGTGCTCGCGCTCGTCACCGCACACGGCCGGCTCGACCCTCCCAAGGGCGGACGCGAGGCCGACGCCGAGGCGTACTATCGCGACGCCGCGCGGGCCCTGCCCGACGCCGCGCATCTCGACCTGATCGGCCAGTACCTTCTCGTCTACACCTACGACAGCCCGGATCCGCGAAATCCACTTCTGCTCGGCACGCGCAGTATTTCGGGCGACGTACACCAGACGGCGTTGCAGACGCTCGCCACGCAAGCCGGTGGAATGCTGCACGGCGACTGCGACGACCTATCGGAGCTGTACCAGGAGATCGCCGCGCGCCAGGGAAGGGTGGCGCACATGATCGGGCTGCCCGCGCATGCGGCGCTCGCCTGGGCCGAGCAAGGCGAGGACGGCACGTGGCTGACCTACGTGCTGCAGACCGGGCAGCCGCTCGCGTTTCCCGGCGAGACGCTGCAGGACAGCCTCGAGCTCGCCTACAAGAGTTTCGGCAGCGGGGAGCTGTTCGACCTGACGAAGCTCGAGGTGCTGCTGCGCTTCTCCGGCGAGAACACGCGGTCGAGCTGGTTCCTCTCCTCGCGCATCTTCGAGGATCCACAGTACGCGCGGACCATGATCGACGTGCAGCGCGACTGGCACTTCCAGACCTATCAGCGCGCGATCGAGAAGATGCAGAGGTTGATCGCGAGCGGTGACGGCGACGCCTCGAACTACAGCGAGCTCGCCGGCCTCTACCACTACACCGGCCAGTACGAGCTCGCGGCGCAGGCGCTCGTCGATGCCAGCGCGCGCACGCCCCCCGGCGAGACCCGCGTCTCGATGTCGGTCGATCGCGTGATCGCGCTCTTCGAAGCAGGACAGCTCGCCGAGGGACGCGCGCTCGCGGAAGAGCTCCGCGACGTGCAGATCCCGATGCTCGAGGAAGCGATGGGCACGCCGCTCGTCGACCCGCGGCTTGCGCTCACAGACGCCCTGCAAGTGGAGCGGGGCGACCTCGCGCTCGCGCTCGAGATCATGGCGCAAGAGCTGACGCCGCCGATCCAGACCGAGATCGCCCGGCTCAGTGCGTCGCTCGAAGGCCAGCCACCCGACCTCGAGCATTGGCGCACGCAGACCGAGCCCGCGCGTGCAAGGGTTCGCTGGTACGTGGGAAGCGGCATCTCCTTGCTCCTGGCGACTCGCGACGGCGAGCTCGCCTCGTCTCCTCATCGCGCGGAGATCGAGACCGTCATCTCGGAGTGGATCGCGGCGCTCGCGTTTCGCGAGCTCGATCCCTCCGAGAGCCCGCTCACGCGCTACGCGGTGGTCGCGCGCTTCTACGCTGCGCGCGTCGGTCCGGACGAGCTGCTGGCGCGTGTCGAGATCGCGCCGCTTCCGGCGGAAGCATCGGTCGACCACGCTCTGCGTGGTGCCGGCGAGGCGCAGATCGAGCGGGACCTGTCGTTCGCGCGCATCTCGCCGACGTTCTGGGCGAGCGAGCTCGCATCGCTCTTTGCCAAGGAGCGGTCGACGCTCGACACCGAACGCGTCACCCGTCTCGCTCGCAAGAGCGAGCAGGCACGTGACGAGGCGCGTGCGCTCGGTCTCGAACACCGGGGCTTCGAGCGCGAGGCGCGCGAGGTGCGACTGATCGCCGCGCTCGCGACCGGGGACGAGCCAGCGCTACGCCGCGAGCTGCGCGAGCTCAAGCTCGAGAACGACCGCCGCATGCGCATGAATGCCGCCAGCTGGGTCGCCACCGTTGCGCGGTTTCAGAGCCTGCCTCGCTTCGCGCGCGTCGTCGCGATCTGGCGCGAGGAGGTCGACTACAAACCGATGTGGTTCTGGATCGCCTGGAACGCTGCGCTCACCGGCGCGACCGATCAGGCGCTGCTCGTCGCGAAGTCCGCTGCGAGCGAGTACTCCGACGACCGCGCATTCGTCGAGGAGTACCGGTTCATGAAGCGGCGCTTTGCCGCCCCACCATCTGCCGGTAGGCCGAGACCGGAAGCAAGTACGCGATCATCGACGCCGGAATCACGCCGACGATCAGGCACAGCAATCCGATGACGATCACGGCGAGTGACATGACGATCAACGCCGCGCAGTTCAGCTTCAGCTCCGCGGTCGCATCCCACGAAGCTTGAAGCGCCTCGACCGGCCCCAACCCCTGATCGACAGCGTAGAACCAGGCGAAGTTGAGGCGCGCCATCACCAGGAACGTCCAAGCCAGGTTCACGATCGTTCCGATCGCCTCGAGCACTGGCAGGTTGGCGGCGGTGCCGATCAGATTCAGTGCCTGGCCCAGCGCGCTGATCAGCGAGCTCAGCACGAACAGCAGGAGCATGGCCAGAAGCGAGCGCCCATAGTCCTGGAAGCCGCAGAACAGATCGGCGAACTCAGCCTGCCCGTCGATGATGTTCAGCATGAAGCGGATCCCGCCCCACGCGAAGACCGGCACGAGCAGGAAGACACCGACCACGGTGACGGTCGACGCGAGTACCAGCAGCCCGCCGACCAGGCCGACACCGAGCAGCAGTCCGAAGTTCGCCCAGGTCGCCGCCCACGCCTCGTTGAACGCCAGGCCGAGGTCGAAGCTGCCGGTCCCGGCGGCGGTCGCCGACGCATCGGTGAGATTCGCCTGCGGCGGCGCGTAGCGGTCATCGGACATCAGAAAGCCCCTTCTTTTTTGCCGAGCTGGTGATCGAACAGCGCCTGATTGCGACCGTAGTTCTGCTGGCCGCCGGCTACGAAGAGCACCTCTCCAGTCACGTAGCTCGCCGCAGGGGACGAGATGAACACGACTGCGTTCGCGATCTCCTCGCGCGTGCCGAAGCGCGCGAGCGGGATGCCCTCGAAGACCCGGGCGATGTCGGGGTCGTACGTGTCCTGGAACGCTTCGGTCGAGACCGGTCCCGGCGCGACACAATTCAGTCGGAGCTTGGGACCCCACTCATAGGCCAACGTCCGCGTGAGCTCGAGCACGCCCGCCCGTGCTGCGGCGGTGTGCGCGATGCCCGGAAAGCCGCGCCCGACGACGGCAATCACGTTCGTGATCACGCCGCCCGCGGCCTCGAGCATCCGATTGCCGAAGACCTGCGTCATGTTCCAGGTGCCGGTCAGGTTGGTGTCGATCACCGCCTGCCAGCCCTTCGGCTTGAAGTCGCGCGCCGGCTGCGGGAACTGGCCGCCCGCGTTGTTGATCAAGATGTCGACGCGCCCGAAGAGCTCGCGCGCGCGCACCTCGAGCGCCTCGACGGCGTCGCGCTCGCGGATGTTCACGAACGCGGCCTCGGCTCGACGGCCGGTCGCGGCGTGAATCTCTTTCGCGGCGACCTCGCAGCGCTCGACCCGGCGGGCGGCGAGCAGCACGTCGGCGCCGGCGCACGCGAGCGCCTCCGCGATCACGCGTCCCAGCCCGCTGCCGCCGCCGGTCACGAGCGCGATCTGCCCGGCGAGCAGGTCCGGAGCGAACGGAGACTTCGCGATCGCGCGCGGCTCGACCATGCAGCTTCGAGTCTAATCGAATCGGTTGACCGGCGCGGGGCGACGTGAGAGCTTCGCCGCGATGGGAGCCTCGAATCCGAGCCTGTTGCAGCTCGCCGAGACCGAGGCCGCGGTTCTGGCGCTCGAGCGCGAGCGCGTGCGCTTGCCGCAGGCGATCGCCGCCGCCGAGGCACGCGCCGCGGCCGCGCGCGAAGCGGCGGCGCAGGTGCGCGCGCGACTCGAGACCGCCGAGAAGGAACGCCGCACGCACGAGGCCGAGGCGCAGGATCTCTCCGCGAAGCGGACCAAGTTCCAGGCGCAGTCCGCGGTCGTGAAGACCAACAAGGAATACACGACGCTGCTGCACGAGATCGAGACGCACTCACAGCGCATCGCCGAGGTCGAGGACGCGATCCTGCTCGCGATGGAGGCGATCGAGAGCGCGAGTGAAGACTTGAAGCACGCGGAAGCGACCACGCGTCAGACCGATCAGGAGGTCAGCAAGGAAACCGAAGAGCTGCGCGCGCAGCTCGCCCACGTCGAAATGCAGTTCGCACTGCGTTTCGACGAACGCAACACGCTCCTGGTCGCGCTCGGTCCGAAGGTCGAGGCGCTGTACACGCGCGTGCTGAAGACGCGCAGCAACGGCATCGCGCGCATCGAGCATTCGGGCTGCTCGGCATGTCATCGCACGCTGCCGCCACAGGTGATGAATCGCGTGATTGCCGGCGAGGTGCACGCCTGCGCAAGTTGTCACTGCATTCTCGTGCCGGGTGAGGCGAGCCGCACCTAGCCGGGCGCGGAGCCTCGCGAGGTTGCGCGAGAGATGCAAATTCTCCCATGTTATCAAATAGTTACGAGATTCCATCGACGATGGTGTCGCCAGCGGCGCAAGTCCGTGGTTTGCTAGAATCGCGCGCGGTCCAGGGGGCAAGCACATGCTCGATCGAGATCGCTATTGGGATTGTCTGGACCAGGCAATGGAGGCCTCTTCCAACGGACAGCCGGACGAGGCCCTGGCCTGGTTGGACGAAGCCCTGAAGGCCAACCCCGAGGGGGCCGAGGCTCACAACAGCCGCGGGGAGCTCCTTTGGGATTGCGGGCGGCACGAGGAGGCGCTAGCCGAGTTCGAGCGCGCCCTCGAGGCCGAAGCCGACTACCAGCCCGGGCAGCTGAACCGGATCGAGATCATGATCGAGGAGTTCCAGGAGTTCGAAGACGCCCTGGACCTGGCCGATGACCTGCTGCAGACCTCGCTCGAGAAGCCGATCGAGGCGGAGGTCTACTACCTGAAGGCCAAAGCGCTGTTTTACCTGGACGACCTAGAGGGTGCGCTGTTCCTGCTCCGGCGCGCGATCAAGATCCAAGGCGAGGTCGGCATCTACCGCGGGTTCGAGGGTCAGGTGCTCTTCGAGATCGGGCAGTTCGCGGAGGCCCGCCGCTCGCTCGAGCGGGCGCTCGCGCTCGAGCACGACTGCGCTCACAGCACCTATCATCTGGCGCTCGTCATGGAGCACACCGGCCAGCTCGAGGAGGCCGAGAAGCTCTTCGCCAAGGCGGCGCGGCTCGCACCCGAGCTCTACCCCCTGCCGATCCGGATCGGCGACGCCGAGTTCGAGGCCGCGGCCGAACAGGCGTTGAAGGCCCTGCCGGATCCGATCAGCAAGTACACGGAGAATTGCCCGGTGATCATCGAGGACCTGCCGAGTGAGGAGCTCGTGAAGCAGGAGTACATCTCGCCTCAGGTCCTCGGGCTCTTCTTGGGGGTGCCCGCCACCGAGCCGGGCGCCAGCCCTTCGCTTGGCACGCTGCAGCGCACCGACACCGACCGGATCCTGCTCTTCAAGCGCAATCTGGAGCGGATCGCGAAGGACCACGCCGATCTCGTCGAGCAGATCCAGATCACCGTGAAGCACGAGATCGGCCACTTCCTGGGCATGGACGAGGAAGAGGTCGAGCGCCTCGGACTCGCCTGAGCGGGGCAATGGCTGCCTCGCGCGCGGGTGAGCTGGCGCAGTGTCTGCGCGCGCTCCCCGACGTCGCCGAGGTTCTGACCCGGCCCGGGGAGCTCTTTTCGTACGAGTCCGACGGGTTGACGCTCGAGCGCGGCATGCCGCTCTGCGTGGCATTCCCGACGACGAGCGAAGCCGTCGCCGCGATCGTGCGCGCGTGCAACGAAGCGGGCGTGCCGTACGTCCCGCGCGGTGCCGGCACCGGGCTCTCCGGCGGCGCAACGCCCGTGAACGGCGGCGTGGTGATCGAATGCGCGCGCATGGACCGTCTGCTCGAGATCGACGCGACGAACCGCACCGCGACGGTGCAGCCGGGGATGGTCAACGAACATCTCTCGCAGGCGGTCCGCGGGCTCGGACTCTTCTACGCCCCCGATCCCTCGAGCCAATCCGCCTGCACGATCGGAGGGAACGTCGCCGAGAACAGCGGCGGGCCCCATACACTGAAGTACGGCACCACGAGCCCGCACGTGCTCGAGCTCGAAGTCGTGCTGCCCGACGCCAGCATCGTGCGGCTGGGCCGCCGGGATGGCCACGCGCACGGCTACGACCTGCGCGGCCTCTTCGTGGGCTCGGAAGGAACGCTGGGCATCGTCTGTGCCGCGACGGTCCGGCTGGTTCCGTTACCCGAGACGGTCTGCACGCTGCTCGCCGGCTTCGCGAGCCTGCGCGACGCGTGTGCGGCGGTCTCGGCGATCATCGCGCGCGGGATTCTGCCGTCCGCGCTCGAGCTGCTCGACGATCGCACGATCGACGCGGTCGAGGCGTCGGTGTACGCGGCGGGCTACCCGCGCAACGCGCGCGCGGTGCTGCTCGTCGAGCTCGACGGCCCCGCCGTCGCGGTCGAAGCCGAGCGCGAGCGTATCGCGGAGATCTTCGGCTCGGGCAAGGCGATCGAGGTGCGCGTCGCGCGCGACGAGTCCGAGCGGGTCGCGCTCTGGCGCGGTCGCAAGGGCGCGTTCGGCGCGATGGGGCGGCTCGCGCCGGACTTGTACGTGCACGACGCGGTGGTTCCGCGAACGAAGCTCCCCGACGTGGTCGACGCGATCAATCGTGCAGCGGAGGCGCGCGGCGTCCGGATCGCGAACATCCTGCACGCGGGCGACGGCAACCTGCATCCGAACATCAGCTTCGACCGGCGCGACGCGGAGCAGCTGCGCACGATCCGCGAGCTCGGCGGGGAGATCCTGCGCATCTGCGTCGAAGCGGGCGGCGTGCTCTCGGGCGAGCACGGCATCGGCCTCGAGAAGCGCGACTACATGTGTCTGATGTTCTCCGAGGCTGATCTCGAGCCGATGCGCTGGGTGCACGACGCCTTCGATCCCGACGACCGCTGCAATCCGGGCAAAGCGATCCCCGCGCCGCGGGCATGCGCAGAGAGCAATCCGCGCCACCGCGGCTACGAGCGCGTGAGCTTCTAGCCGTGGGAGACGCGTTCGAGGCGATCGTCGGCGTCGCGCACGTCGAGCGTCCCGCCGGGCTGCGGCTCGCGGGCGCGCGCGTCGCCGCGGTCGTACGCCCAAGCCATGCGCGCGAACTCGCTGCGTGCCTGCGCGCCGCGAACGAAGCGGCGATCGTCATCGTCGCGAGTGGCGGCGGAACCCGACAGCACTTCGGCAACCCGCTCGATGCGGAGGAGTGCGTTCAGCTCGAGCTCGGGCGCATCGCGGAGCACGTCGAAGTCGACCCCGATGAAGGCATCGCGACGCTCGACGCGGGTGTGCGGGTCGGTGCGCTCGCACGCCGCCTCGCGGAGTGCGGGAAGGCGAGCCTGCTGACGGACCTGGCACCGGACGGAACGATCGGCGGCGCGCTCGCCGCGGATCCCTTCGGCCCCGACTGGACGCTCGATCGGCGCCTGTCGAACGAGGTGCTCGGCATCGAGATCGCGCTCGCGAACGGAGAGCTCACCTCGGCCGGCGGACGGGTCGTGAAGAACGTGACCGGGTTCGATCTGGTGCGTCTCTACTGCGGATCTCTCGGCACACTCGGTGTGATCACCCGTGCCACCGTGCGACTGCGCGCGCTGCCCGAGTGCGAGCGCATCGTCTGCGTGCGCTTCCCGTCGCTCGAGGCGGGAATCCGCGCCTTCGCGCTGGGCGCGGTTGCGGACGAGCCCGCCGCCGCCGCGCTGCGGCCCGACGGAGCGGGCGTCGAGCTCTTGTACCGACTCACGGGCCACGCCAGGGCGGTCGAGCAGCAGGCGGCGCGGATCCCGGGAGAGACGGCGCCGCTCGAGCGCTGGACGCAGGCCCGTGAGGCGTTCGCGACACCGCCCGCTCCGGGCCACGCGCGCGTGCGGCTCTCCGCACGCCCGAGCGATGTCGCAGCGCTGTGCCACGCCGCGGTCGAAGCCGCGGGATCCGACGCGCTCCGTGGTGT
>Ga0210377_10002945_pt1 | contig 14702 bp, 14 predicted proteins | sample PLM4_65_b1redo_FD_155480 | JGI IMG/M metagenome (GOLD analysis project Ga0210377, IMG submission 155480) | Groundwater sediment microbial communities from an aquifer in East River, Colorado, USA - PLM4_65_b1 redo | ecosystem: Environmental > Terrestrial > Soil > Riparian zone | place: USA: East...
CTGGTAATTAGGGAGAACTGGGGCCGCTCGCGACCTGCTTCATCAGCGCTTCCCGCGGGCCGCTCTTGTAGCCGAACTGGATCGCATAGATGACGACGCCGGCGTCCTTGATCCTTTGGGCGACGGTCTTGGTGCGGTCGTCGAGCTGCGAGGGGGTTAGACGACCTTCGTACGCATCCTCGTCATCCTGGGTGTTGGCACCGTCGGTCATGATCACAATGGCGCGCACCAACTCGCCCTCGCCGAGCGCGGGCGGGGTCGTGCCGTCGCCGGTGGAGGGATTGCCGCTGATGCCGAGCGGCGACCAGCCCCATACCAGACCTACGCCGAGATTGGTGTTACCGCTCGGATTCTTGACCTGCTGGATCGCCGAGATCATTTGGCCGCCAGCCGCCGGACGCCCTGCGACGGGCATTGCATCGCGTCGCCCTTGTAGTTGTCGAACGCCGTCTTCCAGGCGACCCAATCCATGCCGCCGACCTTGCCCATGCCGACAAGCAAATCGGCGTCGTTGTTGACGTCGCTATCGGCCAGATAGCGCGCATGCACGCAGCCCTTCCATCCGTTCGCAGGGCGGGTGAACAACGGGACCGGCGAATCCTTGGCAAACCAGACCGTGGTCCTGGTGGTGTTGGCCGTGGTTGGGTCCTTAATAACTCGGGACCGTCTTGGAGGTCGCCTGATTGCGCTTGTCGGTCGAATTGATGTCCAGGATGCGCGCGTTCGAGTTCCAGGTGACCAGGCCCATTTTGAGCAGGTCCTTGGTCTCGGAGGCGCCGACCAGCGTGTCGACCAGCGTGCGCGCGGCCTCGGCCGCGGCGTCGATCTTCTTGGTGCCGCCGATGTAGTCGTCCATCGATCCCGAGACGTCGATCGAGACGACGACATCCATGAACACCGTGCGGCGGGTCACCTCGGAGCTGGCGCTGACCGTGAAGGTATTTTCGCCGATCAACGTGAGGAGATATGTCGGCACCATGGCCGAGGCCGTGACCGTCACCGTGTCGGAGGTTGAGTTGAATGCGAAGCTCGGCCCGGTGATCGTCGAGTCCATATAGCCGACCGGGAAGTCGGCCTTGAATATCATCTTGGCCTCTTCCTCGGCGACGGCCTGATCGGCCGAGTTGCGGCCGGCAGTGAGCGCGGCGGCATCGAGCGATTGAGCGAGGCGCGCGCGCACCATATAGGCGCGGGCCGTGTCCATGCCGAGGCCAGCGAAGCCCAGCAGCGGCACCATGAGGAAAGCGCCCCAGACCGGCACGCTGCCGCGCCGGTCGCGGAAAAATCCGCGCTTCCGTCGCGTCGTGCCGGCGAGGCCTGAGTTGCGGTAAAGCATTATTAACCTCCGTGCCGTGCGCCCGGCGAGCGCGGCTTTTTTGCGGCCGTAGTCCTTAAACAGCGCGTGAAAGTGTTTGGTTAGCGCGTGGTGATTGTGAGCTTGACCAATGGGTTCCGCGGCGCCCTGTCGCTTTGGGTGTGGCGAAACCGTGGCGACGCCACGGCGCGGCTGCGGCGCCGCGTCACACCGCCATGCGCGTTTCCAACCGAAACGGCGTTTGGCTTTTACATTTTCTTAGCAAATGCGCGGCATTGTGCCCGCCATCCCAGTACCAACCGAACGAGGAGATATCACATGCTTCGCAAGTTTCTGAAGGACGAGAGCGGCGCCACCGCGATCGAGTACGGCCTCATTGCCGCGCTGGTCGCGGTTGCCTGCATCACCGCGCTGACGGCGATGGGCACGTCGCTGTCGAGCCTCTTCGACACGGTGAAGACCAAGGTCGACACCGCGAAGAGCCCGTAGTCGAACCCATCGAACAGATCGCCGCCGCCGGGCCTCGAGGCCCGGCGGCGGCGATTTGCGTTTGGGGGCACCCGTCGTCTTGCGCTCGGCGCCGAATGCGCCCGGGCGCGCCGGAGGCCCCGGCTTGATCTCCGTGCGCCGTTTCCGAATGGAAGCCTCATTTTAACGCTGGCAGTTAGAGTGGCCTTCAGCGATTGAGGCAAGACTCCGCGGACGAACTCCAGTGGGGATTTCGTCAAACGAGGAGATCGTCGATGCTGACCAAGTTCTTGAAGGACGAGAGCGGCGCCACCGCGATCGAATACGGCCTCATCGCCGCGCTGGTCGCGGTTGCCTGCATCACCGCGCTGACTGCCATGGGCACGTCGCTGTCGAGCCTGTTCGACACGGTGAAGACCAAGCTCGACACGGCCGTCACTCCCTGAAGACGATCAATCGCGCGGCCGCCGGAAGCCGGGCAGCCGCGCACCGCGACGACGAAGGGCGGCCGCCAGGGCCGCCCTTCGACTTTTGCGGGCCGGATCGAGCTTCGGCCGATGCGCCAGGCCGGAAATCAGGCGCCGCGCCGTCGCACGAACGGGTAAGCCAGCTGCGCGAAATAGGACCGTGGGACGCGATCGTCGGTTCCGTACCGGGCCGGGATGCGTCGGCCCGGCAAATGCAGCGTGCCGAACAGGAGGTCGAGGATCGCCAGCTGGCCGGCGAAGTTCTTGTTCGCCGCCTCTGGGCAATTGGCGTGATGCCAGTGGTGGAATTGCGGGGACGCGACGATCCACCGCAAGGGCCCGAAGCCGATGCGCACGTTGGAATGAATGAGCAGCGCCTGCCAGCGGTAGAGGACGGCAAAGAGCACGATCGGCGGGTCCGAGAACCCCAGCGCGAATAGCGGCAACAGCGACGCGGATTTGGTCAGGATCTGATCGACCGGATGCACCCGGTGCGCCGCGAGCCAGTCCAATTCCTCGATGCTGTGGTGGACGGCGTGGAACCGCCACAGAAACGGGACCGCGTGGAACGCGCGGTGGGCGCCGTAGAAGCCGAGATCGGCGAGAACGAGGATCTCGATGAACTGAAGCCAGAACGGCTGCGCGGCCACGGCGGCGCGCAATTCCGGCGGCAGACGCTCCGAGGCGACGACGACCGCCATGACCACGACAGTCAGGCCGAACGTGATGAGAAGGCCGGTGGCGAACAGATGGGCCAGATCGGTCTGCCATCCGCCGCGAAAGATCCTCTGCTCCCGGCGCAACGCGAAAAACCGCTCGAGCGGCACGAAAACCAGGCAAACGATCAGAAGGTCCTTGAAATCGAACCAGGTCAAAACGGCGACTCCGGGTGGCGGGCCTTTCGGGCCCGGGCGACGCGGGCTTCTCGGCCGCCAAGGCTAAGGGGGCAGAGTCAATAAATGACTAAGAAAAGCCGGGGCGCCGCCGTTTGCGTAAACCAATTGTAAACGCCAGGCCGGCATTCTCCGCCGCGAAGCGAAGGGATTAACCATGGCAAGCATTGCCGCCGCGATGCAACCGAGACGTCTCTTGGACCTCTCCGAGCAGCTGGCCGTGCTCGCATTGTACGTTTGGTTCGTGGCGCGGCTGTGGCCGGACGATTTTTCGCCGTCGAACTGGTATCCGGTGCTGATTCTCCTTTCGGAAGGGCTGGTCGTTTTCCTGCTGCTGATACGCAGGCCGACGGATCGCATATCCATAAACCCGAGAGACTGGGCCGTTGCGGCCGCGGGAACGTTTCTCACCTTGCTCGTCGACAAGGCCGGCGCGCCGCTGTTCGGCGACCTCGGCGCCGGCTTGATCCTGATCGGGTTGGCCATTCATGTCGGCGCGAAATTGAGTCTGCGCCGCAGCTTCGGGCTGGTCGCGGCCAATCGCGGGGTCAAGATCGGCGGCCTCTACCGGCTCGTCCGCCATCCCATGTACGCCGGCTACATGCTGTCGCATATCGGCTTTCTTCTCATCGCGCCGCTGCTGTGGAATCTCGCGATCTACGCCGCCGCCTGGGTGTTCCTGATCGCGCGCATCTACGCCGAGGAGCGCGTTCTGAGCGAGGATGCCGAATACCGGTCGTTCAAGTCTCGGGTCCGCTACAGGCTGCTGCCGGGCGTTTTCTGACCAATTCTTCCCAAGCGCCCGATTCGCCGCCGCGCCGGCTCCCTCGAGTGAGGCCTGCTGCCAGGGGCGCCGGCCGCGCGGCGGACGGCAACGCATCGTTAACCCAACGTTAGAACATTCCTGACAGCCTCGGCGCTATTCGGGGCCCGGGGAATTCGCGGACGCCGTTCACGGCCAAAAAACCAAGCGCAGGCCGCTCGCCGCCCGCATCGATCAGGTTCGAGGAGAGATCGTGACCATGCTGTCCGCCACCGCCATCTCCATCGTCGCATTAACCATGTTCCTGGGGCTGATGGCCTGGGCCGCGGTCAGCGACTTCCGCCGCTACATCATTCCCAACCAGGTGAGCCTCGGCGCGCTGGCGCTCTATCCGGTCTACGTGGCGAGCGCGCCGGAGCCGGTGATTTGGCAGTTCGCGCTGGTCATGGCGGCGGTGTTCTTCGCCGTCGGCTTCGTCATGTATCTCCTGCGCGCCATGGGCGCGGGCGACGCCAAGATGCTCCCGGTCGTCATCCTGTGGGTGGGGCCCAAGGACTTCACGGTGTTCATGGCGGTGCTGATCGCAGGATCGCTGATGCTCGCCGGCGTGGTCGGCGTGCGCACGGCGCTGGCGCAAATGCGCGCCGGCGAGCAAGCCGGCGGAGCCGGGGGCGCGGCCGCAGTCGAGGTTTCGGCGCCGGTCCGCTTCTTCCGCCTCCTGGCCGAGCTGCGTCACGTCCCGTTCCTGAAGATCCAGGTGCCCTACGGCGTCGCAATTGCCGCGGGGGGGATTTGGGTCGCCGTTAATGGCTTGTTTACTACGCTTCGATAGCGTCCGGGCAAGCTCCGGAGAAAGGTTTCGTCATGCGCAAGGGTGTTCTTCTGTTCGCGGTCATTGCATTCGCCCTGACCGGCGGCACCATCTATTTCGTCAACACCTGGATGAAGCAGGAGCGCTCGCGCCTCGCCGAGCGCACCAAGAAAGTCGTCGAGCCGCAAGAGAGCGGCGTGTTCGTGTTGGTCGCCGCCAAGGATGTGCCCGCCGGGCACATCATCGTGGTCGCGGATCTGCGCTGGCAGTCCTGGCCCGACAAATCGGTGCCCCAGCAATACGTCGTGCGCAAGGACGCCACCAGCACCGACATCCCGGCCAACTATGTCGGCACGGTCGTGCGCCGCGGCATCGTCGCGAGCGGGCCCATCACCAGCGACAATCTCATCAAGCTCGGGGACCGCGGCTTCCTCGCCGCGGTGCTCAAACCCGGTACGCGCGCGATTTCGGTGCGGGTCGACGAGTCGACCGGCGTCGCCGGCCTCATCTATCCCGGCGACCGCGTCGACGTGATCCTGACCCACGAGGTTGGCGTCAAGGGGAAAGAGGCGGATCGCGATACCGAGCACAAGGTTCGGGTGAGCGAGACGATCCTCTCCAACGTCCGCATCATCGCCATCGACCAATCGCTCGAGGATCTGAAGGCCAACAAGGCCCAGACGCGCGCGCCCAAGACCGTGACGGTCGAAGTGACGCCGCACCAGGCCGAGATGATCACCGTCGCCACGCGCATGGGCACGCTCACGCTCACGCTGCAGAGCCTGGCCTGCGCCGGCGGCGAGACGCAGACCGCCAGCGCCGGCGAGGGTCCCAACTGCGCGGCGCCCACCAGCGCGATGCCCGACGATGCCGCGCGCGGCAAGACCTACACCGCCGACAGCGACGTCAGCCGGATGTCGCGCAAGGAGAACACCAACACCGTCGAGATCTTCGTGCTCCGCGGCAGCGAGGCCAAGGAAAGCCAGAAGGACGCCGGCGTTACCGTGAAGCTGCCGCCCGGCACCACGGTCAAGCAGTAAGGGATATGGGAGTCGGGGAGATGGAAAACGGTCTCGAAGAACTGGGAACGCGACGGGCGCACCATCGGACGCGCCGCTCGACCGTGCTCGTGCTCGTGCTGGTGACGGCGCTGGCCGTGGCCTTCGCGGCCGCTCCCGCGGCGGCGCAGGAAGACGCGGCGCGGCGGGTGATCTCGATCGAGGCGAGCAAGGGCCGGCTCATCCGGCTCGACGTGCCCGTCAAGACCGTCTTCATCGCCAATCCCGAGATCGCGGACGTCCAGATCAAGTCGCCGCGCGTCATGTACGTCACGGCCAAGAAGCCGGGCGAGACGACGCTGATCGCCGTCGACGAGAACGACCGCGTGCTCGTCAATGTCAGCATCACGGTCAATCACAATCTCAGCCGGCTGAAGCGCACGCTCGACGCCGTCATGCCCGGCAACCTCATCCAGGTCCGCTCGATCGACGGCGCCGTCGTCCTGATCGGCGAGGCGCATAGCCCGATCGAGTCGGCGCAGGCGGCCGACATCGCGCTGCGTTTCGTCGAGAAGAAGGAGCAGCTCGTCAACAGCATCACGGTGAAGGGGCCGAATATCGTCAATCTCCGCGTGCGGGTGGTCGAGATCCAGCGTTCGGTCACGCGCCAGATCGGCGTCAACTGGGACTCGGTGATCAAGACCGGGCTTTACACCTTCGGCCTCGCGACCGGCGCCGCGCCGCTGATCTCGGCCGCATCGGCGCTCGGCATCCCCGGCCCAACGGCGGGACAGGTCTTCAACGTACGCCGTCAGATCAACACCGGGAACGTGAACAACTTCTACGCTCGCAACTCGTCGAACACCTTCGACCTCACCGCGATGGTCGACCTGCTCGAGGCCGACGGCCTGGTCAAGACGCTGGCCCAGCCCAACCTCTCGGCGATGTCGGGCAAGACCGCGCACTTCCTGGCCGGCGGCGAGTTCCCGATCCCGATCCCCCAATCCGACGGCGTGATCACGATCGAATACAAGAAATTCGGCGTCAGCCTCTCCTTCACGCCCGTGATCCTCGCCGGCAACCGCATCAACATGCGCGTGGCGCCCGAAGTGAGCCAGCTCTCGAACAACGGCGCCGTCCAGCTCGGCAATTTCCAGATCCCAGCGCTGATCACCCGGCGCGCCGAGACCATGGTCGAGGTCGCCAGCGGCCAGAGCTTCGTGATCGCCGGCCTGCTGCAGAACAACATCATCCGCGACAGCAACAAGATCCCGTGGCTGTCCGACGTGCCGATCCTCGGCAAGCTGTTCACCTCCGAGAATTTCCAGCGCAACGAGACCGAGCTCGTCATCATCGTGACGCCGTACATCGTCGGCCCGATCCGCGACGCGGCGCCGGCGTTGCCGGTGACCACCGCGCCGCCCGGGGCGCCGCCGGTGCCTCCCGGCGCCGCGACGCCGCCCGCCTCTCCGGGCCCGGCGGCTTCCAGCTCGATTGACCGACAACACTGCGTGGGACAAGGGGACTAGAAAAGTCATGAACACGAACACGAAGAGCCTCGAAGCGCCGCGCCGTGCACTGGCGCGCGCCGCCCTGCTGCTGGGCACGATCGCCGTCGCCGCGGGCTGCGAAAGCCTCGAGCGCGCCGATCGCTTCATCGATAAGTATTGGGTGGTCGAGAGCCATCAATTGCCGACCGCGCGCACGACCATCCCGGTGCGGCGCGCCGAGATCAGCGCCGCCGTCACCTTCGCGCCGCGCTCGGCCGCGCTGGGGCCCGACCAGCGCGATGCGCTGGCGCGCTTCGTCGCCCGCTCGGGTGCGACCCACGGCGACCGCGCGGTCGTAGCGCTTTCGCCCGCCGGCGGCCGCGCCCTGGCCGAGCGCCGGGTGCAGGCGGTCGCGCGCGAGCTGCACCGCCGCGGCCTGCGCGTCGCGCGCAGCTTCGGCCCCGGCGAGCCGGACGCGGCGGTGATCATCATTTCGCGCCTGGTGGCGCTGACGCCGGACTGCCCGCAATGGGACGAGCTGATCAAGAACAGCACGGTGGACGAACACAAGCCGAAGCTCGGCTGCCTGACCGCCGCCAGCTTGGCGGCGACGGTGCACCGGCCGCAGGATCTCGTCTCCGGCCGCCCGCCCGGGCCCTCCGACGGCCAGACGATCGACCGCGGCCTGCAGCTCTTGCGCGAGGGCAAGTTCGATCCGTCGGTCACCGGCGCCGGGACCGGTACCGCGCAATCGGCGCAGCCTGGGGCGAAATGAGGAATGTCGTGGAAAGCCTAGCACCTGTATCGCGACGCCTCGGCACGGAGCCGCCTCAGATCGAGCCGCTGGCGACTCCCGTCGACGCGCTCGCCTTCGTCAACGATCCCGCCACCGCGGAAATCCTGGCGGGGCTGTTCGGCGCCACCGGACAGGGCCGCGTCCAGTTCGGCGGCATGGACGCAGCCATCCAGGTGCTGCAGTCCGCGCCGTGCCCGCAGCTTCTCGTCGTCGACATATCCGGGATAGCCGATCCGCTCGGCCACCTCGACCGCCTCGCCGATCTTTGCCCCGAGGGGACCGCGGTGGTCCTCGTCGGCAGCTCGCAGGACCCGAATTTGGCCACCGAGCTCGCTGCGATGGGCGTCATTCACTACCTGGCCAAGCCGATCGATGCCGAGCAGATGCGCGCCGCGATCCTCGATGCCGCCGACAATGCATCGTTGGCGCTGCCCGACTCGCCGAGCGCGCGCCCGTACGCTCCGCCCGGGTCCGCCCCGCAGCCCGACTACAATGGCGGTTACGCGCAAAACAACGAGATGCCGCCGCTGACCTTGACCTCGTCGACGTTCGTCGGCGACGCCGCTCCCGCCGCGGATTCGCCGAGCGACCGCGCGGCGCCGGCGCCCGGCGCGGTCGTGACGCCGTTGCGCTCGCATTCAAGCGACTTTGCGCCCGCCGCCGATGCGTTCTCGCGCCCGCCGATGACGGCCCCTCGGGCGACCGATCCGTTCGCGCGCCCGCCGATGACGTCCCACCCGGCCGCGGACCCGTTCTCGGCCCCGGTGCAGTCCGGGCCGGGCATTCCGCCGCCGGCCACGACCCAGATGGCTTCGCACTCGGCGCTGCCTTTCGCGCCCGCGGCCGACATCGATCCGTTGCCGCGCCCGGTCGACCTGCTCGCTTTTCTGACCGAGGCGCAGAGCGCCTCGATCGTCGCCGCCATCATCGGACCGCACGGCGCCGCCGGCCGCGTCCAGCCCGGCGGCATCAACGCCGCGATCGCGTTCTTGAAGGACAACGCCTCGCCCAAGATCCTGTTCGTCGACATTTCCGGCGTGACCGAGCCGCTGTCGCGCATCGATGCGCTGGCCGAGGTCTGCGCGCCCGGCACGATGGTGGTCGCGACCGGCGTCGCCAACGACGTCGCGCTCTACCGCGACCTCAAGAACGCCGGCATCTACGAATACCTGGTCAAACCGATCCAGCCCGAAGTGCTGAAGTCGGTCGTGCTCGAAGCCGCCTCGGGCGGCGCCAAGGTCGAGCCCGATGCCAGCAAGCCGGTGGTGATCGTGATCGGCACCCGCGGCGGCGTGGGCGCCAGCACGGTGGCGATCAACATCGCCGGCACGCTCGCCAAGCAGGGCAAGAAGACGATCCTGCTCGACCTCGACCTCCAGTTCGGCAGCATCGCGCTCACCCTCGACATCGATCCGGGTCACGGCCTCAGGGAGGCGCTGGAGCGCCCCGACCGCGTCGACAGCATGTTCCTCAACAGCTCGGCGGTTAAGGTTGCCGATAACCTCTACGTGCTGGCGGCGGAGGAGGAGGTCGGCGAGGCCGTCATCGTGGGCGGCGATTCGCTCACCACCCTGCTGCCGGAGCTGCAGCGCCATTTCGACTGCATCGTCATCGACATGCCGCGCCACGTCGCCGCCGGCAATTGGGAGGCGATCGGGACCGCGCACGCCGTGCTCCTCGTCGCCGATCTCTCGCTCGTCGGCATCCGCGACACCACGCGCATGTTGACCGCGTCCAAGGATGCGATCGAACCCGCCAAGATCAAGCTCATGATCAGCAGCACCAGCGGCGACCGCGGAGCCAAGATCGACCGCAAGGAATTCGAGGCCGCGCTCAACCGCAAGGCCGACTACGTCCTGCCCGAGGACCCGAAATCGGTCTCGGCGGCCAACCGCGCGGGCCGCACGGTGGTCGACGTGGCCGGGGGCTCGAAGCTCGCCGCCGCGTTGCGCGATATCTGCTTCGACGTCATCGGCAAGCCGGCCGAGACCGCCCGCAAACGGCGCGGCATCAACCTGTTCCGGCGCCGGCGCAAGGCCTAGAGCGGGACAGTCAGCAAATGTTCGGACGCCGAAACAACGACGGGTTCTCGCGGCGCATCGTGCCCGGCGCGCCGCTGCATCCCTCCGCTCCGCAGCCCTTCGCGCCGCAGCCCTTCCAGCCGCATCAGTTCGCGCCGCCGGCGCCGCCGCCCTTTCCGGCTCAGAACGTGACGCCGCTGGCGCCGCACACCGCGCCGGGAGCGTTCTCGCGCCGTCCGTCGCGCCCGGTCAACGCGGCGCCGCTCGCCGCGCCCGGGCCGCCGGGAAGCGACATCGACGCCCTCCTCAGGTCCACCGAGTCTCGCTTCGATAAGGCCCCCGAGCCCGTGCAGCGCAGGGTCGGGGCCTCGATGCAGGAAACGGTCGTCGCGGCCAAGAGCAAGGTCCAGCCGGCACTGCTCGAGCGCATCGACGTCGGCGCCGCCTCCAAGCTGCCGCGCGCCGAGCTCGAGCGGCAGATCGCCGACATCGCGCAGGAGATCCTGGCCGAGGAGAAGATCCGCCTCAACATGGGCGAGCAGAAAGAGCTCGTGACCATGATGCTCAACGACATGTTGGGCTTCGGTCCGCTCGAGCCGCTGCTCGCCGACGAGTCGGTCAACGACATCATGGTCAACGGCCCGAGCCAGGTCTATGTCGAGCGCCGCGGCAAGCTCGAGTGCACCGACGTCAAGTTCCGCGACGACGCGCACGTGCTCAACATCGCCACGCGCATCGTCACGCGCATCGGCCGGCGCATCGACGAATCGAGCCCCATGGTCGACGCCCGCCTGCCCGACGGCAGCCGCGTCAACATCATCATCCCGCCGCTGGCCATCGACGGCCCCACCATCTCGATCCGCAAGTTCGCCAAGAAGAAGATCACGCTCGACATCATGATGGCGCAGAAGAACCTGTCGACCGAGATGGCGACGGTGTTGAAGATCGCCTCGCGCTGCCGGCTCAACATCATCATCTCGGGCGGCACCGGCTCGGGCAAGACGACGCTGCTGAACGCGCTCTCGCAGCTCATCGATCCGGGCGAGCGCATCGTGACGATCGAAGACGCGGCCGAATTGCAGCTCCAGCAGCCGCACGTGGTCCGGCTCGAGACCCGCCCCGCCAACATGGAAGGCCACGGCGAGGTGACGATCCGCGACCTGGTGCGCAACGCGCTGCGTATGCGCCCCGACCGCATCATTCTCGGCGAAATCCGCGCCGCCGAGGCGGTCGACATGCTGCAGGCGATGAACACCGGCCACGACGGCTCGCTCGGCACGATCCACGCCAACAAGCCGCGCGAGGCGCTGATGCGCCTCGAGAACCTGGTCGGCCTGGCCGGGATCAACATCCCGACCCCCGCGCTGCGCACCCAGATCGCGTCCGCCGTCGACATGATCATCCAGATCCAGCGCATGCGCGACGGCGTCCGGCGCGTGACCCATATCTGCGAGGTGGTCGGCTGCGAAGGCGACGTGATCACCACCCAGGATCTCTTCACCTATCAATTCACGAGCGTGGACAAGTCCGGCATGCTGATCGGCGACTACAAGCCGTGCGGACTACGTCCGAAATTCACCGAGCGGGCGGAGTATTTCGGCCTCGACAAGGCCCTTCTGGCCTGCATCTGAAGGACCGCGCATATGATGGAGTGGCTGCTCGAGATCGATCCGATGACGCTCAACATGATCATGGTGGGCGGGTTCATGCTGATTCTCGGCGGCGTGGTCCTCTGGTTCCTGTTCACGCGCAAGGAGCGCGAGATGCAGGATCGCATCTCGCGCATCGCCAAGCGGCCGCGGCCGGGCGAGGGCAAGCTGCGCAATCCGGCGCTGAGCCTGCGTAAGACCGACAGCTCGATCCAGCAGCTCGACAAGATGATCAAGCAGTTCATGCCCAATCCGGCAAAGCTGCGCCTGCGCCTGATGCGCACCGGCAAGGAGATGTCGCTCGGCGTCTACGTGCTCTTCTGCCTGGTCAGCGGCGCCGTCGGCGTGCTGTTCGCGCGCCAATTCGGCGGGCTGGGGATGGGACCGGCGCTGGTGGCCGGCCTCGCCTTCGGGCTGATCTTCCCGCATTTGGTGACCGGCTTCCTGATCCGCCGGCGCAAGAAGAAGTTCCTCGCTAACTTCCCCGACGCCGTCGACGTGCTGGTCCGCGGCTTGAAGGCAGGCCTGCCGGCGGCCGAATCGATGCGCATCGTCGCCCAGGAGATGGCCGGCCCGGTGGCGCAGGAATTCATGCGCGTGACCGACGGCTTGAGGCTCGGCGGCGACTTCGACGACGTGCTGTGGGGCGCGGGCGAGCGCATCGATCTGCCGGAATTCAACTTCTTCGTGATCACCCTCACGATCCAGCGCGAGACCGGCGGCAATCTCGGCGAGACGCTCGAGAACCTGAGCGAGATGCTGAGGAAGCGCCGCCAGGTACGATTCAAGGTCAAGGCCATGTCCTCCGAGGCCAAGGCCAGCGCCATCATCATCGGCTCGCTGCCGTTCGTGCTGTTCGGCATCCTCTACATGTTGAACCGCGACTACGTCATGATGCTGTTCACCCACCCGACAGGCCCGGTGCTGGTCGGAATCGGCTTCGCCATGCAGGCGCTCGGCGTCGGCGTCATGGTCAAGATGGTCAAGTTCGAGATTTGAGGGCGGGACGATGTTCGAAGGCATTTCGACCGATCTCGTCGTCATGATCATGGCGGGCGCCGCGGCGCTCGCGATGGCCTACACGCTCTGGCGCGGCTTCCTTTACAAGGACCCGTACGCGGGGCGCCTCAAGGCCATGGCCGACCGCCGCGCCCAGTACAAGGCGGCGGCGCTCGGCGTCGGCGCCAAGCCGGGCAACCAGCAAGTGAAGGGCGTGCTGCGCAACCTGGCCAAGAAGTTCGGCAAGAAGTCCCAGACCAAGCAGAAGGGCGGCGTGAACCTGCGCACCTTCCTGGCGCGCGCCGGCATCCGCAACAAGGACGCGCCCGAATATTTCATGCTCGCCCAGGTCGCGTTTCCCTTCGTCTTCGGAGGGGTCGCGGCGTTCTACACCATCGTCCTCAAGAGCTTGGATCTCTCGCCCGGCATGGCGCTGCTGGCGTGCGTCGGCGCGGCCGGGCTCGGCTATCTCGCTCCCATGATCTGGGTCAAGAACCGCATCACCAAGCGCAAGAAGAAGCTGCGCCGGCAGTTGCCCGACGCGCTCGACCTGCTCGTGGTCTGCGCCGAGGCCGGCCTCTCCCTGAACGCCGCGCTCGACCGCGTGGTGCGCGAGATGGGCCGTTCCACGCCCGACCTCGCCGACGAGCTCGGCCTCCTGCTCATCGAGCTCAATTTCCTCGACGAGCGCAAAAAGGCCTTCACCAACCTCTGCGACCGCACCGACCTCGACGATTTCCGCTCGATCTCCAACACGCTGCAGCAGGCCGAGAAATACGGTACGCCGCTGGCCCAGGCGCTGCGCGTGCTGGGAAGCGACTTCCGCCAGGAACGCCTGACCAAGGCGGAGGAGAAGGCGGCGCGGCTGCCGGCGCTCCTCACCGTCCCGATGATCATCTTCATCCTGCCGACCCTGTTCATCGTCATCATCGGCCCGGCGATCCTGAAGACGATCGATTCGCTCAGCCAAATGAATTGAGCGCGCCCGGCCGCCGCAAAAAAATCGCGGCCGGACAGGGCCTTTGCCTCCCAATATGGTAAGAGCGCCGCCTCCGGATTAACCATTCCTTAGGCCCGACGCGCTAGCTTCCCCATGGGGAATTTCCCGTCTTGGGGGACTGACATGAAGAATAAGCCGCGTTTCTGGAAGATGCTGCCGGCCGGGGCCTGCGCCCTGGCGCTGGCCGCATGCGGCAAGGGCCAACAGCAGACCTACGTCATCCCGGAAGAGGCGCCCGCCGTCGACGTCAAGAAACTCGATGCCAAGACCACCGCGCTGCGACTCGCCGACAGCGCCTACGCCAAGGGCGAGTACGCGATGGCGGCGCAGCTTTATTTCCGCGCCGCCGAGCTCAATCCCGACAAGGTCGACGTGATGGCCAAGCTCGCCTTCGCGATCTTCAAGGCGGGTGCCGCCGCCGACGCCGAAAAGATCTTCCGCGTGGCGCTCGAGAAAGACCCGAAGCATGCGGACTCGCTGCGCGGCCTCGCGCATAGCCTGGTCACGCAAGGCCGCGCCGCCGAGGCGCTGCCGATCTATCGCCAGGTGCTGGCCGCCGGCGGCGACAAGGATGCCCGCATCTATTCCGGATTGGGCGCGGCGCTCGACATGGTCGGCAAGCACCAGGAGGCGCGCGCCGCCTACCAGGCCGGCCTCAAGCTCGCGCCCCAGGATTTCGGACTGCGCAACAACCTGGCGCTGTCCTACGCCATGTCGGGCGAGACCGAAAAGGCCAAGGCCATCCTGAACGGCATGGCGCTCGATCCGGCGAAGGCGCACCAGTCGCTGTCCATGGTCAACACCATCGTGGCCGACGCTTCGCGCAAGCGCGGCGCGCCGCCGGCGCGCGAAGTCGCCGAAGCGCGGCCTCGGCGCGAGCCCGCGAAGCCGGCCGCGATCCGCGGTGACGACACCGATATCGACACGGGCCGGGTGGTGGAAGTGCGCGACGTGGCCGAGGTGCCGTCGCCCGCGCGCCCGGCCAAGACCAGCCGCAAGCCCAACGCCGATCTCGCCACCACCGACAACGGG
>Ga0210377_10002946_pt1 | contig 14700 bp, 15 predicted proteins | sample PLM4_65_b1redo_FD_155480 | JGI IMG/M metagenome (GOLD analysis project Ga0210377, IMG submission 155480) | Groundwater sediment microbial communities from an aquifer in East River, Colorado, USA - PLM4_65_b1 redo | ecosystem: Environmental > Terrestrial > Soil > Riparian zone | place: USA: East...
ACCTTCCAGATCGTCAAGCCGTTTCGTAACCTGACCGTCCTCCAGAATGTCATGGTGGGCGCCCTGTTCGGGGCACGAGGTGGCGCGCGGGAACTGGCGTCGGCGCGGCGGCAGGCAGGGGAGGTGCTGGAGTTCGTCGGCCTCGCCCATCGCGCACACGCGCCGGCGGAGGGTCTCAATGTTCCGGAACGAAAGCGCATGGAACTGGCCCGGGCGCTGGCCATGCGGCCCACCCTCCTCTTCCTCGACGAGGTCATGGCCGGCTTGAACCCGGCGGAGATTGACGAGGCGGTGGGGCTGATCAAGCGGATTCGGGACCGGGGGATCACCCTCGTAGTGATCGAGCACGTCATGAAGGCCATCCGGAACGTGTCGGATCGGATCATGGTTTTGTTCCACGGCGAGAAACTGACCGAGGGGTTGCCTGACGAGGTCTTGAACAATCCGGAGGTCGTTTCGGCCTATCTGGGCCGGCGGTATGCGGAGCAGGCCCATGCTTGAGATCCGCGGACTGCACGCGGGGTACGGCGAGGTCCAGATCCTGCGCGATGTGAGCCTGTCGGTGGAAACCGGACAGATCGTGACGCTCGTGGGCAGCAACGGTGCAGGGAAATCCACGCTCTTGAATACCGTCTGCGGGATTCTCCGCCCCACGGCGGGTAGCGTGTCCCTGGAGGGGAAGGACATCACAGGCTGGAGCTCCGAGGCGATCGTGGCGCGCGGCATCACTCAGGTCCCGGAGGGGCGGCGGCTCTTCCCCCAGATGAGCGTGCGAGAGAACCTGCTGATGGGGGCCTACCTTCGGCAGGACGGGGCGGGGATCCAACGGGACCTGGCGTGGATCTACGAACTGTTCCCGATTCTCAAGGAACGGATGGCTCAACGCGCCGGGAGCCTGAGTGGCGGCGAGCAGCAGATGTGCGCCATCGGTCGCGGGCTGATGGCCCGGCCCCGAGTCCTGATCCTGGACGAGCTGTCGCTGGGGCTGGCCCCAATCATCCTGGACGTCCTGGTGGACACGCTGCACAAGGTTCACCAGGAGGGGACCACCATCTTCCTGGTAGAGCAGGATGTGGCCACGGCTTTTGACCTCGCAACTACGGGGTATGTCCTGGAGAATGGGCAGGTCGTCCTGTCGGGGCCGACAGCTGAACTGAAGACGAATCCCCACGTGAAAAAAGCCTACCTGGGATTGTAGCCATCGCGGAGGTTCGCTGACTGCGCCCTCACGGGGTGGAGAGATGCGCCGAGGGGACGGGCCATCACGGGAGGGAGAGGAGATCGACCATGCTGGTCCAGCACTGGATGACTCGAGACGTGGTGAGCGTTGAGGCAGATACGCCGTTCTTGGAGGTTCGCCTGATCCTGAAGGCCAAGCGGATCCGCCACTTGCCGGTTGTGGACCGGGGAAAGCTCATCGGGGTCGTCAGCGACCGAGATCTGAAGCAGGCGGCGCCGTCCGGCGCCACGACCCTGGACGTCTATGAGCTGAACTACTTGCTGCTCAAGATGACGGTTCGCGACCTCATCAAGCGAGATCCCATCACCATTAAGCCGACGAACAGTGTGGAGAAGGCGGCCCTCCTGATGCACGACCACAGGATCGGCTGCCTGCCCGTCGTGGATGATGCCGGAACTCTGGTAGGGCTGATCACAGAAACGGACCTCCTGGGGGTGATGGTGGAGATCCTGGGGTACAAGGAGAAAGGGACGCGGATCGCGTTTGAGATCCCGGACAGCCCGGAGGCTTGCCAGGAACTGGTCCATGTGCTTCGAGACTTTCGTCTGGACTTCCGGAGCATCGTCAGCACCGCGCTCCACACCCGCCCCGGCTACCGCGACTTCGTGATTCGGGTCAAGGGGGAGCAGGCCGATGCGTTGGTCAAGGAATTGAAGGAAAAGTACGGCGAAGGCGTGAGCGTCCTCATCACGTGAGTCCACCGCACACAACCCATCCGCCCCCGGGACGCTACGGGCGATCGCCGTGGCTCGGAGCCTCTCTTCCCCCCTTCTCGCGTCGCACGTCTTCGACATGCCCCCCTCCGTTCTGAAGGCCGAACCGGCCACGGCGACGATCCCCGTCGTCGCCCTCACGGCCAACGTCATGCGGGGGGAAGAGGCCCGCGCAGCCGAGGTGGGTTGCGCGGCCTCCCTGACGAAACCGCTTGAGGCGCAGGTCCTCCGAGGAACCCTCCGCCGGTTCCTGCCCGGAGGTGCCGCGTAGTACGGGGGATTGGGGTATAGGATACGGCCGGAACTCATGGGTGACGTGGTATACTGACAGGGGTGACAGGCGGGACAGACTCTTCGGATGAAGGGGGAGGCCATGATCCGGCGATCGGCAGTCGCGGGTTCGTTTTATGCCGGGACGCGGGAACGGCTGCGGCTTCAGGTGGAGGACCTCCTCCCCAGAGCGGCCACCCGGGAGCAGGCTCTCGGCGTGGTGGTGCCCCATGCCGGCTACATGTATTCGGGGCGGGTCGCAGCCGCCGTCTATGCGCAGGTGGAGTTCCCGGATACTTTTGTCATTCTAGGCCCGAACCACACGGGCCTCGGGGCGGGTGCCGCCATCATGACTTACGGGCAGTGGGAGACACCCTTGGGCAGTGTGCCCATCGACACCGAGCTCGCGAGGACGATCCTGGCCAACTCCTCTGTGCTGGAGGAGGATCACCTCGGCCACCTCCGCGAGCACTCCATCGAAGTGCAGTTGCCGCTCCTGCAGTATTTCGAGCGCCCTTTCCGCTTCGTTCCGATCTGCCTCTTCAGCCACGAATACGCTGCATGCCTGGATGTGGGACAGGCAGTGGCCAAGGGCGTCCGGGAGGCCCCCACGCGAGCCCTGCTCGTCGCCAGCACGGACATGAGCCACTTCATCTCCCGCGAGGAAGCGACGGCGAAGGACCGGAAGGCCATTGATGCCATTCTGGCCCTGGATCCCGAAGGGCTCCACCGGGTGGTGCGGCGAGAGGGGATCAGCATGTGTGGATTCCATCCGACAACGGCCATGCTGGTAGCCGCCAAGGCCCTCGGGGCCACGCGGGCCGATCTGGTGATGTACACGGATTCCGGGGAGGTTACCCGGGACCTGCAAGAGGTGGTGGCGTATGCCGGCCTGGTCCTCCGATAGAGCGTGGATGACCCCCCGCGGGAGGGGAGGTCGCTCGGGCCACGGAGACACTCTTGGGTTGACGGCACCACCGGGACCGCTTACAATGCGCCCCGTTCACGGGTCGCAGTCAAAGGAGCCCTGGCACCTCTCTCCTGTTGTGTTCATTCCGCCTCTGGCGGATTCCCGCCCGTGGGGGAGGTGGGCGTCAGGCGAGGGGCGGAGGCCCCGTGAGAACCAGAGAGAGACAAGGAGGGCACGATGACGTACGTGGTGGCGGAGCCATGCATCGGGACCAAAGATCACGCCTGCGTGGATGTCTGTCCGGTCGAGTGCTTCTACGAGGGGGAGGACATGCTCTACATCCACCCCGAGGAGTGCATTGACTGCGGGGCGTGCGTGCCGGAGTGTCCGGTGGCGGCCATCTTTGAAGAGAGCGATGTCCCGGAGCAATGGAAGGATTACACCGCCAAGAACGCGGAGGTGTTCACCGGAGACGCCAATCTACCGAAGGCACCCACCCGGGAGAAGTGGGAGGAGGCGAAGAAAGACCCGAGCAGCGAGGCGGCCAAGTACTACGAGAAGTACCCGCCGAAGCCCTGAGCGGATCTGCCAGGCGGGCCTTCGAGGGAAGGGTCATATGCGCCCAGGTGTCCCGGAGGCCGGATGCCTGGGCGCATCGCTTTTGAGCCCAAAAATCTCACCGTTAAGACCGCAAAGATTCGCCAACTCTCATCAAGCCAGGATGGCATCCGGACCAAAACCTTTCGGGTCGTTCCCCCGATCTCCTCCGAGCCAGCCCTTTGAATACAGCAGGTTCCTTTGCGGACTTTGCGCGCTTTGCGGTTGAACTGCTGTATTCGGGTTTAGAGGGCGGGTTGGCGCTGTGCCATTGAGGATCTTCACGATCGGGTCGAGCACCATGAGCCAGAGAAATTCTTTAATACCACGTCACAATAGTTAGTTACATTGTATTCCTCATCTTTTTTATAAGATAATATTGTCCGCCCATGATGGTTCCCTTGAGGTTCGGGACAAAGCTTCAGTGGAAGGCTCCAATTTTCGGCCGAAAAGGAAGTCAGTCCTGAAAATGGAACCGCCCCCGCAGGAGCGAGGGCGGCACCTTCGATCGATCCAGCCTGCGGCCCAGGCTACGGGGCTGGCGGGACCGTGATCTGTTGCCAGTCGACTTGGCGCGGCACCACCGGCAGGGCCCGGATCAGTAGCACTGGCTTCACCGTGCTGCGGATGACCTTCTCTGCAATACTCCCCATGACAAAGCGATCAATCCCGCTTCGCCCGTGGGTCGCCATGGTGACCAAATCAAAACCCTCCTGCTCCGCATAGGTGATGATCTCACGGGCTACGTCGCCTTCCAGGGCAACGAGATGGGCCGTGACCCCTTGGTTCTTGAGGTCCCGCTGAACCTTTTCGAGGTAGATCATCGCTTCGGCTTTCAGGGCCGCCCTGCGTTCAGCCGCGGCCTCCGGGATGGCCTCGAGCTTCGCCCCGACAGCTCCCAGGGCAAGCTGGACGACGGTGGCCAGGGTCACCTCGGCCCCGGTCCCTTTGGCCAGAGCCGTGGCGTGAGGCAGGACCTTTTCTGCCAGCTCCGATCCGTCGAGGGGCACCAGGATCTTCCTGTACATGACGCCACCTCCTTTGCGATAAGACTGGCGAGGATGATCTCGGGAACGAGATCCGGAATGTTCCCCAATAGTAACATGCGACCGGACCCCCGGCTTGTCAAGGGTAGGGAGGGGCCGGCATCAGAAGGGCACGCTGGGCGTCGTGCAGATGCCCAGCCGGGCGCCGATGGGACGGCACATCACGGGAGGCCACCAGGGCTGCGACAAGATGCCATCGTGGATAGCCCAGCTCCGGCCTCGGATGCTTTGCCCGGCGCCGGGCGCACGAAAGGGCGTCGAGCCGTCCAGGCGGACATCCAGATCGCCCCCCGGCAAGAACCCCCGGTGAATCGCCTCCACCCGGTCTTGACCCGCCAAGTAGCCGAAGCCATGGCGCTCGTAGAGGAGCGCGTTGTGGTAGTAGAATGCCTCGAGAAGCAGGGCGGCTTTCCCCAGGCGTGCCGCGAACGCCTCGATCCGGTCCAGCGTGGGTCGAAGCATCCGAAGGCCGGGCCGGATCTGGCCGGGGCAGAGCCCGGCCCGCATGGCGGATTCTTCCTCGCGCAGGTTGCGGCTGCGGGAGCCCAACTCCGTGATCTTTCCCTCCTCGTCCAGGTCCACACCGAATCGCGGGCCCTCGGGATCGTTCAGGATGATGAAGAGGATCTGCAGGTTCCCGTACCGGGTCTCGCCCAACATCAGGAAGAAGGCGAGGTCGAGGGCGTCGGCCCGGTCCTTGATGCTGAGCCGGACCGAGGAGGTCCTGGCAGGAACCTCCACGCGGGCGAGTGGTCTCCCCTGAGGATCGGTGAAGGCAACAGGATCGATTCGGAAGCGCGCGCAGAACGATGGAGGGACGAGAGAGAGGTAGCAACGGTCTCGCTCCGGGGTGGGGAGAGCATTGATCTGGTCCAAGCTGATCACTGCGTGCAGGCTCCGGCAGCGGAGGATTCAGGCCGGCTGGGCGGCGTGGGCGAGCGGGCCGCATCAAGCCACCCAGGCCAGGTGTGGGAGGCGCAGAAGATACAAGCCCAGGCGACCCCCGTGCCCAGGAGGGCTCCGGCCAGGGCGTCGGCCGGGTAGTGAACGCCCACATACACGCGGGAAGAGGCCACCCCGACGGCCAGGGCGAAAAGCGCCCACCGGAAGCGGCGGAACCCCCACCAGCACACGGTGGCGACGGCAAACATGTTACTGGCATGGTTGGACGGGAGCGAGAAGGACCGGGTACATCCAGCCAGCAGGTGGACGTGGGGGATCACGTGGCACGGCCGGGTTCGGTGAAGGCTGGCCTTGATCAGGCTGGTGCTCAGATCTGAGAACGCCACGGCCGCCACGCCCACGGCCAGCACGATCCACATCCGTCGCCCGCCCCAGACCAGCAACATCAGCACCGCCACCGCCGCGGGCAGGAGGATGTACCGCTTCGTGCTCAGGATCGGCATCAGCACGTCACAGACCGGGTTCTGGAGGGATCGGTTGACCACGAGGAAGGCCCAGGTATCCAGGACCCGGAGACGCGAGATCGCATCCGCTATCATCTGGCTCAGGGCTGCCCCCATTTCGCGGAATGGGTGTTGAGGAGAAAGGCGAGCCCGCCCACGGCGCTCAACACCAAGCTGAGGGAAAACCAAGCCAACGACATGGTGATGGCGGTGGCTGCGTCGACGCCGACCTTGGCGAAGAAATAGACGGCGCCGCCCTCGCGCACGCCGAGTCCGGCCACGGACACGGGCAGCATGGCCAGGAAGGTGATCAGGGGAACGTACAGGAAGAAATAGGCGATCGGCACTCCCAGGTTCAATCCGGTGCTGATCAGATAGTAGGTAACGATGAGCAGGGCCTGCAACAGGGCGGAGAGCAGCAGGGCCTGTCCCAGGGCCCGGTGATGTCCCCGATAGCGGTGCAGCGCCTCTACCAGGCCCTGCAGCTTCGCCTGGAACCGGACGAGGCCCACGACGCGCAAGGCGCCCGAGGCGCGTTCCTTCGTCCGGTCATGGAGAAGCATGGCGATCAGCAGGGTGAAAGCCGCAGCCACGGCCAGGATCATTAGGGCAACCTGGGGGTCGCGGACCTGACCGTAGGCGACTCCCAGCGCCACCAGAGCGATGACGATCAGGGCGGCGAAACCGGACAGGCGGTCCACCAGGATCGAGGCGAGGGAGGCATCGTGGCCACGGGTGATCTTGTAGATGGCGTAGCCGCGGAAGATATCCCCGCCGATCAGCGTGGGCAGGAACAGGTTGAAAAAGGATCCCTGCAGGTAGACCAGGGTGAGGCGCCAGAAGGGGAGGCGAATGCCTTCGGCAAGAAGTAGGAGCTGCCAGCGGACCGTGCTGATGAGGTAGCTCACGGCGTACAGGGCCAGGCACCCCAGGAAGACCTTCGTGGGAAGCGCCTGGACGCTGCGGAGGAAGGTGGCACGGTCCACCCGCCAGAAGAGGACGGCCAGGATCAAGCCACTACACAGGAGCTTGCCAAGAAGAAGGAGTCGGCCCGTTCCCCGCAGCGGGGCCGGGGGATCCATCAGGTCTCCCGACCAGGGTGGCCGAGCACGCGTTTGACCATGTAGATTGGCTTCCGCTGGGATTCGTGATAGACGCGGACGAGCATCTCGCCCAGGAGCCCCATCCCGATGAGCTGCACGCCAACCAGGATCAGCAGGATTCCCAGGAACAAGAGCGGTCGGCCGCCGATCTGGGCCCCGAAGGCGAATTTCAGCACACTGAGGTAGGCACCGATGGCGAAACCGAGGCCGGCGGTGCAGGCGCCCAGGAGGCCGAAGACCTGGATGGGTTTTGTGGCGAAACTGAGGAGGAACTTGACCGTGATGAGGTCTAGGATGACCCGGAGTGTTCGGGTGAGACCATATTTGGAGCGGCCGAAGCGCCGCGGCCGGTGGTGCGTCTCCACCTCGACGAGGGTGATCCCCATCCAGCTTGCGATGGCCGGGATAAAGCGGTGCATCTCCCCGTAGAGGTGCAGGTGCTCCACTACCTCCCGCCGATAGGCCTTGAGCGTGCAGCCGTAGTCGTGCAAACGGATGCCGGTCACCCGGGAGATGAGCCAGTTCGCCAGCATGGACGGGAGGCGTCGACTCAGGAACGGGTCCTGGCGGTGCTTCCGCCACCCGCTGACCACGTCGTGGTCCTTGGCCATCTGGAGGAGCCGCGGGATGTCGGCCGGATCGTTCTGCAGATCGCCGTCGAGAGTGACGATCACCTCACCCCTGGCGTGGTCGAACCCCGCGGACATGGCCGCCGTCTGCCCGAAGTTTCGCCGGAGTCCGACCAGGACCCAACGCGGATCCTGGGCGCGCACACCTTCCAGCCGGGCCCAAGTCCTGTCGGTGGAGCCGTCATCCACCGCCACGACCTCGTACGCGATCCCCTGCGGGTCCAGGGCCAGGCGGATCTCCTGGGCGAGGAGCGGGACGTTCTCCTCCTCGTTATAGAAGGGGACCACGATGGACAGGGTCGGTCGAAGGTCGGGAGCCACGGCTCGTCCTTCAGAACCCGGTGAAGGCGCGGGGTGGAAACCCGAGGAAACCCCGGCCCCAGTAGATCGAGAAATCGCGCAGGTGTTGCCCCCGGTGCGCGATCGGGACCACCCGGATCCGCTCCACCTGCTGGAAGGCGGCCCGGAGTTCTTCGGGCGGCTCCCCGGAGCCATAGCTCACAAAGAGGCCGTCGCGTCCCCCCAGCGCCTCCCAGCCGCCCCACAGGTCATACTGGTTCATCCGGCGGCCCAGGTTCGCGTTGAACACCCGGGGATTTCCCTCCACGTAGAAGGCAAGCTCGCTGGCAATCTGGTAGCGATCACTCACCAGAAAAGGCGGATGCGGCGCAGTCCGCATCGCCTCGCTCACCGCCTCGCCCAACTCGGGCCAGCCGCGCAGCCGCTTGCTGACCAGGTCCAGCGCGGCCGGGACCCGGGCGCCGAAGAATCCGAGGAGGTCCGGAAGCACCGCCACTGGGAGGAGGCAGGCTGGCAGGATTATAGAGGCAAGCAGCAGGCCGTTCAAGCGTCTCCTGGCCCGGCGTCGCTCCGCCCACTGCGACCACGTCTCGCTCCAACCGGCGACCGCCAGCGCGGCCGTGAAGTACGCGTGGGCTGCCCAGTTGGCCTGCACCTTGGTGACGAAGCTCCAGCACTGGAAGAAGAGGAAGACGGGTGCCGAGAGACAGGCCAGCAGCAACAGGTCGTCACGCCCCTGCCGGATTCCCTCGCGCCACGCCCAGACCACGGCCAGGAGCATGAGGACGAAGAGGATGGGCGACACGACGCCGAGTTGGGCGGCGAAGAACTCCGGACCCCCGAGGAGCGCGGCGGGCGTCCACCGGGACCCGGTGCCTGCCTGGATCAGAACGTGGCGGCCCGAGAGCCAGCCGTGACGGGCATTCCACACGATGACCGGGCTGAAGATGAGGAGACCCAGGAAAGCGGCCTCGTAGGGCTCCCGCCGGCGGAGCCACGGACGGAGTCTGGGCGAGAGTAGCAGCCACAGCAGGACGCATGGCACGAGCATGAACATGGTGTACTTGCTGAGCAAGCCCACACCGAAAGCGATGCCGGCGCCGTACCAAGCCCCCTGGGTCCGCCGTCGCACGGCGCGGCAGAGCCACACGCCGGCCAGCCCCCAGCAGAACACGAAGGGCGGATCAATGGTCATCAGGAAGGAGCCGGCGGCGTACAGGGGGGCCACGCTGAGCAAAACGACGCTCAAGAAGCCGGCGCGCTCGCTCTGAAAGATCCGGCGCGCCAGGAGGTACGCCAGGCCGGCCAGGGCAGTCCCCAGCAGCACGGCAGGCAGCCGCACCCAGAACTCGGTGTGGCCACCCAGGCGCGTGCTGATGCCGATCAGGAGCGCCACCATGGGGCCCTTGCTGTAGTAGCTCCAGTCCAGGCGTCGGGACCATTCCCAGTAGTGGGCCTCGTCCGGGGCAAGCGGCCAGCGGCCGCTCCCGATGAACCAGAGATGAAAGACGGTGAGGGCGAGGAGCCACAGCAGGGTAAAAGCGCGATAGGACCTCACGCGGCGGAGGCTCCGGCCCACACGGGGCATGGCATGTCGCATGTCGGATTTCGAATGTCGAATGTGCAAATCCGAAATGTGAAATCCGATATCCAATATATGCCGTGAGTCGGGAGACGCGGAGGGGACATCAGGCAGGCTCTGGCTGAATGTCCTGGTCCTTGGCTTTGACATCGGCCGCCATGCGGGCGCGAAAGTCGACCAGCTTCTGTTTGAGGCGTGCATCCGAGAGCGCCAGGATCTGAATGGCCAGCAGGGCCGCGTTGCGGGCACCGGCCTGCCCGATCGCCATGCTGGCGACCGGGACCCCGCCGGGCATCTGCACCGTGGAGAGGAGGGCGTCCAGGCCGCTCAGCGGACCGGAATCCATGGGCACACCGATGACCGGGAGGGTCACGTGGGCAGCCAGGACACCGGCCAGATGCGCTGCCCCGCCGGCTCCGGCGATCAGGACCCGGATGCCGCGTCCCTCAGCCTCCCGGGCATAGCGGGTGACCCGGTCCGGGGTGCGATGGGCGGAGCAGATGCGCAGCTCGAAGGGGACACCGAACTCGTCCAGGACCTTGGCCGCCTGCTGCATGGTGGGGAGATCCGAATCACTGCCCATCAGGATACCGACCATGGGGGAACGAGGACCCGGGGCAGCGGATACCGCTCGCTTGCGTGCCATGAAACCCTCTCGGAATTTCGAATGCCGAATCGTGGACTTCGGTTTTCCCATTCGAACTTTGCGATCCGAAATCCGAAATGTGAGGTCAGGCTATCCGTCCCATCGCCTTCCGACCGATGTCTCTCCGGTAGTGAACTCCCTCCCAACGGATCTTCTCCACGGCGCGGTAGGCGCGCGCGATGGCCTCCGGAATGTCCTTGCCCAAGGCGGTGACGCCGAGGACGCGACCGCCGTTGGTGATCACCTTCTCCCCGGCCAGGGCCGTTCCGGCGTGAAAGACGACCACGTCTTTGAATCGGGCCGCGGCACGGAGCCCGTTGATCACCTTCCCCTTGTCATAGACGCCCGGATATCCCCCCGCCGTCATGACCACGCACACTGCCGGCTCCGGCCGCCAGCGAACCTCCACCTCGTGCAGTCGGTGGTCCACCACGGCCTCCAGGATCGGGAGGAGGTCGCTTTCCATCCGCACGAGCAGGGGCTGCGCCTCGGGATCGCCGAAGCGGGCGTTGAACTCCAGGGTCTTCGGTTCCCCATCCTTGATCATGATGCCCGCGTACAGCACCCCCCGATAGGGGCGTCCCTCGGCGGCCATGGCCTTGACCGTGGGGATCATGATCTGCTCCATGATCTTGTGATGGGTCTCATGGGTCACGATGGGAGCCGGCGAGTACGCGCCCATGCCTCCCGTGTTGGGCCCCTTGTCATCGTCAAAGACCGCCTTGTGGTCCTGAGAGGAGGCCATGGGCACCACCGTGTCCCCGTCGGTGAAGGCCAGGAAGGACGCCTCCTCGCCGGTCAAGAACTCCTCGACGACGATCTTCTCGCCCGCGTCGCCGAACACGCGGTCCTCCATGATCATCCGGACGGCATCCAGGGCCTCCTTCACCGTCTGGCAGATGATCGCCCCCTTCCCGGCGGCCAATCCATCAGCCTTGACGACGATGGGCGCGCCGACGTCGACGATGTAGCGTCTGGCATCCTCCGCGTTGTAAAAAGTCTGAAAGAACCCGGTGGGGATCTTGTACTTCTTCATGAGCCGTTTGGCAAAGGCCTTGCTGCCCTCCAGGATGGCCGCCTGTTGGTTGGCGCCGAAGATCCGGAGGCCGCGACTCTCGAATTCGTCCACGATGCCCAGGGTGAGGGGTACCTCCGGTCCGACCACCGTGAGGTCAACCCCCCGTTTGACGGCGAAGTCGGCCAGCCGGCGCACCTCGGACGCGCTGATATCGACGCACTCGGCCAACTCGGCGATGCCGGCGTTCCCTGGCGCCGCCAGCACCTGCTTGACCCGGGGACTCTGCTTCAGTTTCCACACCAGCGCGTGCTCGCGTCCCCCGCCCCCCACTACCAGCACTCTCATGGTCGCTCCGTTTCGCCCGAGGAGATGTTCGCCAGCCGTCAGTGCCGGAAATGACGGATGCCTGTGAAGACCATGGCCATGTCGTGCTCGTCGGCGGCAGCGACGACCTCGGCATCTCGCACCGACCCGCCGGGTTGAATCATCGCCGTCACCCCCGCGTCCGCGGCCGCGTCCACACCGTCGCGGAAAGGGAAGAAAGCGTCGGAGGCCAGGGCCGTCCCCTGGGTGGGAAAGTTCGCCTTCATCCTCGCCAGCTTCGCGGAATCCACCCGGCTCATCTGGCCCGCGCCGATGCCGACGGTGGCCTGCTCCGTGGCGAGCACGATGGCGTTGGACTTCACATGCTTGGCCACCTTCCACGCAAAACGCAGGGCCCGCATCTCTCCGCCCGTAGGCCTGCGCTTGGTCACCACCTTCAGCGCTGCCGGATTCAGGTCCACATCGTCCCGATCCTGAACCAGCATCCCATCGCTGACCCTCCGCATCTCGAAGCCGTGCTCCATCGAAGAGTGACGGTCGGGCGCAGACGGTATTTCCAGGAGCCGGAGATTCTTCTTGTCCCTCAGGATGTCGAGTGCCTCCGGGGTGTACCCAGGCGCAACGATGGCCTCCACGAAGGTCGAGGCAATCTCCCGCGCGGTGGGGGCGTCCAGCGCGCGGTTCAGCCCGAGGATGCCTCCGTAGGCAGAGACCGGATCGGTCTCGCGCGCCCGGGTGTAGGCCGTCACCAGCTCGACCGCGGTCGCCACCCCGCACGGGTTCGTGTGCTTGATGATCGCCACGACCGGCTCGCTCCATTCTTGGGCGAGCTCCCACGCCGCCTGCAGGTCCATGAGGTTGTTGTAGGAGAGTTCCTTCCCCTGCAGTTGGCGGGCGAAGGCGAGTCCGCCGCGCAGGGCCAAGTCCCGGTAGAACGCAGCGCGCTGGTGCGGGTTCTCGCCATAGCGCAGCGCCTGCACCTTCTCTAGCCTGACGTGCAGGATGTCGGGAAAGGCGGGCCGGGAGTCGCGCCCCGCGAGCCATGTCCCCTCGGGCGTGAGCTCGCCGCTCTCCAGAAATCCGGCGATCAACGCATCGTACCGCGCCGTGTGAGCGAAGGCTTTGCGGGCCAACCCGAATCGCGTCGCCCGGGAGAGCGATCCACGGTTCTGCGTCAGCTCCTCCAGGACCTTCCCGTAGTCGGCCGGGTCTACGATCACGGCGACCGCCTCGAAGTTCTTGGCGGCGGACCGGATCATGGCAGGGCCGCCGATATCAATGTTCTCCACCGCCTCAGCCAGCGAGACATCCGGCTTCGCCGTGGTCGCCTCGAAAGGATACAGGCTGATGGCCACCAGGTCGATGGGCGCGACTCCCTGGGCAGACATCTGGCGTTCATGCTCTGCGTTCCCCCGGATGCCCAAGAGGCCAGCGTGAATCCGGGGGTGCAGTGTCTTGACCCGGCCGTCCAGCATCTCGGGAAACCCGGTGATCTCTGCCACGTCGGTGACCGCGAGGCCGGCCTCGCGCAGGGTCCGCGCCGTCCCCCCGGTGGAGATGAGTTCCGCGCCCACGCCGAGGAGTCCGGAGGCGAACGAGATCAGGCCAGTCTTGTCCGAGACGCTTAGGAGTGCACGGCGTATGCGGGTCATCCGCTCGTCCTCAGTCTCGTGGATCACACCTGCCGAACCGGATCGCTGGGTGGGTCATCGGGAAGACCCGGATGCCCGGAGGCTCCCTGGTGGAGGATGCAGAGTCGAACCATCGAACTCAGGAACAGCCGAATGCGTTTCCTGGAATGAACCGGTGTGTGGGGTTCTGCTGCGGACACTCACAAAAACGAGCGGATGCTATCAAAAAGGAATGGGCCCAGCAAGGGAATTCTCCAGGCGGCGGGCCGGACCTCGAAAGGTCTCAAGATTCATGAGGCTCGATCGGCACATCATCGGTGAAATGATCTACGGTGAAGACCTGGATCTCGGCTCCATGCTTCCAGGCGTCGCCCGGCAGGCCGGCTTTCAGGCACGCCTGGCGGAGAAAGGTGTCGCGATCCCAGCCGAACTCGGTGGCGACCTGGGGGAGCAAGAGGCCGTGGCGGCCCGCCTGACTGATCAGCAGCCCGTGAGTTCCGACCTCGACCGCTGCTGGATCGTCAATGACCCGCAGCGGAGAGAGCACGGAGACCTCGACGCGGAGGTGCGGCAGCTCTTCTATGGGGACGGGAGGAAAGCGCGGATCGGCCGTGGCAGCCGAGGCCGCGCAGTAGGCCACGGCCTCGGCCAACGGCTTGATGGGATTCATGTAGCCAATGCACCCCCGCAGTTCTCCCTCCCGGGTGATGGTGACAAAGGCGGCACCGGCCGCATGGAAGGCCGGATCCTCCGGGGCGGAACTCACGCCCCGGACACCCCGGACTCGCTCGTGGATGGCCCGACGCGCTAGGGCGAGCAACGCCATGCGTTGCTCTTGGGTCAGGACGGGGGGACCGCTGGTCACGCCATTCGCCCGGCGGCATCGCGCCGCCAATAGAGACGCACGAGCTTGTCCTCGTGCGAGAAGCGGATCTGGAGCGTGCCCCCGCAGGCTTTGCTGACGTCGCGTCCCAGGCGGCGGGCGAGCTTCTCCGAGGTGGTTTCGATCACAAGCTGGCCTCGGGAGTCCTCTTCGATCCGGAGGATGCGCTCCAGCGGGTTCTTGGTCGCGGCGGCCCGCTCCGCGTTCCGGACACGATTGAGGATCTCGGCGCGGTTCTTCTCCAGGAACGACCCCGTCAAGTACAGGATGGTGGCGGGGAGGCCTTCCTTTGCGCTCCTACAGGCGGGACAGATCGCGGGGGTCGGCGTTCGCCACCGCTGCACCTCGCGCCGGATGGCGGGGTCCAGAAACCATTTCCCATTGTGCCAGACGGCTTGGCAG
>Ga0210377_10002947_pt1 | contig 14700 bp, 10 predicted proteins | sample PLM4_65_b1redo_FD_155480 | JGI IMG/M metagenome (GOLD analysis project Ga0210377, IMG submission 155480) | Groundwater sediment microbial communities from an aquifer in East River, Colorado, USA - PLM4_65_b1 redo | ecosystem: Environmental > Terrestrial > Soil > Riparian zone | place: USA: East...
GGGCTTCGCGCAGGAGTTCAACCTGCCGGTCCTGATCATCGCCAGCCGACTCGACCGCGAGAACGCCTCGCTCGATCGGACCATGGGGTCGATCACCGAAGCGCTGGGACGCCAGGCGGTCCCGATCCAGATCCCGATCGGCAGCGAGAAGGGGTTCAAGGGGGTCGTCGACCTGGTCAGCATGAAGGCGCTGGTCTACCCGGGCGATGAAAGCGGCAAGTTCCAGACCACCGATGTCCCCGCCGACCTTCAGCAGGAGGCCAAGGCGGCCCGCGAGAGGCTGATGGAGGTCGTCGCCGAGGGTGACGACGCCCTGATGGAGAAGTTCTTCTCCGCCGGCGAGCTGACCCAGGACGAACTGGTGGCGGGTCTGCGGTCGGGCGTGCGGGCGCGGCGGATCTTCCCGGTGCTGTGCGCGGCCGGCGCGCACAACATCGCGGCGCATCCGGTGCTCGACGCGATGATCGCCTACCTGCCGCACCCCGGCGAGCGCGGGCCGTACAAGGGCGAGAACCCGAAGGATCACTCGCCGGTCGAGCGCGCCGGACGCGCCGACGAGCCCTACGCCGCCTTCGTCTTCAAGACCATCGCCGACCCCTACTCCGGCAAGATCTCGCTGTTCCGGGTCTACTCCGGCGTGGTCAAGTCGGACACCTCGGTCAACAACATCAGCCGCGACGTGCAGGAGCGCTTCGGCTCGATCGTCCTGATGCAGGGCAAGGAGCTGCAGCCGATTCCCGAAGTCCATGCCGGCGACATCGCCGCCATCGCCAAGCTCAAGGAGACCGGCACCGGCGACACCTTCGCCGAGAAGGCCCACCCGATCCTCTTCCCGAAGCTGACCTTCCCCGAGCCGTCGATCTCGTTCGCCCTCGAGCCCAAGTCGCGCGCCGACGAGGACAAGATCTCCCAGGTGCTGCACCGCATCATCGAGGAAGACCCGACCATCCAGTACCGGCGCGACCCGCAGACCCACGAGCTGGTCCTGTCCGGGAACAGCGACATGCACGTCGAGGTGATGCTGGCCAAGATGAAAAAGAAGTTCGGGGTCGAGGCGGTGCTGCACCAGCCCAAGGTCCCCTATTTCGAGACCATCAAGCGCAAGTCCGAGGCCCAGGGCAAGCACAAGAAGCAGACCGGCGGCCACGGCCAGTTCGGCGACTGCTGGATCAGGCTCGAGCCGCTCGTGCGCGGGTCGGGATTCGAGTTCAAGGACGACATCTTCGGCGGCTCGATCCCGAAGAACTTCATCCCCTCGGTCGAGAAAGGGATCCAGGAGGCGAGGGTACACGGCTTCCTCGCCGGCTACCCGGTGGTCGATTTCCGCGTCGTGCTGTTCGACGGCTCGTACCACGATGTCGACTCGTCCGACATGGCATTCAAGATCGCCGGATCGATGGCCTTCAAGAAGGCGATGGAGGAGGCCGGCGCCACCCTGCTCGAGCCGATCATGGACGTCGAGATCACCGCCCCCGACCACTACATGGGCGACCTGATGGGCGACCTGAACTCCCGTCGCGGCCACGTGCAGGGCATGACCGGGCTCGGCCACAACCAGGTGATCAAGGCGACGGTGCCGCTCTCCGAAATGCTGACCTACGCCTCGATTCTCAAGTCGATCACCGGCGGGCGCGGCTCCTACCACATGAAGATGATCGGCTACGAAGAGGTGCCGGCGCACCAGCAGGCCAAGATCATCGCCGCCCACAAGGCCGCCAAGGAGAAGGAAGGCGCGGCGAGCCATTGATGCCGACAGGCACCACCACCTCCATCCGCCGCATCGGCGCCCATGAGGGCGAGACCGTCCGTGTCGACGGCTGGCTCTACAACAAGCGCGACAAGGGGAAGCTGTCGTTCCTGGTCGTGCGCGACGGCAGCGGCTATCTGCAGGCGGTCGCCTTCCAGCCCGAGGTCGAGGCGCGCGTGTTCGAGGCCTGCCGGGCGGTCACCCAGGAGTCGTCGCTGTCGGTGACCGGCCTGGTGAAGAAGGATGACCGCGCCCCCGGCGGCTACGAGCTGGCGATCAAGGACATCGTCGTGCACCAGCAGGCGGTCGACTACCCGATCGGCCCCAAGGAGCACGGGCCCGAGTTCCTGCTCGATCACCGGCACCTCTGGCTGCGCTCGTCGAAGCAGCACGCGCTCCTCAGGGTGAGAAACGAGGTCTGCCAGGGGATCCGCGACTTCTTCTACGAGCGCGATTACGTCCTGATCGACTCGCCGATCCTGACCCCGGCCGCCTGCGAGGGGACCTCGACCCTGTTCGAGACCGACTACTTCGACAGCAAGGCCTACCTGAGCCAGTCGGGGCAGCTCTACCTCGAGCCGGCCTGCATGGCCTTCGGCAAGGTCTACTGCTTCGGACCGACTTTCCGGTCGGAGAAATCGAAGACCCGCCGTCACCTGGCGGAGTTCTGGATGGTCGAGCCCGAGGTCGCCTACATGGAGCTGGCGGGGCTGCTCGATCTTGCCGAGGAATTCGTGTCGACCCTCGTCCGCCGCGTGCTCGAGCGCTGCCCCGGCGAGCTCAAGACCCTCGAGCGCGACGTCAGCCGGCTCGAAAAGGTGGTCCGGCCGTTCCACCGCCTCACCTATGACGAGGCGGCGGCGATCCTCGAGAAGCCGGAGAACCAGGCCCGGATGCGCGAGCAGAACGCCCCGCCGTTCGCGCGCGGCAACGACTTCGGCGGGTTCGACGAGACGCTACTGACCGAGACGTTCGACCGGCCGGTGATGGTCACCCACTGGCCGGCGGAGATCAAGGCGTTCTACATGCAGCCCGATCCCGACGACCCCACGAAAGCGCTGTGCGTCGACGTCCTGGCGCCGGAGGGGTATGGCGAGATCATCGGCGGCAGCCAGCGCATCCACGATCACGACCTGCTCATGAAGCGCATCCGGGAGCACGGGCTTCCCGTCGAGTCCTTCCAGTGGTACCTCGATGTCCGGAAGTACGGCAGCGTTCCGCACGCCGGCTTCGGCATGGGGATCGAGCGCTTCGTCGCCTGGGTCGCCGGCATCCATCACCTGCGCGAGGCCATCCCCTATCCGCGCACCCTCAACCGGCTGTATCCGTAGGTCGTCACGATGATCAAGGTCGGCATGGTCAGCCTCGGGTGTCCGAAGAACCTCGTCGATAGCGAGGTGATGCTCGGCACGCTCGAGGGGAAGGGGTATGAGCTGACCCCCGACCCCGCCGACGCCGACGTCATCGTCGTCAACACCTGCACCTTCATCGACCCGGCGCGCAAGGAGTCGGTCGACACCATCCTCGAGATGGCCGAGTTCAAGAAGAGCGGCCGCTGCCGGCGGCTGGTGGTGGCCGGCTGCATGGTGCAGGCGCACCACGACGAGCTGCGGGCGTCGATCCCCGAGATCGACGCGCTCGTGGGTCTCAACGACATCGAGCGCATCGCCGAGGCCTGCGCCCTCGAGGCCGGGGCGCGCTTCGAGGCCGGCCGCGGCGCCGCCGAGTATCTCTACAGCGATCGCTCGCCGCGCATCCTGGCGACCCCGGGGTACAGCGCCTATCTCAAGATCAGCGAGGGGTGCGACCACACCTGCTCGTTCTGCGCCATCCCGTCGTTCCGCGGCGTGCAGCGCTCGCGGCCGATCGCCTCGATCGTCGAGGAGGCGAAGCGTCTCGCGGCGCAGGGGGTCGTCGAGCTCAACCTGATCGCCCAGGACACCACCGACTACGGCGGCGACCTCGGCGACGGGGCGACCCCTGCGGGGCTGCTGCGGGCGCTCGACACGGTCGACGGTCTACGCTGGATCCGGGTCATGTACGCCTACCCGAACCGCGTGACCCACGAGTTCATCGACGCCCTGGCGGGCGGCCGGCGCATCGCCCGCTACCTCGACATGCCGCTGCAGCACGCCGACGCGGAGATGCTGCGCGTCATGCGCCGTGGCGGCAGCGGCGACGCGCATCTGCGTCTGGTCGAAAGCCTGCGCGAGCGGGTGCCGGGTATCGCGCTGCGCACGACCTTCATCGTCGGCTTCCCCGGGGAGACCGAGACGCAGTTCCGCACCCTGTGCGGGTTCGTCGAGACGGCCGCCTTCGACCACATGGGTGTCTTCATCTACTCCGAGGAGAAGGGCACCCCCGCCGCGGCGCTGCCCGACGACGTCGCCGCGGCGGTCAAGGAGGAGCGCCGCGCCCGCCTCATGGGGATCCAGGAAAAGCACCTGGCGCGGCGCCGCAAGGCGCTCGTCGGCCGGACGGTCGAGGTCCTCGTCGAGGGTCCGCATCCCGAGAGCGATCTGCTGCTCGCCGGCCGGATGGAGGGACAGGCGCCCGAGATCGACGGCGGGGTCATCCTGACCGACGCGCCGCGCGTCCTTTATCCCGGCGAATTCGTCAGCGTGCGCATCGAGACGGCGCATGCCCACGACCTCGTCGGCCCGGTGGTCGCGGTCCCCGCGCGACCGGTCGGCGCCGCGGCGGGGACAGCACAGCCGTGACCGGGTCGGCGCCACCCGCTGACCTCGCCGGAGGGCGTGACACCGCGCCGACGCCGCTGGAGCGCCTGGCGGTGGCGATCGCCACGCTCGCCGGGGCCGGCCGATCCCCGATCATCCCGGGGACAGCCGGCACCCTCGCCACCCTGCCGCTCGCCGTCGCCGCCGGTCTGTGGCTTCCCGTCTGGGGATACGCCGTGGCCACGCTCGCGGTCGCCGGCATCGGCATCTGGGCGGCCGATGTCGCAGCCCCCCGACTCGGGGCCAAGGACCCCGGCGCCGTGGTGGTCGACGAGGCCGCCGGCCTGCTGGTGACCCTGCTCGGCGTGCCGATCACCTGGGTCTCCGTCGCCGGGGCCTTCTTCCTCTTCCGGATCATGGATATCATCAAGCCGGCGCCGGCCCGCCGCGCCGAGTCGCTCCCGGGAGGCTGGGGAATCATGGCCGACGATCTGATCGCCGGTGTCTATGCCTCTCTGGCGCTGCGCGCCGGCCTGTACGTCTGGGCGCGGATCGGATGAGGGTCGAGACCACCCCCGAGGCCATCCGGCCGTTCCTGCGCGAGCCGGTGGCGACGATCGGCAATTTCGACGGCGTCCACCGCGGCCACCGCGCGATTCTCGATCGCGTCCTCGAGCGGACCCGCGCCATCGGCGGCACCAGCCTCGTGGTCACGTTCGACCCGCACCCCCTCGTCGTTCTCGCCCCCGGCCGCGCGCCCCGCATGATCACGACGCGCCGCCAGAAGCTGGCGCTCCTGGACGAGGCCGGCATCGACACGGTCCTCGTTCTGCCCTTCGACGCCGCGCTCGCCGCGGTCGGCGCCGCTGACTTCGTCGCCGGCCACCTGGCGGCGCAACTCGGCCTGCGCGAGGTCTACGTCGGGGCGAACTTCAACTTCGGCCGTGGCCGCGAAGGCAACGCCGCCACCCTGGTCAGCCTGTGCACCGGTCACGGCATCGGCGCCGCCCAGGTCGACGAGGTGCGCTTTCTCGGCAGCCCGGTGAGCAGCAGCCGCATCCGCCGCGCCCTCGCCGCCGGCGAGGTCGAGCTGGCGCGCGAGCTCCTCGGCCGGCCGTTCGCTGTCGATGGGACCGTGACCCACGGCGCCGGGCGCGGCGCCGCCCTCGGCATCCCGACCGCGAATCTCCAGGTCGCAAACGAGCTGCTGCCGCAGGACGGGGTCTACGTCACCGAGGCGCGCCTCAACGGGCGCGGCCTGCCGTCGGTGACCAACATCGGATCGCGGCCGACCTTCCCCGACCAGGCGTTCGCCGTCGAGACGCACCTTCTCGACGCCGCCCCCTCCGACCTCTACGGTCATCCGATCGAGGTCGCCTTCCTGGCGCGCCTGCGGCAGGAGCTGCGCTTCGACTCGCCGCAGGCCCTCGTCGACCAGATCCGCCGCGACATCGAGCGGGCGCGCGCCTTCTTCGCCGAGCGCGGCCCCTCCGGCGCCCCCTCCGGGAGCCCGTGCTGACCGCGAGCCCGTGCTAACATGCGCGCCGCCTCCGGAGGACCGCGCGTGCTCCATTTCGTCACCTTCGAAGGGATCGAAGGGTGCGGCAAGACCACCCAGATCCAGCTGCTCTCGAACGCGCTCGAAGAGAAGGGGATCGATCACCTCCTGACCCGCGAGCCGGGCGGCACCACCACCGGGGATCAGATCCGCCGCCTCGTGCTCGACCCGGCGACGGTCATCGGCCCGTGGTGCGAGCTGCTGCTGTACGCCGCCGCCCGCGCCCAGCACCTCGAGCAGGTGATCCGGCCGGCGCTCGCCGAGGGGCGTCTTGTCCTGTGCGATCGGTTCACCGACGCCACCCGCGCCTACCAGGGGTTCGGCCGCGGGCTGCCGCTCGACATCATCGAGCGCCTGCATGCCCTGGGTCCCCTGGCGCTCGAACCGGATCGGACGATCCTGATCGACACCGACCCGGAGACGGCGCTGGCGCGCGCCGCCGAGCGCGACCGCGCCAAGACCGTCGACGAGAGCCGCTTCGAGCAGGAGAACCGCGCCTTCCACGATCGGGTGCGTCAGGGATACCTCGAGCTGGCGCGCCGCTCCCCCGGCCGCTTCGTCGTTGTCGACGGCCGCGGCGCCATCGCCGAGGTGCGTGCACGTGTCACCGCCGCCTTCGGCGGGATGGTCTGACGCCGTGCGCCTCGTCGGCGTCGCCGGGCAGGATCGGGCGGTCGTGGCCCTCGAGCGCGCCTTCGCCTCGGGTCGATTCCACCCGTCGCTCATCTTCCACGGCCCGCCCGGCGCCGGAAAGCTGACCACCGCCCTCGCCCTGGCGCGGGCGCTGCTGTGCGCGTCGCCGGTGGAGGGCGCCCCCTGCGGCGACTGCCACTCCTGCCGGCGCGTCGAGGCGCGCTCGCTGCGCCACCCGGCGGTGCGGGTCATCTTCCCCGAGAAGAAGGAGGACTTCCAGAAGGGCGAGTCGCACCCCGAGGGCGTCTCCGGGATCGACCTGCAGGAGCGCCAGGCGACGGTCGTGCGCAACCCGGCGTGGGCGGTGCTCATCGACCGGGTGCGCGAGGCGATCGCCTTCGTGCACCGGCGCCCTTCCGAAGGATCGCGGCTGTTCCTGCTGATCGACCAGGCGCACCGGCTGTCGGGCGAGTCGGGCAACGCCCTGCTCAAGACCCTCGAAGAACCACCCGACCACGCCATCGTGATCCTGCTGACGCACGAGTACCACTCGCTCCTGCCGACCATCCGGTCGCGGTGCCAGTCGGTCCCGTTCCAGGCGGTTCCGCCGGAGGCCATCGCCACCTGGCTGCAGGCCGCAAAGGGCCTGCCGCAGGCCGAGGCGCGTCTGCGCGCGGCGCTCGCCGGCGGCCGCATTGGCGCCGCGCTCGAGCTCGACCTCGACGCCTTCCGCGAGCGCCGCGACACGATACTTCGCCGCCTGGAGTCGTTCCTGCGGCCGCCCGACTACGGGCAGGCGGTGGCGCGCGCCGAAGAGATCTCGAGGGGCGGCGAGGGCTCGGCGGACGATCTCGAGATCCTCGCCAGTCTGCTGCGCGATCGGATGCTCCTGGACGCCGCGGGCGACGGGGCGACGGGGCTCATCCACGCCGACATCGCCCCGCGCCTCAGGAGCCTGGCGCTGCGCGCCGACGGCGACGGCACCGAGCCCCTGGCGGCGCTCGAGGCGGCGATCGACGCCATCCGCCGCAAGGGTCACCGCCAGGTGCAGCTCGAGAACGCCCTGCTCGAGTTCCTGCCGCCGCCGGGCGCCATGCGCCCCACGCGTTGACGGATTTGCGATGCCGCTGATCGGGCGCTACCTCCGCGCACGCCGGCGCGAGTTCGCGATCGGCTTCGTCCTGCTGCTGATCACCAACGGCCTGGCCCTCGTCGTGCCGTGGCTGCTCAAGCAGGCGATCGAGGCGCTGCAACCCGGGGGGGCGGGGCCACGTCATGCCGCCATGCTGGCCGCGGCGATCGCCGGCCTGGCAGCGGTGCTGGCCGCGACCCGGACCGCGTCGCGCCTCCATGTCCTCGGCGCCTCGCGGCATATCGTCGCCGACCTGCGCGACCGGCTGTTCGAACACCTGCAAAGCCTGCCGGCGTCGTTCTATGCCCGCCGGCGCACCGGCGAGATCATGTCGCGCGCGGTCAACGACCTGATGCTCGTCCGGTCGCTGTTCGGTCCGGGTGTCCTGAACCTGATCAACGTCGCCATCCTCTATACGGCGGGGCTGGCGATGATGGCGCTCATCGACCCGACATTGACCCTCGCGGCCATCCTTCCCTACCCGTTCCTGCTCTTCGGTGTCGGCCACGCCAGCCGCGCCATCCACCAGCGCAGCAATGCCGCGCAGGAGGCGCTCGCCGACATCAGCAACCGGGCGCAGGAGAATCTCAGCGGCATCCACCAGGTGAAGGCGTATGTCCGCGAAGCGGCCGAGATCGAATCGTTCGGCCGGCTCAACGACGAATACCGGGTGCGCAACCTCGCCCTCGCCCGCAGCCGCGGTCTGGTCGTGACCCTGATGGGGGGGCTCGGAGCGGCCAGCACGATCATCGTGGTGTGGCTCGGCGGCCGCCATGTCGTCGAGGGGCGGCTCACCATCGGCGGCCTGGTCGCCTTCACCTCGTATCTCGCCATCCTGACCGGACCGACCATCATGATGGGCTGGGTGCTGGGGGTCTTCCAGCGCGGGCTCGGGGCGATCCGCCGGGTGGAGGAGATCCTGGCGCAGACGAGCGATCTCCCCGGCGACGCGCTGCCGGGACTCGGACCGGACCTCGGCGGCCGGGTCGCTCTGCGCCGGCTGAGCTTCGCCTACCCCGACGGACGCCCGGTCCTGAAGGACGTCGACCTCGAGGTGCCCGCCGGATCGACGGTCGGCATCGTCGGCCGCGTCGGCTCGGGTAAATCGACCCTGGTGCAGCTCCTGGGGGCGGTGCACCGGGTGCCGCGCGGCATGCTCTACCTCGACGGCCACGATCTCAACGACCTGCCGGCCGCGGCGGTGCGCTCGCGTGTCGCCATGGTTCCGCAGGAGACCTTCCTGTTCTCACGCTCGATCGCCGAGAACATCGCCCTCGGCCGCCCCGACGCCAGCCGCGAGGAGATCGATGCCGCCGCCCGCATCGCCCAGCTCGACCGCGATCTCGCGGCCTTCCCGGAGGGTCTCGACACCAGGGTCGGCGAGCGCGGTGTCACCCTGTCGGGCGGGCAGCGCCAGCGCGTCGCCCTCGCCCGCGCCTTGCTCATGGACCCGCGCATCCTGGTGCTCGACGATGCCCTGAGCAGCGTCGACGCCGACACCGAGGAGGCGATCCTGCGCGGCCTGGGCGGTTTCATGCGCCGCCGCACGACCTTCCTGATCTCGCACCGGGTGTCGACCGTTCTGGCGGCCGATCAGATCGTCGTGCTCGACGGCGGCCGGGTGGCCGAGTCGGGCACGGTCACCGACCTGCTGGCGCGCGGCGGCCTGTTCGCCGACCTGCACCACCGCCAGCAGCTCGAACACGAGATGGAGACCCTGTGAGCCGCCGCGGAGCGACGCCGACGCCCGACGACGAGGTGGCCGGGCGGGTCTATGACGCGCGCCTTGTGCGCCGCCTGCTCGCCTACGTCGTTCCCGAGATCACACTGATGGTGGGCTCGGTCGGCCTGATGTTCGTGGTCATGGGCGCGCAGCTGGCGCAGCCGTGGCTGCTCAAGCGCCTCATCGACGAGCACCTGGTCACAGGCGTGGGCGCCGGCATCGGCCGTCTCGCCCTGCTCTTCCTGCTCGCCTTCGCCGTCGAGCAGGCGGCGCGCTACGGGCAGATCTACACCATGGAGCGCACCGGCCAGAACGTCATCCGCGCCCTGAGGGGGCAGGTGTTCGCTCACCTGCAACGGATGGACGCCGCCTTCTTCGACGCCACGCCGGTGGGACGCCTGATGACCCGGGTCACGACCGACGTCGAGTCGCTCGCCGACCTGTTCGCCTCCGGGGCGGTGTCGCTCCTTGGCGACGTGGTCAAGCTCGCGGCGATCATCGGCCTGCTGTGGTGGATGGACCCGCGGCTGGCGCTGGTCACTTTCGCCGTGATGCCGGTCCTGTTCGTCCTCTCGTTCCTATTCCGCGGCCGCATCCGCGAGTCGTATCGCGACGTGCGCCGGCGGATCGCCCGGATCAACGCCTTTCTGCAGGAGGCCGTCGGTGGCATGCTGCTGGTGCAGCTCTTCCGGCGCGAGCCGGCGGACCGCGCCGAATTCGCCTCGATCAACCGCGCCCACCGCGATGCCGAGCTGCGCGCGGTGATCTACGAGTCGTCGTTCTCGGCGATCATCGAGCTGGTGGGAACCCTGGCGACCGCGGCGATCATCGGCTACGGCGGCTGGCGGGTCGCCGCCGGCGCGCTGACCCTCGGCACACTGGTGGCGTTCCTCGAGTACACCGGGCGTTTCTTCGGCCCGATCCGCGATCTGTCGGGCTTCTACGCCGTCCTGCAGGCGGCGATGGCGTCGCTCGAGCGCATCTTCGCGCTCCTCGACATCGAGCCGGCGATCCGGTCGGGCGCGACCGCGACCGCCGCCGCGGCGCCGTCCGGGCTCATCGAGTTCGATCATGTCGGCTTCGCCTACCGGCCGGGCACGGAGGTCCTGCGCGACATCTCGTTCCGCGTCGAGCCCGGGCGCACCGTGGCCCTGGTCGGCGCGACCGGCGCCGGCAAGACCACCATCAACAAGCTCCTCATCCGGCTCTACGACCCGACGTCGGGGGAGATTCGGCTCGACGGCGTCGACATCCGGTCACTGGCGCTCGAGGACCTGAGGCGGCGGGTCGGCGTGGTGATGCAGGACCACTTCCTGGTAGCCGGGACGATCGCCGACAACATCGCGTTCGGCGACCGCACCCTCGACCGCGGCGCGATCGAGGCGGCGGCCCGCCTGGTGCACGCCGACACCTTCATCCGCGCCCTGGAGCAGGGCTACGACGAGCTCGTGCGCGAGCGCGGCGGCAATCTCTCGGTCGGCCAGAAGCAGCTGCTGTCGCTGGCGCGCGCGGTCGCGGCCGACCCGGCCATCCTGGTCCTCGACGAGGCCACCTCGAGCATCGACACCGAGACCGAGAGCCTGATCCAGGACGCGCTCCGGCAGGTGCTGCGCGGCCGCACCTCGATTGTCATCGCCCACCGGCTGTCGACCATCCTGGCGGCCGACCGGATCTTCGTTTTCCATCACGGGCGCCTGGTCGAGGAAGGCCGGCACGCCGACCTGTTGGCGCAGAAGGGGATCTACGCCCGCCTGTGCGAGCTGCAATTCGGTCTCGCGCCCGGCGATCCCCGGCGTGAGCGGGCGGTGGGACTGACGGGCCTGGTCGAGTCGGCCCGCCCATCCCAGCCGTAAAGCTCGATGTCGATGGCGCCCCCCCGGCCGGGCCGGATCCCCTCGCGGCGGAGCCGGGCGATCTGGCGCCGGCAGGCGGCACCCGCGGGACCACGCGGGCTCACCCGGCCGGCGGCGTTGATCACCCGGTGCCACGGGACGTCGCGTCCGGCGCCGTCGCGCTCGTCCGGCAGCGCGCCCAGCGCCCAGCCCACCATCCGCGCGGCGCCAGGATACCCGGCCATGCGGGCGACCTGGCCGTAGGTGGCGACCCGCCCGCGCGGTATGCGGGCCACCACCTTCCAGATCGCCGCGAAGGTCCCGCCGGTCCGTGCGGCGCCGGTCCGCGAGGCGGCGGGGCGCGAGGCGGCGGTCCGCGAGGCGGCGGGGCGCGAGGCGGCGGTCCGCGAGGCGGCGGGGCGCATATCAGAAATCGCGCAACTGCTGCAGGTAGCCGGCGTGATTGCGGCGGGTCTCGGCGAGCGAATCGCCGCCGAACTTCTCGAGGAAGGCGTCGGCGAGAACCAGAGCCGTCATCGCCTCCCCCACCACACCGGCGGCGGCGATAGCGGTCACATCGCTGCGCTCGACCTGGGCCACGAAAGCCTCCTTGGTGACCAGGTCGACACTCGGCAGGGCGCGCGGCAGCGTCGACAGCGGCTTGACCCAGACACGCACGCGGATCTCCTCGCCGTTCGACATCCCCCCCTCGACCCCGCCGGCACGGTTCGACGCCCGGGTGAATCGTCGCCCCGCGGCATCCCAGGCGATCGGATCGTGAAATACAGTGCCCTGCGCCGCGGGGGCGGCGTCGCCCGCGCCGATGGCCACGCCCTTGATCGAGGGAATCGACCCGACGGCCGCCATGAGCCGGGCGCTCAAGCGTGTGTCCCACTGGCGGTGGCTGCCGAGGCCGGGCGGGACACCGGCGGCTATCACCTCGAACGAACCGCCGATGGTGTCGCCCGCGGCTCTGGCGCGGTCGATCTCCTCGACCATGCGCCGCTCGACCTCGGGATCGGCGCAGCGCAGCACCGACCCTTCGGCGGCGCCGACCTCCTCCCAGCTCTTCGACACACCGGCGGCGTGCGCCGCCGGACCGACGGAAAGGGTGTGGCTGCGGACACCGATGCCGAACTCGTCGAGAAGGCGGCGGGCGATCGCCCCGGCCGCCACCCGCGCCGCGGTTTCGCGCGCCGACGCCCGCTCGAGGATGTCGCGCGCATCGTGGGTACCGTGCTTGAGCGCCCCCGCCAGGTCGGCGTGACCGGGCCGCGGCCGCGTCAGGGCGCGATCGCCCGCTTCGGCGGGATCGACCGGCCCCGTCGCCATCACCTTCTCCCAGTTGGCCCAGTCGCGATTCGCGATGAGCAGGGCGATCGGCCCGCCAATCGTGGCGCCGTGGCGGATACCGGAGAGGATCTGCGCCCGGTCCTGCTCGATCTTCATGCGGCCGCCGCGACCATGGCCCTGCTGCCGGCGCCCGAGGTCACGGTCGATCGCATCGGCCAGGATCGGCAGGCCGGCCGGGATCCCATCCAGGAGCGCAACCAGTCCCTGGCCGTGCGATTCACCTGCCGTCAGCAGCCTGAGGATGCGCAGCATCGAGAGCCCCTCCCGTCGCGCGGATTATAGGTCACCACGCGCCGCCGTCGGGGGCGGACGGGAGGCGGAGGGGGGCGCGGGCCCGGCCGGGCACGGGTCCGGCTCGCTACGCAAGCCTCCCCTCGCCTCGCTACGCGCCGCCCTTCGCGCCGGGAAACGGCGCGATGGGGCCCCGGCGCTCCGTCTCGGACGACCCGGCCAGACCCGCGCCCCCCTCCGCCTCCCTCCCACCGTCGGGATGGCAACACACGCCCCGCACACTCCGCGCCGGCTCCCGTCCAGCGACGAAGCGGATAAGCCGGGCGGGATCGGATCTTTCGGCCTCGATCGGCAAGCGGTAGGGGTCGGGAAGCGGGGCGGGGTTGCGGGGTCGTCCGAGACCTCACGCGCCGGGCCCCGCCGCGCCGGTCTGTGGCGCGGAGGGAGCGCGTGAGGCGAGGTCGAGGGGAGGCGGCGCGCAGCGCCGCCGGACCCGTGCCCCGCAACCCCGCCCCGCTTCCCGACCCCGGCCTGATCGCCCTCCGAGGCCGCGCGATGATTGACCGCGCCCGCGCCCCCCGGATATCCTGCGTCGGGTCGAGGCGACCCGGAGGGATACGCATGGCGCATGATGAATTCTCCCGAGACAACCTGCTGCAGTATGCCGACGCCGAGCGGCGCGCCTTCGAGAGCGCGCTCCGGGAGTTTGTCGAAATTCCGACCGTTTCCGTCGAGCCGGCGCGCAAGGGCGACGTGGCGCGCGGCGCCGAGTATGCCGCCGGGCTGATCCGGCGGTTCGGCGGCAAGGCCGAGGTTCTGGCGACCGGGGGCCACCCGATCGTGCACGGCATCTTCCAGCGCGACCCGTCGTGGCCGACGGTGACGCTCTACAACCACCTCGATGTCCAGCCGGCCGAGACCGCCGATGGCTGGGAGACCGAGCCGTTCACATTCACCCAGAAGGGCGACCGCTATTACGGCCGTGGCTCGACCGACGACAAGGGCCCCGCCCTCTCCGCCCTGTGGGGGGCGCGCTTCGCCCTCGAGCACGGCGCCCGTATCAACCTCCAGCTTCTCTGGGAGATGGAGGAGGAGATCGGCAGCCCGCATTTCGAGACCACCATCCGCGCCGATCGCGATCGCTTCGCGACCGATTCGGTGATCGTCTCCGACACCGTCTGGGTGTCGCGCGCCCGGCCCGCCTGCCCGGCGGGGCTGCGCGGCCTGCAGGGCTTCCGTTTCACCCTCGAGTTCGGCGCCACCGATCAGCACTCGGGTGTCACCGGCGGCGCGGCGCGCAACCCGGTGACCGAGCTCTGCCAGCTGATCGCCGACTGCGTCGACGGCCGCACCGGCAAGATCCGCATCCCGGGCTTCTACGCCGACGTCGTGCCGCCGACGAAGAAGGAGCTCGAGGACATGAAGCGCTGCGGTTTCACCGTGGCGGGCTTCAAGAAGGACCACCAGTTCAAATCGCTGCGGACCAACGACGCGATGGAGATCATGAAGCGGGTCTGGTGCCTGCCGACCTTCGAGGTGCACGGGATCGCCGGCGGCTACCAGGGACCCGGCATCAAGACCATCGTCCCGCCGCGCGCCACCGCCATCGTCTCGTGCCGCCTGGTGCCGGCGATGCACGAGAAGAAGGTCATCAAGCTGGTGCGCGATTTCGTGAAGCGACGCAACCGCGACGTCAAGGTCGAGGCCGAACATGGCCTGCCGGCCTACCGCGGCCGCACCGAAGGGGCGCACGCCGACGCCATCCGCGCCTCGATGAAGTTCGCCTTCGGGCGCGAGCCCTCCTTCGTGCGCG
>Ga0210377_10002948_pt1 | contig 14699 bp, 16 predicted proteins | sample PLM4_65_b1redo_FD_155480 | JGI IMG/M metagenome (GOLD analysis project Ga0210377, IMG submission 155480) | Groundwater sediment microbial communities from an aquifer in East River, Colorado, USA - PLM4_65_b1 redo | ecosystem: Environmental > Terrestrial > Soil > Riparian zone | place: USA: East...
ATTCATATTCCGCAATAATCTTTCCATCACGAATATGCTCAATCTTGAACTTACCACGAACAAGCATGGGTATCTCCTAAAAACGGGCAGTTCCGCGCTTGAGTTGACGCCTGATCTCTCTGACCAATTGACGACTATCTACAGGGCCGCCGCCATCTGGAACATTGATGTTAATATCACCAATATTATTCGTGACAGGCCCTCCCTCCGCCCTGAAAATTGGCCGATGGCCAGAATTGATAGAGACCAGTTCCGAGAAAAAGCGCTTGCTATCTCTAGCATTGACAACAAACTCTCCCGGCGTCAACATAGCTGGCACAGTATCTGTACCTCGGGGCGCAAACCCCCCGCCCGAGAATCTGTGAACAAATCCTCCACGAAAAAAAAGTCCGCCACCGCCACCACCCGCATTTGACTGTGCAGCGGCAAGTTCTCTGAGAGCTACAATGGCTGCCTGCGCTTGAAGGATAATGTTTGATGTGCTGAATGAATTAGCCACAGTTTGAATTGAATTTAATCCTTCAATGACTGGTGTAGCCGTTGCTCCTAGCGCGCTCATACCTAACTGAGCGGCGGTAGCACCCCTACCTACTCCATTCAAAGCATCATTGAAATTATTTACATTTAATGTATTATCGGCTGCCAGTTTTCCAAATTCTTTTATAGTGGATGTTTGATCTTTTAGACTTGAAGCTTCGGCTTGAGCTTTTTTCAGATTTGTTAAAGCTGCAATAGCATCATCAACAGTTCTTACAGTTTCTTGCAAAGTTTCTTTAGTTTCTGTTACTTTGTCTCCTAATAAAAATGACCCAATAGTCCCCAATATACCCTTACTTTCCGCAGCTTGTTCACTGACATTTTTCAAATTCTCTGTCAAACCTTTTTGAATTTCAACAAGAGCTGCAACATCGCCACTTTTGATAGCAGCTAAAACTCTTTCCTTTAGCTCCCCCAATGCCCCCACTTCCGCTTTTGCTTTTTCAAAGTCATCATCAAAAAATGTCTGTGCAAAAGCATCTTTTAAGTCACGCGCAGGACCAAACGGCTCTGTTGTTGAAGCTATCTTACCTACAGGCTCAGTAAGTTTCCCAAAAGCTTTTTCTGTCTTAGCTGGCAAATCTTCAACAGTCTTTTTGAATTCTTCTATGGCATTATTATTATTTTCTATTTCTTTTCGGAGGTCTTTTTGCTTTAATGGGAGCTTAGTTTGGGCAGCATCTATCTTTTTAGTGGTTTCTAGAGTTTCCTTATGTTTGTCAAGAGTCTTTTGAGCTTCTTTCGTCTGCTCTACTCTTGAATTTTGTATTAGCCGTTCAAGAATAAATGCTTCTTGACGAATTCTATTTTCAACTTGTTCTCCTAGACGACGAGTAGCATCATTATCAGCGATTCTGCCCGCTTGCTTATCTGCCTCCGCAAGAAGTTCTAGACTTCTTTTCTTACTTTCTTCGTCTCCTGTTGCAAGTTTCCTTGCCTCTTTCAGAAGTTCATTTATCTTTGTTTGTCTAGCTTGCGCTTCTTGAGCTGGAGTAGCACCCCTCAACCCCCTCTCAAACTGTCTTTCTCCTATACCACGAGTAAGATCGTCGATTTCGTCACGAAGTTCTTTTGCTTTTCCTTTCGCATCTTCTACTCTATCTTCAAGTTTTTTTACAAAATCATCAACAATTTTTGATTTTGCTTCTACCCCTTTTGCTAGACTGTTAGTGATTTCGTCTTGAAGTCCAAGATTAGCTATCAACTCTTCATTAAGTGCTATTTTCTTTTGACGGAGTGATTCCAGAATCAATTTTACATCTGCATTCAAAGCAGCTTTCTGAGCCCTTGTAACAGCTTGAATACCTCTTACTCTTTCTTTTATCCCAGTATCAGTCTCTTTCTGCAATTTGGCAAGTTCTTCTCTAGCCTCAGCCCCTGAATTCTTTACTCCTCCAAGACCAATAGCTAATCCAAGAACTAATGCTACCGGTAAAGCAACTATAGCTAATTGCAAACCAATCATAGCGGCTGTGGTCCCCTCAGTGGACAAGCCGAGCGCAATCATTGCTGCAACAGCAGATTTAAGAAAAATAATCAAACTTCCACCAACCAAAATTCCTCCAGCTATTCCAAAAGCTATAATGGCATTTCTTCCACCACCAATAGCTTGAACTACCGTCTTAAATACCGATATTATCGATCGTCCGAAATTATTGACAAGAAATGCCCTAGCGGCTTCAAGTTCTTTGGTTAGCTGTTGGGCGTTTGTTTTGTTGATTAACTCAAATGCCTTACGGGCTGCGCCAGCAGACTTAGTGATCTCTACCAGATTCTGATTGGCTTTCTTTGTGGCTGTTCCGACAAGACCGATAACACCACGAGTTCCACGAAGTTGATTAAATAGTTGGGCAATTTCTGTAGCAGACTCGCCACCAACTTCCGTTATTTTCTCAAGAAATCCTTGCAGCCCGAACAGAGCTATGCCGGCTTCACCGGATGAAATTCCTAATTCATTATAGACAGCTTTAAGAGCTTCTGTAGGCTTAATTAACTTCAATTCAACATTTAGCAACTGCGTGACAGCGTCAGAAGCCTTTACACCTTGAATCGTAAGAGTAGCTATTGCTGCATTAACTTCTGCCGTCTCTATACCTAATTGGGCAGATACTGTTATAACTCGCCCTAAAGAGTTCGCAAGCTCAGTTCCAGTAACTCGCCCTAGTTCGATAGTCTTAAAAAATTCATCACTTATTCTTTCGGCACTATTTGCAGATAGACCGTAGGCATTCAAAGTACCTGAAAGTAAGTCTACGGCATCCTCAGTAGTTGTTACAGCGGCTACACTGAACTCTAATGCTTGTGTCAAGAATCGTGTTGATTCTGCCGCATTTCCAATTTGGTTGCTTAGAGTCTGATATAAGCCAGCAGCAACATCCTGAACAGGTCGTCCAAATTCCTCGGACAGTCTGGAAATAGCGTCTCCAACAGCATCAATTCCCTGCTCTTGAAATTCTTTGCTGATGGTTTGAATTTCGGCCAGTCTGATTTCAAACTCACGGGCCGCTCTTACACCGTCAGTGAAAGCATTCACTAATGATGCAACAGCCTGAGCCGCAAACTGGATACCAAACACTCTGACTACTGAGCGCCAGCTTAACTCTAGACTCTTAGCGCCCTGTGCGCCCTTCTCAGCGCCGGCCTTAACTTGATTTCCAGAATCAGTGGCACCCCTAGCGACGTTCCGAAGTGCCAATTCAGTAGATTTAAGCCTCTGGATATTTCTTTGTTGGCTGGCTTCGGCCAGTATGTCTCCTGAGGGACGTGGAGCAGCAGTTGGACTTATTCCAAGTGCTTTCTGGAAGGCAGTCTGTTGCTGTGCAGCTTTCGCCTGGGCGGCAGCAAACTTACTAGCGGCAGCAGTACCGCTGTTCTGTGTTGAGGCCAAAGATTTCAGATGGCCGACTGCGATCTGTGCCGAGATAGACAATCTCTTAAGAATATCATCTGCCCTTATCTGGGCGGCATTGAAATTCTTTGAGCCGCCCGCGACCTTCTCGAGGGCGGCATTGTAGGAATCTAGTTCCTTCTTCAAACGCTGGATGCTTGCAATCGCATCACTAGCATCGAAGCCGAGTTTGGAGCCAATGTCATCAGCCATTTTTCACCCTGACGACTCTGATGTGTCTACCGACCCCAAAATCCAAACTTTTTAGTTTGGGTTTTATGGTGCGAAAAAATGACTCTTCGGCTTGCTTCTGTGTCTCGTAAGGTCCAGGATTCTTCAAATGGAATCCTACTAGATTGGCATTATTGGCTTCATTATACGCAAGATAAAATACATTGCTTCTCCACTCAAAACCGTATACCCCTCGCTGCTTGATTAGTCGTGCAAAACCTAATGCTTGGCCTTCGGCCTGACGATTAGGAGCCCCCGATACTGTCGTCACAAAAATTGGTACATTAACAAGATCAGCAATAGGCTTCAATGATGCCCGCGATTGACCGGACCAATTAGGGATTATCGCTGCAACTGTTCTAACCCACTCCACTGCACCCTCGACAAGAATGTTATTCAGTTTCTTGTCGAGGGCCGCAAGCAGCCCTTTGTCGTCTAGCTTAAGAAGCGCTAAAGTGCCGGTCATCTTTGGCATTATTTGGCCCCTGCTAGCGCTTTTGTGATTTCAAAATCATCATGGGATATAGCTTGGTCGTATGCCAACAATTGCGCTTGTTGCCAGACTCCTAACTCATCCCAACTAGAAGCTCCAATGCCTGGGGGTTTTACGCCGAAGCGTTCGCAGGCGTGCCAGATGGCATAGAGTTCTGTCCGATGAGGAGGCCAAAGGATTTTTCGGCTTGATCCACCGGACCACGTAGAAAACTTTGGCGGGCTTCCTCCACCTTCGTCTCGTTCAGACAGTTAGCAGTGAATACACCATTCTGGATGCGCTGAATTTCAACATAGCTGAACCCAGAATCCTTGAGTTCCTTCTCATAGTTCAGCCAAGTCATATGGTCGTTATATTTGACTGTTTCCCACTCGAGCCCCGGAGTGACCTTCAAGGATTCGACTACCATCCAAGCAATTCGCTTGTTGGAATACGATTCCATTTGAGCTTTGTATCCTAGGTCATCGAAATTCTTTTCTCGAATGCCACCCTTTTTGATGCGTTCAGGGGGTGTAGGGATTGGACACAACTTATCAAAACTCTCAGTGTCCAAGATAGCGCGTGCTTGAAACACAATATCTGGCCTGTCGCCACCACGAGGAAGCACAATGATTTCAACATTGGGCCCCTCGATCTTCTGACCTGCAATCTTCATCGGTTATCTCCTCGGAGGATTTTGGAAATCAATTAACTGGACCGCGTAACAGCAGCCTCAACCGTATTGCACTTGCCCTGACAAGAAATCTGAGCATCAGTGAAATTGTGATCCAGACTCTCGTAGCGGAAGTCTGGCAAAGTAATCACTTCGGGATCAACACCACCGCAAGGTGGAACATACTCCACCATGATGTCAACAGCATATGGTTCACAAGGATCGGCCGAAGAACTCTCCCATGTCGATGCCTCTCCACGATTCTTCAAAGCATCCTCAATCGTCGGGGTGCCAGAACCGGTGACAGCAGTAATGAACTCCCAAACAAAATCCATGCTGACCTCGACGGGCTGCTCATCGCCCTCCCTGACACTATCAAGAGCGCCTCGATTCAGTTCATACAGCAATTCTCGCTTCTCGCTGTACGTGAGATTCCCTTCCCCAATGTTCACTTCCAACGACCGACCGATGAACACAATATCAGCACCATTCGCTACGACCCCACTCAAACCTGGAGTGAACGTCAATCCAGTATTCGGTGGACCGCCAGTTGAGGTAACAACAGTGTGGACGAGATTGCTTCCAACAACCGTAAATGCGACGCCGGCAGGAACGTCTGCCGCTGGGGCATTGTTGATGACCATAGCGGTGTCACCTGCTATGTAGCCAGGACCATTATTCACATCAGCAGTTCCAGTATAACCATCAAGAATACGTATTGTTGCATTCTTCAAGTCGATTCTTGCCATGTTTGCTCCTAAGCGGCCCGGACCACGGTTGCTTCAACCACATTGCACTTGCCCTGGGCGGATACTTGGGCATCCGTAAAATTGTGGTCCAGGGATTCATAGCGAAAATCAGGCAGAGTGATTAGTTCTCGTTGAACGCCGCCACACGGCGGAACATATTCAACTTCAAGATCGACGGCATACGGTTCGCAAGGATCGGCCGAAGAACTCTCCCAATCCAATGCTACCCCACGCTGCTTCAATGCATCTTCAATCGTGGGTGTTGCCGCCCCAGCGATAGCAGTGATGAACTCCCAAACAAAATCCATGCTTACCTCGACGGGCTGCTCATCACCCTCCCGGACGCTATCCAGAGCACCGCGATTGAGTTCATATAGCATTTCCCGCTTCTCGCTGTACGTCAGATTCCCTTCTCCAATGTTCACTTCAAGCGTGTGTCCTGCAAATGTGATTACGGCATCATTGGAAGGAATCCCGTCCGCTGTCAGCAACGCCGGAGTGAAGCTAATGTTGTGCGGAGTTCCACCGGCACTTGGCGTCGTGACAACGATAGTATCAGCACCACCGCTCAAGTCAACATCCACGCCCGCTAGAAGGACAATGTCAACATTAGCATACGTGCCCATGAATTCGATAGTCCACGGGCCGCCGGCAGAACCTGTCACGAGAACATCGCCCGGAATAATGGCTGCAAGTGCTTCCAGTTCTGTCTGTACAACAGCAGCCGTGGAACCTTCGGGGATGTTTGCAGTAGTCTGGACAGCGATCGGATTGGCCACCGTTCCAGTGAAACCAAGTGTGAAGTTGCCGAGAGTTGCATCCACAGTAACTAGCTGTATCTCATTCGCATTGTAGCCAGTAACATAATAAGTCTCCGTTGATCCGACAATCGTGAATCGGACTCCAAGATCAACGATACCTGGTTCGGCAACCGTATCAATCGTTAGATCGGTGTTTCCAGTGACCGGCGTGTCATCGACAGCAGCCGTGTTGCCATACCCATCAATAAGGCGTATTGTCGCATTTTTCAGGTCGATACGAGCCATTCTGTGCTCCTAGGCGGTGAGTTCGGCCGTGTATCGGCCCTCTACTGTGGATTGTTGTTTCCGCACGGTCTCATCAATAATTCCAAAATTATTGATTCTAACATCAAAACCTAGAATGTTTCCACTTCCACTTTGCAACTGAAAGCAAGCAAATTCATTTCCGCTATCGCCATATTCATATCCAATTATTGTTGGAGTGAAAGCAGCTACCATTACTCCAACTGTACGTTGAAGCTTGTAGGCATCATTGTCGTCCATTGTGGACTGGACAAGGATGTTGACCGTAACCTCTAAGCGCCATAATGTACGTGTAACTTGTTTGATTCGGGGACCATCTAGCCGGAACTCTGCGAAGTCCTTCAAAAGGGCTGTATCACGGTCTGTTCCATCGACATACAGAAATACGGATTGTTTGTTTGTATCGAAATGCTTCGCAAAGGAAGCAAATGCCCAACGGGTCCAGTTAGAGTTCATAATCACCCCCCGATCCTAGACCGAGATCGGATGCTCCAACCCCAACAGCATCTTTGTTGGCTCCGGCATTAGGTTCAAGCCCCAAGTCAGAGTCTGCAACAGCATGAATTGTATGAATAGCATCGGCCTCAATTGATTGCTTGGCTTTTACAAAATAGCCAGTCCGCTCCTCAAACTCCTCCACCTGCTTAACATCGTAGCGATGACCTGCGAAACGTAGATACATCCCAACTTTGATTTCAAAATCAGCGAGGTCTTTTCTATCAAAAATTAGTTGTCGTTCTGTTGTGTCAAAATGTCCGCCATAAGTGAAGTTCTTATTTGTGGCTATGAACGTCAGATCATAGACGAACTCTCTATGAATCTTCGACGGTAAGACTATTACCCTAGCAACATCTACAGAATCCGCGATAACACTTTTTACTCCAGTCTCAAGATTAGTTGTGCTACTAATGCGATAATAGATTGTCACAGGCTCGCCGTAACGGCGCTTGAGACGATAAAGCACTTGGGAAATGAAGCGGAGACGGTTCATTGGAATTTTCCACTGATCCAGTTACCGATACCGGCAATGATTCCGCCTCCAAGCAGCCATAATATTTTATTCTTATTTTTGTTACAGACTTCTAGTCTATCGACCCTAGTGACAAGACCTGGAGAATCGGGTTTTCCGATCAAATAAGCCTTTAGCTCTCCAAGACCTTCATCAAGCCGTTCCAGAATTTCTGTTTGAACAGCTTGTAGTTCACCCATCTTTCGGACTTGTTCTGGAAGGGTCATAGGCTGTGCTTTCATAAAGAAACCCAGGACCGCACAGCGCGGCCCTGGGTGATTTTGGAAATCAGGCAAACATAACAGCCGCCAGTGGAGTATCAAGCACCTTAATGCCGGCCAAGAAGTCCAAGGTCACAAGGTGACCTTGCTTGGTGCCGTCATATGTGATTACGGTACGCATCGAAACGCCGTTGAAGCTGGCCAATCCACTCAGGGCTCCGGTGCCGACGCGCGGCAGAACCAGAGGGCGGATGACGAGCGACACGCAGTTACGATGAAATGCCCAATTGTAATCGCCAGACGGACCCAGATAGAGAACAGCATTGTCCAGAATATCTTGCTCCAGCGGACGATCCAGGAGGATTGTATCCGTTCCAGTAGTATTCCTCGTAATCACAGTGTAACGAATATCGCGGCCGGTAGTGGCATTCACACCGATCGTAACCAACTGCCCGACCTCGATACCGGCAGCACTAGCAACGTCTATTTCCTTCGAGTAACCAGTCGAATAAGGCTCCGTAATCGTCGTGCTCGGATATACCAGCACTTCATCCGCATTCGTAATCGCGTCACGGAGACCATACTCCAAAGTGATTGTCGTCGCATCAGAATCAATGACGTGATACGGAATGCCATTGATCGTCACCCACGAACCGGCCGGAACCGGAGTCCCAGTAGTGTCATTGACCGTCAACACCGTGCTGCCAACGGAGATATTTCCGTTGTTGATCGTCTCCGTAGAAACCAGAGTCTGAGCAGAAATGCTGCTCATATTCTGATCCAACCACATATCGAACCCAAATTTGCGACCCAGGGTCGCCTCCGCCATCGCACCACCCTGATCCCCGACCGTATTGGCCTGGATGAAGATAGCATTCTGGAGCAGCAAGCTCTCCGTATTGCTCGTCAACACCAAGTTCCGACCATCCATCGGGGCCTTGTTGTTGTTCATCACCTTGCGCGTGCCGGTGATGTGGGTCGGACCATTAGAGGTCGTCAGACCACCCAGAGACCCAGCACTGTTCTCCAAGAACTGATAGACCTGACCAAGCACGATCTGGTCCACCTTACGGGCCATCGCAATCGCGGCCGGACGCAGATACTCGTTCACCAAGCTCTTGAACGACTTCGTTTCCTCACCGTCGCGAATCAAGAAAGTGACGTGGACGTGCTGATTCAGCGTGACCGCCACGTTATCAGCTTCCGCTGCCTGAATACTCACATCATCATTAACGCCCTTGCGCTTCGCAGAGAACTCGCGCGGCTTACGCGTGTTCACTACATCGCCGAACTTCTGGAATTCCATTTCAAAGTCGCGGTGAACCAGATTCGCAGCCACCATATTCTCCATCAAAATAGCGATCGACTCATTAGCCCACTGTTCCGGGATGAATGGATCAATCGAATTGTCGTATACGGCCATAAAGGCCGGGGACTTCGAGAACAACATGGGTATTCCTTGCTTTTGATTTTGAAAATCAGGCCACCCCGGATTATTTCAGCCCAAGAGACGCCGGGTCTTTCTTTCGGGCTGCCATGTACTCCTCTGTCGTCATTCCTTTGATGTTAGGCTTCTTGCCCTGAGCACCTGTAGTTCCACCAAGGCCACCAGCATTGGTGCCCTTGAACAAATTACCATATCGTTCCGGCAACTCTTTCATCCTCTTGACTGCATCCCCGATGGTGAGATCGAGAACAATCGCTTTGCCGTCCTTGTCAGTATCATCGAACTTGACCTTTGCCGTCCAGGAGTCGATGAGTTTGCCCTCCGTATCAACATCTTGAACCAAACGTGTGCGCGGCCGAAGTAAGGCTTCGACAAATTGCACGCTGTTTGGCAAAACTTCATTCATAACAGCAGAACCTGTGATTTCATGGCCAATCTTCATGTCGCGATAGCGGCCCTCCCACGTCTTGGCGCTCAATGAGGCGGCTTCAAGCTTCACTGTGAAATCCGTTTCCAACTTCTTATTCTGATGGCGGGCGCGCTCCTCGACAGACATATTGGCAGAACGAAGCTCTTCAATCTGTACTTCGGCGGCTTCCTTTTGCTCGGTCGTCAGTCGAGCAGTGTTCTTGTATTCCTCCAACTGGGTGGCGAACTTCTCACGATCCTTGCGAAACTTCTCTTTCTCACGTCTCAATACAGAATTAAGTTCCTCTTGAGAAGTGACAGGTTTCTCTACTGCGGCAGCAGCGGCAGCGGCAGCGGCAGCGGCAGCGGCAGCACCGTCAGCATCTTCGTAACACGTGCGAAAGGCACCGTCAGCATCTTCGTAACACGTGCGAAAGGCTAGCATCGGAGGTTCCTCTTTACCCCTGCTGTTGACAAGTGCAGGGTTACTTGGCCGTTAGGCTCGTAAGATTTTCAGATTTTTTCCACTCTTAATGAATGGTCTCAAATATCTCCACGCCGTAGGTGAAGGTATACCAGAGTTCGTATGTTCTAGAACAATGCTTCTATCGTAAGTAGTTCGCACACTCGCGTAACCCTGACTTATGACTCCCTGATCCTCATATTCTCGGTCAGGATCAACGCCGTCAATAAGTGCATATGCAATTTCGTAGCAAGCGATTTTAATATCGCCCGGAACCACGGTATCACTGCCCCTTGGAAACTCAAGTTCTTGAGTTAATCCGGCAGCAAGAATTGCATCATACTGCTCTTGGGTAAGATTGATTTCAAAATCATCCCGGCCGGTAAGAGATATGCGAACCAGATGGGCAGCATTCTTCTCACCGGCGAAGTTCAAACGATCAATGATACGTGTGGCTTGCTCCAGCGCTTTTGTTTTGTTTCCAGCGGAAGCAGTATCCCATGCAGTTGAATACAGGCGCGTACCAAAATAAGAATCTGCTTCCGCGACTGTACCGTACATAGGTCACCCGTTGTTGGCTGTTGCCAATTCATACCAAAATGCTCCATCAAAATAAAGAACTGCAAAATCGGCAGGATTTGTTAATCCAAAATCACCAGACAATCGAATATTTCCGTCATTATCCGTCAATGTTATGGTTCCTGCCGAGCCAACAGCTTGTCTTAACAGGATAATATCCCCATCTTCTCCGCCATTGATAGTTATCACTCGTCTAAGAGCAATAGTGGTGCCGGCGGAGAAAATTGAATGTATAGAACCCGTTACCGTGATGGCGTTAGCCGCAACGGTTAGTTGCGTCATGGGGCCTAGATTCAATCTTCCCAGGTTCAACCTATCCTGAACCTGTAGTGTCTCCACCCCACCGGCGTAGATCATCAATGGCTTTTTTCTGACCATTACAGTTTGATTGGAGTTTGGATACTGATTTCAAAATCAGTCGTTGATAATCCAGTACCCAAACGGCTGACGTATTGACCATCTGTCGTCGGAGCTGTCTGAGTCATCTTTCCGGCAGTCGCGGCATCAAGAAAATACACGCCACCTGGAGTGAGGCCACCAGTCTCACCTGTCACGGCATCCCATTGCACTGTGGTTGCAACCAATCGTCCGTCTGTAAGTACATTTCCCGTTCCAGCAATTCCGATGCTAGGTGCATCAGCTACTAGACCGATGACATCTTTCGTGCCACTAGCATCGGCCTTTGCTTTGTCGAAGCTATCGACCCCAGAGACATACACAGGGCTGCCAATTACAACAGCACCGGCGTTATCATTAGTAAGTTGGAGAGCGTCTGTGCTAGACAGACTGTCGCCGGCTTGTAGTTGCTCAATCAAACCATTCGTAATAACGAGAGGTTTCTTAATCATGCTGATGGTATCCTTATGAAGAGTGCATAAAAGACCATAAAATCAATTTGTGCCCAAGTGAAAATTGCTTGAAGCCCTTCATCCAGAGCTGGATCAAGATAGTGTTCTTGGTTCGTGAAATATGTATCAAAGTCTATTTGCCGTAGTGTGAAAACTATATTAGTTGAATCTACATAGTTAGCGACATTGCTGTTGTAGCTTCTAGCGTCTGCTCCAACCCTTAAATTGTCAGTTATGGCAGGGTGCCTGGCCATTGTAATATCTTCTAAGATATTACTTTGGTATCGTTGGCCTGAAATTTGCCGGAGTGAATGTATCTCCAGTCGAAGGCTTGCTGAACCCGCTCCCGATTTCAAAATATCAGCACGATAGCCAATGAATTTGCTTTTTACATTTGGCAGTCGGCTTGTTCCATGAACATGAATGTTGTAGTTGATAGCAGTAATGCCAGCACCAATTGTAACATTAGTTATTCTAAAAAACATCTTTGTGCTGACCCACCTGCCCGGCTGGTCAACTGTCAGCACATCGGTTGTTGCCAAAGTTGGAACGCCGGTTAAGACATTAACAGAATCACCGGTTAGAGTGATTGTCCCACTGCCAATCAATGAATTTATAATAATATGAACTTTGTTATTTCCTACAATATGTTCAGTCGCATTATTTGCTGTTAGGCCAGTTGCCAAATCAAAATGGCTTCCAAACAAATTAACCGGAGAGGTTCCTACTCCTTGTAAAGCAAATGTGTAAGGGACAATCACTAATTGGCCGGGGCCACCGTACAGATAAGCTGCATCTGCTGCAATGTCAGCTGTATTTGCAGCAATAAGTGCGGCATTTGCGGCGATGTCGCTTGCCAAATTAGGGACATCTAAAGTATCTCCCGCTTGTAATTGCTGTATTTTGCCGTCAGAAAGTACAAGCGGAGACTTAATCATAGTTGCACTGATATTCCGATATTAAAATCAAAAAGTGTTGCTGACTGAGCTTCGCCGATCGATACGACATAACCCGTAGACGGTGGAGTTGTTCTGATTTGGCCAAAAGTTCGCAGATAGTAGGTTGCACCTACTTCTAATTCCATTGCGCCTATTACATTTGTCCAGTCATTAGATGAAACTTTGCCTCTCGTTACATATTCTCCGGCAGCGACAACCATCCCAGATATTTCTCCAGAGTTTGAAGATGCTGGAATCAGGCTGCCATCGGACTGCAAATCTACTAACAAGCCGACAGGGAAGTCCGCCGTATCGGCTTGGAATCTGTCGTTGACATCTAGGATGTTTTGTTCTATAGCAATAATTTCGGCTATAGCTTCATCCCAATCATCATAACTGGGAGACTTGTCATCCTCTAGATTAGTTCTGGTTCTAGAAAATCCATCCCAGATTCCGCCAGGGAATGTCGCTTTGTTGAAGCTCATAATCAGGCATCGCCGAGGTTGGTCCAAGTAATGGTGATTGTTCCCGTCACCGTAATGGCTTGTGCGGTAGCCGTTCGATCCGCATCAGGAACAGCAATATTCAGGAAAGCGTCAACAGCAGCACTGGTGACGCCATCAAACACTGCTGGCGTTACACCGAGGCCAACAGCCTGCTTGGTGCTGGCCACCAGCGTATACGCAGTGCTGGGAATTATGTCTGCTTCTGTGCTGGTCAACGTAGCATCATCAGCACAGGTGACAGTACCAACAGACGCCACAACAGCAGCATCGGCATCAATATCCGATCCTACCGTAGTCAAGGTGAGGTCCATGATCGCGCCATGAAGGCGGATCAGACCGGCGGGAAAATCGTAAATCTTCGTGCCGACGAAGCCGTCAGCGGCAGTATCAACCAACATGCTGAAATCAGTCAGCGTGATGACAGTCTTGTGGACTCCCGCAAGACTCTCCACAACCGTATTGGTGGCTCCGGCGACCACACCATTGCCGCTAGTGGAAGGCGTACCAGCAGCAATCGCTGTCTGCGCAGCAATCAATTCAGCCGTCATCTGGTCCCAATCTTCGGAATCAGGGGCCTTATCATCAAAACGGTTGGCTCGATTAGGAGCCGTACCATCCCAGACCTGTGTTGCCGGAAACTGTGCAGCATTTATACTCATTCTGGTCCTCGTTGTTTGTCTGTAACCGTACTGTTGGACGCCGTCTCAAGCGCTGCTTTCTTTTCTTCCTTACCAGCGGCAAGGTTAGCAGACATATCAGGATTTCCACGAGCAGCGGGATCAGGTTTGGCTTGCGCTGCGGCCACACGAGCCGCACGCTGCGCGTGATCCTTCGCCGCCTGTTCGACCGATTCCTTCGGCAAGCCTAGCAACGTAGCAGCAATCTCAAGAGACATTACCCCATTCTCGATAGCGGAAAAGATAATGTCTGGATTCCCGGTATAGCAATCCGCGTCATCAATCTCTTTCAGAATGGTGTCGAGGTCTGCAACCGGCATCTTTCCACCGAGCAACGTTTGAACCATCAATTTAGAAATTGATTTTTGAAATCCGTCTGACGGGACACTGTCTCGCAACTTTTCAAGATGCTCAACATCTGCCCTGCGGTCTGCATCTGTCTGGAGGCTGTATTTCTCTGGATAGCGAATTGTTACTTCGTCTCCCGGCTCATACATATTCCAGTAGTTGGCTATCTTGCGCTCGGCATGTTCAAGTTCCAGACCGATATAAGATAAGCCAGCCTCCAGCCCTCGCTCGTCTAGAGATTTTGATTCGGCACTTGCCATCTTTGGCTGGACGTTGCTCAGAGAGAGATTAACGAGGGTGCGAATATCTTCTTTGAGTTTGGCTTGTTTCTGCATCGACGCCAGAATAGGTTCAGAAGACGGGTGAATGAATCCTGGTCGTTCTAGACCTTTTCCATATGTTCTGCCTTGAGTCGCCCCTACCTTGATTTCTTTCCCGCCAGATTCACCCACAATCCCTTGACTGCCCTCAGTGGCCTCCGGTTTGAGATAATTACTATATTCATGCTGGTCATTTTGTTCAACATAGAATGGAAAGTTAGCCTTCAAAATGTAGCTGGCATCACTTGATTCCAGATTCAAAAGAAGAATTTGATGATTGGAAACATCAGCTAGAAGGCTATCAGTGATTTCCAAAATCACA
>Ga0210377_10002949_pt1 | contig 14693 bp, 10 predicted proteins | sample PLM4_65_b1redo_FD_155480 | JGI IMG/M metagenome (GOLD analysis project Ga0210377, IMG submission 155480) | Groundwater sediment microbial communities from an aquifer in East River, Colorado, USA - PLM4_65_b1 redo | ecosystem: Environmental > Terrestrial > Soil > Riparian zone | place: USA: East...
AACTCTGGCTTTCTTTCGTTTCTCTGTCAAGAAAAAATTCATAGGTAAGAGTGTATGTGTCAATCTGTTATTCGCGCAGTAGAATTGATACGAACCAGGAAGGAGCCGTTCAAGCGACGTCGGCTCTGATTGGCTGACCGTCGGCGATTTCAGAGGGAATGAATGGTGGAGCTGACGGGATTCGAACCCGTGGCCTCCTGACTGCCAGTCAGGCGCGCTCCCAACTGCGCCACAGCCCCACTTCGATAGGCAGATCGACAGAGATGATTTAAACGGACAGAAAGAACGATGTCAAGGGAAATCCCAGCCCGTCCTGCGTCTGCTCGTGCAAGAAGTCCCGGCAACGTCGAGTGAGTCTACTCAGCGCAATACAATCAGGGCTGCGCCAGAGGAGCTTCCATGTGTGCTGGTGGTCGCCTGTTGACGTCATCGGGCGGTTCGGGTAAGCTTCGTGTTGACGCCCATACAAGTGGAAGGGTCGTGTGTGATACCGGGTAGCGACGTGGGTCTGAAGACCACCGGAAGGGGTAATGAAGGAGACTCTTCGTCACTGCGTGATCTGCGGCAAGGTGACCAAGCTCTTGGAAACCTATCTCCTCGCGGAGGGGCCGAAATCGGACATCGTCCGGAATGTTTGTCGCGCCTGTTATCTTCTCAAGAGCCGGGAGATTCGTCAAACAGTCAAGCAGGAAGGCGAGGAAGGGTTCATCCCTTAACCGCTGTTCGCTTGACTTTCCCTCCAGCGCTCAGTAGACTGAGTTGAGTCTCTGATGCTGTGATCTGCCGAGGAGGACAGGGATGTCGAAAGAGGTGATCGTCTACAGTGCCACTGGGTGAGGGTCCTGCTACCAGGTGAAAGCGTGGCTTTCCCAAAGGCAGATTCCTTTTACTGAAAAGAATGTGCGCGAGGATCAGGTTGCGCTGGACGAGTTGAAGCGGATGGGGTTCAACAGCGTTCCTGTCACCGTCATTAACGGACAGCGCATCGTTGGATTCGACCAGGACCACCTGGCGAAGGCGCTCGCATCCTAAGCGTCCTATGGCCCTCGATTCCGTCAGGTTTGAACTCAGGTGATGTTCTGGCCTGTCACACCACGAACTGAGCACGGTTGCTCGCATTGCGTCCTGTCGGTTCCAGGACGTGGCGATGTAGCCTGATTCTCACGACGCTCGGTTCGGCTGCCATCGGATCAATCTCTTCGCTTGCTCCGCCCATCGTTCTGCTCTTCCCCTCAAGGGCTTGTCTGCAATAATTCCATCGGAAAATGCCAATCCAACCTCTTAGGCCACTTAAACGACAATCTCTCAGGATCGATGGCCTGACCGTGGCCTGCGTGAAAGCCGGCAAACGGTGGCCGCTTCGACGCGAGCGGATTGTCCTGATCCACGGCAGCGGCTGCAGCGCCGATTCCTGGCGGTATCAGGTGGATGGGCTTTCTCGCGAGTACGAGGTGGTGGCCCCCGATCTGCCTGGCCGCGGTGGGTCCGATCCGGCGAGTGAGCCTTCCATCGAGGGATACGCTGCGACGGTGAGGAGGGTGATTCAACGAAGTGGAAGACGCAGGGTGTTTCTGGCGGGACACTCAATGGGCGGTGCCGTCGCGCTCCAGATGGCCCTGGCCTATCCGGAGCTGCTGAAGGGCTTGATCCTCGTTGGGACCTCGGCCTACCTCGACGCGCTGGCGCTGACCCCCGACATCCTCCTGTGGGCCGTTGCCGTGATGCCTCACAAGTTCAAGGGGATGTTCTTCTCGTCTCAGGTCACAGATGAGGCGCTGGCCATCGCGAGGGGCGATGTGCGACGGTGCAGCCTGGAGACGGTCTTGGGCGATTTCGCCGCCTGCCGGACGTACGACTTCAGGGGCCGCCTCAAAGGGCTCAGCCTGCCGACCCTGATCCTTTGCGGCGATGAGGACCTGATCACGCCGGTGCGCCACTCAAAGCGACTACACAAGGAGATACCTGGATCAACGCTGGAAGTGATCGAGAAAGCCGGCCATATGGTGACCCTTGAGTCGCCCCAGCGGGTCAATGCCGCCATCCGAACCTTTATCCGTGAAATCTAGTGCCGTTCCAACTTGTTGCGGTTAGTGGCAGAGAGCTATGCAGCACATACGTCGCTTTCACCGAAGGTTCACTGTTTCGGCGCAAATAGTTGGAACGGCACTAGGAGTGGCTAGGCGTGGCCGCGTGTTCAAGCGGTCTTGACTTGAGCCATCAGCAACACGCCGAGGGCGGCGGCAACCAACAGACCGGCCAGCATGAAGTGGTTCCCCAGGGCGCCGAGGATCCCCGCGGCTGCGCCGCCGGCGAAGCTGCCGAGGAACTGGAGCGTATTGTAGGTTCCCAGGGCTGTCCCATACGCTGTCTTGGGTGAAGCCTTGGTGATGAGGCTGGGGAGGATCGGCTCGAGACTAGAGAAGCCCGAGAAGAAGAGGATGCCCGCGATGGTGAGCGCCAGAAGCGGATGGGCCTGAAGGCCCCAGTCAGCGCTGCGAAAGAGGAGTAACCCGCTGATGGATAGAACCGCAAATGCCGCGACCCCTGTCGCCTTCGCCCAGCCCCGATCGGCCGCCCCCGATGCGCAAAACATGACCACCGCAGCCATGAGGACCATGGGGCCCAGCAAGACGTAGTAGCTTCCTAGCGGGAGGTAGCGTCGAGCCAGCAATGGAAAATGGAAGAAAAAGCTGCTCATGAAGAATGACATGAGGAACCCGCAGGCGTCCAGTTTGAGGATGTCTCCGACCCTGAGGACCGCGGCGACCGAGGGACGGTCGGCAGCGGCTGCTGATTTCAGCCGATCTCTTTCCGGCTCCTTCACTGCGACGGCCAGGTAGATGGTGGCGAGCATGCTGAGGAGGCCGGAGAGCCAGAAGAGCGAGGCGTACCCGGCGACGCTGGCGATGGCCGGACCGGCCAATATGCCGCCGATGAAGGAGAGGCCGATGGGGATTCCGAGGAAGGCCATCGCGGTGGCGCGACTTCCCTCCTCCACCGAATCGGCCACCAGGGCGAAGGCCACGGAGCTAATGGCGCCCGCCCCCTGAATCAGGCGGGCGGCAATGAGGGCGAAGATGTTGGTAGGGATGGCGGCGAGGATTGACCCGACGCTGTGAAGCGCCAGACCGATGAGCAGGAGCGGTTTCCGCCCGAACCTGTCGGACAGGCGGCCGAACGGGACCTGAAGCAGGGCATTGGTCAGACCATAGGCACCAAAGGCGAGACCGATCAGCGGTTTGGAGTTGGTAAATTGCTCCCCGTAGAGCGTGAAGACCGGAAGAACTAGAAAAATACCGAGCATCCGGATCGCAATGGAGGTGCTCAGGGCGGCGATGGTTCGCTTCTGATCGAGGGAGAATTTAGCAGGCATTGACCGGATTTGTTCCTCCACAAACGGGTGGAGCCGCCTGTTCATAGCAGGTATCCATGGGGATGTCAACGGCATTCGGGCCAAATCTTCTTGTCTTGTCGAAGACCATCGACTATACGTAATAGCTGAAGGCTGCGCGCTGAATCCAATGAATGGTCCGAGTTCCGGCTTCGAAATTCCAGGTTCCGACGTCATATTCAACATCGCAGCGCGACCTGGCGGATCAACCACAGCACCGAGTTGGCACAGCATATTGAAAGTTGGGGCCGGGACGTAGACCCAATGATGAGTTTGACGATCAGAGGTGCCCTGTTTGATTTGGATGGCGTGGTGGTCGCGCAATGCCTCGACTTTATGGCGATCAAACAGGAGATCTTCGGCTCGACGGAGGGGTTCATCCTCGAACGGATCCAGGAACTCTCCGGCCCGGCGCGCACCCGGGCGGAGGCGATCCTCGCGCGACACGAGACTGAAGCGGCAATTCGATGCCAGCCTATCGATGGCATCGTCCCGCTTCTCCGCCGGCTCGATCAGCATGGAGTGCGTCTCGGGCTGGTCACCCGCAATAGCCGCAAGACTGTTGACCTGATCCAGGCACGACTGCGCCTTCCCTTCTCAGCGATCGTGACTCGGGAAGACGCCCCGCCAAAGCCGGCGCCAGACCCGATCCTGCTGGCGTGTCAGCGACTGGCGGTGACCGCGCGGGAGGCGCTGTTCGTCGGTGACTTCGAGTTTGACATGCTGGCAGGCCGCCGCGCGGGCGTCCGGACCGTTTTGTTGTGCAACCCCGTCCAGCCCTTCTCGCAGCACGCCGACCACCTGATCGCTTCCCTGGCCGAGATTCCGCGGCTGCTGGGACTGCCAGACCGGCCGGTGCCTGCGTGATTGTGGACATCGCGTTCAGCGGGTGGGATCTGCGGCGACAATCGGCGGCCGGGCGATCGGCTGTGGTGATCGACATCATCAGGGCGTCCACCACGATCACCATGGCTCTGCACCATGGTTGCGCCGGGATTGTTCCGGCCCGAACGCTGCGCGAGGCCAGAGCCATGGCGCTGACGATCGGCGACGGCGCCCTGGTTGCCGGAGAGCGAGCGGCGGCCAAGATGGCAGGAGCGGACCTCGGCAACTCGCCCGCGGAATATGGGCGGGAGCGGGTTGAGGGAAAGACCGTCGTCCTCACCACAAGCAACGGGACGCGCGCGATTCGGGCGATCGAGGGCGCTCGGGACGTGATCGCCTGCGCCTTTTTGAACGTGTCTGCCACCGCTCGCTGGCTGCGACGTGCCGGCGCCGATGTCCTGATCGTTTGCGCGGGCCGACACGCCCGGTTCTGCCTGGAAGACGCTGTTGGTGGAGGAATGTTGATCGAACGCCTCTCTCGCATCTCCGATCGCCCCCTTGAGCTCAGCGATGCCGCCAGCGCAGCGCACCTGCTCTATGCAGCGAACCGGGGAGACCTTCTCGAGTTGCTCCGGGGCTGCGAATGGGGACGGGATATCACTCGGAAAGGGTATGGGGCGGACCTCGAGATCTGCGCACAGGTGGATCTGACCGACGTCGTGCCGGTCATGAAGGAGGGACGCCTCGTGGCGGAGCGGGTCTGACGATTGGGCCATTCGATGGTTTCCGATTGCCCCGAGCGGCCTTTTCTGTTACAGTGTTTGCCCCGCAGCAATAGGGTGCAGGCTTGAGACAAGCGATTCGAGCGGATTCGGAAGAGCGATTGACCGGCAGGAGCCTGTCGGCCGTCATGGCCGTCTCGGCGGCGGCCCAGTCGTCCGCCCTCGACCAACTCTTGGACACCGCCCTTCGGGAGCTCCTATCTGCGGTTGATGAGGGGATCCTCGGGTGGATCTACCTCTCCCAAGATCCGCCTGGCGGCATGGTCTGGCGTACGGTCCGCGTGTCTCCGGATCGCACGGTGTACCTTGCCGCGGTCCGACAGGTCGCGCATGAGGAGACAGCATCCGCTGACTCGTTGACCCGCCCCAACTGTCCCTGCCTCAGTTCCTTTGCTGTCGAAGATCCACTTCCCCGGTGCAGTGTCATTGATCGCTGCCCTCAGCCCGCCCTCTCGATGCAATCGTCCGCCTCCCATGCATGCGTCCCTCTCGTCGTACAGGATCAGCAAATCGGCGTGCTGAACCTGGCCAAGGGGGGCTCGGCATCTTTCTCGAGCATTGAGATGCTGTTGCTCCAGACCGTCGCAGGGCAACTCAGCATCGCGCTCGAGAACGCCCGCCTGATCGGGGAGACCCAGGCCAGACTGAACGAAACCCAGACGCTGCTGGAAGTCAGCGATTCCGTCAATTCCACCCTTGATCTGCAGGAGGCTGTCCGGCGGATCGCCCGAGCGGTCGCCCACGTCGTCGGGGCTGATACCGCGGGCGCCTACCTGCTGGACGCTGATGGCGGGTGCCTCATCCCGTTTGCAGGGTACCGTCTGCCGAAAGACCTCCTTGAGGCGTTTATACGGACTCCGCTCCCCGTCGCGGGATTTCGATTCGTCGAGGAGGCGTTCGCAGCAAGAACCGCGGTCCATACTAATAATCCCGACAGCGACAGCAGACTCAATCACCCGGTCTTTCGCTCGTTTGCGCATCGATCAGCGTTGTTTGTTCCGATGCTGGCGAAGGACAAGATCATCGGGGGACTCTACGTCATCTGGTGGACAGACGATCACCGCTTCACCAAGGAGGAGGTGAGTCTGGTGAATGGAATCGCCCGCCAGGCTGCCATCGCCATCGAGAACGCGGAGCTCTTCCGGGAGGTTCAAGCCCAGGCGGAGGCGGTCAAGGCCTCGGAGGAGAAATACCGGCTGCTGGCCGAGCATGTCCGCGACGTCATCTACGCGCTGGACCCCGAGGGCCGGTTCACCTATGTGAATCCGAAGGTGGAAGAGATGCTCGGCTACACTCCCGAGGAGCTGCTGGGTCGTTACTCCACCGACATCCTGACCCCGCCGAGCCAGCGCCGGGCTCAGGAGATCTTTGCTAGAGCGGTGAGGGGAGAGGATCCATTCCGCCTCTATGAGCTGGATATGCTGAAGAAGGACGGCTCCGGCGTCGTCCCGGTCGAGATCGGGACGGTGACAATTCGGGATGCCGCGGGTCAGATGATCGGTTGGCAGGGGATCGCGCGAGATATCAGGGAGCGCAAGCAACTCGCGGAGCAGCTCATCCGGACTGAACGGCTCCGCGCGCTGGGCGAGATGGCATCAGGGGTGGCTCATGACTTCAACAACATCTTGGGCGCAATTCTTGGGCGTGCCCAGCTCCTGCACCGGGGCGTCCAGGGCGACGAGATACGACGAGGCCTCGAGGCGATCGAAAAGGCGGCCCTGGATGGGGCCAATACCGTCCGCCGACTGCAACACTTCACCCGGAGACGACGGGAGGAAGAATTCTTCTCGGTGGACCTCAACCAGGCCATCAAGGATGCCCTGGCCATCACCGAGGCCAGGTGGAAGGATGAGTCGAATCTTGCCGGCGCGACCATCGAGGTGACAACCGACTTTGGGACGATCTCCCCCGTGATGGGCAATATCTCGGAACTCCGAGAGGTGCTGACGAATATCATCTTCAATGCAGTGGAGGCGATGCCGAAAGGGGGAAGGCTCACCTTCACGACTGAAGAGGGAGAGGGGTGGGTCAGCGCCAGCGTGTCCGATACGGGGATCGGGATGAGCGATGACGTGCGGGCCAGGGTGTTCGATCCCTTCTTCACCACCAAGGGTGTCAAGGGGACCGGGCTTGGGTTGAGCGTAACCTACGGAATCATCAAGGCCCACAAGGGCGAGATCAACGTGAACAGCCATCCCGGGCAGGGCACCACCATGGTGATCCGACTGCCGATCCCGTCCAAACTCCGCCCTGCCCCTCAACCAAAGGCGGTGCCTTCCGCGAAGCCCGGGCACATCTTGATCGTTGACGACGATGGAGTGGTCCGTGACCTCCTTTCCGATATCCTCCGGGCGGAAGGCCACACCGTGGTGCCGGCTTCGAGCGGCCGCGAAGGACTCCGCCTGTTCCGCCAGGGCGCCTTCGATCTTGTCCTCACTGACCTTGGGATGCCGGAGTTCTCAGGCTGGGAGGTCGCGGCGGCTATCAAGGCGATCGCGCCCAGGACCCCCGTTGCCCTCGTCACCGGGTGGGGGATCACCCTTGACCGGGCGAAGCTGAAGGAAGCTGGAATTGATCTGGTGTTGAATAAGCCGTTTCAGTACCGCGACGTTATGGCAATCGTAGCGGAGGGGATGGAACTGCTCGAAAAGATCTAGTGCCGTTCCAACTTGCTGCAGCTCATCGCCGCCAGCAACCCTGCCAAGAACTATCGCTGTTCCTAGAGCCGTTCCACCTTGTTCGGACATGTAACAAGGCTTTGCGACAGCCGATCCAGATGTCTGCGGGTCGTTGTGATGTTAGGCGAATAAAGTTGGAACTGCACTAGCCTCACCATTTTGGCGTAAATGGTTGGAACGGCACTAGGGTCGCATTGGCGGCCTTCGCTTGATGCCGGTGCCGTTCACTTTTTACGGCGACAAGGTTTGCGCCCGAAGCGGTCCCCGCCCAAGATCCTGAGAAAAGCTCCCGGATTTCGCCAGGACATCCAAGAATGCCCCCCCGGCGGCCGCCTCAGAGGCCTGCTCCTAGATCAAGAGGCTGGCCGACTTGAGGTTCACCGCGGCTCCTCTGGACTTCAGCCCAAGCCAGAACCTCCGTGACCGACGCTACGCGCGCTTGAGGAGCCATTCCCCGATGATGGGCCAGATCTCCTGCTGCGCCCTCCGGCTGGCGATGATCCGTGCGTGGCTGTAATCCTCCGCATACCCTTCGGATTTGGCGCAGAACGCCATTCGCTTGTCGAGGCTTCCCAAGGCATTGTACAGCCGGCGACAGCCTTGATGGGGGGCGATGAACCGATCTCCCCCTCCGGCCAAGCAGAGGGCCGGTACCTCAATCCGCTCGAGAGCCTGCAGGTAGTCAAAGCCGTCCTTGCCGATCCACTGGCCGCTCCAGTTCCATCGAAACCATTGGTTCATCACGCCACGGAATTCGTCCTGAGGCCCGAGCCGCAGCATCTTCCCGGGGGCTCTCCCCAGGGCGTTCGTTGCCAGTGCGCCCAGGATGATCTTTGTCCTTCCGCTCCAGGTGGCGCCCGCGTCGGTCGCCTGACTTGCCAGGGTCACGATTCCCCTGATCTGTTCAGAGGCTTCGGGGTACCGCGCGAGATGCATCAGGAGCGCGAGCCCGCCGCCGCTGTGTCCGACCCAGAAGACATTCTCTCGTCGAGTCCTTCGCCGAACCGCGTCCAAGGCCGTCGGGACGTCGAAGAAACTAAAGTGTTCAAAGTCAGGATGAATCGGTCCCGACTTGCTCTGGCCATGGCCTCGCAACTCCAAAATCCAGCAATCGAAACCTTCTCGCGCCAGGTAGCGGGCCAGCAACCTGCAGACCTGTGCGTTCGAAAAGGTTCCGTGGGTGAGAAGAACGGGCGGGTCGTGACGGATCTCGCCCTGTACTCTATGGAGGGCAAGCTCCACCCCATCCTGTGTGTTCTCCAGGAACGTTTCCTCTTCCAGGCGCGTCTCGCCTTTCGTATCGACCAGTGGAGACGCAAACACCTTTGCAAGGATCGAGTCTATTGACTCCGGCGTCGGATCTTCGCTCGCGGCCTGCACCGTCTCCAAGGGGGACGTTGTGTTGGGTGCCTGCTGGGGCTTTGGCTCTGCTTCCAAGAGGGCCGATCCCGTGGACCTGGACTTTCGGATTTCCTCCATCCTGTCGTGTGCGAGGAGGCCCTGGATTAACGGCGTGTAGAACACACCATCCCCAATGAGCGTCACCTTCTGGGAGGTGATCTCCGCCCACCCTCTCTCGGACAGCGCCTGCCAGATCGGCTCGTATTCTTCGAGCAGGTCCACCCCGAAGATCGACCTGTACGCCCCAGCGTCTGCCTCCATCGCCTGCAGGGTCTGAAACATCCAGGTCAAGCGCAAATCTTTCTGCTCGTAGTGAAAGCCGCGTTCGACCGGGAAACGGCTTTCATCAAGGGCCCCGAAGTAGTCGTTGACCCTCGTGGAGTTCATATACACCCAACCGGGAGAGTCCGGAGTGCCGAAGAAATAGGAGACACCGGCAAACCCCCAACCCCACATGTCGTATCCAACGACCTGTTGGTCCTCGTCGCACGTGAAGAACTTCCGCATCTGATCCTCGTACTGGTACTCGCTCGGCAAATCGTCGGTCCGCTTCTCCCAGTCGTAGGTCGTCGCCTGTCGGTACCCGTGGCTCTCGAGGAACTGCTTGGAGACCCGGTACATCTCGAGATTTTGCTCGATCGAAGGCAGCTCGTCTCGGTGATTGCGCGCGAAATCGGTCCGGCCGGCCACATTCAGCTCATAGTGGGTGATGTGGCGGACGCCCGTGCGAACGATCGCATCGAGGTCCTTCAACATCATCTCGGTCGTTTGGCGTGGCCAACCGAAGATGAGATCGACGCTGCTTCGAAGCCCGAGCTCCTGGCACCACTCGAGCGTCTGGAAGACATGCTTGGCCTTCTGCTTTCGGCCGCTCAGCTTGATCATCTCGTCGTCGAGTTGCTGCACCCCCATGCTGATCCGATTGAAGCCGGCCGCTTTCATCGCGACCAGCTTTTCTCGGGTGAAGAGCTGAGGGATCCCTTCCAGGGTGATCTCGATGTCCGGCGGGATGGTCGGAAAGACCCCTCTGACGAGCTCCAGGAGACGGTGATAATCGTCCGGCCTGTAAAGGTTCGAGGTGCCTCCACCGAAGTAGATGCTCGCCAGCGCGTCACCATCGAAGAACTCCTGATACCTTCGGCCTTCCCACTCGAGGTACTTGAGGTACTTCTCCAACTGGTGCTGCCCCATGAAGACCTCGCTTGGAAACAAGCAGAAGCCGCACCGGTCGGGATTGGTGGGGAGACAGTAAGGGGTGCCCACATACAGGTTGATCCGTTTTGGGAGTGTTGGGGTTTCCGCTTTCCGATTGGTCATCACCTTCTTGACGGGGACGTTTCGCTCCGACCAAAAGAGCGGTGAGGGATGGGCGTGGAGCACCTTGTTGCTCTGGCGCCGCTCCCGTTGCTTCTCGATATAGGCGTGCACTTCTCCTACTCGGTCGGTCTTGGTGGCGGTTCCGTTCGCGCTGATCATGGTCCTCTCCTCCTTCTGGGTGGCCCGGCGTCCGGCATGGAGCGCCGGGGATGGCTGGCAACGCTGTGTTTCAAAAAAGAACAGAGTTTGCCAGAGTTTGCTAATATTTAATATCTTTTACAGGTAAACATGATATGTATTTACTTAAAGATATCGAATAATATGAATCTAATACTATATAAAGCATTGTCAAGAAAAAAGAGGCACGTCAGGTGAAGAATGGAGAGGGAAGCGTGGAAGGGAGAGAATCTTCTATCCGACAAGTCACTGGGACGGCGCGCGGAACTCTCTGGCGCGTGATCTATCGGGTCAAGTCGAGGAAATTTTGAAATGCGGCAGGCGGGACGTTTAGCCGGAAAGAAACTCCGGGCGGACCCGTTTCGGGATCAATCCTCGCTCCCACGCCATGTCCAGGAGCCGCTCGAGCCCCAGTCGGCTCTCCGGGTTCCATGCGCGGGTGTCGTCGTTAACGTACATACCGACGAACCGGTCGGCAAGCGAGGTGTCCATCCCGCGCCCGAACTGCATGGCGTACCGTAGGGCCTCCTCGCGGTGGGCCAGACCATAGTCGATGCTGGCCCGAAGCAGTCGAGAGACCTCCAAACAGATTGGCTCGCCCATATCCTTCCGAATGGCGTTGGCCCCGAGCGGCAGCGGGAGTCCGGTTGTCTCCTGCCACCAGGTTCCGAGATCCAGCAGTCTCACGAAACCGCGGCTGCTGTACGTCAACTGCCCCTCATGGATGACCAGGCCCGCCTCGGCCTTTCCCTGCTCGATCGAGTCGAAGATCCGGTCAAAGGGGACCTCCAGAGCGTCGAACTCACCCAGGCAGAGGCGCAACGCGAGGAATGCAGTGGTCAGCTTTCCTGGAACGGCAATTCGCTTACGGCGAAGCTCGGAGGGATCGAACCCGTGCTTCGCCACGAGGATCGGACCATAGTTCCGACCGACACTCGCGCCGTGGGGTAAAAGGAGGTAGCGGTCCGACACGTACGCATAGGCGTGGGCCGAAATGGCCGTCACCTCGAGTCTGCCTTCCAACGCCCAGCCGTTCAGGGTCTCGATCCCTTCAAGGAGATGTTGAAACCGAAGCCTGCCGGTGTCCAATCGCTCCTTGGCGAGGGCGTAGAACATGAACGCATCGTCCGGGTCCGGACTGTGTCCGATCCGGACGAGCCGCGACTCCTCCACCGCTCGCTCTCTAGCCCAGGTCGTCCAGGGCCTCGTGAATCGGTTTTCGAATGCAGGTGATGATCGGTGTGTCGCGAAGGGTGAAGCGGCTTCCCTCGGTCTCCCGAAGCGCCATGACGAGATCCACAAAGTCGCCCGGCTTGTCGCTCTCAAACGCCACCACGAACTCCTGGTCGTCGAGGCCGAAGGAGTAGGTGGTATTGAGCTTGACCGACGGAAACTGATGGCCGACCTTGATGTGAACGTCCATCATCTCCTGTCGCTGCTCGATCGGCAGCAGGAACCAGTCCCGGGTCTTCACGAACGGATAGACAAACAGGTAGCGGTACTCACCGGGGACGATCGCTGCCCGCCGGCCCTCCTGGCCCGGGTGGACATGCTTGTCCACATAGATGGAGCGCTTGGTCATGGCCACAAAGGAGTACGGCGTTGTCAGATAGGCGCCGAGCGCCGTCTTATTAAGCTGTCGGCTCATTTCCTGGAGGAGATCCAGGGACTCAGCGATCCGCCAGAGCATGAAATCGGTCTCGGGGCGCAGCCCGACCGTGGAGTAGGGGATGAGCAGCATCCGCTGGCGCCACTCCTCCACCGCGGCACCGAACTCCTTCTTACTTGCTTCTCGCTGTTCCTTCGGAAGGCGCCGCCAGGCCGGGTCAACCTTGTAGAAGGCGAAATTCACCGATTGTCGAGTCACCGTACTCGCCATAGTATCCTCCTGCTTTCTGGTGGGCTGCCGCCGAGACCGGCAATCCTGTGCCCCCGCTTCTACCCCTCTTATATCTTATACATTAGGATCGGAAAGGGCGCAAGGACTGGTTGAGGGCTCGAGAAACATCGCCTGAATATATCCTTGACAACATGCACAGGCGCGGTTATACTGGGTCGTTTTTCGGTTCTGACGGCTTCGTCCAGGTTTCCTGAAAACGCCGCGAGGACCACGGTCCCGTGGCTTTTTTCGTTTGTAAGGCCCTGGATCGTGCTCGGTAAAGATGATACCTTGACTGAAGGAGATCATGGTTTCTGATACTGGGAGAGAAGAGGGCAGGTGGAGCTCAAGGTCCGACAACGGGAGTCGGCACCGCCCCCTCGAGGTGAAGGTGGACGACCGCGGAGTCGAATCCGCCATCCGCCTCTTCAAGAAACTGGTCCTACGCGATGGCATCTTGAAGGAGTTGAAGCGAAGGGCACACTACGAGAAGCCGGGGGAGAAGCGTCGCCGAAAGGTCCGCGAGGCCGCACGGAGACTGCGACGCCAAGCCGCTCGCGCGTCCCGCCGCGATCAACGAGAGTTCTGAGTCCGCAGTGTGTCGGGCGACCGCGGGCAGCCATTGGAGACGGGGCCGTGGCGCCCGGCGTCGATATAACACCTCGTCAGGAATCCACCGGAAGGGGACGAAAGGAGTTTCGAGATCATGGGAACTCGGGTATACGTGGGGAACCTCTCGTTTGACACAGACGCAGCCCAGCTCCGCGCGCTCTTCGAGGAGGGGGGTCGGGAGGTCTCCGATGTGAAGATCATCACCGATCGTGAAACCGGACGACCAAGGGGCTTTGCCTTCGTGGAAATGGGAAGTCAGGACGATGCCCGGGCCGCCATCACGGCCTTGAACGGTCGAGAGATTGGTGGCCGCGCCCTGACGGTCAACGAGGCCAAAGAACAGGCCCCTCGTCGCGGCGGCGGCGGCGGCGGGGGCGGAGGTGGATTCGGCGGCCGCCGCGGCGGACATCGTGGCTACTAGTGCCGTTCCAACTTGTTGCGGCTACCTGTCGACCGGTGTCGTGCTAAGAACTATCGCTTTCCCCGGCCTTACCATTTAGGCGTAAATAGTTGGAACGGCACTAGTAGCTCGTCATTATAGCCTTCACAAATAGCCTTCACACGCTCCGAAATCTGTGTGGTAAGCCTGCCTTCACTCCTATAGGGGGCGCTGGAGTCCTTCGTTCCTACTCCGTAGCAATCTGATCAACAGGTCATTGTACCTGGTATAGTCCGTCTCTGGCAGACCAGAGGCGCCAGGCCGCGAACCCGGGAGCGCATCGCCATGCCCATATCTATCGGGTGATGCGGGAGGGGGGTCGTTCCTGCTTCGGCTTGAGGCGGGCGCGTGAGCAGACCCTTGAGCGCTTTTAAGCGTCACCGATTCCATTGGCCGGTTGCGACGAGAGCTCCCTATACATGTCGAGGAACGCCGCAAGCATCACCAGAAGGACGGGACCCAGGATGAACCCGAGCACCCCGAATACCTCGAGGCCGCCCAGCATGCCAAAGAATAGGAACAAGGTCGGCAGGTTGGTCCCGCTCGACATCAACGACGGCTTCAGGATGTTATCTGCCGTGGCGACGACGAGGCCCGACCAGGCAAGCAGAAGGATCCCACGAATCCAGCCCCCATTGAGGAACAGATAGATGGCCGCCGGGACCCAAACCAACGCCGACCCGCCAACCGGTAGCAGCGATACAAGCGCGGTGGCCATCCCGAGAAAGACCGGGAACGGGACGCCGAAGAACCAGTACCCCAACCCTCCGAGTGCTCCCTGCGCCAGGGCGGTCAAGAGGGTTCCGTGGACGACGGCCGAGACAGAAGTATGGAGTTTCGCGAAGAGTAGTTCGGTGTGCTTCCGTTTGAGCGGCAACAGGGCCTTGAGGCCGCGGACGATCGTGTCGCCATCCCTGAGGAGGAAGAAGAGGCTGAACGTGGTGAGCAGGAAATCGATGGTGAAGCTTAAGAGATTCTTAGCGATCCCTTTCAGGTTGTCCACAATGAAACTGCTCACTGCGTTGATGGCGGCCAATAGCACCCCGTTCAGGTCGAAGCCCAAGCGCTCAAAGGGCAGACTCACCCGCTCCCAGAGGGCCCGAGCGGCGGTGACCGCCGGGTGCGTCGCGATCCCCTCGAGCCCCTGTTGCCGGTAGAAGCGCTCCGCGACCTGATAGAGGACTGCCGCTTC
>Ga0210377_10002950_pt1 | contig 14691 bp, 14 predicted proteins | sample PLM4_65_b1redo_FD_155480 | JGI IMG/M metagenome (GOLD analysis project Ga0210377, IMG submission 155480) | Groundwater sediment microbial communities from an aquifer in East River, Colorado, USA - PLM4_65_b1 redo | ecosystem: Environmental > Terrestrial > Soil > Riparian zone | place: USA: East...
GGGGCGAATGAGCGGCCGATTCTGTTCTCCCGCGAAACCAGCGCGGGAGAACAAAGCGAATCGAAACGGACTTGACCCCTGCGGGGTCAGCCGCTCATTCGCCCCATTAACTTGGAGAAATATGAGAATAAGACTATTGCTATTAGCCTTTCTTTTGGCGTGGCTCGTTACCCATCCAGTTGATGCCACAGCTAGTTCCGACCATCTGCAGGGGATTGTCGTTGACCAGGATGGCAAGCCGGTGTCTGGGGCAAAGGTTATTTTTCAGGAATCGGAACATGTTCTGATCGTCCCCATACCGTTCTGGCCAACATGGGAATCTAAAAGGTCATTGCAGGAGACAACCCGTGCAGACGGTACGTTTGACGCTTCTTTTAGTAAGGAATTGCTGAGCCTTGTAGCAGTAGATAAAAAAGGTTATGTTCCCGAATTTGGCACAACTTGGATGACATGGATTCGGCGGCCGAACGCAGAGTCCAAGACACCCTATAAAGCGCAAGTCGTTCTCTTTGATGTCGGCAATGGCAGGGCAGATGCAGTTCAAGTCGGTGCCACGACCGAATTTCGATTCACTACTGATGGCGCGGATTATTACGTGAACATGAGTGCCGGTGCGGTGACGCCGAAGAAGTCCAGCGAAGCCGACCTGGTTTTTTCCGTTAAACAAGTTGGGCAATCATCCTGGCTCTTAACGATCCGTGCTTTAGGAGGCGGCGTGTGGGGCTCCGAGAATGAGATGCCCTATGCGCCCAAAGAGGGTTACATAAAGGGATTTAGTACGGTTTATTCAATTGGCGGTGGGATAAGCTACCGTAGTCAGTATGCTTTTTTCGCCAAAACACAAGATGGCAGACATTATAGTAGAGTAATCGCTGATATTTTAAACAAGAAGCAGATCATACGTTTTTATTACGCTCTCAATCCGACTGGCAGCAGGTTTCTGTTCGTGCCGGAGCATATTGATAATAAAGGTCGTATTTATGGTCCTCCCCGTCATCCAGATGAATGGCTGCAGACCAACTCGGGAAATGTGATGCTCAACGAAGGGACCCCTTGGTGGCAAAAGCAGCAACACAATATGTATCCGATCCTCCCAATCGAGACCTTTGAACAGTTGATGAAACAAAAGGATCGCTCCACACGCGCTTATGTTGCACAACATATCTATGCACCTGACGCTATTCTAGAGGAACTGAGTCGAAGCCCGAACTGGCAGGATAAATCAGCAGTTGCGGAGAATTCGGCCCTTTCGCAAGACATTCTCAAACGTTTGGCAACTGACACGGATGACGGGGTAAGAAGGCAAGCCAGTGAAATGCTTGCACGTCAACTATCTGTCAGAGACTTTTTGGTGTCAAAAGGCTTCTTTCGCGATAAATCGGACTAATCGTATTTAGACGAAAAAGACCTCATGAGCAATTTGTCAAATTGAGTCTAAATCATAACAAGTCGTTCGAGTCCCGCGCTCTACGGCGCGGGGCTCAACTCGGTGTTCTCTCCGACGCTTCGCGTCAGAGAGAATGGGGCGAATGAGCGGCCGATTCTGTTCTCCCGCGAAACCAGCGCGGGAGAACAAAGCGAATCGAGACGGACACGCCCCCTGCGGGGGCGGCCACTCATTCGCCCCATTATCTCAGAGGGGAGTATATGAAAAAATATTTTGAATTGATTATTTTAGTATTCTTTTTATTGTACAGTTCTATAGCGTACGGACAGGAAAATAAGCTGAGTGCATTTATTGACAAATTTGTATCTAGCGAAATTCTATTCGACAATCGTGAATCCACTGAAGATTGGAACGCTACAGCTTATCTAATCACTCTCTCTAAAAAAGATTTGAGATTAGTTCGTAACGCTATATTTGCTCGTTATGGTTATATTTTCAAGGATGCGGATTTGAAAGCTTTTTTCGGGAATAGAAAATGGTATACACCAACTATTAAAAATATTGCAGAAATAGATCTTTCAGATGTTGATAAGGCCAATATTGATTTTATCAAATCGCTAGAGTCAGACCCTTCTGTTGAAGATTTTGTACAATTGTTTAGAAAGAGTACGTTGCCATTAACAATCCCAACAAAATCAGGCGAGCAAACAGAGACTAATGATCATAAATTTCCGCCAGGTTATTTAATTAAATATTTCCAAAAAAACCCTCTCCTCGTGCTTTATCCGCTGGAGCTTGTGACTCGAAATTCAATTTTTATTGCAATTATTTATATGGAGCCGCAAGCGGCTGGTGCCGGTCAGTATATCTATACGTTAGCAACGTTTACTCCAGCAGGTAAGATTATTTCAGAACTGCGCATTGGTATCGTTGGTGGCGATTTAAGCGAGTGGTCAAGTTTCAATGCTGTTATTGATGATAAACTGGTGATACGAATTCGAGAAACCTCTACATCATCCGAAGATGGGACTGAAGAAGGGACTGAGACAATCCATAAAGATACAGCATATTCAATATTGAGCACTGGTATATTCCGTGAACTGTCTAGGAAAGAATCTAAATCTTCCAGAAAAAAGTAACGGCGCTGATTCTAACCTGCGCCTCGACAGCGACGCGCTAGGAGGCGGCGCGTCAGGCGCGTGTTCTCGCCGTCGCTTCGCGACGCCGAGAATGGGGCGAATGAGCAGCCGATTCTGTTCTCCCGCGAAACCAGCGCGGGAGAACAAAGCGAATCGAAACAGACTGACCCCTGCGGGGTCCGCTGCTCATTCGCCCCATTATATGCAAAATGATAGACAAAAAATTGTCACATACAAAACCGATAACGAACAAAGATAACGTGCCTGGCGAGTATATTCTGGAGACCATAGCCGCAGAATTCGGACGGCTTGTCTCTTCTGTCTGCAGAAAGATGATACAAAACGAGGAAGTGGCAAGGGAGGCGGCCCAGGAGGTTTGGCTTGAAATCACCAGAAGCCTGAAGAACTTCAGGGGCGAATCAAAAATATCCACATGGATTTTTGCGATCACGAAACGCGTCGCCTTAAAATATGCAGTCAATGAAAGGACACACTCAACCAGGTTCCTCAGCGGATATTTCAGGCGGGACGAGGAAATCGAAATACCCGTAGCGAGTGATGTAGAGAAGGATATCTGGATACGGCAGATGTGCGACAGCTGTTTAACCGGGATGCTCCATTGTCTTGAGAATGACGTGCGTTTAGCATATCTTCTGAGAGACATAGCCGGGCTTTCCTATCATGAAATTGCCGTCATCATGGAAAGAAAAGAGCCGGCAATAAGGCAAATAGTCGCACGCAGCAGGAACAGGCTGCGAAATTTTTTGAACAACGAATGTTGTTTATACGCACCGGAAGGCAGATGCAACTGCAGAATGAAGAAGCATGTTATGGAAATTGACCTGCCGGGAGAATATCGTAAGCTCAGGAAAACAGCGAAGGTAGCCGATTTTCTGAAGGCTTCGGGGCGAGTGTTGCTTGAAAGAAATTTCTGGGAAAATATTGCCGGAACTGTCACAAAGCCCTCCGCAACCCTCACTAATGGGATAAAGAAGCAAAAATCCCATTATGAGGTGAGAAAATGCGTGACAAAAAAAGTCTGACAGCGCCGTGCGGTCTCGATTGTTTCAATTGCAACATCTACGAAGAAAATTTGACTGATGAGCTTGCCGAGATGATTCACAAAAAATCAGGCGTGCCGAAGGAAAAAATAGCGTGCAAGGGTTGTCGTCAGCAGGACGGAAAGCATTTTCATCTGTCACCGGAAGGGTGTGCGACCCTCAATTGTGTAAAGGCCAAAGGAGTGAAGTTCTGCTGCGACTGCAGTGATTTTCCATGTGCTTTATTGGCACCAACTGCTGATCAGGCAGCTCAGTACCCGCATAACATGAAATTATATAATCTCTGCCGTATCAAAAAGGTCGGGCTTGAGCAATGGATTGAGGAAGAGGCCGGGCAAATTCGCAAGAAATATTTCACGGGTAAATTTATCATGGGAAAAGGTCAAGCGGATTAAGGTTGACGGAATGTGACTAAAGATCGCACAACCCGTCGCTCAAGAGGCGCGGCAAAAAACGCCGTGTCCCTTAGCTCTTCGTTAGAACCTTTCGATTAAGGAGCATAAGACATTGTCTCGCATATTCAAACCATTCTCCATTCTGATATTTAGCTTCACAATGATTTGTTTATTATTCTCATCGGCCATTGCAGGAGGCACCGGAGCGGAAGGTGTCGTAGTATTTGTTAGCATACTTTTCGCGGTTTTCATTGGAGCGCCTTCTGTCGCTGCTATATTTTGGCTATTAATGCATCTTTTCCCGAAAAGAGAGTTGAAATCTCAGAGATCCCTAACTGTCCGAATTATTGTCGACATAATGCTTATTCTCATGCTGCAATTACCATTAATCTTCTCTTATGTCGCACGGGATAGTCCTGCTTTCTTAAAAGTTTTTTATCGTTCACTTGCTGATCGGGGAAAGACTGTCAATCTTGCAGTTGCGGTTACCCTTTTTGTCGCGTTACCACCTTTCGGTTTGATTCTTATTTACAGGTTAAACAAATGGGTTTATTCTCTTCCGAGGTGGCAAAGGGTCTTTATCCATTTGCCGCTATCCATCATGATTGCTTTAGCGGTTTTTCTTACCGGAGTTATGCTATTAACAACTGGTAAGAGCCTGTAAATCAGCATGGCAGCCCCAAAGTTGCCAAAATGCTGCAGCGATTTTGTTAATAATTCTAAGCCCGAAAAAACATCTTAAAGGAGCTAACATGGTGTTCGAGAGGGTCGGTAAAAAACGCCCGCCCCTCAACTCTTTGTTATTTTTGAAGGAGGAAAACTAAATGCTTCGATTGTTTATATCCCTTTGCCTATTAACTGCGTTAAGTGCGCCCGCTGATGCGAAGTTAAATCTGAAGATCAACCTTCCTGGCGGTAATCCGGGTGAAGGCGGAGAAGAAATTTTTAATAACGAATTTACCACTGATAACGCACTTGAGCGAATGGGGCAGATTGAAAGTGCTCTTGAAAGTTTCAAGAAGCTCACAGATATGTCGCGTTCAAAAATAACCCAAGATAAATTGCAGAAAATAGGCAACACTGAAGGCGATATTCAAAATATAGGATTTGGAAATTGGCCTAATACAATTAAAGGCACGATTCTTAAGCAGGAATATCTCATTAAAAAACTGAATTACGATTTAGCACAAGCACGTTTCAAATTAGGCGAAATAAAGAAAAACGATTTACAAAAAGCCGAAAAGGAATATAAAGAAGCCGAAGCAAAATTTCAAAAGTTTTGGGATTCGTTTACTGTTTATGATTAAAGGTCAATAACCTGCGGGTCGAGTCCGACGCGCAAGAAACGCGCGTCTCACCCGCGCGTTCTCCCGTCGCTTCGCGACGCGAGAATGGGGCGAATGAGCGGCCGATTCTGTTCTCCCGCGAAACCAGCGCGGGAGAACAAAGCGAATCGAAACGGACTTGACCCCTGCGGGGTCAGCCGCTCATTCGCCCCATTAGACCAGATTAAACCGAAAGGAATATAATATGACAAGCCGCATTGTGATGGTTTCTTCAATTTGTTTATTCTTGTTCTTTTCTTTTGCGAAAGCTGATGATACCGACTGGGAAGTTTCCGAGACAATAGATATTTCTAAAATGGAAAGAGTGGTCTTCCAAAAAGTCGCTCTTTCTGAAGGTGCAGAATGGGCCGCCACTAAAGGCGAAATATTAATAGAAGAAGCAGAAATTCCTGGAAGAAAATATAAGACGAAGAAATATTTGGTTCAGAATATCCAAGTTGTTACGGATAACTACAATGCCTTTGTTTCTCCTGATAAAATAAAATTGATCTTTTTAAAAGACAAAAAGCTTTATGAATACTATCTCGCAACAAACAAAAAGCAGCTTCTCGGGGACGCACAATACATAAAACAGATTCCCGCCTTTGTTGAAGCCTATCTTTGTTTCCGGTTAAATGTCAAACGAACAAGAATTATCAACAATATGGCAAAAGAAGAATTCTACCTGGTCTCTATGAAAAACTACAGTGGAAATGAAAACCAAATTGGTACAGTCAAGGTTACAATTTCTAAAGAAGACGGCGGTGGATTAAATCCCTTAAACTGGGTCGAGATTAATTATCAAAACAGTCGTATCACGCTTTCTGGGCGTTTTATTGAAACAGCAACGTTTAACATAAAGTGATTTCTAACGAAAACGCTCGAGAGGGTCGCTAAAAAAACGCGCCCCTCAGCGTCGCGTTGAGTCTGTAGAAAAACCCCTGAAAGGGCACATTTTAGGCCCTTGAAGGCAGCAATGCAATTTGACTGATGACAATAAGAATAGTGTTGGAGATGATTCTCAGCCCGAATGACGGGCTTTCCCCCACTTGGTGATCATCGCAAGAGATCGTTGAAGTTTAATCGCGTTAAGCGAAGCCTGGTGCGTTGGGGTTTGAAAAGGTACTTATTCTACAGACTCGTTAGATATTAGATATAAGAAGAATAAATTCATATGCCCGGTTTCAGGAGATAATTGCTGGCAATGTCATAGGGATCTAAAACATGCGTAATTATTACAAAGTCCTCGGGGTGCCGGAATCCGCTACGGATGCGGAAATAAAGCAGGCTTACCGCAAATTGGCTGCACTGCACCATCCCGATCATAATCCTCACGATCCGCTCGCGATGTACGAGATGAAAATGATCAATGAGGCCTATGACGTGCTGTCGAATCCGGCAAAACACGTCGACTACGACCGTACTAATAACTTTCACGATGCTCCGGGTCGACCCCAATCCGACACTTATTCGGGCTCAACACCTCCGACTGAATATGAAGATATTCAGACGACGTCGCCGACACCGCGGGACAATCCGTTCAGCACGAGTGCCGATCAGACCCCACGGCATCCGGAGAACATTACCAATGTCCTTTGGGTACTGCAGGATCAAAATCGCAATAGTATAACGCCATGCATAAGGAATGTGTTATGGATCGATTTCTTTGTTTCTATCATCTATCTTGCATACTACGTCATTATGCGGCCGCATCTTCCTCTTATGCCCCCCGGGTCGAAACAATATTACGTTATGTACCGACAAGTGGCCGTCTCCTGGATGATCCACTTCGCGAAAGCGGCATATTTTGAGACAATCGCTGCGATTATAGCGCTTTATTGGATGAAAAGAACCGAAAGATCGAACTTCTTGAAATATTATCTCATTATCAAGAGTTTTATGTTCACTTCTGTTGCCGCAGCGTTTTTCGGATTAACGACTATCGAGACAAGCATATTTCTACCGGCAACTATGTCTTTGTGGAAATTGTTTCTGATCGCGTCACTTTTCCTAAGCAGGCTGGAGCAGGTCATATGGCGAATCGGGAAGCAGGTCGAGTAGAACTACAAGTTGCCCACCGATGATTCTCTAACCATGCGGGTCGTTGCGCCAAGGTAAATCCGAGGCAGCGGGAATAGGAGTAATCCTATGAAATCTGTCATTGTTGTCCAGTGGGTGAGAGCGCTGTTTGCTCAAGTCCCATCCGACTAAAGCTAAAGCCGGCAGGTCGGTAGCGAAGCCCGCGTGCGTTCCCGTGAGGGAAGGTGCGAAGCCGGGCGGAACAAGTTTGCAGGCCGTGTTATTGAATCCCGAAATATGTATGGTCGTGGTCAGCAGGATAACCTCCAAAGCATCGGAGGGAAAGCCGACGCACTCGACTCAGCGGAAGGCAGCGTAACAGTTTAGCCCTTTTTGACTCATCAACCATCGCCAGCCCCGAAGGGACAGCATGTCTCTCTAATCCTCGTTCTGGTACACACAGGAAGTCCAAAAGTCATCACAGAACTTATAGAGAACTTATAGGGTCAGGTCTTTTGTATTGACATTTCAGTGCTGTTAGGATATTTTCACTTTATGACACGTCCACTTCGCATAGAATACCCAGGTGCCGTATATCATATTACCTCTCGCGGCAATGAAAAGAAGGCCGTGTTCAAGGACGACCGCGACCGCGAAAACTTCCTCAATACCCTTCAGCACACCAATAAACGCTATAACTGGCTGTGCCACGCCTACTGTCTCATGACCAATCACTACCATCTTTTGATTGAAACACCCGACGGCAATCTCTCCCTCGGCATGAGACAGCTTAACGGCGTCTATACCCAGCTTTTTAATAAGCGGCATAACAGAACAGGTCATCTTTTCCAGGGCAGGTTCAAAGGCATCCTTATCCAGAAAGACAGCCATCTCCTCGAAGTATGCAGGTATGTCGTTTTAAATCCCCTTCGTGCACGGATGGTAGAAAACCTTGATCAGTGGAGGTGGAGCAGCTACCGCGCTACAGCGGGCAAAGAAAAAGCCCACCCCGCACTCACCACGGATTGGGTCCTCGGGCAATTCAGCGGAAAAAGAGACAAGGCGGAACGGGAATATCGCCAGTTTGTCAAATGGGGGATAAACGAGAAATCCGTCATGCTCGATGTTAAGGGGCAAGTCATTTTGGGCGAAGATGAATTCGTAGACAGCCTCGCGGATCACTTGCACAAACACAAACATGTGCCCGAGATCCCGAGGAGTCAGCGGTACGCAAACAGACCACCGCTTGAAAAAATATTTCAAGAGAGTATACTCAAGAACAGAAAAAAGCGCGACCGTAAGATGGCAGAAGCGGTTGAAAAATACGGATATCGGCAGAGTGAAATAGCTCGTCATCTGGGACTGCACACCTCTACGGTGAGCAACCTTGTACGCAACAGGGCATAATGCCATAACAAAGGACCTGACCCTATAAGTTCGAAGCGAATCGAAACGGACTTGACCCCTGCGGGGTCAGCCGCTCATTCGCCCCATTATCTTGGAGGTCTATTGAGACATGTCTAAATATGACATGATTTTGATCATCGTTGTCCTGGCTGCCGTCCTCTATGTTGGGCTTATCCGGCCCAAAATTGAGCAACGACAAGCAATCAAGGAGAACCGCGAATGGTTGTTTAAGCAAATGGAGGGTTCTGATACTGGCTCTACTAAAAAGGATGAAGCGAAGAATTACCCTGCAAGTACCCAGGTGATTACAGACATTCGAGAGTATTGGGGGTATCCACCGAAGCAAAAACAGGTAATGGAAGAAATATATTCAAAAAGTGAAATTAGTGGAGATTGGGATTTCGCTGTTCACTTTCACGAGGCCTCAGAGCAGTATCTTGGTTCAAAAATATTTAACAGCCTTCCAAAACGCTTCGCATCTATTCCGGGAGTTAATGACTGTTTTCAGGAAGATCGCGAGGTTTATCTCGTAAAAACAAAAAAGTTAGACGCTGAAGAACTTAGAACAGCTATGTGGCATAAGTATCTTGAAGCTTCAAAGGAAGCTTTTGGTAAATCGAATTGATCTAAAAGCAATGATAACCTGGCGCTCGACTGCGACGCGCCAAGGTCGGCGCGTCAGCGCCGCGTTCTCCCGTCGCTTCGCGACGCGAGAATGGGGCGAATGAGCGGCCGATTCTGTTCTCCCGCGAAAACAGCGCGGGAGAACAAAGCGAATCGAAACGGACTGACCCCTGCGGGGTCCGCCGCTCATTCGCCCCATTATTTTTGGAGAGAATCCATGCTAAGTCGCAGAGCATTTATTAAAACTATCATCGTGGCAGGATCGGCCATTGCATTGAGTTCCTGTCAGAATCGAAGGGGAAATCCGGTGAATCAGGTACGTAGCAACGCAGATGAGATCAAACCGAAGCTGGATAAAATGCTTGCGGTATTAAGAAGCAAGAGGCCTAACATTGAGAATGATTTTCTCCCTGGCCTTTCGTCCGATGAAATTAAGAAATTAACAAGCAATCTTCCTTTCTCTTTACCTCCAGAACTGGAACGACTGTACATGTGGAGAAATGGTACGCGAAATATATGGATGGACTCAGCAGAACCCTTATTTATCTTCAGAGATCATTCCTTCCTGCCCCTGCAACAAGCTATGAAGGAGAGAGATAATATCGTCAAATATTATTCAACCCCCGAGGTTTTCCCTTTTGCTAGCAATCAAGGCTCATATCTTGTGCTTTCGACTAAGCCCTTCCCCTATGACAAGCGTTTTGAACGCCCTGTTATCAACATATTTCAAGGCATAACGCTATTCTTTTTCAGTTTATCGACAATGCTCGACACTGTTACGGAATGGACTGAACGTAATGTGCACAAACCTTACGGGTCCGAACGCGTCGATGGGACTCTGGAAAAGGAAATTTGGGAGAAGCATAACCCAGGCTGGCTCCAAGAGTCTCACATTAAATAAGTTGGCAGGTCAGTATTAGAAGTAAAAACGAGAAGATAATTCTAACGAGGCGGGTCGAGTCCGACGCGCAAAAACGCGCGTCTTAGCCGCGTGTTGGTTTTTTCAAAGCTGGATTCCTCAGCGGCGCAATGCACTCATAAGTTAATCTTAATAATCTATTCTAAAGAGAGGGCGAAAACATGGGCGGCGAACCATATATTTACTTCGTTAAATATCAGTCTAACATCGAAGCTGCATTACAGGGCTTAAGACAACGTGAATTTGCGGCTGGCCGATACAATCCAGTAATCCAATTTCCTGGCAGCATATTACCAATCGGGCCAGACTCACCTTCGCCGGGCGCACAACACGCGACAATTGAGGAAGCTCTGGAGGCTTCAGCAGAAGATGGAACTCGATCCATTCTTGACCTTGACCATTTATCCGAACAGCCTGATTACTGTGCAGTAGCTTCTTTCAGTGATGAAATACTAATGGCCTTATTCCAAACAAAACAGCCCACACATAAGATGATAGATGAGTCCAATAGTCCCTTTAAATACATCGCGCGTGGCCAAGGCGCTTACATAGTTATCTACAAGGACGGTCTTCCCGATGAAATTGCGTTTGCAGGAGTATCGTTTGATTGACTCCAGACTTGAAACAATCAGAAGCTGATGATTAGGACTCTGTTAATCGAGGCAACGGGACCTGACAAGACCAACCTGCCGGTCCACAGCGACGCGCCAGAAAGCGGCGCGTGACCGGCGCGTTATTTTTTAAAAAAAGGACGATGAATGACAACCCGAGAACCCGATCAACTTTTTTGCTTTCTCGATGTCCTCGGTTTCTCCAGGCTGGTGAAACACACCGGCCTTGAGGTTCTGTATGAAAAATATAAGGAACTTGTAAAAGCAGCAGATCAAGAACAGGTTGATGGAGTTTTTTTTAGTTCGCGCCTTGGTCATCCGTATTTTGGCTACCAGAAAATAGCGGCAACATACTTTTCAGATACAATTATCTTTTGGTGCCCTTACGACATCCATCATCTTGAAGTTCTGGCAAACTGCATAAAAGAGGTCATTTGTAAGTCCATAGAACTTGGGTTGCCTCTTCGAGGTGCGCTTAGCGTAGGGCAAGCAAAGCTAAAACCAGAAGAAAAAGTCTTCATCGGTAAACCAGTGGTTAAGGCGGCTGACGCCGAGAAAGTTCAAAAATGGATTGGCGTTACATTAGCAAGCACGTTTCGAGACGAACCATATAATGGTGGTTTCAAAGCAGATTGTTTTTTGCATTATGAGAAACATCTAAAACCTGGAAGCCTATCGGAAGTCACTCCACTTGTTATCGATTGGCCCAGAAAATGGAGAGCTTCGCGAAAGCAACCATTGATTGACGCAATCCAACATCTCAATACAGACCCTGAGTTTACAGAATACTATACGAACACTCTTGATTTTGTGGATTTTTCCAGCCATAGTGAACGGTGGTGGGAAGAGCACGTTCCAGAAAAAATTAAGGAGGACAAATGTCCGACCGAGAGAAATTGGGTCAGATGCTCTTTACGGCAGAGCTTCAATTCCGGCTCGCGTCTGCTGTTCGCCTTGCTACGACACGTAAGGTTCAACCATTAGACCTTCCCATGGACTGGTCACATGGGAAGCACCATGTTTTGTATGAAGAGATTGCACTGCGCGAGGACCAAGCTGATTATGCTGCGTGCTTTCTCCATCGTTCTTCAACTTATCTCTTGGCCGTTGCAATGAAAGACGCAATTCGTGCAGTCGTACCAGATCCAAAAACCTCATCCGATTCCGCTGTGAGAGCTGCATATCAGATCGCACGACTAATTCGAAATGCATTTGCTCATGCGCCTTTTTCACCCCGATGGTCGATTGATCCCAATTGCCGGGATACTGTCTTCTCCATTCCAGATATTATTACACTGGACACTACGGGTCTTCAAGATACTGCCTTTGACTGGCGCCAATATGGCGGACCACTTGCCTTGTTCCGTTTGTGCAGGTTCGTTCGAACTGACATTATTAAAGACGAACCACCCACTCGTAAGTATGTTCCGCTTCCAAAAAACAAAGTTTACCAGATAGGCGACATGATCCTTACGAAGGTCGATGAGATTCCTCCTGATGCACGCCGAGTGAAGGTAGAGCCTCTACCTGATGGCAGCATACCTCTTGGTGATGGGTACTTCATTAGACCGCCAGAAAAAGAGCCGAGTGAGGATATATATAACCACCGCGTCCACATCGACTCGCCCAAAAGCGGCGAGTGACGCGGTCGTTGAGCCTGTAGAAAAACCCCTGAAAGGGCTGCTTTTAAGCCCGTGAGGGCAGCGAAGTAATTTCACTGATGCTAATAAGAATAGCAATGACGACAGCTCTGAGCCCGAATGACGGACCTTCTCTCACTTGTCCATCATCGCGAGACATCGCTGAAGATTAATCGCGTTAAACGAAGCCTGGTGCGCCAGGGCTTCGAGAGGGCCTTTTTCTACAGACTCGTTACAGCTATGCTGACGTGTTGTCCGGCTGGATAACATATTTACCAAGTTAACCCGAGGTAAGCGAAATGCATTTTTCTAAACTACACGTGGCCCGTCCCTTCGCCGTACTGCTCCTCCTGCTCCCTTTATCTGTTGCCGCCGCGGCTGATGTTCCCGCGACCCGCCAGCAGGATGCGTCCGCAAAAAGGATCGCGCGGGGAAAAGCGTTCTTTATGAGGATCTCTGACGAACTCGGCAGGACGCTTCTGTTCGCGAACGAGGCCATCGCTTTGGTGAGCGAGCAGGCAGACAATGCCGCGCAGGGCCTCGGGCCCGGCAACAAGGCAAACGAGCGCCTGGGCCTCCTGGAATGGTATCATAAATACGTCGACTGGCTCTCGGGGATGTCCGCTGAATTAGATCTCGAAATGAATAATTATTTTTTGCGGCAGCAGGCCGACCCCGGAAGCGCCCGTTATGATGAGCTGGCCAAAGGTTCCCGGAAGCTGGCGAACGAGCTCGACGAAAGGGCCTTGAAACTTGAAGAAGAAAAGAAAAAGCTCGAAGCGCGCATGCGGCAGCTGAATGCAGTTATACTGGACCGCCGCATCCCTGTCGGGAAGGATGCCCTGCAATTGGCCCGGGAGCTTTCGCCGGCGAATCGGGACAATCCGCGTGATCGTCAAGGGCCGCGATACAGGGACCTTACCGATGACGAGGTGCTCTATTTCCAGAATGAGTTGAGATTGGACGAAGAGCGGCAGAAGTATTTTGAGTGCCTGGCAGAGCTGGAGAAATACGAGGAGGCCTGGCTGTTCCTCAAGGCCGGCGAATTCGAGAAATTATATGACCTCGCCAGGGTCATCGGAGGCCAGGGACCTGGCCGGCTGGCCTATGCCTTCAGAGACATGATCAGGACCTATGAGGCGGACAGGGCCGTTCTCAAGAGAAAAAACTCCGAGCTCGGCGCAAAGATACACAGCATCACGGGGACCGGCACGCTCGGAACGCTCGATCGCCTGGAAGAGCTCTCGCGTTACTACGAGAAGATGAAGTACCGGTACGAACGCCATATAGAGTGGCTCGGGGCCCAGATCGGGAGCTACCAGGCGGACCTGATCGAACTCGGCAAGGAGCAGTGATGAACGTTCTGAAGGCCGGCATCCTCTATTTCGCGCTCGTATTCGGGGCGGGCTTAACACAACTTGCTTTTGGAGGATCGTTGCTGGAGTCGCTTTCCTCGACGTTCAAGGCGCCGGAGATCGCGTATGACCGGTTTGAAGTGAAACGTATAATGCTCGACAAGGCAGACGTGGATTTCATCTTTATCGTAAACAACCCGAACGCGCTTGGCCTAGACGATATATCAACGGACTATGAATTATTCCTGAAGGACCAGAGCACCGCGCAGGGCAAGGACGTAAAATTTTCGATAAAACCGAACTCCAAATCCGAGATAAGGCTGCCGGCTGAAATCAGTTATATCAAGGCGTTTAGATCCGCGTAAATCCTGACAGAAGCCATCTTAAGCGCACAAAAATCGGTCCCGTTTATTTTAAATACCGTGTTTAAAATTGACGTAAAAGTGGCAACGTTCAGCATTCCGGTAACCTCCAGGGGGGACCTGCCGTTGCCGGAATTCCATGTCGATCCATTTTGATTATCGCCCGGCGACCGGGAGGTTAAATACGTTTGCATCAGCCGCTGCCTTGAAATAACCCTCTTCTCTTTTTTCCCGGTTCCGGGTATAATGCCGGTATCTAGAGGAGCTGGACCATGCTTCAACCCAAAACGGAAGACCTGACCGGTCATCCAAAATCGGCTGTCGGACCGCCCCGGAAAAAAGGCATATCCGCTTTTTTTTCTTACGGCCCCCTTGGCGTCAACCACCCTTCTCTGATCCACTTCAGCGCCACGCCCCTGTTCCGGCTCGAAAAAGCTCCTGAAAAAT
>Ga0210377_10002951_pt1 | contig 14691 bp, 11 predicted proteins | sample PLM4_65_b1redo_FD_155480 | JGI IMG/M metagenome (GOLD analysis project Ga0210377, IMG submission 155480) | Groundwater sediment microbial communities from an aquifer in East River, Colorado, USA - PLM4_65_b1 redo | ecosystem: Environmental > Terrestrial > Soil > Riparian zone | place: USA: East...
TCCTTTTGTGCTCTCGCGCAAAATACGGCATACTTCCCAGCCATTCAACTCGGGCATCATGATATCCAGCAGGATTGCATCCGGTGCCTGGCTCTGTACCGCGTCTATGGCCTCCTTCCCATTGCGCGCGATAACTGCTTCATAGTTCTCTCTTTGAAGATGATAGCGGAGAAGTTCGGCACAATCATGTTCATCATCAACAATAAGAATTTGGTTTTTCATAAAACACCTGTCCCGATCTTTGCATGAAATCGCAGTTCGTATTTCGCACTATACCCGGATTATGTTACAGGAGTGTGAAGCCGACGTTAAATGTTTGTTACAATCAGATATATGTAGGGAAGGTATGAATCATGACTGAGCCCATGGGCCGTCCGAGGATAGTAACGATCGAAACGCCTTCATTGAAAACTTTTCCGTGGTTCAGAAACAGGCAATGAAACTGCGACGATGGTACCCTCGCCTGTTTTACTCGCAATGGAAAGGCTGCCATGCAACTGCTTCACAACGGCTTTGACGAGCCTGAGCCCCAGTCCGGATGTGGCAAAGCCGTTCATTTCACCTTCGTACCCATGCTCGGATGAATCAAGCACAGCGTTGATCTGCTCCTGCGCCATCCCTCTGCCGGTATCGGCAACGGTCAGTCTGATTTCATCGTTATCCTTGCTGAGGATCAGAGCGATCCGTCCGCGATCGGTGAACTTTGCTGCATTGCTCATGAGCCTCATCATGATCTGCTTTACCTTTGCTTGATCTGAATGAATCATAACGGGACTGGCACAAGAAACGTCCATGACGGTAAGCGGCTTGTCGCCTGCAATCGATCGGCCCGCTTCCGACACTTCGTGTAGCAGCGCAACAATGTCAAATCGCTCGCATGCTGCCTTAACCGGCTCTGCTTGGAGCGTCGTAAGTGCGAGAATATCGGCGATGGATGAGGTAAGGTGCTCGGCATCCGTTATGAGGAACGCAAGACGGTTCTGAACACTCGCAAGGTCTCCTTTTTCGTATGCCACCCGCATGAGTTCTGCCATACCAAGCATTTCATAGATGGTCAGTCCGACATTTCGCGTTGCCTGGGAGATAACAGGCGAGATCCCTTGGGGTGGTTTCCTGAAATTCCTAAGGCCGACCGACCCTCTTGTATTTATGGAGGGTAACTCTCCAGGTTCCCGGGATATACTTCGGAGGAACGGTTTTCTTGAGGATGTCAAGATACGCCCTGCTGTCTTCATCGTGTCTCCTTTTTATGCACAGGCTTTATTTCGCTCCCGGTTCAGCGCTTCATGATGGGCAAGAAACATGCGAGCGCCGTCCTTGCCCTGGTACCGTTCCAGCATTCGTGGTTCGGTTTTCGTCAGGTCGACGATGATCAGACCATCAACAACATTGCCGAATGCGGTATCGACATTGAAACCCGCGATCTCACCTCCCAGTTTGAGATATTGCTTCAGCAGGATGGGGATCCCTTTGCGGTCTGATTCCACGCAGGATATCAGCTCCGATATGTTCTCCACGTCGTCCCTAAGAAGCCGGACCGCGGCATTGATGTCCCAGCCCCTCAACTGTTTCGGATGGAGCGGTTTTCTTGGCTTCACGAAGCCGGCCATATCGCTGCGGTATCTGGTCATTTTCAGATAACTGACCAAGAGCTGTTTTGACATCGCATTGTACTCGTCACTTATGCTTACGGGGCCAAATAGGGTTTTATACTGCGGGTTTGCGACAACGAATCTGCCGATACCTTTCCAGAGGAGCAGGAGCGGAGTAAAAGACTTTTGGTATTCAAGCCGGATGAAAGAGCGCCCCATTTCCAGGGCAGGCCCCAGATGTTCAAAAAACCCCGGTTTATAACGAAAAAGAGTGCTCGTGTAAAGGCCGCGCACGCCCTTCTGCCTGATGATCTCATTGGTCCTACCGAGGCGATAGGCGCCGACGACTTCTTTCCTTTCCCGATTCCAGATAAAGAGGTGGGTATAGGAGTGATCGAACCGGTCAATGTCGACGGCCTTTCCAGTACCCTCACCCACAGCGCGGAAGGTGATCTCCCGCAGCCTGCCGATCTCAAGCAGGAGGTGCGGTATCTGGTCGGTCGTTGCCTGTATCACAGCATGCTCGTTGCTCTCAACGAGCGTCTGGCTTGACGGCAACCTGCGGATCTCTTCGGCCATGACTTCAGGATTTTGGGGCGGCATGATCGCGCCGTAGGTCTCGTGTTTTGCCTTTCGAATAAAGGCCGCGATGCTGGGCTCCGCTGCTTTGTCACCGTGATGCGCCAGAATATAGGTGCGCAGCCGCAGGTACGCAGTCATGTCGTCATCCCGTTCGAAGGCCTGCAGCTTCGCAGCAGGCACAAGGTTGCCGACGCGCACCTGGATCTCTTTGCGGTCCTTGTTGAAAAACTCCTTAGGCAGCATGGCCGTGCGCAAGAGCGGGTGCACCATTCCTGCCATGTGAAAGACCGCGCTGTTCGTGCCCTGAAAGAACACCGGAAGCGCCGGCGCCCCGGTTTTCCGGATAATGCGCGCAATGCTCGGGCTCCAGGCGGGATCGGAGATCGTGCCTGTCCGTGCATCAAAGTGAGAGACCGCGCCGGCAGGGAAGACCACGAGCATGCCGCCGTCCTTCACCCACTTTATGGATTCTCTGATCGGCCTGATATTGTCGCTGACCGAGGTTGTTCCCGAAAAGGGATTTACGGTGATCAGCAAGTCCCGTATTTCCGGTATTGCAGAGAGCAGATAGTTGGCCATGAACTTGACATCGCAGCGCATCGAGCGGAGGATCGAGGCAAGGATGACGGTTTCGATGCCCCCGAAGGGATGATTTGCCACAACGATCACCGGGCCTTTGGGGATCATGATCCGGGAAATGTCCGTTTCCGGTACATCGTATGACACACCCAGTTCTTCCAGTATCTTGTCTGAAAAGGGCCGGTTGTCATGCATCCTGTGGACGTCATCGTAGAGCCGGTTCATTCGGGGAAAATCGAGGATATGTTCGATCGGACCCTTCATCATCGAAAATAGTTTGTTCTGCAGCGGGTTCTTGAAAGCAATGTTCAAATTAAATATCCGGTTTGGCTGTGTTTGAATCATCATAAAGAATCCCTCCATGCAGCTCCTTGATACTTACGTTAAGCAACGCGGGCGCGAATGCTGTCCGTGATACGATAGCCCCAGGACCATACCCCGGTCTCCGGACAGGGCGACAACCGGGAGTCCTGTCCAATCAAATATCTATTTCCCCGCCAGACCACGGTTGAACTCAAAAGCGGCACGAACCAAAGAATTCCGATGAACATATCCTTGATCGGAGCCAGGAAATAGATGAGCGGCGATTGTTTGTGAATATACGTACGTGCTGCCGATGATTCGATCGCCCTTCCGAGCAGGGAATCGCCAAGAACCTTTATTAGTCCTATGAGGGCCGCAAAAGAGAGTGTCTCCCGCGACGGTCCCATGAGCAGAACCGGTAACGCGGCAATAAATACCGGGTTGACAAGCAGTTCGGAAAAATATTTTGCCCCACCGATCTTCCACCTGAGCTTGCCCCATCGTGTATGGCGATTCAGAAATCGTTTAATATCCCAGTACTCATTGACATTGCTGACCAGGTAGTTCGAAAGGACAACCTTCTTATTGCTCCGCTGCATCTCTCTGCCGATAATAAAATCCTCGGCCAGAATATCTTTGAAGGCAGCAAGCCCTCCCAGGGCCTCCAGATCGACTTTTTTCATGAGCATGGACTTTCCAATAACGCAGGGCATTCCCAGGAACCTGTCGAGAAAGCTGACGCTTCCCATGATGAATGAATTAAGATGGAGATTCTCAAAGAGTGCGCCGAGACTGCGTCCGCCGACGCCGTGGATGGGGTTGCTTACGAGACCGACCGAGGGGTCCTGGGTATGTCGCATGATCTCCCTCAGGTAGTTCCTGCCCACCATGACATTACTGTCGCTGATGAGTATGAAAGGATGACGGGCTTTTCGATAGGCGGGTATGAGGTTATTTACTTTCGGATTGAGTCCGACATTGCACTTCTCCACGACAAGGGATATGTTCCGGTCCGGGTATTTGTCCTGTACTTTTTTTGCTACTTTGTAGGCCGGATCGTTGAAGTCCTGAAGGCAAAAGAGAATTTCGTGTTCAGGATAATCCTGGAGGCAGAAACTGGAGAGGTTGTCGAAAAGATTGTCGTCAAGTCCCTTGAGGGGTTTCAGGATCGAGACCGGCGGGGAATAATGAATTTCGTCAGTTGTTGTTCGGTCGTCCGGTTTCGGCTTCTTTCTCAAGAGTGAAAAGGTAGCCCCAACCTGAAGCAGGTAAAGTATGGTCCCTGCGAGCGAGATCGACGCGCATATGAGAAATATGGTCATGTGTCTCCTCCTCTATGATGATGCGTGTTTGTTGAGTGCTTCGACATCGTTCAATTCCTGAAGAGCGTGATCGCGACGCCCTTGTTGTGTCGAATGCAGTTCTTTACGGACTCAACGTTCTTTTCACAGTTTAAGAGCGTTTTCCACGAGTACAGGTGCCGGGCCTTGTGAAAATCGCTGTTGGCGATATAGGGATATTTTTTCAGGCTGATAACATTGAACACGTCGTCCCGGTTCGCGATCTCCCAGGCATCGATATATTTTGCGTACCTGTCGCGATTGTTCCAGAGATAGAGCGTATCTTTGTTCACCATGTCCGGGGTATGGTGAGGGTGACAGGCAACGGTCAGGGTATCCTGGCGCTTTGCTTCGAGAAAGATCTCATCGAAACTCATGCAGGCGGGAATAAATTCTTTGATATCCAAAAGAAGAAGATGGGCCGACTCGTCCTTCGAGATATAATTCTTGCTGATCTCAACACCGGGGATCACGAGCATAGCGTATTTTCCCCAGGCCCGCTCGGCCTCCTGTTTGAGCGTGTCAAGGTACTCGTCAAAATTGTCTCCCCGGATCGACAGATTGAACTGGCGCGCGAACTTACCCATCGTGTTGTCGCCGTTCACGACGTGGTCCGTGATCGCGATAACATCAAAACCAGCCTGGCCGAAAAGATCGATCGTCTTTCTCATCTCCAGCGAACCGTCGGAAAAGGTGGTGTGAATATGGAAGTCACACAGAAGCATTGTCGGCATATTACAGGAGCAGTGTTACCACCGTATGACAGAAGTGTGAAGTTTGCGTTAAATTTTATCGGGTTACCGACCGCTCCGGGGCCCTGCTTTCCCCAGTGTAAAAATTGTTCTTCATGCCAAAGGATCAATATGAACTTTATTTACGCTGCTTCTTCGACGTTGATCTTTATCCGCCCTGGCAGACGCCTGTCCGCGGGCCGCCTGCATTCGAGCACCAGCCTCTTGACCACCTGCTCGATCTCCTCGTGCCTGACGCGCTGATCGGGGGTCATGGACAGAACTGCCTTTTTCATACGACCCTCAAACGTTTCTCCTCCCTCGATCACATCGTGATCAACGATGGTCACATTGACTGGTTCCGTGAAATAGATGTCGGCAACAACTCCGCTTTCAATCTTGATGATGATATGGTTCATTTATTCCTCCTTAGGTGCGTAATTGCATCACTCCGCCGCCGTTCCTCATGGGACGACCCACGATGCTACTGGAGCGTTTGCCAGGTATTATCGAACCGATGATACAGGAGAGGTATTGCAGGAGTATTAAGAGAATGTGAAGTTTCTATTAATTTTTTTAACCGCACTCATACAAGGCATGCATAATAGGCGCAGCGCTCGTCGTAGCCTTTGCAAGGCCCTGCAGATAGACTTCCCAGCAATTATGCGAACGCCTGATCATTGCCAGGACTGGCCCTGTGGAGGATCGAGAGTCTTGTGTGGTGATCAGTAGACATTTCGAGGAGAGAAGTATAAATAACGTCGTACCGTTTGTTAGAGACGCGGAGCGGGGCGGCATATGTGGTTCCCGTTTGTCCGAGTCAGGTCTCCGACGGCATGGCTGATTCGCGTTCGCGGTCCCTGCTATGGTCGCGGGCAATGAGCATGTAGATGGAAGGGACGACGAAGAGGGTGAAGAGCGTGCCGACGGACAAGCCCCCCACCAGGACCAGGCCTATGGAGTTACGGGCAGCGGCACCGGCGCCGGAGACGAGGGTCAGCGGAAAGTGACCGGCGATGGTGGCGGCGGTGGTCATCAGGATGGGCCGCAGGCGGGTCATGGCCGCTTCGCGTACCGCATCGAGCTTGGTACTGCCCTGCAGCTGGAGCTTGTTGGCGAACTCGACGATCAGGATGCCGTTTTTCGACACGAGCCCTACCAGTGTCACCAGGCCGACCTGAGAGTAAATGTTGAGGGTGGTGGTCCAGCCGCGGGTCCAGAACGGCGTGTTCGGGTCGGGGATCTTCAGGAAGATGAAAATGAGCGCGCCGAAGATCGCCAGCGGCACCGAGCCGGCGAGGATGACGAAGGGGTCGCGGAAGCTGTTGAACTGGGCAGCCAGCACCAGGAAGATCAGGACGACGGCAAGGGCGAAGGCGGGAAGGAACTTGTTCCCCTCGGTGCGCAGCTGGCGCGACTCGCCGGTGTAGTCGAGGATATACCCCGTCGGGAGGATCTTCGTCGCCTCGTCCTCCAGGAAACGCAGGGCTTCGTCCAGCGGCCGCATTGCCACGCCGCTGATCTTGACCGCGTTGAGCTGCTGAAAACGGTTGAGTGAACGGGGGACCACGGTCTCCTTGAGGGTTGCGACGGTGGAAAGCGGCACGAGCTTGCCGTTGGGGCCGGTGACATAAACATTCTTCAACTGGTCCGGGTTGAGGCGATCAATGCGCTGGATCTGGGGAATGACCTTGTAGCTCCGCCCCGCTATGTCGAAGCGGTTGACGAAATCGCCTCCGACCATGCCCCCCAGGTCGGCGCCGACCTGCCCCAGGCTGAGACCAAGGGAGGCCACCTTGTCACGGTCGATGACGAAATCGGTTTGGGGCTGGTCGATCTTGACATCGATCAGCGGCGGGAAGGCGAACATGCCGCTCTGCATCGCCTTCTGCTGCAGCTTTTGGGCAAACTCGAGAATTTGCCCGGTCTCGGCCGTGGAGGCCAGGATGAACTCCACCGGGAACTGGCCGCCGCCGGGAAGGGCGGGCGGGGCGACCGGGAACATCTGGATACCGGGGATCGCCTGGAGCTTCTGCTGCACCTCGGGCATGATCTGGAACACGGTGCGTTTGCGGTCGGCCCACGGCTTGGTCACCATGCCGAGGAAACCAGAGTTGGGAAAGGTGACCTGGAAGGTGAACGTGGTCTCGGGCACGCTCATGAAGGCCTGGTTGGCCGCCGCGGCGTAGCGACTGGTCTGGTCGAGGGTGGAATTGGCCGAGGCGTCAAGGATGCCGAAGATGACGCCCTGATCCTCCATGGGCGCAAGCTCCTTGGCGGCCATGATGAACATGGGTATGGTGAGCAGGCTCACTACGATCCATACCGTGTAGACCGCCGGGCGGGCGCGGAGGGTGGCGTCGAGCAAGCGCCCGTAGACGCCCTTGAGGCGCTCGAAGTCGCGGGTGATCCGTCCTACCAGGCCGTGCCCTGAGGCGGGCTTGAGCAGCGCGGCCGACATGACCGGCGACAGGGTGAGAGCGACGATCCCCGAGATGGTGACTGCCCCTGCCAGGGTGAAGGCGAATTCGCGGAAGAGCGATCCGGTGAGACCTCCCTGCAGGCCGATGGGGAGGTAGACCGCCGCCAGGGTGATGGTCATGGCGATGATCGGCCCGACCAGCTCGCGGGCGCCGATCAGGGCCGCTTCTCGGGCGGACTTCCCGAGGCCCATGTGGCGCGCCACGTTCTCCACCACCACGATGGCATCATCCACGACGAGACCGACCGAGAGGACGATCGCCAGCAGGGTAAGCAAGTTGACGGTGAAGCCGAAGGCCTGCATCAGGAAGACGCCGCCGATGAGCGACACCGGGATCGCCACCACCGGAACGACCACCGAGCGGAAGGAGCCGAGGAAGAGGAAGATGACGACCACGACGATCAGCAGCGTGTCGCCGAGGGTCTTGAGCACCTCGCGGATCGCATTGTTGATGTAGTTGGTGGCGTCATAGGCCACGCGCGCCTGCAATCCGCCCGGAAGATCTCCCTGGATCGCCGCCATCTCCGTGGTCACGCGCCTGATGACGTCGATGGAGTTTGCATTGGGGAGGGGCCAGATCCCCATGAAGACGGCGTTCTGCCCTGAGAAGTGCACCTCGGCGTCATAGTCCTCGGCACCCAGGACCACGTCGGCAATCTCCTCCAGGCGCACGATGGCGCCGTTCTGTTCTTTCACCGCCAGGCTCTTGAACTCGTCCATGGTGCGAAGGTTGGTATTGGCGGTCAGGTTGACCTGGATGAGCGACCCCTTGCTCCTGCCGAGTGCGGCCAGGAAGTTGTTCGCGGCCAAAGCCTGGCGCACCTGGGCCGGGCTGATGTTGAGGGCGGCCATTCGTTCGGGCTTGAGCCAGATCCGCATGGCAAAGGTGCGGCCGCCGAGGATATCCGCCCGCTGTACGCCGGTGATGGCCGACAGGCGCGGCTGGACGACGCGCACCAGGTAGTCGGTGATCTCATTCTGCTTCAGGATGTCGGATGTGAAGCTCAGATATGCCGAAGCGAACTGGCTGTCGGCCGACTCGATGTTGATCACCGGCACCTCGGCCTCGGGGGGCAGGTCGCGGCGCACCTGGTCGACCTTGGAGCTGATCTCGGCCAGGGCCTTGGTGGAGTCGTAGTTGATCTTGAGGCGCACCCTGATTATGGAAAGGCCGAGGCTGCTCTGCGATTCCATGTAGTCGATGCCGTCGGCGGCTGCAATGGCGCGCTCCAGCGGCGTCGTGACAAAGCCGCGCACCAGGTCGGCATCGGCGCCGACGTAGACGGTGGTGACGGTGACCGCGGCGTTCTCGCTGTGGGGGTACTGGCGCACGTTGAGCGTGCGGACCGCCTGCAGGCCGGCTATGATGATGACCAGGTTGAGCACCAGGGCCAGGACGGGGCGACGTATGAAGAGGTCGGTGATCTTCATGAAAGAGCCATAAAATTTAAATTTGCCACAGAGAACACAGACATCACGGAGGAATCCCATGCAAAAGCTGTCTCCGTGTTAACTGCAAAAAAGCGATTTTGATTTTCTCGGTGACCTCTGTGCTCTCTGAGGTAAAAAAGGATTTCGTCTTGCATCAAAGGTCAGTTGTTCTCCGGTGTGGGCGCTTTCTGGAAGTCGGGGGCCAGTTTGTTGTCAACCACTGCCGACTGGCCATTGCGCAGTTTAAAGACGCCGGTGCTGACCACCGTTTCACCGTCCTTGATACCGCTCGTGACGGCGACGAAGTCGCCTCGCTTGACACCCAGGCGCACGAACTGCTGGCGCAGCACCTTTCCCTTTTTATCCGCAGCATCCTCGACAATGAAGACCGAGTCCCCATAGGGGGCGTAAAGGACGGACGTAGCAGGAATGGCGAGCACCTTCTGCCGTGCGGGGAGCCCCACCGCCACGTTTGCGAACATGCCGGGGCGCAGCTTCTCCCCGCGGTTGGCCACCGTTGCCTGCACCTTGATCTGGCGGGTTTCGGCGTCCACAAGAGGATTTATGGCGGTTATCCGCCCCTGCAGCGAATCCCCCGGCAGGGCATCGGTGGTCACCTGCACGGTCAGGCCCGGACGCACCAGCGGGAGCTGCTGCTGCGGAAGGTTAAAGTCGACATAGATCGGGTCGAGGGCTTGCAGGGTGACGATGGGGTCCCCCTCGCGGAGCATCTGGCCGAGGTTGACCTGGCGGATGCCGAGTTGGCCGCTGAAGGGGGCGCGGATCGTCTTCTTGGCAATGGTGGCCCGTATGTTCTCGGCCTGGGATTGCGCCTGCTCCGCGTTTGCCACTGCGCTATCACGGTCGGCCTGCGAGATCAGCTGCTTCGAAAACAACTGGTTCATCCTCTCGAGATTGGTGCTTGCCAGTTTCACCTGGGCAACGACGCCGGGAAGCTGGGCCTCTTCCGAGGAGGTGTCCTGTCGCAGCATAATGTCCCCCTTCTTCACCGGCGTGCCCGCCTCGAAAGCGATCCCGACCACTTTGCCCGCCAGCTCGGCGGCTATGGTGACCCCCTGCACGGCGTTCAGCGTGCCGACCGCGGTCAGGGAGGTCTCCCATGAGTCGGCCTTTACGAGCGCGGAGGTCACAGTTTCGGGCGGCGGTACGAATTTCTTGCCCTGGTCGATCATCGCACCGATCTGCATGGCCTTAACGGCGACGAGAATGACGATGAGGATGACCAGACCGATAAGGGTGAGTATCAAGCGCTTTTTCATGTCTGAATGACTCCGATACTGGTTGAGGATGCATGCCTAGCACCTGCCCCGGGACAGCGCAAGGAATGACTCCGATGATCGTGGAGTTGTCCTTCCATTTTTCCGTTAATAACACGGGGGAAATCCATGCGAACCGGCTGGAACTGCGTCCCTGCATGAAAAGATTACCACGAGATCGGGAAATTATCAAGACGAGTTCGACGATTTTGCAGAAAAAACATTATTATGAATGAGTGTCTTAGCAGCAAGGCGGGTATCAGGGGTTTTGTGGCATGACAGGGGGTAGAATTGAACCCTTGTTTAGGTGTTAGGATTCAACAGAATCAGTCCTCTTTTAATTTTAAGGACAGCTCTATTCTATGGTGCACAGGGATCGGAGAACGAAGCTGCTGATTTTATGGCATTCAGGTCGGCTCGTTGTCCCGCTCACCCCGTCTCGCTGTGATCGAACTTGCCGTGTTTGAGGAAATTGGCGACCTGTCTTATCACCAACGGATCTCTCATGATAAACGTATGAGTGTTAGGGACGATGATGAAGTCGCGCATCTCCGGGAGCATGGTGCTCTTCACCGAAACCATGCCGTCGTCAGGTCCGTCCATAAAAGCGGAGAACACTAGATTGATGCTTAGGTTGCCCGCGATCACGCCGACGTCGATCCCAACCGGCTTCAAGCGATTGACCACGGACTCCGTTCCCCTCCCGATCTCCTGGCCGGCCGGGCCGGTAATCCATCGGTAGAGGGGGAACTTTATGAGCAGATCGACAAGCTCGCTCCCCTGGTTGGGTGGGGAGAGCATGACGAGCCTGCTGCCTTCAGGTATTGAATGTCGTTGCAGATACTGACGGACGATGAGGCCGCCCAGGGAGTGACCGACAAAATGGATTTTTCCCGCTCTCTGCGCTTCACAACCCTGTACGGCGCGCGCAAGATGCATTTCGGCGATCGTCTCGATCGTTTTGGTTGTTGAGGGATAGGCGAGGTTGATGGTCGAATAGCCGAGGCGTTTCAGATGCTGTTCGAGCCCGCGCATGGACTGTCTGAAGCGTCCCAGGCCGTGAAGGAGGATCACCCATTCACTCACGTCATCCTTTGTTTGATTCTCTTTGTTCACGTCGATCGTTTCTTACCCTTCACAGTGTGCCACTTTCTCGGTGGAGAATAATCTGTAACAAGTCGTTTCGATGCTTGTCCGCTCTATATATTATTATACAAAATCATAATACGCAAGAGCATGCCCGGCACAAGTTCTTTGACGATGGATACTTAGTGCATGATGCCGGGTGATCCATGTGCAAGCGTTGCCTGCTGAATGGAAGATGGCGTTCAACGTGATAAGTGAAAAAATGCTAGCCGAAGAAAGCGAGTTTCCAGAAATCCGGCGCCTTGCTGCAATCGTTGAAATCACAGGTCAGAACCAAATCCGCGCCTGTCCCGAAATGATGGAGGATTCAGGATGACATGATGCGATACATTTTCAGCAATTTGTGTGATGAATTTATCACGTAGGTACTATGTAGGGAAGTAATGAAAGACCAGGTAGACTTCACAGCATGAAGGAGATAATATTTAAAATATAAAAGGAGGTTATCTCATGGCACTATTTGATGATGTATTGAAAGGTAATATTGTTACTGGTCTGGCTATCGGCATCGGAGCGGCAATATTGGCACCTGTAGTTATCCCTCTGTTTGCCAATATCGCGAAGCCGCTGGCAAAAGCCACGATCAAAGGGGGTATTCAGCTGTTTGAACGCGGTAAGGAAGCCTTTGCGGAGGTGGCTGAGATCACTGAGGACATCGTGGCTGAAGCTAAAGCTGAACTGGCTGAATCGGCTTCGGCAGCTGCCGTCACCGTACCCCCCGTAGCAACTGCCCAGGGTGAGACCAGCGCATCATGATGCCGGATGCTTTCATTGCCCACGAATCATCCGGCAGATTGAGGATAAAAATACCGGCATCGCGGGGAGATGCGGGCGTACTCGCTGCTTACCGAGATCACTTATCACAGTGTCCCGGTATTATCTCGGTGGAGATCAACCCGACAACAGGGAGTATGCTGTTTCTCCACCAGACCAGTGCAACGGTAATCTTTGATTACGCCCTTGAAAAAAACGTTTTTACCCGGAAGGTACCGGCGTCGACAACTCTCGAGAAATCTCCGGCCCTCCAGAAAGATATGGCCGATACCTTCAAGGGATTCGACCGTCAGATCCGCAGCCTGACGGACGGCGATATGGATCTGAGGGGGATGGCTTTTGCGGCGTTGGCGATCTCAGGAATATCTCAGATCCTGAGGGGGAATGCGGGAGCTCTGCCCTGGCATGCCGCATTCTGGTACGCATTCAATATTTTCCCAAAGACATCGGAAGGCGTTAAAAAACAGGGCGACGAATGAGACGCAGTACCGGATAGTGATGGAATTCATTTCCCAACCACTTACGTCGAAGTAAACAATCTCAACGACCAATCCTTTTACCATAAGGTGCTTCTCATGCGAGACGCAAGAGGCGAGGTTTTTTCAGATTGTTCTTCGCTGGGAACAGGAGAGATACGATGGACACGAAGAAAGAACCAGCAAAAAAGAAAGCAGCAACGAAACGCAAACCGCGGAGTACATCATCGGACAAGCATGAGGAGACCAGTGCAGCAGAAGTCTTAACTGAGCATAATCTGCGAGGAGGAACGGACATGTCAACCGAAGAGACAACAAGCAACGTGGTTTCAAAAGTGGATATCGGCAAGGCCGGTTCCACGGTCAAGGAAGGTGTAATCAGCAGTCTCAAGGGTATCAACGAGATCGAAGCGGAGATCGTTAGTCTGGTGAGAAATGTCGTGTCAAACAGTCTTCGCGCGACGGGTACTGTTGCCAATGAAGCGGTCGATATCACAAAGGATGTGGTCAAGGGCGCCATTCAGGCCACGGAAGAGGTCGGCACCGGCCTTATCCTGAGCACCAAGAGCGTCGCGAAAGGCATCGTCATGGGTGTAAGCGATGTTGGCGGTGATGTCATCAGCGTATCCGGACAGACCGTCAGGGGTGCAGTCAAGGGTGCTGCCGAGGTCGGTGCGGATGTGGCGATGGTTGCACGTCGCGCCGTGGACGGTGTGATCGAGGCCACCAAGGAAGTGGGCGGGAATGCCGAAGAAGTGGCGAAGGTCGCCGTAACCGGCGCAATTGACGCCGCGAGTGCCATCGGCAACACCGCGGTCAAGGCAGTCAAAGACATGCTCGTCGGTGTTGTTGAAGGCGTGAAAGTAATCGCAAGCGCCGCATTGCCGAAACCGAAACAGGAGTAATCCTCTTCCGATTCTGAAAGGCACTTGAGATATGACGAGAGGGTACGAATCTCATGGTCCAGGTCATCCATGCGGCCGTCAAGGGCCGGGCTCGCTATAAAGTTGACGGTCTCTATCATTCGGAGTCGCTCAAGCTGCGATTGGAGCAGGGTCTTGCGGGGCGCGAGGGCATTCTCGGCATTTCCGTGAACCTGCTGACCGGCACGGTCCTCGTGCTGTATGATTCCGGCAACGGACACAATGCGTGGTCGCTTGCCACTATCCTTGAGGGCGTCACTAACGAACATCGCCCTCAGGCGGCAGTTGCTATACCGCAAACCGCGGGAGAAAACGACCGGGCAAAGAGCGTTGATCGCAGGGAGAGAGAGCTCACCAGCATACCTGCGGGTTCCGCAAGGCCGGCCGGAGAACACCGAACAGCTGAAAAGCTCCCGAGCATACGCAAAGTCCGCCAACAGGTTGTCAATGCCGAGGAACAGCAGGATGCGCCGTGGCATTGCATGACGAGGCACGATGTACTGCAGCATTGGGGATCGTCAGCCTCAAACGGGTTATCTGAAGAAGTCGCCCGGCGTTATTTTCAACAATATGGTCCGAATATCCTTCCTGAATCTGTCCCCCGCTCCGGCTGGGACATGTTTTTCAATCAGTTCAAATCACTCCCCGTCGGGTTGTTGGGTGTAGCGGCGGTCATTTCGGCCGCTACCGGCGGACTCGTGGACGCCCTCGTTATCCTCGGCGTTGTCGTCATCAATGCCACGATCGGATATAAAACGGAAAGCCAGACCGAAAAAACGATCCAGGGATTGAAAACCCTGGTGCAACCCGAGGTCATGGTGGTCCGCGACAACACTCTCCAGGAGCTCAGCTCCAAGGACGTCGTCCCGGGCGATATCCTCATGTTGCGCCCCGGAATCTATATTGCCGCTGATGCCAGGCTGCTCGAGGCAAAACACCTGAGTGTGGACGAGTCCGCCCTGACCGGAGAGAGTATGCCGGTGACCAAGTCGACCAGAACGCTCGTCGAACAAGGCATCCCTCTCGGTGACCGGACGAACATGGTCTATCTGGGT
>Ga0210377_10002952_pt1 | contig 14691 bp, 16 predicted proteins | sample PLM4_65_b1redo_FD_155480 | JGI IMG/M metagenome (GOLD analysis project Ga0210377, IMG submission 155480) | Groundwater sediment microbial communities from an aquifer in East River, Colorado, USA - PLM4_65_b1 redo | ecosystem: Environmental > Terrestrial > Soil > Riparian zone | place: USA: East...
GGAAGTGCGGCTCCCCGAATTAGCGGATCGTTTCTTGAACCACTTGAATTCGACTGCTTTTAGAAGTTCTTTTCTGGATCGCTATGGCTATAACGCTATTTGTCCGAGGTTTAATTAATTCGTCTATTAGATTGGGATTATGTAGTTACACTCTCTCAGATCCGCAGATACTTGTATGGCGGCCTTGATGACACAAAACTACGTCGATTCAAATTAGGAACGACTAATCAGTTACGTTTTAGAGGTGTCATGAGCTATTATCCTCTTGTCGATAATGAAGACCAGCTTAGAAAGCTGGATGGTTGGCTGATATATTCTCTTCAACAAGCTTTGCGCCTCCGCCAAAAGATTTGGATTGCACAAACGGGTATTAGTTTGCCTGGACCTAGTTCGGGTTGGATTGAGAATATTGTAAGTATCAAGAAATGGAAGAACCCACTGGGTGGGAAAACCTTCGATCTTAGGATACCGAGTTTTCTACAAATAAATCGGGCTATGCAGATTGGCTTGAGAAGAGGAGGTATTGCAAGTGTCGCTAATCCAAAGTCTAAATATTATCCTGGACAGATTAAACAGAATCCCTAGGTATTCTATTATTTGAGAGATGATTTGCCATTGTTGCTCATGTGGTTCTGATGATAATCAGAAGCATGATGATAGTGTATGAGCAGTTACTTCCTTCTCTCTTCCAACGCTTTGAGCATCAATTCCTTCGTCACATTCGGGTCGGCTTTGCCTTTGGTGGCGCGGGCTATCATTTAGATAAACATCTATTTCAGATGTTTATCCATCCAGCGCAAAATGTGATTGAGCCGCGCAATGCGGCGGTCGGTGCGACCGATGCGTGAGAGACCGTGGGGTTCTTCGGGGAAGCGCACGAATTCTGTCTCCACGCCAGCGCGTTTGAGTGCGACGAAGGCTTGCTCGCCCTGTTCGATAGGGCAGCGATGGTCATATTCGTTGTGGATGACGAGGGTAGGTGTTTTATATTCACCCAAGTATTTGATGGGGGACATGTCCCACAATTTTTTCATGCTTTCCTGCGGCGACCCTGATCTTGCCGGGAATTGGAAGGTCCAGTTGAAGTCGCTCGAACCCCACATGCTGACCATGTTGCTCACGCAGCGCTGGGTCACGGCAGATTTGAAGCGGTCAGTATGTCCCACGATCCACAGCGTCATGTATCCGCCGTAAGAGCCGCCGGTCACGCCCATACGCTTGGAATCGATATATGGCTTTTTTGTCATGAAATTCGTAAATGCCATCAGATCATTGTAAGCAGGTCCGCCCCAATCTCCCCAAATGGCTTTGGAATGTGCCTCGCCGTAGCCGCGTCCGCCGCGCGGATTGGTGAAGTACACAATGTAGCCGTTCGATGCAAAGTAATTGAACTCATGCATGAAGAACTTGCCGTACTGCGTCCACGGTCCGCCATGGATCTCAAGAATGGACGGATACTTTTTGTTCGCGTCGAAGTGGGGCGGGAACATGATCCAGCCTTGCAGATCAGTGCCATCCGCGCCCTTGTACCAGACTTCCTCTATCTTTGGTAATTTGATGGAGGCAAAAATATCGCGGTTGATATGGGTTAAGTAGCGGATGGTGCTGCCGCTCATCTCCCGCAGGTGGACCTGGGGCGTGTCCTGCATCCCACCATAAAAGTAAGCGACGTGTTTCTGGGCTTTATCGAACGAGAATGTGCCAAGCGCCCCGCCTTCGCCGATGATTTCGGTCAGGTCTTTGCCGTCCATGCTGATGCGTTTCAAGACCGTCGAGCCGTGAATGGAAGCTTGGAAGTAGATGTACTTGCCATCATTCGACCATACCGGAGGGACTGTCTCTGCCGCGCCGAAATCAGTGATGATATCTGCCGTGACATGTAGGTCATATTGTTCTGTGAGATTTTTGGCAGGTTTTGATCCATCTGTTGATGTAACCCACAGACTCGTGCTCTTGTACCACTCACCTTCACCTTCGGCGCCGAAGTAGGCAACCCATTTGCCATCCGGTGAGAAAGAGGGGAAGAACTTCCCGCCCAACGGGCTCTTGAGTTTGCGGGGTTCGCCGCCATCCGCGGACATAATGAATAGGTCATCGGAGTCGGGGTTTGCATCGGGGTCTTCAGTACGGTTGGATATAAATACAATGGACTTCCCATCCGGCGAAAAAGCCGGTTCTCTTTCATCGAAGATGGGGCTGTCTGTCAATTGTTTGCCTTTGCCTGTGCGCGCATCCACAAGCCAGATGTGAGTGCGTTCATGCGGCAGATAGCCATACCCATCGAGTTTGTAGAAGAGCCGGTCATAGTGCCGGACAACCACGCCGAGCTTTTTCTTCTGCTCATCCTTCTCGCGTTCCAATACTTCTGCATCCGTCTTGCGGACGGTGCATAGAAGTTTGCGTCCATCAGGCGACCAGCCAACGAGGTTGATCTCACCTTCGATGGAGGTCACCTTACGCGCTTCGCCGCCATCGAACGGGACGATGAATATCTGCGGCGGTTTTTCTTTGTTCGCGCGGTTGGAGAGGAATGCGATCGAGCTTCCATCTGGTGACCAATGTGGCGAGACGTCAGACTGATCGCCATACGTGAATTGGTGCGGCTCGCCGCCTCCGGTCGGGATGATGCATAAGTTTCCATATTTCTTTTCGGTTTTTCTGTCTACTCGCTGTAGGCGATACACAACATGCCTGCCGTCTGGCGAGATGCGCACGTCGGATAGGGATTGCAGGTTGTACAGAGCTTCTGCAGTGATCGAGCGTTTCTTGGGGGCTGACATGAGCTACTCCTTTTCGAGATGTGAAACTATTAGATTGTATAACAGTCTGCCTTGTATGGGCAGTTTAAAAAAAAAGACAGCCATCTTCAAGATAACTGTCTTTTGAATTTACTTCTTCCGTTCTTCCAACGCCTTGAGCATCAATTCCTTCGTCACATTCGGGTCCGCTTTGCCTTTGGTGGCGCGGGCGACTTGCCCCACGAACCATTGCAGGAGAGTCTCTTTGCCAGCGAGATATTTTTCCACTTCGGCGGGATTATCGTTGATAACTTTCATCACGGCTTCTTGAATGAAACTTTCGTCAGAGACCTGAGCGAGTCCCTTTTCTTTGACGATCTGCGCCGGGTCGCCGCCGTTCTTGATGAGTTCAGCCAGAACGGTTTTGCCTGCGTTGCCGCCGATGGTTTTATCTGTGACCATATCGATCAATTGTGCAAACGATTCGGGGGCGAGAGTCACATCTTCGATGTTCACTCCCGAGTCATTCAGGTAGCGCATGAACTCACCTGCGATCCACGAATGGACAGCTTTAGCAGGACTCTTTGATTTGGCAACCACACTCTCGAAGTAATCGGCAAGCGCAAGTTCGGACGTGAGAAAACGCGCTTCGGACAGAGTCAGGTTGAAGTCTGTGATGAAGCGGGCGGTCTTGGCTTCGGGCAGTTCGGGGAGTTGAGTGCGAATCGACTCGATCCACGCATCCGAAAGTTGCAGCGGCGGCAGGTCGGGTTCGGGGAAGTAGCGGTAGTCGTGTGCCTCTTCCTTGCCGCGCTGCGAAACGGTCACGCCGCGCACATCGTCCCAGCCGAGCGTTTCCTGCATAACGGTTCCGCCACTTTCATACACTTTGATCTGGCGTTCGATCTCATACGCCGAGGCACGCGTGAGCGCGCGGAAACTGTTGAGGTTCTTGATCTCGGTACGCGTGCGAAGCTCGTCACTGCCGACGGGGCGCACAGAAATATTCGCTTCGAAACGCAGCACGCCTTTTTCCATATCGCCCGAGTTGACGCCGAGATAGCGCAAAATGGCGCGGATCTTCGTGGCGTAATCGAGCGCGGCTTCGACGGTACGCATATCAGGCTCGGAGACGATCTCCAACAGCGGGACGCCAGCGCGATTGAAATCGACGAGCGCATAATTTTTTTCGTGGGATAGTTTGGCGGTATCTTCTTCGATGTGAACCCGCCTCACTCTCACCCGAAGCTGATTCTCGGAATCAGCCAATACGTCCATCCAGCCTTTTTCTGCGATCGGCAATTCATACTGCGAGATCTGATAACCCTTAGGCAGATCGGGATAGTAATAATTTTTCCGCGCAAAAGTGTTGTGTTTGTTGATGGAACAGTTCAACGCGAGACCAACAAGCGCGGCAAGCTCTGTAGCCTTTTTGTTGACGACCGGCATCGCGCCAGGCAAACCAGTGCAAGTGGGGCAGATGTTCGTGTTCGGCTCAGGCGCGGAGCCATAGTCCGCAGAGCAACTGCAGAACATCTTGGAGTTCGTGAGCAGCTCGCCGTGAATTTCAAGTCCGATGATGGGTTCGTATTGGGTCATAATTTTGTGGTCTCGTAGTTAGATAGTCTCGTGGTCGTTTGGTTAGTGAGTGGAAAGTGGTTAGTCGTCAGTGCTCTCGTGCTCAATAACCTTGATAATAAACGCAGTTGAGCAAATGGCTCTAAAAATAAACTCGTATCAAAATCATCCTTAATTATTGCCTTGCCTCCGCAGCCAAGATATTGTTGCAAAGTTGTTGGCTCTTTACAAAGGCGATAAATTTCTTTCTCTTGAAGCAACAACAGACCTTTAACTTCCGAGGAAGGGACAGGGATGCCGTCCGCATATGCAAGATACATGAGCGATAAAGTTGTTGTCTCATAATGGCGATACATTACGACTAGGCAGGGGATAGGTTCCTGTTCATCTTCACGTTGCCATTCAATCTTTTGTGGCTCGTTTTCAAGAACTTCCCAATCGTATAAGTAAGTGACTTTTGCAAGGAGCGGTTTGATTTTTAGACTGGATTCTTCGAAAACTTCCCTTGCAGCACATTGCCAGCCAGTTTCATTATCTTCTCGATGACCGCCAAGGCGAATGATCGGTATTTGATTATGGTAAAGATGAGCCCCAATGGCAAAAACATATAGCCCGTTGATGGAGACATAGGCTCCTGCTGTATTAATTCTTGCGCTTTGAATATCAAACATTTTATTGCCGACTAGATGTCAAGATTCAACACGTTTTTTCAACGACTGAGCTTCAGTTTGGATATAGGATTCAACCGTGTTACGGTACATCCTGCCGATAATTTCGCCAAGAAATCCATGAAACGCAAAGCTCAAGGTCACATCCGTTTGGTTAGCACTGACAGCACGTACAGTGTGTTCTGCGATCATGTGCATGCCTGGCATGCTCGACTCCCACACAAAGCTGGATGGAGGCACGAGAGCAGTCACAGTCCACACTGCGGGTTGAAGTTTCGGCTGATAGACCTTGTAGCGGTTGCGGAGTTTCAACTCAGGCTGGTCGAGAACTTCCACTTTGCTGACGGTCGGAGTCCAATCGTGCCAATGAGAGACATCGGAAAGCACTTTCCAGATGGTTTCCTCACTGGCGTTGATAATGATGGTTGCTGAATATGGTTTCATAATTCCTGTTTATAGAACGTACGTGCTATAATGCTCCAAAATCGACCAAAGGAGTAACTTTATGAATGCAGATGCCTTTCGCCATTTCTATAACTATCACTTCGCCGAAAATCGCAAGATCTGGGAACATGTCGCGTCACTTTCCTTTGAACAGTTTACTCAACCTGTAAATTATTCACATGGCTCCGTGCGGGACCAGATTGTCCATCTCATCGATGCGGAACAAACGTGGTTTTGCGAATTGCGCTACGTCATGCCTCTCGATCCACTGCCTTCCACCGACTCTGACGATAGAAATGCCATCCTTGCCTATTGGGATACTGTTGAGCAAAATATTCGCGCGTATCTTGCCGAATTGCGAGATGATATGTTGTTCACCAAACCGATCAAATATCCTGAAGACGACAAAGACCTCATTGTGTGGCAGGTGCTTCTGCATGTTGCCAATCATGCCACGGATCATCGCGCACAACTTCTACGGGTGTTGCATGATCTGGGCGTCGAGACGAAGTATCAGGATTACATTTTTTACGTTTACGAAAATCCGTAGTGGACTTGGTGAGAAGTTCACCGCGAATTTCAAATCCGATCACGGGTTCGTATCGTAGTGACATCGTCGGTTAGTCTCGTAGTTGAATGGTTGTAAGATACTTTCTGATCTTCTCTGCGTGCATGACTCGTTCGCTGACTGACATGGGCTCCCGTTGTGTGGCGTAATAGTTATCATCTTTGTAGCGCGGTGTCACATGCAGATGATAATGCCACACGTCCTGACTACCTGCTGGTTCATTATGTTGACGGGTTGAAACGCCATCACACAAGTAAATTGCTTTCATCGTCAACGCCAGCATTTTGGCGACTCTGTGGATATCTTGAGCATAGCTTATTGGTAGGTCATAGATATTTTCAAAGTGCTGATTCGGAACGATGATCGTGTTGCCGTGATTGTTCTTCCATTGTCCTGAACCGACGAAGGCTGTGACAGAGTCGTCGTGATAAACAATATCGCTTTGAACAGAGTGAACGTGTTCGTTCTCGATGCCTGCAATGAGAAGGCAAAATGGGCAGGTGTAATGTTCAGGAGCGTGGTTATACATAACTGATCTAACGCCGGGCGAGCTTTGTCCTTGCAGAATATAGGAGCAATACGGAGTAGATTTTGTGAAAGCCTAGTAATGCTCGAAACACCGATCCAAGCGACGTTTTTCCAGTTTCTTGATCTTTCTTTGGAACCACGGCTGACCCGAAATAAAGTTGTGTCCGCTGGCTGTCTTCCATGCCCAGGTGGATCACCATAAACCAGGAGCGTGTGCGTCCAAGCATGTCACACATTAAGAGTTCATTTTCATTTCGGCTTTCAACAGTCCATGCAGCGAATTCGTTTCTTGTACCGTCCGCTAATTCTCTTGCCTGGGTATCGTTCGATGGTCGACGTGCTGTGTACGTCAGTATGAATTGTTCGAGTTTGAAAAGTGCGGTTGTGTAGAAGGCAAACACATACACGGTAAGAGAGATGTGTCCCTGAATTTCGGTTCGGTAGGAATCTGCGTACATGCCATCGAGCGAGTATTTCGACAGTAGCACTTGTGAAGGGATCGTACATTTTTCGATGGTCAGCATGGAATATCCCTTTATAAAGTCGACGATTCTATGAAGCGAGCACGGACTGCATCCAGATCAGTCTGATCCAATCCGCCTGCGAGGAGATAGTTGTCAATGTCGAGTGAAGCCAGTGTGGCAAGGATGACATCGCGGGTGGTGGTGTGTTGACCTGCCAGAAGTTTTTCGCGTACAGGGTCAACACTTAATTCGTAATCGGCGGCGATGTCTTCTGGCGAAACGCCAGCGAGCGCGAGGATTAACAAGGCAATGATCCCGGTTCGATCATATCCGCGCTTGCAATGGAATAGGACTCCGCCAGGTTGAGCCTGTGCGATAGCCCTGATCACAGCAATATGCCGTTCGGGCCAGCGTTTGAGTGCATCGCGGAAATAAAGAGGCGTGCACCATAGGTCAGTATCAACCCATTGTTTTATAAACTCGGCATCCGTAAAATCCTCTATGGCTACTTCGAGGGTCGTGATGCCAGCCAGTCGCGGGGTGGTATCGAGATAGTCTTTTTCAACCAGTCCGTGGGTGCGTAACGAGATAATGGTGCGGATGCCATGTGCGTAAAGCGCCGACCAGCCATCCGCAGTGAGTTTGGCAGGGTGGTCCGAACGAACCACTGCACCCCAACGGGTTTTGTAACCAGTTGAAGTGTTCAAACCACCAAGGTCGCGGACGTTGTTACAGCCGTCCCAAGTGAGAATTCGATTTATAGTCATTAGTTCATTTTCCTACAAGGACTGTCATTCTGAGCGGCAGCGAAGAATCTCTTACGCCATGGTAGAGACCCTTCGCTGCCGCTCAGGGTGACATGCTAAAGCGGAGGTAGTTGTTTATGCCAATCTGTCACCTGTTGGTAGGCATGAGCGACTTGGAATAAGGTTTGTTCGTCCAAGTGTTTGCCGATAAGTTGCATACCGACAGGCATGTCCTTGGAGAAACCAGCAGGGAGCGCTAACGCAGGGACGCCAGCGGGATTTGTCGCAACGACGTAAATATCGGAGAGGTACATTTCGAGCGGGTCATTGGTCTTTTCGCCGAGTTTGAAGGCAGTGGTGGGACAGGTCGGGGCAAGGAGAACGTCCACGGATGCAAAAGCAGACTCAAAGTCCCGACGAAGAAGCGTGCGCACTTTTTGCGCTTTCAGGTAATACGCGTCGTAATATCCAGCCGAGAGGGCATACGCGCCAAGCATGATCCTGCGCTTGACCTCATCCCCGAAGCCTTCGTGGCGGGTTTTCAGGTAGATGTCGATTACATCCTTCGCGCCATCCGAAACGGAGAGACCGAAGCGCGTGCCGTCCATGCGGGCGAGGTTGGCGCTGGCTTCGGCGAAGAGCAGGAGATAATAAACGGGCAGACCGTATTTGGTGTGGGGGAGCGAGACTTCGTGAATCTCCATGCCGAGTTTTTCAAACTGACGGATGGATTCTTGCAGCGCGGACTCGACGCCCGCTTCCATGCCTGCGACGAAATATTCTTTCGGAATGCCGAGCTTCATCCCTTTGACAGACTTGTTGATGTTTTGGGTGTAATTAGGGACTGGTAATTGGTAAGTTGTACTGTCGTGCGGATCGTGACCTGCGATGGCTTCGAGGACGGTGGCGCAATCGTAGGCGTCGCGAGTCATAGGTCCGATGGAATCAAAAGAGGAAACGAGAGCGATGAGACCATAGCGCGAGACACGTCCATAGGTAGGCTTAATACCTGTGACGTTGCAGAAGCCCGCGGGCATGCGGACGGATCCGCCTGTGTCTTCGCCGATGGTGAACGTGGCGAGGCTTGCAGACATCGCCGCGGCAGAACCTCCGCTGGAACCGCCAGGGACATGATCGAGGTTCCAGGGGTTGTGCGTGTTGAAGAAAGCCGAATTCTCGCAGGAGGAACCCATGCCGAACTCATCCATGTTGGTCTTGCCGACGAGGACAGCGCCCGCATCCGCAAGTTTGTTTGTAACTGTCGCGTTGTATTGCGGAACATAGTTTTCGAGAATCTTCGATGAACAGGTGGTGCGGACATCGCGTGTCGAAATGCAGTCCTTCATCGAGAAAGGGATGCCGGTCAGCGGGGTGACGTTCTCGCCTTTGGCAATGCGCTCATCGGCTTTCTTGGCTTGCTCAAGCGCAAGGTCGTCCGTGACTGTGACATAGGACTTAACTTTTGTGTCCACGTCATGGATGCGGTTGAGCATTGCCTGAGTCAGTTCGACGGAGGAGATTTGTTTGGAGGTGAGAAGTTTGTGGGCTTCGCGGATGGTGAGGTTGGTTAGTTGCATAGGTTAGATGATTAGATATTAGAGAATAGTGAGTCAAAAGTGGAAAGTAGTGAGCGGTCTTACTTCTCTCTACTTATCTATTCTCTATTCATCTCCTAGAACTGTTGGCACTTTGACATAGCCACGCTCTGATTGCGGGGCGTTCTTGAGGAATTCCTCTCGACTCATAGAAGGCTGGACGACATCTTCCCGAAGAACATTTTCCGCGTTGGCAATATCCGAAGCGGGCTGGACGTTTTCCGTATCCACTTCGTTGAGCATGTTGAAGTAGTCAATGATAGACGAGAATTGTCCGCTGAATTTTTGCCCTTCCTCTTCAGAGATTCCGAGACGCACAAGATAGGCGACGTGCTTGACGGTTTTGGTGTCGATAGTTTGGGTCATACATACTCCTAAGACCTGACAGGTCTCATTATTTATTTGCCTGACCGTGATATTTGCGTGGACGAAAAGTCATGACGTCAATATTACTGCGGAGACCTGTCAGGTCTCTACGCTAAATCAAGAACACTATCCAGTCCACGGCGCAGACCGACAAAAGTATTGACTTTGCGAATCGCCAATAATGCTCCATCAACGTACGGCTGGGCACTGCTGCCCGAGTCGTGGCGAATAGTCAGCTTTTGGTCGGGCATGCCGAAGATGATTTCTGCCGAGATCGTGTATCCAGGCAAGCGGATGGAATGGACTTGCGAACCTGTTATCCGTGCTCCGCGTGTTTCGACAACACCTTTGGTTTCATCCAGTGGAACTGTCAGTTCGGAAGGTCGAATTTTGGACAGCCGATAGGCAAGTTCGCGTGCGGTACCGCTGGGGGCATCCTTTTTGTCATCGTGGGCATAATCAATGATTTCCCATTGCGGAATAAACCTGGCGGCAATTTCAGAAAACTTTTGCAACAAAACAACTGTGAGTGCGAAATTACCAACTGCCAACACGCCGCGTTGATATTCCTCGGCAGCTGAAGCAATTTCGGCATAGTCTGATTCGGTTAATCCCGATGTGCCGATAACAACATGTAATCCGTGTTGTAATGCCGTCAGTACATTCAATTTTGCCACGTCTGGTTTGGTGAATTCGAAAAATACATCGCATGGCTGTGCCACGAGTGCTTCCTGCACTGTCGTATATACCGGACAAATTAAGCGCGGCTCGGCAAGCACATCACCCAGAATTTTCCTGGCATTGGTACGTGATACCGCAGATACCAGTGTAATATCGCTGGTTTCAGCTAAGGCGCGCGCTACTGCAGAGCCAGCCCATCCGGTTGCGCCTGCGAGACAGACACGAATTGATGAAGAAGTATTTGTCATTTCATCCTTTATTACGGTATGAGGCGTGTGGGTCCACGATGCAGGAAAACCACTTCCCGTATGCTCTTTTGATTGAGCAGGGCGGCGAGCAATCTTGCCAGACCAAATCCAAAGCCGCCATGAGGCGGGCAGCCATACTTGAAAAAGTCGAGATAAAACTGGATGGATTCGAGACTCACACCCTTTTCGGCTGCCTGCTTCACTAATACATCATAACGATGTTCGCGTTGTGCACCGGTCGTGATTTCCATCCACTTCCAGAGTAGATCGAAACTTTTGGTCTCAGAAGGCTTGTCTTCCTTCCGCATATGATAGAACGGACGGACTTCGATTGGATAGTCCGTAATAAAGATGAACTCGTGATTGTATTTTTCCTTGGCGTACTCACATAACAACCGTTCACCCTGCGGATCGATATCTCCCTTTTTGGTTTCAGCAGATGCTGTATAGCCTTTATCCCTGAGAATCGTTTGCGCCTCTTCCATGGTCACTTTCGGGAAAGGCAGGCTGGGTACAGCTACTTCAACACCAAACGTTTCCGCGATTTCTTTGCCGTGTCTTTCTTTGATAGTTTGTAGGATATGATGAAGCCACGCTTCTTCAAATTCCATCAAATCATGGTGGGATTCGATCCATGACATTTCCATGTCCACGCTTGTGAATTCAGTGGAGTGTCTGGGTGTAAATGACGGGTCTGCACGAAAGGCTGGTCCGATTTCAAATACACGGTCCAAGCCTGCAGCCATCGCCATTTGTTTATAGAATTGTGGCGATTGTGCCAACGAGGCAGTCTGCCCGAAATACTCCAACGTGAAAAGTTCAGCCCCGCCCTCGCTGGGACTTCCCATGATCTTTGGGGTATGTATCTCCACAAAGCCATTGGATACCCAAAACTCACGCATTGCCATTTCTATGGTTGTTTGTATACGGAATATCAACTGATTTTCAGGTTGACGCAAATCCAGAAAACGCCAGTCCAGCCTTTTGTCTACATCGGTTTCAGTTTTGCCGAACACATCGATGGGTAGAGTTGCATCTGATAACGACTCAACGTGAAGAGACTTCACCTGTACTTCTATTTGACCCAGCTTGACGTTCGGGTTGCTAACGACTACACCGATTACTTCGATGGACGACTCGCGTGTTAGTGCTGCGATCGATTCATTAATTATTTTATTTTCTTCGGAACGTTCCGCAACGACTTGAATGAGTCCTGTATGATCGCGCAGAATGATGAACTGGACTGCTTTCTGATTTCTGACAGTTTGAACAAATCCCTTTAGGGCAACTAGTTCTCCAATTATTTCTTTCGCATCGCGAATAAGTGTTCGTTCCATGATTCAGTGACTAGTCCTTGAATTGGATATGCAACTCTTTCAACTGCTTCGGCTCAACAGCGGATGGTGCATCCGCCATCACATCGCGTCCCGCTTGATTCTTGGGGAAGGCGATGACTTCGCGGATGTTGGGTTCGTCCGCGAGCAGCATGACCAAGCGGTCAATGCCCGGAGCTATTCCGCCGTGCGGCGGCGCGCCATACTCGAACGCTTCGAGCATGTGCCCGAACTTAGCCTGAATATCTTCATCGCTTAGTCCGAGCATCTGGAACATCTTCATTTGAATATCGCGGCGATGAATACGAATCGAACCCGAAGCGGTTTCGTAACCATTGCACACCATGTCGTATGCATCAGACATCACAGCACCGGGATCGGTATCGAACTTATCCAAATCGCTCAACTTCGGCATCGTGAACGGATGATGTTCCGACTCCCATTTTTTCTCTTCTTCATTGTACGCAAAAAACGGAAAATCCACGACCCATGCGAACGCCATCATATCCTTGTCGGCAAGGTCTAACTTATCGCGGAACCATAGACGTAATCCACCAAGCACTTTATTTGCAATAGCGTTTGTATCGGTAGCAAAGACGATGAGATCACCGACTCCTGCTCCCGTTTTGGATTTCAACGCCTCGACCTCTTCCGCCGTCACGAACTTTGCCGCGCTTCCTTTCACGCCTTCAGCTGTTATTGCCAACGTGGGCATGCCCTTCGCTCCAAACGTTTTTGCCACTTCCGTGAGCGCATCCACTTCCTTGCGGGACATGTCAGCTGATCGGGGGGCGACAATGCATTTGATCACGCCACCAGCTTCCAGCATAGATTGAAAGACGCGGAATTCACTTTTGACGAAAACGTCCGAGACATTCATCAGTTCCATGCCGAAGCGCAGGTCGGGTTTGTCCGAGCCATATTTATCCAACGCTTCAAGATACGGGATTTTCTTCCACGGTGACGAAAGCAATTTTTTATGCGGCGCAACGGCGGGGATCATTTCGGTGAACAAGCCTTCGACGAGTGCCAGAACATCGTCACGATGCACGTACGACATCTCAAGGTCGAGTTGTGTGAACTCGGGCTGACGGTCACCGCGCAGGTCTTCATCGCGGAAACAGCGCGCGATTTGGAAGTACTTATCCATGCCTGCGACCATCAACAATTGTTTCAGTTGCTGAGGTGACTGGGGTAAAGCATAGAATTGTCCTGGAAAGAGACGTGAGGGGACAAGATAGTCGCGTGCGCCTTCAGGAGTCGCTTTGAACATGATGGGCGTTTCAATCTCGATGAAACCTTCCTTATCAAGATAGTCACGCATAAACTTAATAACCTTGTGACGCAGAACCATATTGCGAGTCAGGCGTTCGCGGCGCAGGTCAAGATAGCGATATTTCAGGCGTGTATTCTCGTCAGGCAGGTCCGCGTCTGAACTGACCATGAAAGGCAGGGTCTTGGCGGGATTCAAGATGGTGATGTTCTTGGCGATGATCTCGATTTCACCCGTTTCCATTTTGGGGTTCGCCATACCATCTGGGCGTTTTTGAACAAGTCCCTCAATTTGCAGAACCCACTCAAAGCGGACATTGGCGACTTGGTCGAGAATGTCTTTTGGCAAGTCAGGATTAATCGTGATTTGAACGAGACCTGTGCGGTCGCGTAGATCGAAAAATGCTACCCCGCCGTGATCGCGCCGTCGATTCACCCAGCCTGAAAGCGTGACGGTCTGTCCCGCATGGCTAGCTCGTAATTCTCCGCAAGTGTGTGTTCTATACATAGTGCCTCTCATTCTGTCTGTCATTGCGACCTTTGGGAAGCAATCCCCGCGCTGAGTGGAGATTGCTTCGTCGCCCTTTGGGCTCCTCGCAATAACTGTTGGTGCGATGTAGATAAAATAAATCGCCCTTCGCATGTGCGTTGGGCGACTTGGTTTGACTTGTATTATTTGTCAACTAGCAATGCTTCGCCCAACGATATGGTGTATCGTCATTATCGTTATTATTATTTTTATTGGCGAAGCGTAAACCGTATTTCATAATGTCGGCATTATAGCACAGGATTATCTTTCCAGTGCTGATTCCTTTGGGTTGGCAGGGTTGTAATAGACCATCACTTGTGCGCCGATAGGGTACCGGGCAACAGTGGCATGTGCATCTCCCATGATCCGAACACTGAAGAATTGTTCGCCTGCTTTGAGCGTTTGTCCCTGGTAAGTCTGTCCACTTACTTGATATTGATATATTACAACAGGATAAACAGATGTGCTGTTGCCTGACCTGCGAAATTGTACGTTGGATGATAATACCGTTCCCATCGTGCTGGGCCAGGTTTGGGCGGCTTTTCCTTGCTGGCTGCGGCGATACATGAAGATGCCGAAGCCGACAAGAAAAACCACCGGTAAGATACATGCACATAATCTGCCAAAAAGACCCAAAAAACCGCCCAATGCACTTATTAAACCAGTGATGATAGCGATAGGATCCATGTTGTTTTCCTTGTTTTAATCCGCTAATTTTATTTGATGTTCTTAAACATCAAATAACGAGAAAGGCTTTCGGTCGAATTGAATTATTGAATTGATGTAAAGTGAATGTAAAGTTTTAGGTGATGGTTAACAAGTAAGTGACAGGTTGTGTTTGATGATAAAGGAGCGTGTGACGATTTCGTGCATAGTGTCTGATTTAGAGAACGACAACGTCTTGCGAACAAAACGAGCATTGGATTGTCTCA
>Ga0210377_10002953_pt1 | contig 14691 bp, 13 predicted proteins | sample PLM4_65_b1redo_FD_155480 | JGI IMG/M metagenome (GOLD analysis project Ga0210377, IMG submission 155480) | Groundwater sediment microbial communities from an aquifer in East River, Colorado, USA - PLM4_65_b1 redo | ecosystem: Environmental > Terrestrial > Soil > Riparian zone | place: USA: East...
GCAGATCGGCATCGAGATCTCCGATTCGGCATACGTGGCGATCAACATGCGCCTCATGACGCGCATGGGCCGCGCGGTGGCCGAATGGCTCGGCGAGGACGGCGATTTCGTACCCGGCGTGCACTCGGTGGGTGCACCGCTCGCCGCCGGACAGAAGGATGTGCCCTGGCCATGCAACGACAAGGACAAGTGGATCGTACACTTCCCCGAGACGCGCGAGATCTGGTCGTACGGCTCGGGCTACGGCGGCAACGCGCTTCTGGGCAAGAAGTGCCTCGCGCTGCGCATCGCCTCGGTCATGGCGCGCGATGAGGGCTGGCTTGCCGAGCACATGTTGATCCTCGGCGTGGAGTCGCCCGACGGGCACAAGAGCTACGTCGCGGCGGCATTCCCGAGCGCCTGCGGCAAGACCAACTTCGCCATGCTGATCCCGCCGCCGGCCTATAAGGGTTGGAAGGTCACCACCATCGGCGAGGACATCGCGTGGATCAAGCCGGGGCACGACGGCCGCTTCTATGCCATCAATCCCGAGGCCGGCTTCTTCGGCGTGGCGCCGGGAACCTCGGAGACCACCAACCCCAACGCGATGCGCACGCTAAAGGCGAACGTGATCTTCACCAACGTCGCGCTCACGCCGGAGGGCGACGTGTGGTGGGAAGGCATGACGGAGCAGCCGCCCGCGCGCCTCACCGACTGGCAAGGCAAGGAATGGACGCCGGGTTGCGGCAGGCTCGCGGCGCACCCCAACTCGCGATTCACAGTGGCGGCTGCGCAGTGCCCGTCGATGGATCCGCGGTGGGAAGACTCCGGCGGCGTGCCGATCTCCGCGTTCCTGTTCGGCGGACGCCGTTCGAGCACCGTGCCGCTGGTGGTTGAAGCGCCGACCTGGGAGGACGGCGTTTACATGGGAGCCACGCTCGGCTCAGAGACCACTGCGGCGATCACCGGCAAGGTCGGCGTGGTGCGTCGCGACCCGATGGCCATGATCGCGTTCTGCGGCTACAACATGGGCGACTACTTCGCGCACTGGCTGAAGATGGGCGCGTCGGTGCACCATGCGCCGCGCATCTTCCGCGTCAACTGGTTCAGGAAGGACGCAAACGGCAAGTACATCTGGCCCGGCTTCGGGGAGAACATGCGTGTCCTGGAATGGATCGTCGGCCGCTGCCATGACCTGGTAAAAGGCATGGAGACGCCGCTCGGCATTATCCCGGCGTTCGAAGACCTGAACTGGCGCGGGCTGGAGAAGTTCACGCGCGAGCAGTACCAGGAGGTCTCGCGCGTGGACGGCGGCGCGTGGAAGGATGAAGTCGCATCGCACGACGAGCTGCTCGGCAAGCTCGGCGCGCACCTGCCGCGCGAGCTCGAGCAGCGCCGCACGCAGCTGCATCAGAGGCTCGCCGTCTGACGTGACCCGCGTTTTTCACCGCAATCCGCGCGAAGCCTATCCGGTCGCGGTGCGGGGTGAAGGCGCCTACCTGATCGACCGCGAGGGCAAACGCTACCTCGACGCCTCGGGCGGCGCGGCGGTGTCCTGTCTCGGCCATTCCGACGCGGCGGTGGTCAAAGCGATCCAGGAACAGCTTGCGCGCCTGCCGTTCGCGCACACATCGTTCTTCACCAACGAACCGATGGAAGCGCTGGCCGATGCGCTTGTTGCGCACGCGCCCGCGCCCCTGGAAAAGGTGTACTTCGTTTCAGGGGGGTCGGAAGCCATCGAGGCGGCGCTCAAGCTGGCTCGCCAGTATTTTGTGGAGAAGGGCGAGCCGCAGCGCCGCTACCTGATCGGGCGGCGGCAGTCCTACCACGGCAACACGCTCGGCGCGCTCGCCGTCGGCGGCAATGCCTGGCGCCGCAAGCAGTTCGAGCCGCTGCTCGTTGAGGCGACGCATGTCTCGCCCTGCTATGCCTATCGTGGAAGGCACGCGGGCGAATCGGACACGGCCTATGGCGAGCGGCTCGCCGCGGAGCTCGACGCGGAGATTTGCCGGCTCGGCGGCGACAAGGTGATGGCGTTCGTCGCGGAGACGGTGGTCGGCGCCACCCTCGGCGCGGTGCTCCCGGTGGCTGGCTATTTCAAGCGCGTGCGCGAGGTGTGCGATCGTCACGGCGTCCTGCTGATCCTCGACGAGGTGATGTGCGGCATGGGTCGCTGCGGCACCCTCTACGCCTTCGAGCAGGAAGGCGTGGTGCCGGACCTGGTTGCAGTGGCCAAAGGCCTGGGTGCCGGCTACCAGCCCATCGGCGCGACCCTGGTCGCCAAGCACATCTACGACACCATCGTTTCGGGCAGCGGCTTCTTTCAGCACGGCCATACCTACCTGGGCCACGCCGCGGCCTGCGCCGGCGCGCTCGCGGTGCAGCGTCGCCTGCACGATGACGGGTTGCTGGCGCGCGTCAATCCACTTGGATCGCTCCTGGAGAAGAAGTTGCGTGCCGCTCTTGGCAATCATCCCCACGTCGGCGACATCCGCGGACGGGGGCTGTTCTGGGGCGTGGAACTGGTGTCCGATCGCGCCAGCAAGGCGCCCTTCGACCCGAAACTGCGCGTGCACGCCCGGGTTAAAAAGGAGGCGCTCAAGGCCGGGCTGATGTGCTACCCGATGGGCGGCACACTCGACGGCGTGCAGGGCGACCACGTGCTCCTCGCGCCGCCGTTCATCCTCGAGGAAGCGCAGCTCGACGAACTGGTGTCCAAGCTCGGCACCGCGCTCGAGGCAGTGCTGAAGTCTGCGGTTGCCGCGTAGCGGCCGCTTCCGCTAAGCTACGCCGGCGTTTTCTCTGGGAGGAGATAGTCATGCGCAAATTCACCACGCTCGCGGCAGGCCTGCTCGTCGCAGGATCCCTTGCACCCGCAGCGCAGGCACAGCAAAAGTACATCACGATCGGTACCGGCGGCGTCACCGGCGTGTACTACGCCGCGGGCGGCGCGATCTGCCGCCTGGTCAACAAGGACCGCAAGACGCACGGCATCCGCTGCTCCGTGGAATCGACCGGCGGGTCGGTGTTCAACATCAACACCATCAAGGCGGGTGAGCTGGACATGGGGGTCGCCCAGTCCGACGTGCATTTCAATGCCGCCAAGGGAGTCGGCAATTTCCAGAAAGACGGCCCTTATGCCGACTTGCGTGCAGTGATGTCCCTGCATCCGGAGCCATTCACGGTGCTGGCGCGCAAGGAGGCGAATGCCAAGAGCTTTGCCGACTTCAAGGGCAAGCGCTTCAATATCGGCAACCCTGGCTCCGGTACGCAATCCTCGATGCTGGAGTTGCTGGGGGCGATGGGCTGGAAACCGCAAGACTTCTCGCTCGCATCGGAACTCAAGGCCGACGAGCACGGCCCAGCGCTATGCGACGGCAAGATCGATGGCTTCTTCTACGCGGTCGGCCACCCGTCGGCCAACATCCAGGACCCGACCACCACCTGCGGTGCGAAGTTGGTGCCGCTGACCGGTCCCGCGGTAGACAAGCTGGTGAAGGAAAGGTCCTACTACGCGAAGGCGACCATTCCCGCGGGCTTGTATCCGAACAATCCGCAGGCCACAGAGACTTACGGGGTCCTGGCGACGCTGGTGTCTTCGTCGAAAGTGCCGGCGGACACGGTGTATGCGACGGTCAAGGCGGTGTTCGACAATCTAGACGAATTCAAGAAGCTGCACCCGGCATTGGCGATACTCAACCCGCAAAGCATGATCAAAGACGGGCTGTCGGCGCCGCTGCACGACGGGGCGGCAAAGTACTACCGGGAAAAAGGCTGGCTGAAGTAGGCCGTCAGAGTCGGCTACAGCAGGAGGGGCGAAACGCGAGTTTCGCCCCTTTTTGTTTACGGAGGGATTCATGACTGCCCGCACGCGGGTAAAGCCTTTGCCTGATCTGCAGCAACTGGTCGCCGAATCGGATACCGGCGGCCGTAGGGTGAGCGGACTCGTCGGCAGGCTTGTTTTCGCAATCGCGGTGGGCTGGTCGCTGTTTCAGCTTTGGTACGCCTCGCCGCTGCCGTTCGAGTTCGGCTGGGGCGTGCTGAATGACACCGAGGCGAGATCGCTGCACCTCGGCATCGCGTTGCTCCTCGCGTTTCTGTGCTTTCCGGGGTTTCGCACCGGTTCACGCAGCGCAGTGCCGTGGTACGACTGGTTGCTGGCAGTCATTGGCGCGTTCGCGGGTGCCTACTTCATCCTCTTCTACGCCGATCTAGCCACGCGCCCCGGCAAGCCGGTGCTCATGGACATCGTCACTGGGACGATCGGCCTCGTCTTGCTGCTCGAGGCGACGCGGCGCGCCGTCGGACTGCCGATGACGATCCTCGCGCTACTGTTCCTTGCATACATCCTCCTGGGAAAGTACCTGCCCGACGTGCTGGCGCACAAGGGCGCCTCCTGGGAACGCATGCTTTCGCACCAGTGGCTCACCACCGAGGGAGTGTTCGGTGTGGCGCTCGGCGTGTCCTCGGGCTTCATCTTCATCTATGTGCTGTTCGGCGCGATGCTCGACCGCGCAGGCGCCGGCAACTACATGATGCAGGTGTCTTTCGCCATGCTCGGCCACCTGCGAGGCGGGCCGGCGAAAGTCTCGGTGGTGTCGTCGGGGCTGAACGGGTTGATTTCCGGTTCCTCGGTGTCGAACGTGGTGTCGGGCGGCATCTTCACGATACCGCTCATGAAGAAGGCGGGCTACGGCGGCGTGAAGGCCGGAGCCATCGAGACCATGAGTTCGGTCGACGGCCAGATCATGCCGCCGGTCATGGGTGCCGCGGCATTCCTGATGGTCGAGTATGTAGGCATTCCGTACCCGGAGATCTGCAAGCACGCTTTCCTGCCTGCGGTCCTGTCCTATATCTCGCTCTTCTACATCGTCCATCTTGAGGCGGTGAAGATGGGCATGAAACCGCTGGTCCAGCGAGGGGACCGCTCGTTGCGAGAAACGGTGACCGCATGGGGGCTGGGCATTTCGGGAACCATCGTGGTGAGCTGCGGTATCTATTTTGTCGCCGAAGCGGTGAAGCATCTTGCGGGTAGCGCGACGCCGTGGATCCTTTCGGTCCTGCTCGGCGCGCTCTACGTGTGGACCGTGTACCTGGCTGCCAAGTGTCCCGACTTGCCTCCTGACATCGACGTTGACAACCCGGTACAGCCGCAGACGTGGCCGACCGTAAAGGCTGGATTGCACTTCCTTATTCCGATCGGCACCTTGATCTGGTGCCTGATGATCGAAGAGCTGTCGCCTGCACTTGCCGCCTTCTGGGCGACAGCAGTCTTGATCGTGCTGATGGCTACGCATCGCCCGCTGACGGTGTACTTCCGCAGGAGAAAAGGAGTTGGCAGAGAATTGAAGCGGGGGTTCATGGAGGTGATCCATGGCCTGAACGACGGTGCGCGCAACATGATCGGCATCGCGATCGCGACCGGTACCGCCGGAATCATCGTCGGTGGCATCACGCTCACCGGCCTGGGTTTCCGCATGACTGACTTCATCGAGTTCGTGTCGCTCGGCAATGTGCTGGTGATGCTGCTGTTTACCGCCTTCATCTGCCTGGTGCTCGGCCTCGGCGTGCCGACCACAGCGAACTACATCCTGGTGGCGACCTTGATGGCGCCAGTGATCGTGGAGCTGGGGGCGCAATCGGGGCTCATCATCCCGCTAATCGCAGTGCACTTGTTTGTCTTCTACTACGGGATCATGGGCGATATCACGCCACCAGTCGGCTTGGCGACATTTGCGGCGGCGGCGATTTCGGGCGAAGACGCGATCCAGACGGGCATCCAGGGCTCGCTGTATGCGTTGCGCACCGTGGTGCTGCCCTTCGTCTGGATCTTCAACCCGCAGCTGCTGCTGATCGATGTGAACGGCTGGTTCGAGCTCGTGGTGGTGGTGCTGGCGAGTCTTGCAGCCTCCCTTCTGTTCGCGGCTGCCACGATGGGATGGTTCCGCACCAAGTGCAGTTGGTGGGAGATTGCTCTTCTCCTCGTCGCCACATTCATGCTGTTCCGGCCGAACTTCTTCATGGACATGCTATACGCGCCTTACGAGGACAAGCCCGCCAGGGAAGTTTTTGCGGTCGCCAAGTCGGTGGCGGAAGGTGATCGTGTCGTGCTGGTGATCGAAGGCACTAACGTTGAAGGCGACGATGTGCAGAAGACTGTGGCGCTTCAGCTCGGCAAGTCGGGCGAGGGGCGGCAGCGCCTTGTCGACGCCGGTCTTACGCTCCAGGCGCTGGGAGATGAGGTGCGAATTGCCATCGTCAAGTTCGGTAGCCGCGCCAAGAAATCCGGTTTTGAGCAGGGTTGGAAGGTGCGCGCAGTCAAGGTGCCGACCGATCGACCTTCGGAGCACTGGGTCTATGTCCCGGCGCTCGCACTCGCCGCGTTCGTCTGGTTCCTGCAGCGGGCGCGCCTGCGCCCGCGTAGTACGCGGGCCGCTTAGGCGCGCCCTAGCGAAACGTAGGCGAGCACGGCCGCACCCATCGACACTGCGCCAGCGCTAGCGAAAACCGCGTCGGAGTTCGCGCGCTCGAGCAGCAGGCCGCCCGTGGCAAGGCCCAGTCCCACGCCGGTGAGCAGGCATGATGTTGACCATGTGAACGCCTCTGTCGCGTAGTGCTGCGGGGCGATCTTTGCGACCAGCATCGACTGGATGATGAGTGCAGGCGCCATGACCACGCCAGCCGCGACGCCGAGCACGACGAACACGATCGCATTGCCAATCAGGCTGAGCGCCGCAATGCCGAGCCCCATCAATAGAAGCATCAGCGCGAACTGTTGCGGGAGTTTCAGCCGCCAACTGCGGCTGCCGTAGGCAAGGCCTCCTACTGCGCTGCCGACGCTCATCAGCCCGAGGATCAGGCCTGCGAGCGCGGGTAACCCTGCTTCCGCGGCGAATGCAGTTACGCCGATTTCGAGGAGGCCAAAGGCACCCGAGTAGGCGAGGATTACCGTAAGCAATGGGACGAATCCGCGCACTGAAAGCGGACCGATGAGGCTCGAGCCGGTGCGCTTTTCGATGCGCCAGTGCGCTAAAACGGGCGAGCGAAGGAAAAGGAGCGTGCCGGCAAGGCCGCTCGCAGCGGCGAACAATACCGCCGCGCTGGCCGACAGGTAGGCGACAAACAGCGCCACCAGCATCGGGCCCACGATGAAGATGATCTCGATCAGCACCGATTCGAGGGAATAGGCGGATGCGAGTTGGGCCTCGTCGAGCAGTCGCTGACGGAGGAACGTGCGCAGGCATACCGTGATGGGCGGAAAGCTGGCGCCGGCGAGTCCAGCGAGAGCAAAGGCCGTCCACGAAGGCGCGCCAAAGCGAAGCGCCGCAACCAACGTCACCAACGTTGTGGGAAAGAGGAACGCACAGATGAAGAGCGTGCGTGCCGGTCCATTGCGGTCGATGATACGGCCGAGCACTGGCGCCATGGCGGCGAGTCCCGCGAGGTAGCAAGCGGCGACGGCACCTGCTCGCCCGAAGGAGCCGCTGGCGGCCTGGGTGGCAAGCAGGATAGCCAGCCCTAGGATTCCGATCGGGAGCCGACCGATCACCGACGCGACGATCGTGCGCCTCAGTTCGGGCCGTTCCAGTAGCGTCGCGTAGCGGGCGAGGGAGATCACGGCGGACTGCGTAAAAAGGGCCGCGATTGTCTCACGGGAAGTTGGGATGCTGCGATGCAGCAATTCCCTAAGTTACTCTTGTTCCACGTGGAACATCGCCTCGGCGTTTTCTCGCGCTAGTTTCACGTGGAACATTCACGTATCATCGCGCCTCCTCAGAATCTGGCCGCATGCTGTTTCCAATCAAGTTCGACGTCATCGTGGTGGGTGGTGGCCATGCAGGCACCGAAGCCGCGCTCGCAGCTGCACGCATGGGGAGCCGAACGCTGCTGCTGACGCATAGCATCGAGACTCTGGGCCAGATGTCGTGCAATCCCTCCATCGGCGGAATCGGCAAAGGGCACCTGGTCAAGGAAATCGACGCGTTGGGCGGCGCTATGGCGCTGGCGACCGACGAAGCTGGAATTCAGTTTCGTACGCTGAATTCGTCCAAGGGACCTGCGGTCAGGGCCACGCGGGCGCAGGCTGACCGGGTTCTTTACCGTGCCGCAATCCGACGGCGGCTCGAGCGACAGCCAAATCTCACGCTGTTCCAGCAAGCGGTGGACGACATCCTCCTGGATGGTGATCGAGCGGTTGGTGTCCTCACACAGCTGGGAATCCGATTCCACGGCCGAACGGTCGTCCTCACCGCAGGGACCTTCTTGTCCGGGCTGGTTCATGTTGGCCTGAAGAGCTACCAAGCCGGGCGGGCCGGGGATCCGGCGTCGGTTACTTTGGCAGCGCGATTGCGCGAGATGAAGCTGCCCGTCGGCCGGTTAAAAACAGGTACGCCGCCGAGGATTGACGGCCGGACCATCGATTTTTCGGTCATGCAGGAGCAGCCCGGGGACTCGCCGGAGCCGGTGTTTTCCTTTCTGGGCCACCGCGGTATGCATCCGCGCCAGCTACCCTGCTGGATTACGCACACGAATGAGCGCACGCACCAAGTAATCCGCGGAGGACTCGATCGTTCTCCAATGTACACGGGAGTCATTCAGGGGGTTGGGCCGCGATACTGTCCTTCAATCGAGGACAAAATTCATCGCTTTGCCGACAAAGCGAGCCACCAGATCTTCCTGGAGCCCGAGGGGCTGGAGACAGACGAGATCTATCCGAATGGGATTTCCACAAGCCTTCCCTTCGACGTCCAGCTCGATCTCGTGCACTCGATTCGGGGTCTCGAGAATGCCCACATCCTGCGCCCCGGGTACGCCATCGAGTACGACTACTTCGATCCGCGCAACCTGAAGTCCTCGCTCGAAACGAAGACGATCGCGGGGCTCTACTTCGCCGGCCAGATCAACGGCACCACCGGATATGAGGAGGCTGCCGCGCAGGGCCTACTTGCTGGAATCAATGCAGCCCTGCAGGTGCGGGGGGACGCACCCTGGTGTCCGCGTCGCGATGAAGCGTACCTCGGCGTGCTGGTCGACGACCTAATCACCCGTGGCGTATCGGAGCCGTACCGAATGTTCACGAGCCGTGCGGAGTACCGGCTATTGCTTCGCGAAGACAACGCTGACCTTCGCCTGACGGAGAGTGGACGGGCAATGGGTATCGTCAACGACGAGCGCTGGAACGCCTTTGCCCGTAAGCGCGACTTGATCACGCGGGAGCAGGAAAGGCTGGATCATTTGTGGGTCAGGCCGAATGTGCTATCGGATGAGGATGCGATTCGAGTGTTGGGGAAGCCGATAGAAAGAGAGTATTCGCTCACTTCCCTTCTTCGTCGCCCTGATGTTAGTTATCGCTCACTTATGACGCTGCCGAATGCGGAAGGTGGGGTCACCGACGAGTTGGTGGCTGAGCAAGTTGAGATTCAGGCGAAGTACCAGGGGTACATCGAACGGCAGAACGACGAAGTCGCGAGGCGAGGCCAGCATGAGGAGATGAAGGTGCCGGCAGGCCTCGATTTCCGTTCGGTGCGAGGGTTGTCCAAGGAGGCGCAGCAGAAACTCGAACTGCAGCGGCCTGAAACCGTCGGACAAGCCTCTCGCATCTCGGGAGTTACGCCAGCCGAGATTTCCCTGCTGCTGGTCCATCTCAAGAGAGGCGTGCAGCCGCAAAAGAAGCGCGCATGACACCGCGACAGGTCGCGCTGCGCCAAGGGCTCGGCGAACTGGGACTGGACTTGCCGGAGGATGCTCAACACAAGCTGCTCGCCTATCTGGAACTGCTCGCAAAGTGGAACAAGACCTACAACCTCACCGCGATCCGTGACCTCGACAAGATGATCGGTCTGCACCTGCTCGATTCCCTTGCCGTGCTGCGCCATCTGCCGGCGGGAGACCTCGCCGACGTCGGCGCGGGCGGCGGGCTTCCCGGGATCCCGCTCGCCATCGCCGAACCTGCGCGGCGCGTCACGCTAAACGACGCTAACCACAAGAAAGCCGCATTCCTGCAGCAAGCGGTCATCGAGTTGCGGCTGGCAAACGCCGACGTGCACGTCGGACGTGCGCAGGCCTGGCGTCCGGAGAACAGATTCGCGTGCGTCATCACCCGCGGTTTCGCCGAGCTAGCGGATTTCATCGCGGCTTGCCGCCACTTGATCGCGCCAGGCGGGGTGCTCGCGGCGATGAAAGGTGTGTTCCCTGCCGCCGAACTGGAGCGCGTGCCCGCCGGCGTGGACTGCCGTGACGTGCGGCGGCTGAATGTGCCGTTGGTCGACGCGGAACGGCATCTCGTGCTGTGCCGTTGCCGGGGTTGAGTCATGGCGCGCGTCATCGCGGTGGTGAACCAGAAGGGGGGCGTAGGCAAGACGACGACCAGCGTCAATCTTGCTGCAGCTCTGGCGCGGACCGGGCAGCGCGTGCTGTTGATTGACCTGGACCCGCAGGGCAACGCCACCATGGGCAGTGGCGTGGACAAACGTATCGCCGCGCGCACCGTGTATCACGTGCTGCTAGGGCTGGGCGAGATTGCCAATATCCGTACGCGCGCCGAGCGCGCCGGCTTCGATCTGGTGCCTGCAAACCGCGAACTTGCCGGCGCCGAGATCGAGCTTGTGGAGCTGCAGAATCGCGAGGGGCGGCTCAAGTCGGCGCTGACCTCGGTCGAGGGCGAATACGATTTCGTGTTCATCGACTGTCCGCCTTCCCTGTCGCTGCTCACGCTCAACGGCCTGGTGGCCGCGCAATCGGTGCTGATCCCGATGCAATGCGAGTACTACGCGCTGGAAGGCCTGACCGATCTCATCGGCACGATCAAGCGCGTGCGCGCAAACCTCAATCCGACACTGGAGATCGCTGGGCTGCTGCGCACCATGTTCGATACGCGCAACACACTGGCGCAGCAGGTCTCCGACCAGCTCGAAGCGCATTTTGGCGAAAAGGTCTACCGCAGCATCGTGCCGCGCAACGTTCGCCTGGCGGAGGCACCGAGCTTCGGCGTACCCGCGGTACTGTGGGACCCGGAGTCCAAAGGTGCCCAGGCCTACCTCGCGCTGGCCGAGGAAGTAATGCAGCGCGAAAGCATCGGACTGTCGGCGGCAGCGTGAATTCACCCGGACGGGAACCATGAGCAAGCCAAAGGGACTGGGACGCGGACTGGACGCACTGCTCGGCGGTAGCGGCGAAGCACCACGCGATTCGCTGACCACGTTGCCCGTGGGCCGTATCCGGCCCGGCAAGTACCAGCCGAGGACCCGCATGGGCCAGGAAGCGCTGGCGGAACTCGCCGCGTCGATCAAGACGCAAGGGCTGATGCAACCGGTTCTGGTGCGCCCGGTGGACAGGGATCGCTACGAACTGATCGCTGGCGAGCGGCGCTGGCGCGCCGCGCAAATGGCCGGCCTGCAGGAGATCCCGGCGTTGGTGCGGGACGTGGCCGACGAATCGGCGCTGGCGATGTCGCTGATCGAGAACATCCAGCGCGAGAACCTCAATCCCATGGAGGAGGCCGGCGGCATCCAGCGGCTGGTCGACGAATTCCGCATGACCCACGAGCAGGCGGCGGATGCTGTCGGACGCTCGCGCAGCGCCACCACCAACCTGCTGCGCCTGCTGCGGCTGACGAAGCCGGTGCAGGCGATGGTGATGGAGGGTGTGCTGGAAATGGGCCATGCGCGGGCGGTGCTGGCGCTGGAGGGTGCACGCCAGATCGAGGCGGCGAACCGGGTGGCGGCCCGAGGGTTGTCTGTTCGCGAGACTGAGGCGCTGGTGGCCAAGATGCTCCGCGGGCAGGGCGCAAGCCGCGCGGCGAAGGTTGATCGCGACTTGGGCAGGCTGGAAGAGGAAGTGTCTGGGCGGCTCGGCACCACAGTGGAGATCCGCGCCGGACGCAAAGGCCAAGGCAAGATCATCGTGCACTACTCGAGCCTCGATCACCTCGATCAGCTTCTCAAGAAGCTGCGTTGAGGGTGAAATGGGCAGTATGTTGCAGCGCAATGCGTTGACCGTTCTTGGTGCAACCCGTTAAAATCGCGCGGCTTTGCAGGACGCCAAGAACATGAACGCCAGTCTGGGCGCCCTGCGCAAGCCGATCCGCACCGTTTTGCGGTGGCAACTCATCGCTACCGCTGCCTTGACGCTCGCCGGGGGGATTCTCGCTGGAGTCGACGGCGCGCTGTCCGCGGTCTTGGGTGGCGCGGTCAGTGTCTGTGCCGGCTGGGTATCCGCGGTAGTGGCATCGAAGGGCAAGGCGCAGTCCGCAGGGGACGTCCTGATCGGCGCGCTTATAGCCGAGGGTGTGAAGATCGGCCTCATCGTGATCCTGCTGTGGCTGGTGCTGGCCACGTACGACAGCGTCGTCGCGCCCGTGTTTTTCGGGTCGTTCATCGTGACGTTGCTGATTTTTAGCATGGCGTTTTTTGTTCGCGAGTACGAGTAGATGGCTGCCGGCAAAGAATTCAACGCCACGGATTACATCCAGCACCACCTGACCTTCCTCACCAAGCCGGTGGGGGAAGGCGGCTTCTGGGCGCTCAACGTCGATTCCGTGGCCACCGCCGTGGTGCTCGGCATCCTCGGCCTCGGCGTGTTGTGGTGGATCGTGCGCGGCGCGACCGCGGGCGTGCCCAACCGCCGCCAAGCCTTCGTGGAAATCGCGTTCGAATTTGTCGACGAGCAGGTGAAAGGCGTCTTCCACCACGGCGACCGCAATCGCTTCGTGGCACCCGCTGCGCTCACGGTGTTCGTCTGGGTTCTGCTGATGAATGCCATGGACTTCCTGCCAGTGGACGTGATGGCATGGGTGCTCGAGAACGTCTTTCACGTGCACGCGTTCCGCCTGGTGCCCACGGCGGACGTCAACACCACCTTCGCGCTCGCGCTTGCCGTCTGGCTGCTAATGATCTGGTTCTCGATCGCCGCCAAAGGCCTGGGCGGCTGGATCCACGAGCTGTTCTGCGCGCCGTTTGGCTCCAACCCGCTGCTGTGGCCCGCGAACCTGCTGTTCAACCTCATCGAGTACGTGTCCAAGCCGCTGTCGCACGCGCTGCGGCTGTTCGGCAACATGTACGCAGGCGAGATCATCTTCCTGCTCCTGTGGCTGCTGGCGGCCACCGGCATCTTCGGCTCGATCATCGCCGTCGTCCTTGGCCTGGGCTGGGCGATCTTCCACATCCTGATCGTCGTCCTGCAGGCCTACATCTTCATGATGCTCACCATCGTGTACATCTCGATGGCGCACGAACACCACTAACCACACCGCAATCGTCTCTCGCCCAGGAAAGGAAATACGATGGAAAAACTTCAAATGCTGGCCATGATCCAGGCCTACACCGGCATCGGCATCGGTCTCATGATCGGCGTCGGCGCCGCGGGCGCCTGCATCGGCGTGGGCATCATGTGCAGCCGCTTCCTCGAAGCCGCCGCGCGTCAGCCCGAACTCACCAATTCGCTGCAGGCCAAGGTGTTCCTGCTGCTGGGCCTGATCGACGCCTCGTTCATCATCGGCGTCGGCCTGGCGATGATGTTCGCGTTCGCCAATCCCCTGCTCGCGGTCATCCCGAAATAGATATCCCGTAGGGGGATGCAATGAGCTTCAACCTCACGCTGATCGCGCAGGCCGTCGCGTTTGCGCTGTTCATCTGGTTCACGGTCAAGTTCGTCTGGCCGCCGCTGCTGCGCGCCATCGAAGCGCGTCAGAAGACGATCGCCGATGGGTTGGCCGCCGCCGAGCAGGGCAGGAAGTCGCTGGAGCAGGCCGGCAAGCAGGTGGGCGAGGAAATCGCGGGTGCGCGCGGGCGCGCCTCGGACATCATGGCGCAGGCCGAGAAGCGCGCCGCGCAGGTGGTCGAGGAGGCGAAGGTCGCGGCCAAGGCCGAGGGCGACCGCGAGAAGGCGGCCGCGAAGGCGGAGATCCAGCAGGAAGTGTCCCGCGCACGCGAGAAGCTGCGCGACGACGTCGCCGCGCTGGCGGTGGCCGGCGCCGAGAAGATCCTGCGCCGCGAGGTGGACGCCAAGGCGCACGCCGATCTCCTCGACGGCATCAAGAAGCAACTGTAATGGCTGAGCCCACCACCATCGCGCGCCCCTACGCCGAAGCGGCCTTCAAGCTGGCCGATGCGCAGGGCAAGCTCGCCGAATGGTCGGCGGCGCTGGCAAACCTTGCCGCGGTAGCAGCGGATGATCGGGTACGCGCGGCGGTTGGAGATCCAAACCTGTCCGCGGCCAAGGACGCCGGGCTGATCATCTCGATCCTCACCGGCAAGCTCTCCGGCGACGCCGAAAATTTCGTGCGTGTGCTGGCGGAGAATGGACGCTTGGGCGTGGTAACGGAGATCCGCGCGCATTTCGAGGCGCTGAAGAACGAGCGCGAAGGCACGGTCGAGGCGGAGGTCTACTCCGCATTCGAGATGGATCCAGCCCAGGTCGCCGACCTGGTCGCGCGACTTGAGAAGAGCTCCGGCCGCAAGGTGAAGGCCCGCGTCAGCGTGGACAAGTCGCTCATCGGCGGGGTCAAGGTGGTGATCGGCGACAAGGTAATCGACGGTTCCGCGCGCGCCCAATTGAGCGCGCTCGAGAACGCACTGAAAGCTTAAGGAGCAGTCATGCAACTCAATCCGTCCGAAATTTCGGAACTGATCAAGAACCGGATCCAGAACCTGGATGCCGGCGCGCAGATGCGTACCCAGGGCACCGTAGTGTCGGTGACCGATGGCATCTGCCGCA
>Ga0210377_10002954_pt1 | contig 14687 bp, 10 predicted proteins | sample PLM4_65_b1redo_FD_155480 | JGI IMG/M metagenome (GOLD analysis project Ga0210377, IMG submission 155480) | Groundwater sediment microbial communities from an aquifer in East River, Colorado, USA - PLM4_65_b1 redo | ecosystem: Environmental > Terrestrial > Soil > Riparian zone | place: USA: East...
ACGTGCTGCCGCCCGGCGCCAAGGCCGACGAGGAGCAGCTCCTGAACATCGTGGCGAACCAGGTCGCCATCGCGGTCGAGAACGCCCGCCTCTTCCACGGCGTGGCCCAGCGCGCGGCCGAGCAGCAGAGCCTCGTCGAGGCCGGCCACCTGCTGGCCTCGACGCTGCGCCTCACCGACGTCCTGCAGCGCTTCACCGAGCTGGTGCGCGCGCGACTCAACCTCGACGTCGTGCGCATCTGGCTGCACGAGGGGCCCGGCGAGTACGCGCTGCGCGCGCAGGCCGGCCTCGCCGAGCAGCCCGGCGACGGCCGCGGGCGCTTCGAGCCCGGCGAGGGCATCGTGGGCTGGGTGATGGAGCACCTGGCGCCGCTCGTGATCGCCGACCTGCAGGTCGACCCGCGGCTCAAGGAGCGGCAGTGGGCCCAGGCCGAGGGGCTGGTGTCGCTGGTGGCGGTGCCGCTGCTGCTCGAGGACGTGCCGGTGGGCGTGTTGGTCGGTCTCTCCCGCCAGCGCCGGGAGTTCGCGGCCGAGGAGATCGCCCTGGCGCAGGCGCTGGCGACCTCCGCGGCCGTGGCGATCCGCAATGCGCGCCTGTACGAGGAGACGCAACGGCGTCTGCGCTTCAACGAGACGCTGGTGGCGGTGAGCCAGGCCATCGGCTCCACGCTGGACCTCACCGAGATCCTGCGCCGCGCCACGCGCGAGATGGTGCGCGCGCTGGGCGGCGACATGGGCGTGGCGTGGCTGCTCGCGCCCGACCGCGCGCGCTTCGTGCCGCTGGTCGGCTACCGGATCCCGAAGGACTTGCTGGGCGTCACGGCGGCGTCCAGTCTGCAGCTCGACGATCCGGTCATCACGGCGCTGACGGCGGCCAAGGGGCCCATCGCCGCCGCCGACAGCCAGCGTGAGGCGTGGAGCAGCATGGCGGCGTCCCGAGTCGTGGCGCACAAGTCGATGCTCATCCAGCCGATCTTCTGGAAGGGCGAGCTGATCGGTGGCTTCTCCATCCTGTGGCTCCAGGCGTCCCATCGCTTCACGGCCGAGGAGCTGCGGCTGGTCGAGGGCATCGCGCTGCAGAGCGCGCTGGCCATCGAGAACTCGCGGCTCTACGAGGGCGTCAAGCAGCAGATGGCCGAGCTCAAGCAGACCCAGGCCCAGCTCGTGCAGTCCACCAAGCTGGCCGCCATCGGCGAGCTCGCCGCCAACATCGCCCACGAGATCAACAACCCGCTCACGACCGTGCTCGGGTTCGCGTCGTTCATCGCCGAGCGGCTGGCCCCCGACGACCCCACCCGCGAGGAGCTCGGCCTCATCCAGGAGGAGGCCTCGCGGGCGCGCGACATCGTGCGCGACCTGCTGCAGTTCAGCCGGCAGCGCGACTTCATGCCGGAGCCGTCCGACGTCAACGCCGTCCTCGATCAGGTGGTGAGCATGGTCCGCCGCCAGGGCGCCCTGAGCGTGGTGACGGTGACCGAAGCGTACGCGGCTGATCTGCCGATGGTCGAGATGGACGTGTCGCGCATCAAGCAGGTGTTCCTCAACATCCTGAACAACGCGGTCTACGCGATGAAGGGCGGCGGCTCGCTCACCATCCGCACCACCGTCGACGGCGGGACCGTGCGGATCGCGTTCGAGGACACCGGGCCCGGCATCCCGACCGAGATCCTGAATCGCATCTTCGACCCGTTCTTCACGACCAAGCCGGAGGTGAGCGGCACCGGCCTCGGCCTCTCGGTGAGCCTGGGGATCGTCCAGAGCCACGGCGGGACCATCGACGTCCAGAGCGAACTCGGCAAGGGCACGACCTTCACCGTGACCCTGCCCATCACCCACGACCGCGACGACCCCGAAGAGCCGCCGGCGAAGGGCTAGGTCATCTACAGCAAGGAGCCGGCGACCTGGGCGGCGCCGAGCAGCGGCGCCCGGGGATTGAGCGCGACGTGGATGGGCATCGCCTCCATCAGCGGGGCGAGGCGGCCCTTGTCGCGGAAGGCGGTCACGAACGCCCCGTTCGTCAGCCGGGGAAGGATACGCGGCGCGATCCCGCCCCCCACGAAGACCCCGCCCACGGCCATCGCCTTGAGGGCCAGGTTGCCCGCCTCGGCGCCGTAGACCGACACGAAGATGTCGAGCGCCGTGGCGCACATCGGATCTCGGCCGGCCAGGGCCATCTCGGTGACGACGGCGCTGGGATCGCCCGCGCGCATCCGATCGGCCACCTCGACCGACTCCTTGGCCCACCCGGTGTCCCGCAGGAAGCGATACACGTTGAACAGACCGGGTCCGGACAGGATGCGCTCGAGGGAGACCCGGCCGAACTCCTTGCGAAGGAATCGCAGCAGGTCCTCCTCCACGTCGTTGCGGGGTGCGAAGTCGGCGTGGCCCCCCTCGCTGGCGATCACGATCCGGCGCTCGCCGTCCTGCACGATGAGGGCCTCGCCCAGGCCGGTGCCGGCCGCGATCAGCACCAGGTGGCCCCGGCGTGCGATCCCCGGCTGCAGCACGCGCAACTCGCGCTCGGGCAGCGCCAGCACGCCGTGGGCGGCCACCTCGAGGTCGTTGAGCAGCTTCACCCGCGACGCGGGGATCGAGGTGGCGAGCGCGCGCTCGTCGATGACCCACGGCAGGTTGGTCGCCACGCAGCGGCCGTCCACGACGGGCCCGGCCACCCCCAGGCAGACGGCCTCGATCCCGGGGCGCGCGCCGGCGCCGAGGAATCGCTCGATGGCCGCCTCGAGGGATGCGAACTCCCGGCTGGGGAGCGTCTCGTCGCGGACGAGCACCGGACCGCGCCCGGTCTTCTCGAACAGGGCGAGCGCGGTCTTGGTGCCCCCCACGTCCCCGGCGAGGACGATCACTTCTGGGTGCCGGCGTAGATGCCCATGACGGTGCCGAGGAACTTCAGCGCCTCCGGCCGCTTCCGCTGGAACGAGTTGCGCCCGATGATCGAGCCGAAGCCGCCGCCGTCGCGGATGGCGCGGACCTCGTCGAACACCTGATCGTCGCCGGTGGCCGGACCGCCCGAGAAGATGACCACCCGGCGGCCGTTGAAGGTGGACTGCACGACGTGGCGCACGCGCTCGGCCAGCGTCCCCACCGGCACGCCCTCCTTCTCGTACACCTTCTTGGCCGGCGCCTGCTCGAGGTACGCCGAGGGCAGCTTCACCTTGACGATGTGGGCGCCGAGCTGGGCCGCGATGTGGGCGGCGTACGCCGTGACGTCGATGCCGGTCTCCCCCTCCTTGGACAGGCCGGACCCGCGCGGGTACGACCACACCACCACCACGAGCCCGTTGGCCTTGGCCTCCTCGGCGAGCTCGCGGAGCTTCGTGTACATGTCGAGGCGGTGGATGGAACCGGGATAGATCGTGTAGCCGATGCCGACGCAGCCGAGCCGGAGCGCGTCGCGCACCGACCCGGTGACGGCCTGCATCGGGTCCTTCTCCTCGTAGAGCACGTCGTGGTTGTTGAGCTTGAGGATGAGCGGGATCTGGCCGGCGAAGTCGCGGGCGCCCGCTTCGAGGAACCCCAGCGGCGCCGCGTAGGCGCTGCAGCCGGCGTCGATCGCGAGCTGGAAGTGGTAGCGCGGATCGTAGCCGGCCGGGTTGGGCGCGAAGCTGCGCGCGGGCCCGTGCTCGAACCCCTGGTCGACGGGCAGGATGACCATCCGCCCGGTGCCGCCGAGGGTGCCGGCTACCAGCATCCGCGACAGGTTGGTGAGCGTTCCCGGGCTATCGCTGCCGTACCAGCTGAGGATCTCGCGGATCCGTTCGGTGATGGCCACGTCATCTCCTCCTTCGTCGACTACGCACGCCTCGTAGCGCAAAACTCCGTGGTCACTCGCCGCTCTGCTCGATGAGCTTGGCCACCAGGCCCGTCCAGCCCGTCTGGTGGCTGGCGCCGATCCCCCGGCCTTCGTCGCCGTGGAAGTATTCGTGGAACAGGATCAGGTCGCGCCAGTGCGGATCCTGCTGGAAACGCTCGGAGCTGCCGTAGATCGGCCGGCGGCCGTCGCGGCCGCGCAGGAACAGCCGCGTGAGCCCGCGCGACAGCTCGGCGGCCACCTCCCACAGGTTGAGCAGCCGGCTGGAGCCGGTCGGGCATTCGACCTTGAGGTCGTCGCCGTAGAAGTGGTGGAACTTCTGCAACGACTCGATGAGCAGGTAGTTGACCGGGAACCAGACGGGGCCGCGCCAGTTCGAGTTGCCGCCGAACACCCCGGTGCCCGATTCGGCCGGTTCGTAGGCGACGCGATGCTCGGTGCCGTCGATCGACATCACGTACGGATGGTCGCGGTGCCACCGGGACAGCGCGCGGACGCCGTAGGGCGACAGGAACTCCTCGCGGTCGAGCATGTAGCCGAGCACGCGCAGCAGCTGGGGCCGGCGCACGATCGACAGCAGGCGGCGGACGCCGCCGCCGGGGGCGACGGCGGTGGTGACGTGGCCTCGGAACTCGGGCCGGTTGTCGATGAACCACTGCATGCGCCGCCGGAAGCCGGGCAGCCGGTCGATGATCTCGGGCTCGAGCGTCTCCACCGCGAACAGCGGGATGAGCCCGACCATCGAGCGCACCTTCATCTGACGGACGTCGCCGGGCATGTGCAGGATGTCGTAGTAGAAGCCGTCCTGCTCGTCCCACAGCGCCTGGCCGTCGCCCAGCTCGTTCATCGCCTTGGAGATGTAGACGAAGTGCTCGAAGAACTTGGAGGCGACGTCCTCGTAGGCCGGGTTCTCGGCCGCGAGCTCGAGCGCGATGGCCAGCATGTTGAGGCAGTACATGGCCATCCACGAGGTGCCGTCGGACTGCTCCAGGTGGCCGCCGCCCGGCAGCGGGGCCGAGCGGTCGAACACGCCGATGTTGTCGAGGCCGAGGAAGCCGCCCTCGAAGACGTTGTTGCCGCGCGTGTCCTTGCGGTTGACCCACCACGTGAAGTTCAGCATCAGCTTCTGGAACGCGCGCTCGAGGAACAGGCGGTCGGCGACGCCCGACACGCGGCGATCGATCTTGTAGACGCGCCACACCGCCCACGCGTGCACCGGCGGGTTGACGTCGCCGAACGCCCACTCGTACGCCGGGATCTGGCCGTTGGGGTGCATGTACCACTCGCGCAGGAACAGGATCAGCTGGGACTTGGCGAACTCGGGATCGACCATCGCCAGCGGGATGCAGTGGAACGCCAGGTCCCAGGCGGCGTACCACGGGTACTCCCACTTGTCCGGCATCGAGATGACGTCCTCGTTGTAGAGGTGCCCCCACTCACGGTTACGGCCCTGCCGCCGCGAGGCGGGCGGCGTCGGCTCGGTGCGATCGCCGGCGAGCCAGCGCTTGACGTCGAACTGGTAGAACTGCTTGCTCCACAACAGGCCCGCGAACGCCTGTCGCATCACGCGCCGTGCGTCCTCGGAGCCGGCCGGCTGGAAGTGCTCGTAGAACTCGTCGGCCTCGCGGATCCGCTCGGCCAGCACGGCGTCGAACGGCTTGCCGAAGGGATCCTTGCTGGGTGGCGTGTCGGACAGCCGGAGCGCGACCGTGGTCGTCTCGCCGGGACCCAGGCGGAGGCGGTAGTGGGCCGCGGCCTTGGTCCCGACCCGGGCCGGATTGACCGCATCCTGCCGCCCGCCGACGACGTAGTCGTTGAAGGCGTCCTTGACGTACGCGGAGGAGTTCGCCACGCCCCACAGCCGCTGCTTGTTCGTGTCGTTCTCGGTGAAGAGCAGCTCGGCGGCGCCCTCCACGCTGAGCCAGCGGCGACCGAGCGAGAGGTGCTCGGCCTCGATGGCCCGCCACCCGGCCCGGGAGGCGCTCTCGCGCAGCCGCGGCCGCGGCGCTCCCGGATCCCACGACCACGTGTTGCGGAACCAGAGCGTCGGCAGCAGGTGCAGCGGCGCCGGCTCGGGACCGCGGTTGGTGATCGTGATCCGCGCGAGGATGTCGTCGCTGCTCGCCTTGGCGTACTCGACCATCACGTCGAAGTAGCGATCCTCGTCGAACACGCCGGTATCGAGCAATTCGTACTCGGGCTGGTGCCGGTCCCGCCGGCGGTTCTCCTCGCCCAGCTGCGTGTAGGGGAACGCCGCCTGCGGGTACTTGTACAGCCACTTCATGTAGGAGTGGGTCGGGGTGGAGTCGAGGTAGAAGTAATACTCCTTGACGTCCTCGCCGTGGTTGCCCTCGTTGCCGGTCAGCCCGAACAGCCGCTCCTTGAGGATGGCGTCACGCTCGTTCCACACGGCCAGCGCGAAGCAGAGCCGCGCGTGGTTGTCGCAGATGCCGGCCAGGCCGTCCTCACCCCAGCGGTAGGCGCGGGAGCGGGCGTGCTCGTGGGGGAAGTACTCCCAGGCGGTGCCGTGGGGGCTGTAGTCCTCACGGACGGTGCCCCACTGCCGCTCGCTCAGGTAGGGGCCCCATCGGCGCCAGTGGGCGCTACGTTCCTGCGCCTCCTTGAGCCGCCGTTCCTCTGCCCTCATCCCCGCTCGGCCATCCCCCCTCGGCCCATCGGCGCAGCCCAGTCTGATGAGTCTGCGGCGACGACGGGCCTCGAGTCAACCAACCGTTAACTCCTTGACTCCCCCCACCGCTTGCCAAGATAGTAGGCCCACTCGCTCGCACCCCGACGGGGCAGGCGGCGACCGGAGGGCTTGGTTGGTCCAATACGTCGTCGCCCGGCTGCTCTGGCTGATTCCAACGATCCTGGCCATGGCGCTGGTGACGTTCCTGGTCATGCACGCGACGCCAGGGAGTCCTCTGGACCCGATCGCCGAGGGGGCCAACCCGCTCCCCCCCGAGGCGCAGAAGGTCCTGGCCAAGCACTATGGGCTCGACAAGCCGCTCTGGCACCAGTTCGGGATCTTCGTGGCCAAGGCCGCCCGCGGCGACTTCGGCTTCTCGTTCGTGTACAAGACTCGCACCGTGGCCGAGATCCTCCGCGAGACGTTCCCCATCTCCCTGTTCCTGGGCTCGATGGCGCTGGCGCTGGCGGTGGCGGGCGGGCTCACGCTCGGGATCCTGGCTGCCGTCTACCAGAATCGAGGCTGGGACTACGTGTCGGTGTCACTGGCCACGGTCGGCGTCGCAGTGCCGAACTTCGTGCTGGCCGTCTTTCTGATCATCCTGTTCTCGTTCGTGGTCCCGCTGTTCCCGACTGGCGGCTGGGAGTCACCGCGCACCTGGGTGCTGCCCACGATCACGCTGGCGGCGGCCCCGATGGGGATCATCGCCCGCTTCACCCGCGCCAGCATGCTGGAGGTCATCCGGGCCGACTACACGCTGACCGCGCGCGCCAAAGGGCTGAGCGAGACACCGGTGATCTTCAAGCACGCGCTCAAGAACGCGCTGATCCCGATCGTCACCCTGCTGGGGCCGATGTTCGCGGCGGTGGGAACCGGATCGTTCTTCGTCGAGTCTATCTTTCGAGTGCCGGGCATGGGCCGCTTCTTCGTGCAATCCATGACCGGGCGTGACTATCCGATGATCATGGCCGTGGTCCTGACGTACGGCGTCTTCCTGGCGATCATGAACCTTGCCGTCGATCTCGCCTATGGGGCTCTCGACCCCCGCATCCGGTACTAACGTCACCGCCGGGCCCCGGCCTCTGGCTGACCCGGACGGCATCCGGGCACCGCTCCCCGTCGCTGTCGAGGCCGGGGCCGAGCTGCGCTCGTCCAGCCTCTGGCGCGACGCCATCCGGCGCCTGCTCCGCAACCGGCTGGCCATGGCGGGGGGCATCGTCGTCGCGCTGTTGTGCCTGATCGCGATCTTCGCCGACGTGCTGGCCCCGCGGCCGTACACCAAGACGAACTTCGGGCGCCTCAACGAGGCGCCCACCCGCGACTACCTGCTCGGCACCGATCAGCTCGGCCGCGATCTGCTCTCGCGCATGATCTACGGCGCGCGGGTGTCGATGCTGGTCGGGCTCGGGGCCCAGATCATCGTGGTGTCGATCGGTGTCCCCATCGGCGCACTCTCGGGCTACCTGGGCGGGCGGGCCGACCTGTTCCTCACCCGTTTCATCGACGTCATGTACGCCTTCCCGCGCCTGCTCTTCGTCATCCTCGTCATGTCGATGCTGGGCGCCGGCCTCACGAACATCTTCATCGCGATTGGCCTCACCGGCTGGGTCGGCATCGCCCGCCAGACCCGGGCCCAGGTGCTGGCCATCAAGGAAAAGGAGTTCGTCGACGCCGCGCGCGGGTTGGGCGCCGGCTTCGCCCGCCTGCTGAGCCGCCACATCCTGCCCAACGCGATGACGCCCATCGTCGTCGCCGTCACCTTCGGCATCCCGGAGGCGATCTTCACGGAGGCCGCGCTGTCCTTCATCGGCGTCGGCATCAACCCGCCGACCCCGTCGTGGGGCCAGATGGTGGGCGAGGGCCAGCAGTACATCCGCTCGTACTGGCACCTGTGCGTGTTCCCGTCGATCGCGATCGCGGTCACGATGCTGGCGTTCACGTTCTTCGGCGACGGCGTGCGCGACGCGCTCGATCCCAAGATGAAGTAGGCATCTCACCCCAGGAGGGCTCTCACATGAAGATTCCCCGGATCCCCGACGCGCAGCTGGACCTGCTGGCCGAGCGCCTGAGCGCCATCGGCGTCGGCCGCCGCGACTTCCTCAAGGTTGCCGCCGGCCTCGCCACGCTCGGCGCGGCCGGCTTCAACGCCCGGCCGGCCGCGGCCGCGCCCAAACTCGGCCCCGGCGAGAAGCTCGCCAAGGACCAGCATCTCCGGATCGGCGGCGGTGGCTGGTGGCAAAACGATCCGTCGAGCCACGACTACAACAAGGACCTGTACTGCACCGGCGTGGCCGCGCTGTGGGCCGGCCTCATGAAGTTCGACGTGAACTTCCAGCCCGTCCCCTACGTGGCGAGCAGGGTGGCCTCCAACGCCGACGGCTCCGTGTGGACGTTCACGATCCGCAAGGACTCGAAGTGGTCGGACGGCAGCCCGTGCACGGCGAAGGACTTCGAGTGGTCGTGGAAGCGCCAGATGGACCCGGCCAGCAAGAACCCTTACTCGAGCTACTTCTACGACATCAAGGGCGCCGAGCCGTTCAACAAGAGCAAGGTGCCGGACGCCTCCCAGGTGGGCGTGGTGGCCAAAGACGACTGGACGCTGGAAGTGACGCTGGAGGGACCGCGCGGCTACTTCCCGGTCCTCTCGGCGTACCTCGCCGCGCTCCCCGCCCACCGGCCTTCCGTCGAGAAGCACGGCGACAAGTGGACGGAGGCCGCCAACATCGTCTGCAACGGGCCGTTCACGCTGGAGGCGTGGGAGCACAACAAGGTCATGGTGCTCCGGAAGAACAAGCACTTCATCGGGGCCAAGGACGTGACGCTGGACAAGGTGACGATTCCGATCGTTCCGTTGGAGTCGGGCGCCCTGCCGTACGAGAACAACGAGCTCGACCTCTCGCCGCTGCAGACGGGCGATCTCAAGCGCCTGCGCGACGCCCCCGCGACCAAGAGCCAGGTGTTCCGCTATCCGTTCCCCGGCACCTGGTACCTGCTGCCCCAGGTGACGAAGCCGCCGTTCGACAACGTGAAGGTGCGCCGGGCGGTGGCCCACGCCATCGACCGCGAGAGCATCGTGCGGGTGGCCGATGGCTTCGCCATCCCCGCCCACTCGATGATCCCGCCGGGCTTCCCGGGGGCGGTGGACGACAAGAAGATCCGAGACATCCAGCGCTTCGATCCCAAGGCGGCCATGGCGATGCTCAAGGGCACGCCCTACGAGGGCGGCCGCAACTGGCCGAAGATCACCCTGACCATGCGCCAGGAGGGTCTCGGGTCCAAGCCGCTCGCGGAAGCCGTACAGTCGGTCCTCCTCGAACATCTCAACATGAAGACGGATCTGGAGGTGCAGGAGCAGCGCGTCTTCCGCGCCGGGCTCTGGCAGCACAACTACCAGTTCGTCTGGATCCGCTGGTTCATGGACTACCCGGACCCGCACAACGAGTACTTCGACACGTTCTACGGCAAGAAGACGGAGGGCAAGCGCCAGGCCTGGGTCAACGACGCCTTCGACAAGGAGCTGGAGCTCGGGCGTGACACGCGGGACACCAAGAAGCGGATGGCAAACTACGCCAAGGCCGAGGAGATCATGCAGACCGATGCGGGCTACATCCCGGTCGCCTGGGTCGCGCGGTGGGCCGCGGCCAAGCCGACGGTGCGCGGGCTGGAGAAGAACAAGCTGGGCGAGACCGTCGTCGACGGCAACATCTACGTGGACATGCTGCCGCAGATCTACATGGTCGAGAAGGCCTAAGGGACTCGCCGGGGCGGCGTGGCACGACGCCGCGCCGCCCCGCTCGCTCACCCCACTGGCGTCGAGACGGGCGCCCGGGGCATGCTGTCGGCTGTGAGCAAGATCGTCCTCCGCCTTCTGCCGGGCGCGCTCCTCCTGCTGGCGGTCACCATCGCGCTACACCCCGCGGGGCTGCGGGACGCCATGGCGCCGCTCGTGCCGACCTTCCCACTGACGGTACTCGGCGGCGGCATCCTGCTCGCCTGGCGCTTCGACCGCAGCCGGCTCGTGCTGGCGCTCGCGGTGCTTGTCCTCAGCGACCGCGCGCTGCTGGCGTGGACGCCCGTGAGCGGAGCCGGGGGAGAGGTCGGCCGCGCGATCTTCGGTACCCTGACGGTGCTGGTGCCGCTGAACCTGGCCGCGCTGGCGTGGCTACCGGAGCGGGGGCTGATGGCCCGCCCCGGGCAGGTGGCGATCGTGGTGCTCGCCGCCGAGATCGTGCTGCTGATCCTGCTCTGCCAGCCCCTGTTCCTGCCGCTCACGGCCTGGCTGGAGGTCTCCCGGCTGCGGCCTGGGCGCGGAGCGCTGTCACAGCCGGCGCTCATCGTCTTCGCGCTGGCGTTCCTGGCCATTGCCTGGCGGGCGGTGCAGCAGAAGACGGCGCTCGACGGCGGCGCCGTGTGGACGCTGGTGGCCACGTTTCTCGCGTTCAGCGCGGGCGGCGGCGGTCTCGACTCGAGCCTCTATCTGGCCACCGGCGGCCTCATCCTGGTGCTCTCGCTGATCGAGACGTGGCACGGCATGGCCTACGACGACGAGCTGACCGGCCTGCCGGCGCGGCGCGCGCTCAACGAAGCGCTGGCCCGGCTGGGCGGCACCTACACGATCGCGATGGTGGACGTCGATCACTTCAAGCGCTTCAACGACGAGCACGGCCACGACGTGGGTGATCAGATCCTCCGCATGGTCGGCGCGCGCCTGACCGACATCGGCGGCGGCGGCCGGGCGTTCCGCTATGGCGGCGAGGAGTTCGCGGTGCTGTTCTACGGCAGGGGGGTCGATCAGATCCGCGGGCACCTCGAGACGTTGCGCCGCACGATCGAGGCCGCGCCCTTCACGCTGCGCGCGGCCGGCCGGCCGCACGTTCGCCCGGAGCTGCCGCCGGCGGGTGGCGCCCGGCGGCGCATCGTGGTTACCGTGAGCATCGGCGTGGCGGGTACCGACGGCGTGTCCGGAACGCCGGACGACGTCGTCAAGGCGGCCGACGCGGCGCTCTATCGCGCCAAGCAGGCCGGCCGCAATCAGGTCCGGACGTAGGCCCGTGGGGCGGCACGGCCTCGTCTCGCCGCTGGCGACGTGGTTCGCCGGGCCCACGGCGCTGGCGCGCTTCCGAGCGCAACGTCTGGGCCGCGCGCCGGCGGTGCTCCGCCCGCGCGACCACGCGTGGCGCAGCATCGCCCCCGACTTCGCGACGGCGGTGGCGATGGCCGAGGCGGGAGCGCCGTTCCAGATCGCCGCCGAGCGGCGCTACGACCGATCCGGCGATCCCCGCCGGCTGCGGGCGGCGCTGGCGGCCGGCGCGACGGTGTTCCTGCCGCAAGTGCACCAGGTCTTGCCGCGCCTCATGCGGCTCATGGTCGCTCTGAGGGTGGCGCTCGTGGGGCCGCTGCGTGAGGAGACCTCGTTCCTGTTCGCGGTCGAAGGACGTGGCCGCCCGGGTATGGGTCCCCACCACGACGGCCGGGTCGATGCGTTCTGGCTTCAGCTCGAGGGGCGGCGCACGGTCACCATCGGACCGCCCGTCCGCCCGGGCACGCCGCCGGACCTCGATCCACGACAGACACGCCGTGGGCGGGGCTGGCGCACGCTCGACCTGGCGCCGGGCGCGCTGTTCCACCTGCCTCCGTGGACGCCGCACGACGTGGTCTGCCACGGCCGCTCGCTGGCGCTGTCGCTCACGTGGCGCGCCCTTAACGCACGCGGGCGCCGGGCGTCGCCGGCGGCCCGGCGAGCCGGGCTGGCCGCGTGGGACGTCGTCTCCGGCGGCGTCGACGCGGTCCCGCCGACGTCACGATCGCGCCTGTGGACCCAGGTGCCGTGTATCGCCGGACCAATCAGGGCCGGCGGCTTCGCTCTCGTGACGCCTGACGGAGTGTTTCGTCTGCCAGCCGCCGCCCGGCCCGTCGCCGCCCTGCTGGCGCAGATGCCGGGCGTCCCCGTGCCCCGTGGGCGGCGCGCCAGAGCTGCCCTGGCGCCGTTACTCGCTCACGGCATCCTCGCCCCTCAGGACCTGCCGCTTCGCATTCGTCCCGACGATCACCGCGCACTGGATGGCTGGCGATTCGGCTGAACGGGTCTGAACACCTCGCAGGCTGCTTTTTCAGCAGCCTGCTAGCCGGCGGCGGGGGCGCTGTGGCGGCGGTGACGGCGACCGCCCCGGCGCGAACGGCGCCGGCGATGGCCATCGTCCTGCGGACCGTCGCTCGGCGGAGCCGGCGCGGGCGCCGGAGCTAGTGAGGGCGCCGGAGCCGATGCCGGAGCAGGTGACCCGGCAACGAGAAGCCGCTGCGCGGCCTCGACCTCGGCCCGCCGCTCGTCGAGCGAGCGACTGTCCCGCGACGAGGGGCTGGGGGCCGGCTTAGGCGCGACAGGCGCGACAGGTTCGACGTCGATCGGCTCAAGCTCGGCCGACTCGGCATCGAGAGGCTCCGCCTCCATCGGCGTCTGCGCGGCCGAGTGGGGATCGACCAGCGTGATGTGGCCGGAGCGGCTCACCGTCAGCTCGCGGATCCGCCGAAGGCGCGTGATGAGCCGCGGCGAGCCCGGCGTCCGGCTGAAGCCGTGCCCCTTGAGCGCGTTGGCCAGCGTGTCGAGCGTGACGGCGCCGCCCGGCGCGCCGCCGATGAGATCACGCGCCACGCCCAGCAGCTCGTCGTGCGGCGCGGTGTGCGGCTCCGCCGCCGCCACCTGGCGGGCTGCCGGTTGCGGGGCGGCGTGCGCGATCGGCGTCTCGCGGCGCGCGTAGCCGCCTCGACGGCCACGCCGGTATCGGCCGCCGGACGACGGCTCGACGCGGGGCTCGGCGGCGGCGGCGACGGGCTCGGCCTCGCGCGGCAGGCCCGTGAGCCCGCGATACGACAGGCGCCGGAACGAGATGCCGAGGCTCGTGGCGACGTCGCCGACCGCATCGAAGGCGCGGTCGTCGGACAGGATCTCGAGGATGTCGCCCGGGCGCGCGGTACCGAGCCAGACGCCGGCCGCCACCGCGATCCGTAGATCGCTCCAGTCCTTCACACCGACCGACGGCGCGCTGTGCAGCAACTGGGCGCCGTGGCCCGCGAGCAGGCGGGCGGTGTCGTGGCCGATCACCCGCCAGTTGCCGACGGCGACGAAGTCGGTGCGGCGCCCCAGGCGATCGACCGAGAGATAGTCGATGACCCGGGCGATGTGCTGCGGGCGGCTGGTGTTCTCGACGTCGAAGAAGATGGCCCGGCGGCTGGTCGGAAATGGCCGCTCGGGCTCGGGGGGTCGGGCCGCCGCCCGGGCAGCGAAGGCATACTCAGGGTTGGCGAACTCGATCTCGACGGGGGCCGGCTCGGCCTGAGGTTCCGGCGGCGCCGTCGCGGTCTCGACCGTCGGGGTTGCGGCCGGCGGGGCAGCTGCCCGAGAGGGTCTCGGCTTGCGCCTCGCCCGGCTTCGCTTTGGTTTGGTTCTTTTCCTGGGTTCGGTCACATCGTGCCGGTGAGTGTGGCGTACTGAGCGTATCACGGATGTCACCGCCGGGCCGGTGGAAGGGGCGATGGTGTAGGATGCGGCCGCCATGAGCGAGCCGGCGCGCGATCCGGGCGAGGCCGATCTCCGGTTCGCGCTCGTACGTCTGCGTTACGGCGACCGGCTGACGGCGGAGCAGCTGGACGCCCTCCGCCGTGCGGTGGAGACGGTCGTGGAGCAGGTCGCCGCGCTTCGCGCCGTGCCCCTGACCAACGCGGACGAGCCGCTGCAGCGCTTCGTCCCCTTCCGCGCCGACGAGTGAACCCGGTCTACACCCCGGTGCGCGAGCTGGCCGAGGCGGTGCGTGCCCGCCAGGTGTCGCCGGTAGCCCTCACCGAATCATTTCTCGACCGCCTGGAGCGGCTGGGGCCGCGCTACAACGCCGTCGTCACCGTGACCCGCGAGCGGGCCCTGGTCCAGGCGCGCCGGGCCGAGGGCGAGATCGCCGCCGGCGGCTGGCGCGGCCCGCTGCACGGCATCCCCTACGGCGCCAAGGACCTGCTGGCCACGGCCGGCGGCATCCCGACGACCTGGGGCGCCGCCCCGCTACGCGCCCAGACGTTCGACTTCGACGCCACGGTCGTCCAGCGACTCGAGCAGGCCGGTGCCGTGCTCGTGGCCAAGCTCGCGATGGTCGAGCTCGCCGGGGGGATGGGCTACCGGCAGCCGAAC
>Ga0210377_10002955_pt1 | contig 14686 bp, 8 predicted proteins | sample PLM4_65_b1redo_FD_155480 | JGI IMG/M metagenome (GOLD analysis project Ga0210377, IMG submission 155480) | Groundwater sediment microbial communities from an aquifer in East River, Colorado, USA - PLM4_65_b1 redo | ecosystem: Environmental > Terrestrial > Soil > Riparian zone | place: USA: East...
GCCGCGGGCACGCCGGTGGTGCGCACGCTCGTCGTGCGCGCCGAGGGAATCTCGGGCGACCGGCTACCGCGGTTGGAGATGGGCGCGCAGCCCCGGCTGCGCGCGCACTACGACCAGAGCGACTTCAGCACCGAGTACCTCGAAGCGGGCGTGGCGGGCCAGCGCGTGCAGCGCGTGGTGCTGATGCCGCTCGAGGAGGGCGAGATCGGGCTGCCGGAGCTGGCCTTGAGCTGGTGGGACGTCGCGGCCGATGCGCCGCGCACCGCGACGCTTGCCGCGCGCACGCTGCGCGTGGGCGCGGCGGAGGTGGCCGAGGCGGCGCCCGAAGCGCCGGCGGGCGTTTCGCCGCAGGCCGTGATGCGGGGATTCGCGATCGCCATCCTGGTGCTCTCGGTGGCGGTGCTCTGGGCGTACCTGCGCACCCAGCCGCTGCGCGAGGCGCGGCGGCAGCTGCGCGCGGCGTGCGGGCGCAAGGACCCCCTCGCCGTGCGCGATGCGCTGCTCGAATGGTGGAAGGCCGCGGCGCGGGGCGCGCCGGCGCCGCTCTTGCAGCGGTTGGGCGATGCGTGGGATGCGGGCGCGCGCGCGCAGCTCGCGGCGCTGGACGCGGCGCTCTACGGCGGCCAGGCGTGGGACGGAAAAGCGTTCTGGCGGGGCGTGCGGCCCTGGTTGCGCAAGGGCGCTGTGCGGCGCGAGCTGCCGGTGTCGCCGGCGCTGCCGCCGCTTTTCAGGCTGCAGGCTCAGAACCCGCGCGTCTCGCCCGGCTTCATCTCCACCATGCGGCCCCCGAGGTTGCGCTTGTCGAGCGCCGCCTTGAGCTGCGCCGGATTGCCTGCAAGGATCGGATAGGTCCCCCAATGGATGGGCACTACCTGCCTGGGATTGACCCACTCCACGCCTAGCGCGGCGCGCGCGGGGTCCATGGTGAAGTGCCCGCCGATCGACGCGAACATCACGTCCACCTTGAAGAATTCGCCGATCAGCTTCATGTCGGTGAACACGTCGGTATCGCCGGTGTGGTAGATCGTCGGGCCGCCGTTCACCTGGATCACGTAGCCCACCGGGTTGCCGGCGCTGACCGTCGACGGCGATCCGGGCTCGGCTTTCACCATCGGCGGGGTGAATTCCGAGCCGTGCACCGCGTTCACCATCGTCACCTTTGCCCCCGCCTTGTCCAGGTTGAAGGTGCCGCCGGCATTGCCGCCGGTGGCGAGCGTCGCCTGCTTCTCCGGGTAGCCGAGGTAGGACTTCATGTTGAACTGCAGGCCGTAGGGCGCGACCAGGATGGCGCCGGTCTTCTTGCCGATCTCCACCGCGTCCTGGATGTGGTCCCAGTGGCCGTGCGTGAGCAGGATGTAATCCACGCGAGTCAGCTTGTCGAGCGATTCCTTGTCCGGATTGTTCGGCGCCTTAAGCCAGGGGTCGACGAGAATCACGCCGCCCGAGGGCGTCTCGATGCGCAGCGCAGCGTGGCCGTACCAATGGATCTTCGTCTGCGCCAGCGCGCCGGCGGACAGCGACAGCAGGACGAGCGCGAACAGCGTACGTGCGAGCTTCATGGTTCCCCTCCCAGGGTTCATGTGGTGTGCGGCTATTTAGCCCAAATTGCGCCGCAGCAATCAAGCGGCGGGCGCGCCTGATTCGGCACCTGGGGGCTGCAGCTCTTTGGGCGGATTCTCGCTCTTATACCTAATTCGGTATAGTCGCGCGAGCGGGCGCCACGCGCCAAGGCGCGCCGGGCGCAGATCGTGACCGGCTCCCGGATGTTCGGCGCGTAGTCGGTGCGCAGGCCGGATGCGCGGCCGGCTAGAGTTTCTTCAGCACGCCCGTCGCGCGCGCCGCATCCTCGGCCGAGTCGAGCGCGAGAAAACCCTTGAAACTGCGGCCGACCGCGGTCGCCGAGAACGCGCGGAAGTTGATGCCCGCGTCGGCGAGCGCGCGCGCGATCGCCGCGGTGGTGCCGGGCTTGTCGCCGCCTTCGATCCTCAGCATGTGCATGTCCGGCGCCGCGGCGAGGCCTGCGGCCTGCGCGGCCGCGATGACCTTCTTGCCCTTCACCGGCAGGACGAAAAGCAGGCCCTTGCCCGGCATCTCGGGCGCGCGGCGCGCGAACGCGAACTCCAGATTGGCCCCCGCCCGCGCCACGGGGTCGAGGACCGCCGCCGCGCCCCCGGGCCGGTCGTCGATCGTCGCTTTCCACATCTCGCTGCGCGTGATCTTGAGTTTCATGGTCCACCTCCTTTGTGCGTGAATCAGTATAGGCCTGCCGCAACCGGTACGATCGGGATGCGCGCAAGGCGCGCGCGGCGGACGCTAGGCGGCGAGCGCCGTACTCTCGCCGGCGAGGTACTCCTCGTAGCTGCCGCGGAAGTCGACCACCGCAGCCGGGCCGCCCTGCTCGCCGGGCTTCAGCTCGATGATGCGCGTGGCCAGCGAGGAGACGAACTCGCGGTCGTGCGAGACGAAGAGGAGAGTCCCCGGGTACTTGTCGAGCGCGGTGTTGAGCGACTCGATCGATTCCATGTCGAGGTGGTTGGTCGGCTCGTCCAGCAGCATCACGTTCGGCATGGCGAGCACCAGCTTGCCGATGAGCATGCGCTGCGCCTCGCCGCCCGAGATCACCTTGAGCGACTTCTTCTGGTCGTCGCCCGAGAAGAGGAGCTGCCCGAGGGTCGCGCGCACGAGCTGGTCGTCGTCCTGGCGCTCCTTGCGGCGCCAGCGGCCCATCCAGTCGGCGAGTGTTTCTTCGCCCTTGAATTCGTCCGCCGGGTCCTGGGGCCAGTAGCCCAGGCGCGCCTTCTCCGCCCACTTGACCGCACCGCCATCGGCCTTCAGGTTCTGCGCCAGGCAGCGCAGGAGCGTGGTCTTGCCCACGCCATTGGGGCCGATGATCGCCACCTTCTCGCCCGCCTCGATGGTGAGGTCGAGCCCCTTGAACAGGGGCTTGCCCTTCTCGTAGCCCTTCGCCAGCCCCTTCGCTTCGAGGGCGAGGCGGTACAGCTTTTCCTTCGGGTCCACCAGGAAGCGGATGAACGGGTACTGCCGGCTGGAAGGCTTCACGTCCTCCACCTTCAGCTTCTCGATCATCTTCCTGCGCGAAGTCGCCTGGCGCGCCTTGGCCTTGTGCGCGCGGAAGCGCCGGATGAAGTCCTCGAGATCCGCGATGCGGTCCTTGGCTTTGGCGTTGTCCTTCTCCAGTTGCTGCTTCGCCAGCGCCGAGGCTTCCATGTAGTCGTCGTAGTTGCCCGCGTAGACGCGGATGCCGCCGTAGTCCACGTCCGCCATGTGCGTGCAGACACTGGAGAGGAAGTGCCGGTCGTGCGAGATGATGACCATGGTGCTCGTGCGCTGGTTGAGCACCTCTTCCAGCCAGCGGATGCTGTTGATGTCCAGGTTGTTGGTCGGCTCGTCCAGCAGCAGGATGTCCGGGTCGCCGAACAGGGCCTGCGCCAGGAGCACGCGCAGCTTCCAGCCCGGCGCCACGGCGCTCATCGGCCCATTGTGCTGCTCCGTAGGCACGCCCAGGCCGAGCAGCAGCTCGCCCGCGCGCGCCTCGGCCGTATAGCCGCCGTACTCCGCGTACTTGTGTTCCAGGTCCGCCGCGCGCAGGAACTCTTCCTCGCCCGCGTCCGGATCGGCGTAGATCGCGTCGCGCTCGCGCATCGCGCTCCACATCTCGGCGTGGCCCTGCAGCACCACGTCCAGCACGCGCTCCGCCTCAAAGGCGAACTGGTCCTGGCGCAGCCTGCCCAAGCGCTCGTTGGCGTCGATCGCCACCGTCCCCGCGCTCGGCTCGAGCTCGCCGCCCAGGATCTTCATGAACGTGGACTTGCCGCTGCCGTTGGCGCCGATCAGGCCATAGCGGTTGCCGCCGCCGAATTTCACGGCGACGTCTGTAAATAGGGGCTTGGCCCCGAACTGCATGGCGATGCCGGAGGCGACGATCATTGACCTGGTTCCAGAAACAAAAAAGCTGGCCGCGGCCAGCTTTGAATGGGTCTAACTGCGAGGACGGATTATAGCAGCTTCGCTCTATGACAGCGGCCTCAGGGCGAGCCCGCACGGCTGCGGGTTCGATGCAGAGAGCGGCATCTTCTGCGCCGTCCTCAACTGCGCGTCGATTCTCCAGAGCGAGCCGTGCGCATGGCTCGTGGCGAAAAACGCGCCGTGCTGCGGCGAGAAGACGAGCCCGGTAAAGCCGACGTCCTTGTCGGTATCGGCGTCGAGCGCGAGCTCATGCACGCTCACCGCGAGGCTGTCCGGATCGATCCGCCACAGGGTCGGCAGGACGTCGCTCGTGACCACGGCTTCGCCGCGGGGCCCCAGCGCCAGATCCGGCAGGCAGCCGCAAGGCGCTGCGCGCGAGCGTCCGCGCAAGGCTGTTGGTTTCGATTTTGACGGCGCCGAATTCACGCACACCGCCAACCGCGTGACTTTCGAGGTCCTGCTGGCGAGCTTCGGCCTGGAGAGCGATCCGGCCGTCGTTGCCATTGCGGCCGCGGTGCATTTTCTCGACATCGGCGGCATCCCGATCGGCGACGCGAGAGGCCTGGAGACCCTGCTGCGCGGCATCAAGGAAAAGGCGCGCGACGACGACGCGCTGCTAGCCGAGGCGATGCGCGTCCTGGATCACTTCTATTCGGCTTACGCCCAGCCGCGGGCCGCTTGACGCGCGGCTAGTTCGCTGCGAAGCAGTAGATCGCTATCGTGGCCAGCGCCCATCCGGCGAGGCTGGAATAGACGATCGCGGCGCTGACGGCAAAGGCCGCCTGCCAGGAAACGCCCTGCGCGAGCGCTCCAATTTCGGCAGCCGCACTGTGAAGCGCACCCGGTCAAGCAACTCGTTGCGTTCGCCCACGAGGCGAAGCTCGTGGCGCCCCGGCTCGGGCAGCCACAACGCGACGCCCACGGGGTAGGGTCTCCCGTCCAGCTCCAGGCGGGCGCGCGCGGGCGCGCCGGCGACGCGCAGCACGACGCGCTGGTTGGCCTCGGGGATGTCGGGGTCGACGGCGAGCAGTGCGCCGTTGGCGGGCGCGACGATGCGCGGGCGGGCGGCCGCGCCGGCGATCGCGGTGACCACGCGAGTTTCGGTCCCGGTGAGGAACCACTCGCCGCGCGGCGGCTCGATGCCGTCCGCATACGCGATGCGCGTCCGTACCAGCCCCGGGGGTGCGGCTGGCGGCGTCGGCGCCTCGCCCTCGTGCAGGAAATCCATGACCTCGCGCCACACCGGCGCCGCGCCGGTGATGCCCGAAACGTCGTGCATCGCTTCGCCGGAAAAGTTGCCGACCCACACGCCCACGGTGTAGCGCGCCGAGAAGCCGATCGCCCAGTTGTCGCGCATGTCGGTGCTGGTGCCGGTCTTGACGCTCGCGGCGTAGCGCGTGGCGAGCGGATTCTGCAGACCGAAGGTCACGGCGCGCGCCGAGGCGTCGGCGAGGATGTCCGAGACGATATAGGCGGCGCGCGGGTCGAGGACCGCCTCTCCCGGCGCCGGCGCGCCTGCGGGCTCAAGCCGCGGCGCCGCGTGGCGCCCGCCGTTGGCGAGCGTGCGGTAGGCATTTGCCAGCGCGAGCAGCGTCGATTCCGCGCCGCCGAGCGCGAGCGCGTAGCCGTAGTGGTCGGCGTCGCGGTCGAGCGTAACGAGTTGGAGGGCGCGCAGCCGGCGGTGGAACGGTTCGTAGCCGACCAGCGCGAGCGTGCGCACCGCCGGCACGTTGAGGGAGGCCGCGAGCGCCGTGCGCAGCGACACGCGGCCGCGGAACATGTGATCGTAGTTCTGCGGCACGTACAGTCCCGAGGGCGTGATGATGGCGGCGGGCGTGTCATCGAGGATCGAGGCCGCGGTCAGCAGCCGCCGTTCGAGCGCGTAGGCGTACAGGAACGGCTTGAGGGTGGACCCCGGCAGGCGCGGCGCGGTCACGCCGTCGACGTCCGCCGCGCTCGAGAGCTCGCCGCTCGAGCCGACCCATGCGCGCACCTCCCCGCTCGCGTTCTCGATCACGATGAGCGCGCCGTCGGCGACATTGCGGCCTTCGAGCTCGCGCAGGTGCCGCTCGAGCGTCTCGGCGGCGAAGCGTTGCAGTTGCGCGTCCAGGGTCGAGCGCCGGCGCTCGCCTGGCGCCGCGAGCAGGCGCCGCGCGAGGTGCGGCGCGTCGCCGTCCAGCCGCGCGTCACGCGGGCGCAGGCCCAGCGCCGCGAGCGCCCGCACCTCCTCGCAGGTTGCGGGGTCGCGCAGCAGCGCGCAGGCCCGGCGCGCGAGGCGCGCGGCGCCCGCGTTGGGCGAGCGCAGCAGCGCCGCGAGGAGCGCGCTCTCCGCGCGCTCGAGGCCCGAAGGCCGCTTGCCGAAGAGCGCGCGCGCCGCGGCGTCGATGCCTTCGAGCTCGCCACGGAACGCGGCGAGGTTCAGCCAGGCCTCGAGCACCTCGGCCTTCGTCCATTGTCGCTCCAGCGCCAGTGCCTGGCGCACCTGGCGCCATTTCTGGACTGCGCCGCGCCGCCCCGATCGATCGAGCTCGGGGTGCAGCAGCGCAACTAGCTGCATGGTGACCGTGCTACCGCCGCGCCGCGCGCCGAGGCCCGTGTCCCAGGCCGCGCCGGCGAGGCCGCGCCAGTCGACGCCAGCGTGCGCGGCGAAGCGGCGGTCCTCCGACGCGACCACCGCGGCAACGAGCGCGGGCGATACGTCCTTGAGTGTCGTCCAATCCCCTCGCCGCCGGGTCATATCGAGGCGCAAGCGCGACAGCGGCTCGCCGTGCCGGTCGAGCAGCCACGCATCCGAGGTCGACCACCCGGCCTTCACCTGGCCGAACGGCGGCACGTCGAAGGGGGCGACAGCGAGGGACAACGCGACGGCTACGGCGGCGAGGGCGGCCGCGCCGGAAAGCAAGACGAACACCCGCCTCACTGGCCCACCCGCACGGCCGCGTTCGGGATCTCGCCGAACATCTCGGGCGCGTACATGGCCTCGACGCGCGTCGCCGGCAGGTCGAAGCGGCCGGGATTGTTGAGGCGCACGGTGTACTCGATCTGGAAGCGCCCCTTTGGCACGAAGCGATAGTAGGCGCGGTAGGCGTCGTGCGAGCGCTCGATGAACGCGGGCCAGGCCCAGCCCTGGCGCCGCTCGCCGGCCGCGAGCGTCGCCGCGTCGCGCCCCAGCCCCGAGCCGAGGATCGCGGCGCCCGAGGGAATCGGGTCGTCGATCACGACCCAGGTCATGTCGGTCTGCGCGTCCACTTCGAGCGTCACGCGGTAGACATCGCCGCGCGAGTAGCCTTGCGGCGTCTTCTGCTCGATCGGCGTCACGCTGCGCTTGATCGCGTAGCCCGTCGAGAGCGGCGCCGTCAGCGGGATCGCGGCGCGCGACTGGACGATGGCCCAGGGCGCGCCCTCGCCCTCGTGCGCGAGGCGCAGCTCCGCGCGCGCGGCGGGCCAGGCGAAATCGCGCTCCTTCGGCGCATCGCCGAGCGCGATCGCTGCGCGCTGTTCCCCGACGCGCGCGAGCACGCGGCCGGTGGCCGGCACCTTCTCGAATTCCTCGCTGAACCGGTTGAGGGCCACGACCCCCCACGCGTTTGCCACCGTCGTGCCCCAGATGCCCGTCTTCTGGCGCGACAGCGCCCCGCGCACGAGGCGCCCGACATCCTCGCGCCACGCCGGCTCCTCGAGCACGGCGAGCAGCCCGCGGTTGGCATTGACGTCGGCCGATACCATCAGCCACCACAGCGCGTCGGCGCGCTCGGTCGAGAACGTCATCACGGTGCCCTGGAAGTTGATGCGCGAGCGCAGCAGGTTGAGCGCCTCCGCGAGCCGGGTTTCGCGCTCGGGCACCTCCTGCACGCGCTGCAGGATACCGATCCAGTCGATGAGCGCGGAGGTCGGCCAGAGCGGCGGGTCGATGGTGATGGAGCCGAGCATGGCGGCGCTGGCGCGGCCGTGGCGCGCGAGCGCCTCGATCGCCGCGAGCTTGCGCACGGCGAGGTCGGCCGTGGGCAGAGCGCTGCCGCGCACGATCCGGCCCGAGACGAAGCCTTCGAGCGCGCCGAGCAGGCTCTCGAGGTAGCCCTCCGGCCACGCGTAACCTGCGGCGTGCGCGATCTGGACCACGTACGCGGTGAGCGCGTCCTCGCCGAGCAGCCAATCCGCCGGGAAGTACTTCACCAGCCCGTCGCGATCCTGGTGCGCGGGCAGGCTGGCAGCCACCGCGCGCCACAGGTGCTCGTCGCCAAGACCGATCGCCTTCGACACGCGCTGCTCGTAGCAGATGTAGCGGTAGGACTCGAAGAACTCCCGCACGGGCCCCAGCTCGCCGGCGAGCGAGCGCATGACCTGGACGCGCACGCCGCCGCGTCCGGGCACCGCGTCCTTTGGCCGCTCGACGGAAAACTCGAGCGGCTTGTCGAGCTGCGCGAGCGTCGCCTGGTAGACGCGCACCGGGTGCACCGGAATCACCTGTTGCGTCACGCGCAGCAGGTCCTTCGCGCCGGCAGCCACGACGCTCAGTTCCCAGTGCAGACGCGGCACGCCGACCGGCACCCGCACGGGCAGGCTGAGGAGCCGCGCCTCGCCGGCGGCGAGCTCAAGCGACTGCGCTCCGTGCTGGAGCGCTTTGCCGCCGCTCTCGCCCGCCGGCCGGTCGCGCATTACCCAGGCGAGCTTGACGGGCAGCGCCGCGGTGGTGGTGTTGCGCAGCGTGAACATGGCCGCGAATTCATCCTGTTCGCGCACGAGCGGCGGCAGGCCGGAGAGCAGCATCAGGTCCTGCGTGCTGCGCACGCTCGCCGCACCGCTGCCGAAGCGCGCCGCGCCCTGGTGCGCGATCGCCACCAGGCGGAACGACGAGAGCGAATCGTTGAGCGGCACTTCGATCGTGGCGCGGCCCGCGGCGTCGAGCACTACGCGCGCGCGCCACAGGAGCAGCGTGTCGAAGAGCTCGCGCGCCGCGGCGCGCGCCACCGGCCCGCTGCCGCCGCCGCCCGGGGGCAGCGCCTTGCGCCCGAAATGGCGCTTACCGATCACCTGGCCCTGCGCCGTGGACGTCACCACCTCCTCGCTGCGCTGACCCATGAATCCTTCGAGGATGTCCCAGGAGAGGTTGGGCTTGAGCTCGAGCAGGCCCTCGTCCACCGCGGCGAGCGCGACCTCGGCCCCGGCCGCGGGGCGCGAGTCGGCGTCGGTGACTTCGATGAGCACGCGCGCCGTCTCGCGCGGGTGCAGCACCGGGCGCTCCGGCGTAACCCTGACCTTCAGCTCGTACTCGCGGCGCCCGACCTTGATCTCCGCGATGCCGAGCTTGTAGGCGGGCTTCGCCAGGTCGACGAGCGCCGTCGGGCGGGAATCGCGCTCCCGCGGCACCTCGTCCACTAGGCCGAGCCAGAAGCCGATGCGGTAGAGCCAGTGCTTGAGCCACGCGTAGGGGCCCGGATATTCGGGGTCCACGCGCCCGCGCACCGCGAGCGCCGATACGAATACGTTCGGGCCGTAATGCCCCGCCACCGGCACCTCGATCACCGGCGCGGTACCCGAGAGGCGGACCACCTTCTGCTCGAGAACGCCTTCGCGCTCCACTGCGACCAGCACCGTTGCCTCGCGGAACGGCATGCGCACCTGGAAGCGCGCGGTCTCGCCCGGCTCGTAGCGCTTCTTCTCGGGCACGAGGTCGATGCGGTCGTGGTCCGACGGATCGAACCACCACTCGCCTCCGCCCACGACCCAGACCCCCGTGGAGGCGAGTGCCTCGTTCCCGGCGTCATCCTTCGCGCGCGCCACGAGGACGAGTTGGCCGGAGGCGCCCGGCTTCAAGCGGCAGAACATGAGCCCGCGCGCATCGGTCGTGCCGCGGCAGCCCCCGGCGAGGCGCTTGGTCTCCTCGGTGGAGTCGTAGGCGTAGAAGCCGCCGATCAGCCGCCGGCGATGCGAGTAGGTGTTCTTCAGGTACACCTCGACCGCCACCTCGCGCCCGGCGAGCGGCTTTCCCGCGGTGTCCACGGCAAGGAACTGGGCGCTCACGCCGTCCTTCGACGCCGCCCAGCCCTCGGGCCGGATGCCGAGGTAGAGCGCGGCGGGATGCAGCGGCACGCGCGTGGACGAAGCGAGGAGCTCGCCGTTCGGGTCGGAGTACTCCATCTCGAGCAGGAGGCTCGCGGGCCGCTCGATCGGCGGGAGCTTGTCGAGCGCGATCGCCGCGGTGCCCGCCGCGTCCAGCGTGAGGCTGCGCGCCGCCACCGGCCCCGCCGCGCCGAGCGGGTCCGCGGGATCGCCTTCTTCGGGATCGAAGTTCCACCAGAATTCGACGGCGTTGGCTTCGCGCAGGCCCTCCTTCACCGGCTCGCCGCCGAAGCGAAACTCCGGGTAGTCGCGGAAGGAGACGGCGCGCGGCTCGAGGCGGTAGCGGACCTTCACCGGGAGGTAAGCGGCCGGGCCGCCGGCGAGGTAGGTCACCGCCGCGTCGACGCGCGTCGACGCGGGCCGCACCTGCGGCGCCTTGGGCGGGACGAGCTGCGCGCGCATGAGAGGCACGCGGTAGGCCTCGACGCGGAACGTGGCGTTGGAGGTCACGGGGGATTGCGCGAGCCATTGCACGCGGTACTCGCCAAGCTTCGCCTCGGAGGGAATGCGCCAGACGGTCTCGGCGACCCCCGCGGCGTCGAACCTCGCCTCGACGGGGTGGCGCTGGCCGCTGCCCGTGTGCACGAGTTGCACGCCCTTGGGCAGCTCGGCCTCGCGCGGAACGGCGAAACCGCGGCCAACCGGCATGCGCGCGACGTGCTTCATGCTCACCGTCTCGCCTGCGCGAAACAGAGTACGGTCGAACACCGTGTGCACCGTCAATGCGCCGCCGCGCCAGAAGTCGGCCGGCACGCCGAAGTTCCATGGCGCGATGCCCTGGTTCCAGTCCGAGCGCGTGAAGGAGAGGTCGCCGTCCTTGCGCGCGAAGGCATACAGGCCTCCCTGAAACCTGCAGCTGTGCATGTCGCGCATCAGCGGCAGGCGCGCCTGCGCGTCCGCGATGCCGTCGGCGTCCGTCTCGCCCTCGAAGTGGAGCTTGCCGTGGCAGTCGCGCACCGTGACGCGCGCGCCCGCCACCGGCTTGCCGCTGTCGAGCGCGGTCACCCAGACGATCGAGCGCTCGCGGCCGTGCTTCAGGTGCACGGCCAGGTTGGTGACGAGGACGCTGGTCGCCACGTAGTAGGGCTGCTCCGCCCCGTGCAACGCGGCCCCCAGCTTCGGGCTCGCGAGCTCGACGAGGTGGAACCCGGGCTGACGCAAGGGAATGCCCACCACCTCCATGGCGCGGCCGGCCTCCGCGCGCGGCAGGGAGAAGCCGACCGGCCGGTCGGCCTCGGTGAGTTCCGGGCTCTGGCCCAGCCGCTCGCCGCGCACGTACTCGGGCGCGGTCATGGCGATGTGCCGGGCGATGATCTGCGACTCGTCGTCGATCAGGCGCGCGGCGCGCCCGGGCACGCTGCGCGCGTCGCCCGGCGCGATGTGCGCGCGCTCCGCGTCCAGCGGATTTTCCACGGCGCGCAGCGTCACCGGCAGCACCGGGTCGGCGTTCAGCTCGAGGATGCCGAAGCGGCCCGGGAACTTGACGAGCGGCGGGTTTTCGTCGGTCGCGACCGCGAGCGGATACGCGTCGCGGTTCTCGGGTTCGCGGCCGCCGTCGTCGGCGAAACCCCGCGGCAGCACCACCTTGAAGCGCGCCTTCTCGGGGAACGGCCCCGGGAAGCTCGCGCGCTCGACGCTCTTCGCGTTCGGGGTGAGCTTCGGCTGGATCGCCGCGCCGCCGTCCGCGGGCTCGAGGCGGATCGCCTGCGCGCGCGCGCGCGCCACCGGCGCGTTGAACTCGAGGCTCATGGCACCGACCGGGAGGCAGGCCGCGTCGCGGTTCACGCGCTCGCAGGAAAACTTGACCGTGAAGTCCGGCCGCACCTTGAAGGCGAGGCGTTGCTCTACGCCGCGCGCGAGGCCGGTCTTCGTCTTCACTTCCCCGCCGATCACGAGGCTCGCTTGCCCTCCAGCCGGCAGGCGCTGCACGCAGCGCACGCCGAGCACCGGCAGGTTCCTCCAGCGCTTGTCTTCGATCCTGAAGCGCGCGAGCGGGATGGCGCGGCGGTCCTTCAGGTACACGCCGTACAGGCGGTGGGCGCGCGCGCGGTTCGCTTCGGCGAGCCGCTTCGTGTCCTCGTCCGACAGCAGGCGCAGCGCGATGCGCTCCTGGATGCCATCGGCCTCGCACCAAGCGCCGCGCTCGAGGCTCGCCGTATCCACGGGCGCGTCGAACGCGAGGAGGAACCATTGCTCGCCGTCGATCTCTTCGTATCCTTCGGACGGCATCGAGGTGAGTACCGCCGGGCCGCCGGTGTGGAAGGAGAACTTGCGCTCGCCCGTCGCTGCTTGCCCGGCGGCGGACTTGAGGCCGGACTTGAGCGTGAAGGTGCAGCGTTGCCCCGCAGGCAGGTCGGCGTCGAAGTCGTACACCCAGTTCCGTGCGTCGGCCCAGCGGCCCTGCCCCTTGAGGCGCGCTGCGTCGCCGTCGCAGCGGGTCTCGAAGGGGTCGGCGAGCCGAAGGTCGCCGAAGCTCACCATCGGCTCGGTGAACCGTACAGTGACCTGGCGCACGCCTTTCGCTTCGCCCTGCGGAGTGAAAACGTCCACTTCCGGGACGGCTACCGCGAGCGCAGGGAAGAGGAGCGCCAGTACGGCGGCGGCGAGCGAGCAGCGTTGGTTCTTCTTCATGGCGTCTCCCCGATGCACGCACACTCTGGCAGGGAAACGTGGCAATAGGAAGATCGATTATGGAAAGGAGCGGGCAAGACGTGAGTCGTTCCCGGACACGGCTATCTCAATAACAGATTGCTTGAAGGACACGCGCAGGCGCGCGTGACCGCTCAGCTGAACGGCGCCCCTTGCCGACCTACTCGGACCTCTTTGGCCTGGGCAAGCCCGCGCCCTTCGGCCGCGTCAAGGCGCGCGGGAGCGGGTAGAGGGCCGCCGCGCGGCTAGTTCGCTGCGAAGCAGTAGAACAGTCCCGCGCCGCCCGTGGCCTTGAGCTTGTCCTGGCTGCAACCGATCGAGCCGTGCGAGGAGTTCCAGGACTTCATGTGCCGGGTGTCCTTCGGCCCCTTGAGGTCGTGGTGGCCGATGATCGCCGAGCCCTCGCCGCTCTTCGTCCAGTTGCCGCAGGTGGTGTCGCCGCCCGCCGTCGAGAACATGCCGGCCGGATCCGAGCCCGTGAGGATGTCGTGCTCGTTCGGTGTATCCCCGAAGCCCTTGACCATCTCGCCCTTCTCGGTCAGCGCCGTCTTTTTGCTGACGTTGTTCTTCGCGGAACGCAGGTCCGCGACGCTCTTGCCCACCACCACGCCCTTGGCGTTGCGCCACGGGCCTTTGCCGATCCGGTCGCGCGCGTTCACGCCCGCGTCGCCGCCCGGCGCGGTGGTGCTGAGGTAGGCCTTCCAGCTCGTGCGCTTCGAGCCGGCCGCCTTGGCGAGCGCGTTGCAGTGCGCGTCCGCGCCCTCCAGGCCGCCAAGGTCGGCGCCGTTGCCCTTGCCCACGCTGGTCACGAAGAACGTCATGTCGCCGCCCTTCATCGGCGCGGCCTTTGCCTTCTGCTGCGCAACCGCGGGGGATGCCATGCCTGCCGAGACCAGCAACGCCGCCGCTACGACCGCTAGAACTTTCATGTGTCCTCCTGTTGGTGGGATGTTCCGGTGCCAGCCCAGCAAACAGGGGCGCGAGTGCCCTATTCCCCTAGTTTCGCCCGCGCGGCGCGACGGAGAAGGCTCAGCGGAAGCACACCGCCTCTACGTTGTTGCCTTCGCCATCGAGCAGGAACGCGCCGTAGTAGTTGGGCGCGTAGTCGGTGCGCAGCCCCGGCTTGCCGTTGTCCTTCGCGCCCGCCTTCAGGCCCGCCGCGTGGAACTTGTCCACCGCCTCGCGGCTCTCGGCGCGGAAGCACACGTGCGCGCCGCCGACTTTCTTGTCCAGGTGCAGCCAGAGCTTGGGCTTGTCCTTCGGGCCGAAGCCCGCGTACTCCTTGCCGCTCGGGCCGAGCACGTGGCCGAGAGGCGCGAGCATTGCCGCGTAGAGTTTCTTTGCCGCCTCGAGGTCCTTCACCCGCAAGCCGATGTGGTCGAACATGAGTCATCCCTCCTTGGTCGAGGGCGCGACTTTACTGCGGTTTTCTCCATGCCGGGCGGGAATGGGATCCGAGCATCCCGCGCATGCGTGCGCGAGCGAGCGCGCTATGCTATGGGCATCGACCCAGGAGACCAGGAGAACCGCCGCCATGAAACCGTTCGCCCCAATCGCGCTGGCCGCAATGCTGGCCCTCGCGGCCTTCGCGCCGCAACCTGCAGAGGCGCAATCGTATCCAGTCAAGCCGGTGCGCCTCGTCGTGCCCTACGCCCCGGGCGGCGCGACCGACATCATTGCGCGTGCCGCGGCCATCGAACTGACCAAGACGCTCGGCCAGTCGGTCATCGTCGACAACCGTGCGGGCGCCGGCGGCAACGTGGGCTCCGAGATGGCCGCGAAGTCCGCGCCCGACGGCTACACCATGGTGATGTCGGCGAGCAGCCTGCACGGCATCACGCCGTTCCTGTACACCAAGCTCAACTACGACCCGAACAAGGACCTCGTCCCGGTCATCGTCTTTGCCTCGTTCGCCAATGTGCTGGTGCTG
>Ga0210377_10002956_pt1 | contig 14683 bp, 13 predicted proteins | sample PLM4_65_b1redo_FD_155480 | JGI IMG/M metagenome (GOLD analysis project Ga0210377, IMG submission 155480) | Groundwater sediment microbial communities from an aquifer in East River, Colorado, USA - PLM4_65_b1 redo | ecosystem: Environmental > Terrestrial > Soil > Riparian zone | place: USA: East...
CGCCAGATCTACGAGCGGGAGTACGCGGCCGAGAAGCGGGTCGGCAAGCCGTTCTGGGAAGCGATCCTCAAGGACGCGATCGTCGCTGCCGTCCTGACAGTCGCCCTCGTGGCCCTGGCCCTCGGTCTCGGGGCACCGCTCGAGCCGCAGGCCGACCCGAACGTAACGAACTACGTCCCCCGCCCGGAGTGGTACTTCCTCGACCTCTTCCAGATCCTCTGGTACTTCACCGGCAGTCTCGAGCCGCTGCTGATCTTCCTGACCTTCACGCTCGCCTCGATCGTATTCATCCTCGTCCCGTTTCTTGACCGGGGTCGCTATCGGCACCCGCGCCAACGGCCGATCGCGATGAGCCTGACGGCGGCGGTCGTGGTGGGTGTCGTCGGGCTCACGTTCCTTGGGGCGACTGCGAGCCAGCCCGGAGCCGTCCGGGTTCCGCCGACCGAGGGGATGTCGAGTGAGGTGCTCGCCGGCCTGCAGGTCTTCAACGAGCAGGGCTGCAGCGCCTGTCATCAGATCCGTGGCGTCGGAGGCCAGGCGGGGCCCGACCTTTCGCGGGCCGGGCGTCAATTGGAGGAAGCGGACATGCGCCGGCAGATCGTCACCCCCAAGAACGATGAGATGCCGGCCTTCGACGGCCTCTCGCCGCAGCAGCTCAGCGACCTGGTGACGTTCCTGAAGAGCCTGAGGTAGGCGTGCTCGGCCGGACGCGGAAATGGGAGGCGCTGCTCGCGCGAGGCGACAAGACATTGATCACGCAGTCCTGCGCCACGGTCAGGACGTCGCTCTCGGCAGCCGTGCCGTGGGCTACTGGACGACCGTCGCGCTCATGACGGCCCATGGGCGGGTCGGCGTCCACGCCGGCCCCTGGGAATTCAGAAGGAGACAGACCATGTTCAGATCACGCTGGGTTGGCGCCTTTTCCGTGCTGGCGCTGGTGGTCAGCGCCTGCGGAGCCGCGACCACCACACCCCCGGCAGCAAGCACCCCGTCGGCAGCGTCCGAGCCTGCAGCAAGCGGATCTGCGCTGCGCACGATCAGTGCTCCGGCGACGGCGATCACGGTCGACGGGAGCCCGGCGGACTGGACGGGCATCGCCGGTCTCGATCTCACCCTCGAGGGGATCGAGGGGGTCGAGACCCCGGTCGAGTCGAAGCAGGCCACGATCCGGGTGGCCCACAACGATCAGTTCGTCTACGTGCTGTTCGAGGTGCAGGACGACTACAACTGGACGGACACGGACGCGCATCTGACCGCCGCTCCGGCGGTGATGTGGGCCGTGGTCCCGGCGGCCGGGCCACACATGGGCCCGGAGGATCGCCAGGGCAAGGGCCCGAGCCTGGGGAAGGTCGACATCTGGCACTGGGAGCTCGAGTGCGCGGCCGGGAAGCAGACCGGCGGTGAGGTTTCGGGTCCCGGCGCGAGCGCCGACCCCGGCAACGACGAAGGCTGCAACTTCGACGACGAGTGGGCCACGAGCCCCGACGACCGTGAGGACGACAACGGAACGGGCGGTCAGAACAGCCTGCTCGGCGTCTGGAGCCACACCAACCCCACCGAGAATGCTGCCGGCACGTGGGTCTTCGAGATCCGACGCCCGCTGCAGACCGGTGACGAGGGGGACGCGCAGTTCGCGGTGGGGAGCCCTGCCTGGCTGGCCCTCGCGTATTGGGATCCCGACCAGACCGCAGCGGGCTGGGAGGACGACGGGCATGCCCAGAGTTCGAACCTGGGTTGGATCGAGGTGACCTTCAAGTAGCAGGCGTTCCAGGGGTTCGCCAGATGTGCATGCGGCCGGCCGGGGTTCAAGCTCCGACCAGGTCGCATGCGATTGCTGCCTCGACCTCGGGTCTGGCAAGGACACCCTGCGGCGCTCGGATATCGCGCGCATGGCTCGCGATGCGGAGGCCGGTTGCGTCCGACACGAAGACCTACTGACTGGGCAGCCCACGCTCGCCGTTCACGCTCATGCCACAACGCTTGGGCCGATCCACTTCGTAAACAGCAGGTCCTCGGTTCAAGTCCGAGTGTCGGCTCCAGCGATCCGAAACGTGGAACCCGGGCGAGGCCCGCGTTCCCTGGTGTCTGGCGGGCGGTCGACACCTTTGAGGTTGGCGGCGGCGGCCGGCCCGGGCGGCGGCCCTGCTCGTGCCGACTGCCCCACACGGGCAGCGGGCCGGGACAGCTCGAGGTCCAGCCGCATCTGTTCCATGCGAGCCTTCCGTCGGAGGGCGTCGCGTGATCGTAGTCGGCCGAGATTTCGAGGATCGCGGCTCCGCGATGAACAGGCCGGAAGCCTCTATTGCCGTGACGGCACGCATGGGACGATCCACGCCATGGGAGCGCGCCTGTGCGGCTAGAGCTCGTCCCGCCCCGGCCCTCGCATGGCACCGCTTCAGCGCGGCGATCGGCGAGGCGTCCGTGGTGGCGAACGTCCGGGTTGCCTCGATCAGCGGTCCCCGCGTCTCGGTTCCGGCGGGTCGCGCGGTGATTGCGCGGCAGGCCGGCGCCACGGCCGAGTTGCGAACACCCGTCGACCCGGTCATCGTCGCGCTCGTCCCTCTCGCTGCGGCGGGAGAAGAGGCAGCCTTCACCCGGCTCGTCGAAGCCTTCCAACCCGAAATGGCTCGCCTGGCCTACGTGGACGATTGCCTGGAGGGATGGCTGGCGGCCGGGACGGCCGCCGAACCGACGCTCGGTCCAGTTGAGCCGAGCTCGGCGCGGGCGTGCTGGAGTGCCCGGAGCTGGACCGGGTCGGCCGGCGCCGGGTGGACAAGGACCGTTCGCTGGCCGTCCCAGACGACGAGCCGGCCGTCGAGCCGGAGCTGGAGCTCGACCCGTCGACCGGCATTGGTCCTTCCGCCCGAGCGGGCCGGCAGCTGGAGGATCGTCGCCCCGGCCCGGACGGTGTTGTCGTGCGCGACGACCCGGCGGTACTTGAGACAGCAGACCTGGTCGAGCGTGATGTCGGCCGGCAGCGGCCGCCAGGCAGGCTCCGGGTTGGCGGCCGGGACGGCGAAGCGCCGGTTGAAGCGCGGCACGAACCGGGCGAGGACCCGCTCCGCGGCTTCGATGTCGGCAGCACCGGCCAGCCGCAGCTCGATGACGAGTCGGTCCTGAACGTCCCCCAGGCACGTTCGATCCGGCCCTTCGCCTGCGCGCTCTGGGCGGCGATCGAGACGATCCCGAGTTCGGCGAGGGCCTGTCCGAACTGGGTCGGGCTGCGCCGGTCGCCGAGCTGCTCCTTGAGCGTGGGCGGCTGGCGCGGGTTTGGTCTCGAAGATCTCGCGGACCGGCCCGCCGGGCGCACAACGGCCCGCCGGGCGCAGTGCCCGGCGGGCCGCAGGATCGCCGTTGACGAGCGCCGGCGCCGATCAGCCCTTCGCGATCTCCTCGGCCATCCGGTCGTAGCTCTCGAGCGCACCGCCGATCATTCCGGTCGCAAGGGCGCCCTCGAGCGTTTCGACCGACGGGAACTTGCTGCGCGAGACGAGCTTCGTCCGGCCGCCCAGGTCTTCGAGGGTCATCGTCTCGATGGCCGCGTTGTCCGGGCCTTCGTTGAACGGTGGGACGTCGAAGATCTCGGTTCGGACCATCCGCTCCGGTGGCACGACCTCGAGGTACTCGCCCTTGAACGGGGCATCCTCACCGCCCTTCGTGTGGGCGACCCAGCGCCATCGCCCACCCACCCGGACATCGTTCTCCACGACGGTCATCGTCGTGTTGCGCGGACCCCACCAATGCGGGATCCGGTCGGCATCGTGGAGGACCGCCCACACGAGCTCGCGAGGCGCATCGAAGATCCGCTCCATCACGAGGTACGGGCCGTCCGTGTAGGCCCTGGTCCGCTCGTTGCCGAGCTCCTGTACAGCCATGGCGTTCGCTCCTTCCTGGGTCATCGGGTCAATCAGTTCCGTGGTCATCGGTCGGCTCCGTCTGCTGCAGTTCTCGTAGGTATTCGTCGAGGCGATCGAAGCTCGCCTCCCAGAGGCGTCGGTAATCGCCGATCCAATCGGCCACGTCGCGCAACCGTTCCGGCTTGAGCCGGCACGGCCGCCACTGCGCCTGGCGTCCCTGCTCGACGAGGCCAGCCCGCCGGAGCACCTTGAGGTGCTTCGAGATCGCCGGGAGGCTGAGGTCGAAGGGAGCGGCCAGCTCCGTGACCGTGGCCTCGCCCTTGGAGAGTCGCGCCAGGATGGCTCGTCGAGTGGGGTCGGCCAGGGCCGCGAAAGTGATGCTCAGGGGATCGGGTTGCGTTTGCAGTTCTCCCATCGGTTAATTAACCTATCGGGATAATACACACGCCTGCCGGCCTGTCAAGCCCTATCCCGCGGCGCATCGCGCGATGGCCGGACACCTTGTCAGGCAACCAGACGCAAATTCGTGAAATCGTATGTACGCACTCGATTTCGGATGGTAATGTGACGCGTGCCCGAGGTGGATGACCCCTCGGCTCAGAACATGAGAGGAGCATGGGATGAGGTACCGGGCCAGGTTGACCGCCCTCGGGATGATGGCGGTCTTTCTCTTCGCGGCCTGTAGCAACTCGGGATCGAGCCCGTCGGCGGAGCCGACTGCGGCACCGACCGAGGCGCCCGCCGCCACTGAAGCGGCCCCGACCGAGGCGCCCCCGAGTGAGGCGACCACCGGCTGCGCCCAGTCCGGCGACCTCGAGATGTGGGAGCGCTCGGGCGGCAACGCCGGGATGGTCGACGCTCTCGTCGCCGCCTGGAACGCCGCTTACCCGGACTGCAAGATCAACCTGACCTACATCCCGCACACGGAGATGGTCAGCAAGATCGCCCAGGGCATCGCCTCGGGCGAGGTGCCCGACCTGATGGGCATGGACCTGATCTACGCCCCGCAGTTCGAGGACGCCGACCAGCTCGTCGACATCACCGACCAGATCGGCGGCATCCCGGAGCTGAAGACGGCGAGCCCTGGCCACCTGACGGTCGCCACGTACAAGGACCGCCTGTATGGCGTCCCGCTCTACGCCGACGTCTCCGCGCTCTTCTACAACAAGACGCTCTTCGAGCAGGCCGGCCTCGATCCCAACAAGCCGCCGACCAGCCTGGCCGAGGTTCGCGAATACGCCGACAAGATCACCGCCCTGGGGAACGACATCACGGGCTACTACCTGCCGGGCAACTGCGCCGGCTGCAACATCTTCACGGTCGGCCCGTTGATGTGGGCATCGGGGGCCAAGATCGAAGCCGCCGACACGGGCGACGAGCCGCTCACCGGCGACGGCGTCAAGCAGGTCCTCCAGTGGGCGCGCGACATGGTCAAGGCCGGCAACGTCCACGAGGGCGACCGTGCCGAGAACGGCGAGACCTTCCACCTCCAGTTCGGATCCGGCAAGGTCGGCATGATGGGCACCGGCAACTTCAATATCACCCTCGCCCGTGACCAGATGGTCGACCATCCGTTCGAGTTCGGTATCTCGTTGCTGCCGGGCGTCGAGCCGGGTTCGTCCGCCTCGTTCATCGGCGGAGACCTGGTGGTCATCCCCAAGGGCAGCACCCGGGTCGACGATGCCGTCAACTTCATGAAGTTCCTGCTGTCGGACGAGGTCCAGGTCGAGGTCTACGCCAAGGCCCTGAACCTGACCACCCGCAGTGACATGACCGACAACGAGTACTTCCAGGCCGAGCCGCTCGTCCAGGACGTGGCCAAGGCCCTCGGCGTCGGCCGGACGCCGTACACCCTGACCTTCTTCGAGCAGATCAACTCCCCGCAGGGTCCCTGGCTGCAGATGCTCCAAAGGGCCTACTACACCGACGATGACCTCGATACGGTCATCAACGACGCCAAGGACGCGATGAAGGCCATCGCGAACCAGTAGGATCGCTCACTCCTCCTCCACGGGCCGCGGCGCCTGCCGAAGCGCCGCGGCCCGCTTTCGTCGCGAGGAGTCCACCGGGCGGCGCCCGTCGGCGCCGTCGTTCTCTGGAGAGACCTGTCGATGCACGCCAACCGGCGCTCCAAGATGATCGGCTTCCTGTACCTGACGCCGGCGCTCCTGTTCGTCCTCGCGTTCACGCTCTACCCATTCATCCAGATGCTCTGGGTGTCGCTCAACAGCTGGACGCTGATCACGCCGCCCCGCTACGTCGGCCTGGACAACTTCAACAGGGCCTTTGCCGACAAGCAGTTCTGGGTGTCGCTCGGGTTCACCCTCAAGTACACCCTGATCATCACGCCGATCCTGATGATCGGCGGCTATCTGATCGCGCTCCTCGTGTCGGACAACTCGCCGCTGCGACGGTTCACCAGGACGGTCGTGTTCATCCCGGTGGTGATCGGCCTGGGCGTGTCGAGCCTGTTGTGGTACTGGCTGTTCAGCGCCGACTTCGGCTTCGTCAACCGGATCCTGCTCGACCTGGGGGTCATCGAGCGACCGGTGATCTGGCTCGGCGTGGACGCCGATCGATCCAACCTGGCGATCATCGCCTCGATCGTCTGGAAGGTGATCGGGTTCGGCATGATCCTGTTCGTCGGCGCGATCCAGGCCATTCCGACCGAGATCACCGAGGCCACCATGGTCGACGGCGCCGGCTACTGGCAGCGGGTGTTCCGGGTGATCCTGCCGCTGACCCGGCGGACGGTCCTGCTGGTGACGCTGATCAGCGTGATCGGCTCGCTGCTGGCCTTCGACCAGTTCTACATCATGACCGCCGGGCAGCCGCAGAACCTGACGGCGACCTCGGTCTTCTACGTCTACCTCAACTCGTTCCCGTACCTCAAGCTTGGGTACGGCGCCGCCCTGTCGCTGATCCTGGCCACGATCATCCTGGCCTTCACGGTCGTCCAGCTGATCCTGACCCGACGGAGCGAGACGTGAGCGCGGGTTCGGTCGCGGCGGCGCGCGAGGCGCACCGGGCACGGGGGTTGCGCGAGCGCCTGTGGGACGGCCGGACGAAGTACCTCGTGGGGGCGATCTGCCTGGCCCTCTGCACGATCATGCTGCTGCCCCTGGCGCTGTCCGTCCTGGCCTCGTTCAAGTCGACGGCCGAGGCGGCGGCGGTCCCGCCGACCTACGTCCCCAGAGCGATCACGCTCGACAGCTACGAGCGCCTGTGGACGTACCAGGCCGGTCTCCCCACCTACCTGCTCAACAGCCTCGGGACCGCGCTGCTGACGATCGCGTTCATCCTGGGCCTGACCGTGCCCGCCGGCTACGGCCTGGCGCGCTTCCCGATCCCGGGCAAGGAGCTGATCTTCGTCCTGCTCCTCCTCGCCCTGATCATCCCCTACCAGGCCCTGCTGACCCCGATCTTCCTGATGTTCGCCCAGCTCAAGCTGACCAACTCGCTGATCGGGCTGGCGATCCTCCACACCGTGATCCAGCTGCCGTTCAGCCTGTACATCCTGCGCAACAGCTTCGCCGCGGTACCGCGCGAGCTCGAAGAGGCGGCGGTCGTCGACGGGGCGACCTCGTGGCAGGTCCTGCTGCGGATCTTCATCCCGGCGATCACGCCCGCGATCATCACGGTCGCCCTGTTCGCCTTCGTGACGTCATGGAATGAGTTCCTGGGTGCGCTGGTCATGATGAGCAAGGGCTCGAGCTTCACGTTACCGGTCATCCTGGCCGCGGCGCGCACCGAGACGAGCCTGGGCGGCACGGACTGGGGCATGCTCCAGGCCGGGGTGACGATCTCGATCATCCCGTGCGTCGGGGTCTACCTGCTGCTGCAGAAGTACTACGTGTCCGGACTGCTCAGCGGGTCGGTCAAATGAGCCCGCAGGCGGACGCCGGCGGGATCCGGCTGGGCGTCGCGCTGTGGAGCCAGGCCAGCGGCTGGCCCGAGTTCCTCGACGCGGCCCGGCGAGCCGACCGGCTGGGCTTCGACCACGTCTGGACGTGGGACCACCTGTACGCCATCTTCGGTGACCCCCATCAGCCGATCTTCGAGGGCTATGCCGCGCTGGCCGCGTTGGCCCAGGCCACCGAGCGGACCCGCCTGGGGCTGTTCGTCGGGGCGAACACGTTCCGCAACCCCGGACTGGTCGCCAAATCGGTCACCACGATCGACCACATCAGCGGCGGTCGGGCGATCCTCGGCATCGGCGGCGCCTGGTTCGAGCTCGAGCACCATGCCTTCGGGTTCGACTTCGGGACGGGTTTTGGGCAGCGCCTCGATTGGCTGGGCGAAGCCGTCCCGGCGATCCGGACCCTGCTCGACGGCGGGGAGGTCACCAGCGAGGGGGGCCGGTACGCGTTCGATCACCTGCGGCTGGCGCCGCCGCCCGTCCAGCCGCACCTGCCGATCATGGTCGGTGGCGGCGGCGAGCGAAAGACGCTGCGGATCGTGGCCGGCTACGCGGACATCTGGAACGTGTTCGGGATGCCCGACACGGTCGCCCACAAGGATGCCGTCCTACGCGCGCACTGTGCGGAGCTCGGGCGCGATCCGGCGACCATCGAGCGCTCGGTCGGCTGCAAGGTAGTGATCCGCTCCACCGAGGCGGCCGCCAGGGCGCAATACGAGGCGATCGTCCGCCATAACCGGATCGAGCCGGCGCGCCTGGCCGACGACGTCACCTGGTGGGTCGGGACCCCCGAGCAGATCGCGCGGACGATGCTCGCATACCGCGCCATCGGATTCGACACCTTCCTGTGCGAGACGCCGGCACCGTACGACGCGGAGACGATGGAGACCCTGATCGACGTGGTCAAGCCGATGGTCGACCGGGCGGAGGTCCCGGCATGATCCGCCAGGTGCAGGATTCGACGGGCCTGACCGGAGCGGTCGTGTCGGTCGCCGCGACCGAACGCGCCATCGCCCGCCTCCGGCCGATCGGCGCCGAGGGCGCGACGATCACCGGCGGGTTCTGGGCGGATCGCCAGCGGATCAACCACGAGCGGACCATCCCGCATGGCTTCGAGCAGCTGCGGCACGCAGGGAACCTGAACAACCTGCGTCTCGCGGCCGGGGTCGAGGCCGGCCACGGGCCGGACGGGCGCTACCGGTCGCTCGGCCAGGCCATCGGTCTCGACTTCCCGTTCCTCGATACCGACGTCTACAAGTGGCTCGAGGCCGCCGGCTGGGAGCTCGGGCGGGCGCCGGACCCGGCGCCTGCAGCGGCCGCCGACGAGGCCATCGCCCTGATCCAGGCCGCCCAGCGCCCCGATGGGTACCTCAACTCGTTCGTCCAGGTCGTCGCGCCGGGGCGCGAGTACCAGGACCTGGCCTGGGGCCATGAGCTCTATTGCATCGGGCACCTGATCCAGGCGGCGATCGCCTGGCACCGCGCCCTCGGCGACGATCGGCTCCTCGAGGTGGCCGTCAAGGCCGCCGATTCGGTCGATCGCGCACTCGGAGCGGACGGCAGGGACGGGATCGACGGGCATCCCGAGATCGAGATGGCGCTGGTCGAGCTCTACCGTGCGACCGGCGAGCGCCGCTACCTCGAGCTCGCGGCGCGGATGATCGCCCGGCGGGGTCACGGGTTACTCGGCCAGGGTCGCTTCGGCCCCGCGTACTGGCAGGACCATGTGCCGGTCGCCGAGGCAACGTCGGTCGCGGGCCACGCCGTCCGCCAGCTCTACCTTGATTGCGGCGCGGTCGACGTGGCCACCGAGCTCGGCGACACGAAGCTCCTCGCGGCCGTCCACCGGCGCTGGCGCGACATGGTCGCGACGCGCATGTACCTGACCGGTGGCGTCGGCAGCCACCATCTCGACGAGGCGTTCGGTGACCCCTTCGAGTTGCCACCCGATCGTGCGTATGCCGAGACGTGCGGGGCGATCGCGAGCGTGATGCTCGCCTGGCGCCTCCTCCTGGCCACCGGCGACCCCGAATGCGCCGACGTCATCGAGCGGGCGATCTACAACGGCGTCCTGCCCGGGGTCTCGCTCGATGGCACCGACTTCTTCTACGACAACCCCCTCCAGCGGCGCACGGTCCGCGCCGCGGCCGCGCCGGGGCACGGCGAGCGCAGCGGATGGTTCCCCTGCGCCTGTTGCCCACCGAACCTGATGCGGATGGTGGCCTCGTGGCAGCAGTACCTGGCCACGATCGACGCCGAGGGCGTGCGGATCCACCAGTACGCCACGGCCGAGATTGCCGCGCAGACGGCCGGCGGCCCGGTCCGCCTGTCGATGCGGACCGACTACCCGTGGGATGGCCAGGTGGTCGTGGACGTCCTCGAGACGTCGCCCGAGCCGTGGGCGCTGTCGCTGCGCATTCCGGTCTGGGCGGATGGTGCGACCATCCGCGATGGCGACGGCGAGCCGTTCCGGCCACAGCCGGGTGGCTCCTGGTCGAGTGGCTCGCGGACCTGGCAGGCCGGCGACCGGGTAACCCTCGAGCTCGACCTGCGTCCGAGGGTGACTCGACCCGACCCGCGGATCGATGCCGTGCGCGGATGCGTCGCGCTCGAGCGCGGCCCGCTGGTCTACTGCATCGAGACCGCGGACCTGCCGGCGGGGGTCGCCGTCGAGGAGGTCCGGGTGGAGCCGGATGTGGTCCCGGCAACGGTCGCCCGGCCGGACGTCCAGCCGGCGCTCGTCGGCCTGGACCTGCCGGCCGTTCAGCGCCGGTTCGCCGGCTCGGACTGGCCGTACGACGAGACGGTCGAGCACGGCGCGGGCGGCGGCGCCATCGCCGTTCGAGCGATCCCGTACTTCGCCTGGGCGAACCGCACGGTGGACGCGATGCGGGTCTTCATCCCGGTCCGCGGCGAGGAGCCGGACGGCCGACAATAACCGGGTGCTCGCCCTCCGCCTCCACCCCGACCGCCAGCTCCGGCTCCACGACGAACCGACGCCCGAACCGTCCTCCGGCGAAGTCCTCATCCGGGTCACCGCGGTCGGCCTGTGCGGGTCGGACCGTCACTGGCTGGTGGACGGCGGGATCGGCGATGCGGTCATCGAATCGCCGTTGATCCTCGGCCACGAGTTCGCCGGGACCGTCGAGAGCGGTTCGCTGCGCGGCCGTCGGGTCGCGATCGACCCGGCGGTCTCCTGCGACACCTGCGAGCCCTGTCGGACCAGCGCTCCGAACCTCTGCCTGAACATCCGGTTCGCCGGCCATGGACGGACGGACGGGGCGTTGCGCGACGAGCTCGCCTGGCCGGAGCCGAACCTCTTCCCGCTGCCCGACGACGTCAGCGACGAGGAAGGCGCGATCGTCGAGCCGCTCGCCGTGGCGATCCACGGGATGGACCTCGGCGACGTCGAGCGGGGCGCGACGGCGGCCGTGATCGGCTGCGGGCCGATCGGCCTGCTGACCGTGGCGCTCTGCCGGCTGGCTGGAGCGGCCGAGGTGATCGCCACCGATCCGCAACGGCATCGCCTCGACGCGGCGGCCGCCCTGGGCGCAGGCAGGACGATCCAGGCGACCGGGTCAGCCGAGGATGGGGCGGCCGTGCTCAGCTCGACGCGTGGCCGCGGCGTCGACGTCGTCTTCGAAGCGTCGGGTGAGGCAGCCGCCGTCGACTGCGCGATCGTCGCCGCCCGGCCCGGCGGTCGGGTCGTGCTGCTCGGGATCCCACCCGACGATCGGACCACGTTCGCCGCCTCGGTCGCCCGACGCAAGGGTCTGACCCTGTTCCTCAGCCGCCGGTCGACGCGGGACAGCTTCGCTCGTGCGGTGGCCCTGGCAGCGGCGCACGCGATCGATCTCGGCAGCCTGGTGACCCTGCGGGTGCCGCTCGCCGACGGGGTGGCGGCGTTTGACTCGCTGGTCCGACGCGACGGGATCAAGGCGATCGTCATGCCGGGTGGGCGTAGCTGACGAATCGCCCCGGGAGCCCCCGCCTGGCGCCCGGGATCAGGCGGCGGTGGGGGTCGGTGCCGGGGTGGCCGAACCGCCTGGCTCGTCGGCTCGGTCTACGGCGGGCCTCGCGGTCGACTGGCGAACGACCAGCTTCGGTTCGAACAGCTTGCGTCGTGGCGCGCGCGACGCGCTGGCATCGCGACCAAGCTCGATCGCGAGCTCGACCCCCTCGCCGACGATCTCGGCGATCGGCATGCGCAGGGTGGTCAGGGCGGGAACCGTGTAGGCGGCCAGGTGCAGATCGTCAAAGCCGACGACGGACAGCTCGTGTGGAACCGTCCGGCCTTCGTTGTAGGCCGCGTGCAGGACGCCGACCGCGGCGAGGTCGGTCGAGCTGGCCACCGCGGTCGGCGGTTCGGGAAGGGCCAGCAACGCCCGGAGCGCCGCCTCGCCACCGGCCAGGGTGTTCGGGACGACCTGGACGTAGTCGTCCGGGAGCCCACCGAACCGTTGGCGCATGAACGCCTCGTACGCCTCCTGGCGGCGCCAGTTGTCGCCGGGCAGGCGCGCGCTGATGAAGCCGATCCGGTGATGGCCGAGGTCGATCAGGTGCTGGAGCCCGGTGACGATGCCGGCCTGGTCGTCGACGTCGATGGTCGGGAATTCGAGCGGGCTGGTCCCCTGCCAGAGCGCCACGACGGGGACCGTCCCGTTGCGCAGGTCCGCCAGCAGCGTCGGCTGATCCTGCATGTCGCCGAGCATGACGATCGCATCGCAATGGCGGGTCTCGAGGACGGAAGTTAGCCCGAGCCCTTCGTCCACCCGTCCGTGGGCGTGACCGAGCACGACGTTGTAGCCGCGCGCCATCGCCTCCACCGCGAGCGCCTCGATCGCGGTCGCGAAGAACGGGTCGCTGAAGTCCCGGACTACGGCCCCGATCAGCATGGTCGACGCACCGCGCAACCCGCGGGCCAGGGGATTGGGCCGGTAGCCGAGCTGTCGCGCGGCCTCGTTGACCCGCTCGCGCGTCGCGGGAGCGATCGGGACGCGCGTCGGGGCGTCGTTCAGGACGCGGGAAACCGTGCTCTGCGAGACGCCGGCGACCTCGGCGATATCACGCATCCGGACCGGACCGACACGGGGCGGTGGTGCGATCCGAGGGTCGTCCGTGGGCATGCTGCAAGCGTAGCACTTCCCGATGCGGTCATACGATTGCGTGCGTCACGGTCGCGTCAGTCGAGCGCGGTCTTCGCCGGCGCCCGGCGAGCCCGGGTCCGCACGTCGTCCAGCCGGCCCAGCAGGAACGTTCGCTCCGGCCCGTTGCCGGTCAGCTCGAGTGCCAGCTGGTAGGCGGCCACCGCTTCCGACCATCGCTCCAGGCGACGGAGCAGGTCGGCCCGTGCGGCGTGGAGGTACGGGTACGCGTCGAGCGCCCCGGTTGCGGCGAGACCGTCGAGCATCGCCAGGCCGGTGGCCGGGCCGTCGCGCATCGCCACGGCGACCGCGAGATTGAGCTCCACGACCGGGGTCGGGTTCAGCCGCAGGAGCGCCTCGTACAGCGACGCGATCTGCGACCAGTCCGTGGCGGTGGGCGTCGCGGCCGAATCGTGCAGGGAGGCGATCGCCGCCTGGACCTGGTAGGGGCCGGGCCGGGCCATCTCCACGGCCCGCTCGATCAAGGCCTGGCCCTCGACGATGCGCGCGGCGTCCCAGCGGCGACGATCCTGGTCCTCCAGGAGTACGAGCGCACCGTCGATCGCTACCCGCGCCTCTCGCCGGGCATCGTGGAGGAGCATCAGGGCCAGCAGACCGAGCGCCTCTGGCTCGTCGGGCAGCATCGAGGCGACCAGCCGGCCCAGGCGGATCGCCTCGGTCGACAGCTCACGGCGGACGAGCGAGTCGCCCGACGTCGCCGCGTAGCCCTCGTTGAAGACGAGGTAGATCACGTGCAGCACGCCGTCGAGCCGCTCGGCCAGGAGCTCGGCCGGCGGGACGCGATAGGGAATCCCGGCGTCGCGGATCTTGCGCTTGGCACGGACCAGCCGCTGGGCGAGGGTCGGCTCCGCGAGCAGGAAGGCGCGGGCGATCTCCGGGGTCGTCAACCCGCCCAGGGTCCGCAGCGTCAGCGCCACCCGTGCGTCCATCGCCAGCGCCGGATGGCAGCAGGTGAAGATCAGGCGGAGTCGATCGTCGGCGATCGGCATGTCGTCCTCTGCTGGCCCGGCGTCGATGGCGCGCAGGTCGATCTCGATCGACGCGTCGCGGGCGAGCTGCTCGGTCTTCTCGGTCAGCCGCTTGCGGCGGCGGAGCCGGTCGATGGCCCGGTTGCGCGCGGTCGTCGTGATCCAGGCGCCGGGGTTGTCCGGCACGCCTCGCTGCGGCCATGTCTCGAGGGCCGAGATGAACGCGTCCTGGACGGCCTCCTCGGCAAGGTCGAAGTCGCCGAGGACGCGGATCAGCGTCGCGACGGCGCGTCCCTGCTCCTCGCGGAAGACGCGGTCGACGACGTCGTGCGCGGCCTCGATCGCCAACGGCCTGCCTTCGGGCGGATCAGTTGGCGCCGGTCGAGCCCGACGCGGCGGCCTGTGCCGCCTCGGCGAACTCGTAGATCGGGCGAACCTCGATCGAGCCGTGCCGCGCGCCCGGGATCATCGCGGCGTAAGCGATCGCCTCGTCGAGATCGGCCGCCTGGACGAGATAGAAGCCACCGAGCGCCTCCTTGGTCTCGGCGAACGGACCGTCGGTCGTCAGGGTTCTGCCGTCGCGGACGCGGACCGTTGTCGCCGTCGCCGTGGTGTCGAGCGCCTCGCCCGCCTCGTACGCGCCACGCTCCTTGACGTGCTCGGTGAACGCGTTGTAGCCCTCGATCTGGGCCAGCATGACGTCCTCGGGCGGCAGCTCGGCCTCCTCCGGGGTGTAGATCAACAGGGCGTAGCGCATGTCGAGTGCCTCCGATG
>Ga0210377_10002957_pt1 | contig 14680 bp, 14 predicted proteins | sample PLM4_65_b1redo_FD_155480 | JGI IMG/M metagenome (GOLD analysis project Ga0210377, IMG submission 155480) | Groundwater sediment microbial communities from an aquifer in East River, Colorado, USA - PLM4_65_b1 redo | ecosystem: Environmental > Terrestrial > Soil > Riparian zone | place: USA: East...
TGCTACAAGAAACGCCAGCAGTATTCCTCGCTGGATGGACGTCATGCGCACCTCCTTTTTTGAAGGGTGTCTTATAGCACAGAGTCTTTCCAATGGTCAAGAAAAAAGCCGCATGGCGGGGGGTATCTGGTTGATAAACAGGAACTTTCATGCTCCAGCAGAGACGCAGGAACGCGGAAAACTACAAAAAACAGCTGGTTTTATAACAATGGAGACTTTCAGCACTTCCCTGCGTCTCTGCGCGAGTTCTTTTCAGGGGAGAAAAATGCCTTCGCTGGAACGGGGGACAAGTCCGGCCGCTTCGGCCCTTGAGAGGAGTGTCACAACCGCCGCCTCACCTTCGGTTCCCAGATCAATGGAAAAGCTGTTTACGTAAAGTTTTATATGGGCAGCGCAGATCTCTTCGCTCATCTCCTGGGAATGGGCGCGGATGTAAGAGTTTGCCTCGCCCGGGTGGGCAAAGCCGTATTCAACGCTGGCCTTCAGCATCCTGTCGACGGTAGCAATGGTTTCCTTGCCGAGTGATCTTTTGGCGACTATCCCCCCAAGGGGGATCGGATGTCCGGTCTCTTTCTCCCACCATTCGCCCAAATCCAGCAGCTTCTTAAGTCCGTGCTCCGGATAGGTAAAACGGGACTCGTGGATGATCACTCCGGCGTCCACTTCGCCGGAAGCGACCGCCCCCATGATCTCGTGAAAAGGAAGAAAGACGATGTTATCCAGTTCGGGATTGAAGATGCGAAGCAACAGATAAGCTGTCGTGTAACGGCCCGGAACGGCGATTCGTTTACCCTTAATCTCCCCCATTTCGTTGAATCTCTTTGAAACCACCAGCGGTCCGCAGCCGCGCCCCAGGGCGCCGCCGGAACGGAGAAGGCAATAATCCTGGCGGATGAAGCCGAGCAGATGGGAGGATATCTTAGTAATATCCAACTCCCCGCTGAGCGCCAGCCGGTTGAGGGTTTCAACGTCTTCCAGCCGCTCGCTGAAGCTGAATTCAGGGCTGCCGACCAGCCCGTGAACGAGCGGATAAAATATGAAGGTGTCATTGGGGCAGGGGGAATAGCCTAATGATAGATTGTGCATAAGGGACCTCAAACGCGACAGAGTGCGGAGATGAATTGGATGATTAATTTCTGCGCCCTTTCGACGGCCATGGGGATATCCCACCGGGCCGGGTTGCGGTCCTCCACCATGTTGCTGATACCGCGGATCTCCATGCAGTCCACGCCGTAGAGTAACGCCACCTGTGCGGCGGCGGCACCTTCCATGTTCTCGCAGATGCCGCGGAAACGGCGGAAAAGCTCGGCGCCCCGGTCGGCGCTGCCGCTTGCCGTGGAGACCGTTACGAACTCCCCTTTATGAAGGGTGATTCCCTCTGCCTCGGCAACGTAGATCGCCTTGTCGATTGCCCAGCTGGTCAAGGGAAAGCGGTTGAAATAGTTCTCCCCGTTTCTTGACAGGGAGGGTATTCCAATCAGTTCCAGTGAATGCCAGCCGTCAGGCGTCACAACCCCCTCATCGCCGAACACCTCGGAGGTTGCAATTGCCAGGTCCCCCACGGCTAGCTTGCCCCCTTCATAAGCTCCGGCGCAACCGGTGTTTATGAGGATCTCCGGTTCGAAATGCTCAAGAAGCGCTGTTGCGGCCGAAGCGGTATTTACCTTGCCGATGCCTGTCATGGCAAGGATAATGTGGCTTCCTGCTATCATCCCCTCGAAAATCTCACGATGGCCGGTGATGATGCGACCTCCCCCCTCCAGCTGGGAAATGAGCAGGGAAATCTCCATATAGGTTGCGGCTGTCACGATTATCGGCTTCATAAAACCTCTCTCCCGGTTCGGAGTTTCACAAAAGGATAGTAACATACCGCAGGATTGAAAAACAAGACGGCTCTGGAAGAATGATCGAAATTCATGGTCGATGACCAATCGTTCAGCCCTCAGGTGATGTCAGGCTGCCATATCCGGACATCGGGAGGTGTGGATTTTGCTTGCGCGTAATCATTTTTCTGCTAGTATTAGTTAATTTCTCATCCTGAACAAATGGATGAAACCCATTTAATTTCCGAATGTTATGCAAAGGGGCTTATGAACAGGATACTTTCGTTAAACATACTCCTGGCCCTCCTCTGTTTCATTGTTCTCGCCAAGCTGACAGCCGATCTGTTTTCTTACCGGCTTGCCCACACTTTTCCCACAACAATAAGAAAAGCTGCTCCTACTCTTCAGCCGGCAGCTGCCGAAGACCTCATGTCGTTCGCCCCTGTCCTGGAGAAGGGGTTGTTCGGAGCCACGACCCAGGGGAAACTCACTCCTGTCCTGCAAAGCTCCGCGACAACCGGCGCTCCGACCACATCCCAAAGCGATCTGCTCCTCCTCGGGACCGCAGTCGGTTCGTTCCGCGAGACTTTTGCCCTGATCCAGAAAGCGAGCACCAAAGAAGAAAGGGTCTTCAGGCTCGGCGACCGGGTCTATGACCTGGGCCCTCTGATGCTGGTCAGGAAAGACATGGCAGAGATTCAGGCAGGAGGGGAGCGGATCAAGCTCATGACTCCAATGGCAACTGGGGCCGACTCTGGCCAGCAGAGTGCGGCCAAGCCGAATCAGCTTGCCACATCGGTCGGGTCGGGGAGCTATGTTGTGGATCAGCGAGCATTGAATGCCTCCCTTGACAATATAGGCCAGGCGATGACCGATGCGCGGCTTCTTCCCAGTCTGAAGGAAGGAAAAGTCGAGGGGTTCAGGGCCTCGGAGGTCAAGCCGGCCGGCATATTCGGCATGGTGGGGATCAAAAACGGCGATATTCTGCTCCGCATCAACGATTTTCCCATCGACTCACCGGACAAGGCAATTCAATCATTTGTCTCCCTGAAGGGGCAGAGTCGCATAAAGCTTGATATGATCAGGGATGGCCAACCGGTTACACTCAATTACGATATAAGATAAGTCAGGTTAAGGTAAAGGTTAAGGTAAAGAAAAGCAGTGAGAGGCATCAGGATGGATGGAAAATGGTTAAAGTAAAGTGCCCTTATTGAGTGGCATGAATTTTACTTTACCTTTACCTCTACCTTTACCTGCCTTTCCTTGGAGGCCACATTGAACAAACGATATTCAATCATAATTGCAGCCCTGCTGATGCTCTGCACCCTACTTTCACCCTTTCCGGCCCTGGCCAAAGGGGTGGTGCTCAACTTCAGCGATGTGGACATCTCCACCATGGTCAAGTTCATCAGCGACCTGACCGGCAGAAATTTCATAATGGATGATCGGGTAAAGGGGAAGATTTCAGTCTTTTCACCGGCCAAGCTCACAAACGATGAGGCATTCAACGTTTTCACGTCGGTCCTCGAGCTGAAAGGGTTCACCGTTGTCCAGGCGGGAAGGGTCTACAAGATAGTTCCGACCTCCGTTGCCAGGCAATCAGGGATGAAAGTTTTATCCGATGCGGAGAAGGGGCCGGTCAATGAGGCGTATGTGGCGCGGATCATCACACTCGACAACATCTCCGCCCAAGAAGCGGTCACCTTTCTTCAGCCCATGGTGTCGAAGGACGGTTACATCTCCTCGTTCGGCCCCGGCAACATGCTCCTCGCGGTCGATTCCGCCCTCAACATCCAGAAGCTCCTCGGCATCCTGCAACTCATCGATACCGATCAGCGTCGCGGTGGGGGAGAGGTGGTATTCCTGAAAAACGCGTCCGCGGAGAGCGCCGCCAATCTCATCCGGGAATGGCTGGGAAGCCGGGACAAGGGGCAGAAGCCCGCCGGCCAGGCCAGTCAGGGGATAAGTTCCGCCGCGGGCGGCCTGGTCGTGCCCGACACCCGCCTGAACGCCCTCATTCTCTTCGGCAGCGAAAAGGACAAGGATGACATCAAGAAACTGTTAGCCATTATCGATGTGGTGCCTCCTTCGTCGAGCAGCAAGGTAAACGTCTACTACCTGGAAAACGCCGACGCCACCGATGTAGCCAAGGTGCTTGACGGAGTGGTTAAGGGGGTTACCGCCGCCGGACTCTTTGGGGCGGGGGGCCAACCGGCGGGGTCCGCGCCGCAGCAATCCCCCTTCGAGGGGGGAAAGGTCACCATCACCCCGGACAAGGCAACCAACTCCCTTGTGATCATGGCCTCTCCGACCGATTACCAGAACCTCCTCCAGGTGATCCAGAAGCTCGACAAACGCCGGCGCCAGGTCTTTGTCCAGGCACTGATCGCGGAGATATCACTCGACAAGCTGAAGGATGTGGGGTTGCAGTGGGGCATGATCGGCGCCGCGTCGGACGGCAAGAACGCATCTGTTGTGGGACAATACGACCCGCAGGGGTCTATCTCGACTATACTCTCCGCCCTGGCGACGAGCGGACTCAGCAGCTTCGTCACCATTCCGAACACGGGAACGCCGGCGAACTTCGCGGCGGTCCTCCATGCCCTGCAAAGCCACGGCGCCGTCAACGTCCTCTCCACTCCGAACATCCTGACATCCGACAACAAGGAAGCGGAGATTTTCGTGGGACAGAACGTGCCGTTCATCACCGGCACCAACCTCTCGTCCACCGGACTCTCCCAGCAGTCGGTCGAGCGAAAGGATGTGGGTATCGCCTTGAAGATCACCCCCCAGATCAGTGAAGGGGAATATGTCAAGCTCGACATCTACCAGGAGATCTCCGCCGTAGTCCCCACCGCGGTCTCATCAGGCACTGTGAACGCCTCTGACCTGGTAACCACCAAGCGCTCGGCCAAGACCTCGGTGGTGGTAAAGGACAAGGATACCGTGGTGATCGGCGGACTGATCCAGGACCAGGAGACTGAAACGGAAAACAAGGTCCCGCTCCTTGGCGACATCCCCGGCCTTGGCTGGCTCTTCAAGACCAAGTCCAAACAGCGGACCAAGACCAACCTGCTGATCGTCCTCACCCCCCGCATCATCAGGGGAGCCGAGGAGATGGCCGAGGTCACCGGCGCCCAGAAGCAGAAGTTTAACGATGCGGTGCGGATGGACAAGCCGTTCAATCTCGAAGGGGAGATGCAGCTCAAGCCATGACCGGGACATCTGATCTGGAAAAAATCGCCGAACGGCTGGGAATTCCGTTCCAGGCGGAAATAGAGGACAGCAGGGTTGACACTGCCCTGTTGACACGCCTGCCGCTCGCCTTTGTCAGGAACAACCTGCTCCTCCCTCTCAGGGAGGAAAACGACAGGCTCCTGGTGGCGGTGGGGAATCCCGCCGGACTCCAGGCGATCGATGAACTGCAGGGTATATACGGGATCCCCGTGGATTGTGTGGCTGTCCCGCCCGGCATGGTTCTGGACGCCATCAACCGTCTCTATGCGCGGATTTCGGGCTCGGCCCAGGAAGTGGTGGAGGAGCTGGAAGGGGTAGACCTCTCCACAATCGCCTCCGAACTGAGCATTCCGAAAGACCTCCTGGAGCTTACCGATGAGGCGCCGGTTATCCGGTTGTTGAATTCGATTATCTTCCAGGCCGTCAAGGAAAGGGCAAGCGACATCCACATCGAGCCATTCGAACGGGAACTGGAGGTGCGCTTCAGGATAGACGGGATCCTCTACAAGATGCTTGCACCCCCGAAGGTCGTGCAGGAAGCCCTTACCTCCCGGGTGAAGATCATGGCGGGGTTGAACATCGCCGAAAAGAGGCTCCCCCAGGATGGGAGATTAAGGGTCATCGTCGCCGGACGGGATGTGGACATCCGCGTCTCCATCATCCCCACCTTTTTCGGGGAGAGGGTGGTGCTCCGTCTGTTGGACAAGCAGCGGGGGGTCATCTCCCTTGCGGACATCGGCTTCGCCGAATCCGATGTGCGGACCATGGAGCGCCTCCTTGACCGGACCAGCGGCATCATCCTGGTTACCGGTCCGACAGGGAGCGGCAAGACTACCACCCTCTATGCCGCCCTGACCCTCATCAACTCGCCGGAAAAGAACATCATCACCATTGAAGATCCCATTGAGTACCAGCTCAAGGGGATCGGCCAGATCCAGGTCAATCCCAGGATCGATCTCACCTTTGCCAACGGCCTTCGCTCCATACTCCGCCAGGACCCGGACATCATCATGGTCGGCGAGATCCGCGACACCGAAACCGCCGAGATCGCCATGCAGGCCTCCCTCACCGGCCACCTGGTCCTTTCCACCCTCCATACAAACGATGCGGCCACCGCGGTGACCCGTCTTACCGATATGGGGGTAGAGCCGTACATGGTGGCCTCCACCCTTTCCGCAGTCCTTGCGCAGCGCCTCGTCAGGGTCATCTGCCCCAACTGCAGGGAAGAGTACAAGCCGGAGCGTGATTACGCCGGCGTCACCCTGCCGGACGTTCTCTATCGCGGACGGGGGTGCGACAAGTGCTTCAACCTGGGAACCATGGGGAGGACCGGAATCTACGAACTGCTTCTGATCGACAGCGAGTTGTGCTCCATGGTCATCCGCCAGGTTCCTGCCGGGGTCATCAAGGAGTACGCCGTCTCCCACGGGATGCGGACACTGCGCGAAGACGGCCTGGCCAAGGCCGCGGCAGGCGTCACCACCATCGAAGAGGTGCTGCGGGTGACCCAGGAGGAGTATGCCGAACTTTCGCTATAGCGCATACCGGCGGGACGGGAGGGAAGTAAGCGGCTTGATCGATGCGCCCAGCCAGCGCGAAGCCACGGAGCGTCTGAAAAGGGAGGGACTCTATCCACGCGCCATTTCCCCGGAGGAGGAGGTCACTTCCGGCGGAACTCTGAAGGCCCTGCGCCGCAGGGTCGCCCTGCCGGAGCTCGCTCTAATGACCAGGAGGCTGGCCACTCTGCTCGGATCAGCCGTGCCTGTTTACGAAGCGATTGCCACGCTCTACGCCCAGGAAAGGGCCGGGGAGCTGAAAAACATTCTCGGCCGGGTTCGGGAGCGCCTGGCCGAGGGTTCCGGTCTGGCCAAGGCCATGGCCTCCGAACCGCGCGTATTCGGCGAGAGCTATGTGAGCATGGTGGCGGCCGGCGAGGCGAGTGGCGCACTGGAAAGCGTGCTGGAGCGGCTGGCCGAATTCCTGGAAGACCAGGATGCGATCCGGAGCAAGGTCGTCACCTCCCTGGCCTATCCCATACTGATGGTGATAGTCGGCACAGGCGTCATGATGTTCCTGCTCGGCTTCGTGGTGCCTAAGATCGTGACGATATTCGAACAGAGCAAGGCCGCCCTCCCCATGATTACAGTGATCCTGATCAAGATCAGTAACATGGTGCGGAAGGGGTGGTGGGCGCTTATTCTCCTCGGGATCGCCGCGGTATATGCCTATCGGAAGCTGATGCGCAGGGAGGGGTTGCGCTGCCGCCGCGACCGGCTCCTGCTCCGCATTCCCCTGCTCGGGGCGCTCTTGCAGCGCCTGATTCTGTCACGATTCGCCAAGGTGCTGGGGCTTCTCCTGGAGAGCGGCGTCCCGGTCATAAGGGCCATGGATATTACCAGTGCAGTCGTTGTAAACAGGGAGTACCGCACCTATCTTGACAGGGTCAAGGAAGAGTTGATCGAAGGAGGGAGCTTGTCGCTGGCCCTCGCCAAAAGCTCCATGTTCCCGCCGCTCCTGGTCCATATGATCGGAGTGGGGGAAAAGAGCGGCGAACTGGAGAAGATGCTTGTCAGGGCAGGGAATGCATTTGAAAAGGAGTTCGAGGCATCGATGACCCGTCTGATGGCGCTTCTGGAACCCCTGCTGGTGCTGTGGATGGGAGTGACGGTCGGCTTTGTGGTCATTGCGGTGCTGCTCCCCATATTCCAATTGAACCAACTTATAAAATAAGAACAGTAAACAAAGAACATAAGCATTGAACAGGGATATTCTGGATATTCAGGATAAAATTCGAATGGCTTTATAATCCTGTCCATCCTGTATATCCCTGTTAAATTAGGTTTGCTAGGTTTGTCCTTAACAAAATGCAGTCTATAAGGAGACGTTTCATGAACAAAAATTTGCGCGACAACAGGGGTTTCACCCTTATCGAGATAATGATCGTCGTAGTCATCCTGGCCCTTCTGGCGGCCCTGGTCGGGCCGAAAATCCTGGGACGAAGCGATGATGCGAAGATCGCCGACGCCAAGGTGCAGATCAGGAACATCGAATCGGCACTGAAGCTCTACAAGCTGGACAACAGCGTCTATCCCACCACCGAACAGGGGCTGCAGTCACTGGTGGAGAAGCCGTCAGTGGGGCAGATCCCGAAGAACTACCGGGCGGAGGGGTACCTGGATAGCAAGAGCGTCCCCCAGGATGCGTGGAAGAACGATTTTATCTTTCTTTCACCGGGCGAGCACGGCGATTACGACCTCTGCTCCTACGGCACGGACGGCGTCAAGGGTGGCGATGGGATCAATGCAGACATCTGCAGCTGGGACATTAAATAGGAACGCGCCTTTTGCGCGATATCTGCGTAAGTCTTCGTGAAACCTTGTGCGGCATAGCGCCGCTATGCCTCCGCGGATTCACTCGACAGCCTTGATCTCGCACAAAAATCGCGTTCCTGAATGATTGCCATGACGAGAATTCTAGACTCAAAACACGAAATACAAGAATGCCGTCAGCACGGTTTCACCCTGATCGAGATGGCGGTGGTAATTGTCATCATCTCGATGGTGGCTATAATCGTCCTCCCCCTCCTGCCGTCAACCGGCGCCGCGGATCTGAGAAATTCGGCGCGGCGGCTTTCGACCGTTGTCAGGTACCTGGGTGAGCGGTCGGTCACGACCAAAAGCCCATACCGGATGCGGCTGGACCTGAACGACAGCACGGTAACCATAAAGAAAATGGTCAACGGAGAGGAAACCACCCCCGAGGACCCCTTCTTTTCCAGGAATATCCTGGCCGATGGGGTTAGCATGGAGGACATTGAAATCCAGAGGCTGGGAAAGCTGGGCGAAGGTGTTGTTAATGTGGATTTCGGAGTCGCCGGACTGGGAGAAGTCATTGTTATCCACCTTAAAGGGGTAAAGGAAGGGCATTTTACCGTGACGGCCCTCCCTTACGGCGGGAGGGTCGAGGTTCTGGACGGGTATCAGGAGATTGCTCTGTGAAGTTCGATCCGGGGTTTACGCTGCTGGAGGTGATGATCGCCCTTGCCATCATGGCGGGGGTGATACTTACGGTCATCAGCTCATTCAACTATCACCTGTCAGTGGTGGAGCGCGACCGGCAAGAGACCACTGCCGTATTGCTCGGGCGGGCAAAGTTGGACGATCCCGATTTCAAACCCGGCGAAGGGGGGAAGGGGACCTTTGCCCCTGACCGTCCTGAAATCGCCTGGGCAGCAGATATGAAACCGACGGATTTCCCGGGAGTAAGCCGGGTTGCCCTCACTTTATCCTGGGACTCGGAGCGGAGGAAGGTGGTTTTTGTACAGTACGTGGCGAAGTAAAAACGGTTTTACCCTGCTTGAGGTTTTGATAGCCCTTTCCCTCCTGGTTATTCTCAGCGGCGCCCTGTATGGCACCTACTTTTCCCTGATGCGGGGACGGGACATGGCCGTGGAAAAGATGGATAATCGCAGGGAACTCAGCGCCACTCTGGACCAACTGCGCAGGGAGCTTTCCGCCTCCTTTTACAGCGCACAGAACAAAAGGTCTCATTTCGTGGTCGAAGATCGGGATTATTTCGGCAAGCCGGCCTCGACGCTCGATTTTACCATGATATCCTCCCCTCGCAGCGACAGCATCCCCGCATCGGACCAGGCACAGGTGATATACAGGACAGCGGAAAAAGAGAAAAAACTCGTGCTTGCGCGACAGGAGAAGGAGTTGTCTGCTGTTACGGACCCCATCCCCTATCCGCAGATGAGGGAACTGGAAGGGTTTCTGGTGGAATGTTACGACGGCGGAAAGTGGGTCAGGACCTGGGATACCACAGCTTCTCTCAATAACAGGCTTCCCACGGCCGTCCGTGTGACCCTCAGTTTGAAAGAGGGGGAGAAGACGGTAAATTTCTCCACCATCGCCAGGCCCAGGATCGGTAGTTGAAAGGCGAACGGGGCTTTGCCCTTGTCATAACCCTGCTCATCACCGCCCTGCTGGTGGCTTTGACCGTCGAATTCGTGAACGAGGTGTTCGTGGACACCTCGGCCCGACAGACCTTCACGGACGGCCAGCAGGCGAGCATTATGGCCGGTTCCGGCATGGTGGCGGCGATTAAGCTCATGCAAGACCGGCTGCCAACATTAGTACAACGGGGCTATACCTCCCAGTCGGACCTGGAGCTCCTGGCCAAACTGCTGCAGATTGAAGATGAGAATGGTACGATTCGGGTGACCGCAGAGGAGGAGAGCGGCAAGCTGAACATCAACTCAATCGTTAATCCGGACGGGACGGACAATGACTTCTATCGCGGCGTTGCCGACCGGCTCTTCAAAAAATTGGAGCTACAGACGGAACTCCTTGATGCCGTGGCGGACTGGATCGACAAGTATGATGACCCGCGCCCGGGCGGCGCCGAAGCTCCCTACTACCTAGCTTTGAAGCACCCCTATGCGGCGAAGAATGCTAATCTGGATACATTGGAGGAACTGCGCCTCGTCAAGGGGTTCGACGTCAAGACCCTGGACCGCCTCAGGCCGTATATCACTGTTTATAATGACATCCCCAACAGCCCGACGACGCCGATCAACATCAATACCGCCGCAAAAGAGCTCCTTGCATCGCTCGATGCGACCATGACCGACAGCATGGTGCTGGAGATAGTCGATAAACGGAAAGATACGCCGTTTACAACCCCAACAGACCTTGGTAACAGAGTATCAGATATGGCCAAACTCGCACAAACTCTCGCCAAGGACGGGAAGATAATGCAGCAGGAGAAGGGGGCTGTCTACCGGATCCTTTCCCAGGCGACGGTCAGGGAAACGACCCAGTACATCGAGGCGGTGGTACGTCCTTTAGGACAATCGCCAATCCTCTACTGGAGAGAATACTGATGAATTACCTGATTGTGCAATTAACCGGAAACGAGGCGCTCTTTGCCAGGTTTCAGCTTAACCGGGGCGTCCTCGCTATCGAAGGGGCGTCCCGCGAGACTATAGACCAGGAGCATACCCTTGCCTCCTTGCTTGCCGATGCCGCGTCCGACTCCGGACGCGAAGGGGAGAGGGTCATCCTCGCCATACCTCCCGGCCGGCTCTTCCTGCGGGAGATGGAGCTTCCCATCAGCGACCGGCGCAAAATCAGGGAGATCCTCCCCCTGGAGCTGAAAGGGGAAACCGCTTTTGACACCGATGAACTGGTGTTCGATTCCCTGATGCTGGATGACGGAAAGATCCTGGCAATATGGGGGAAGCGGCATGATATGGCGGAACAGATCGCCCTCATGACCGGCAATGGTCTGGAGCCGGAGATCGTGACCGCATCCCCTTTCCATTGGCACGTCCTTCTCCCTGAAGATGCAATGAGCGGCCAGGTTGCCATCACCGACGGCGAATCCCTGGCAGTCTACAGGGACGGCAAACCTTTCTATTTTCGGGCGCTCCAGCAGGGGGAGCTGTTTTCCCAGGTGACCATGACCCTTGCGGCCCTCGAAGTCGGCAAAGGTGCGAAAGTGGAGAAAATATACCTCCATGGCCCGGCCGCCCGACAGACCTCGGAACTCCCCCCTCCCCCACCGCTTTTTGCCGTGCTTCCGGGCAACCGGGAGATGGATATCGTTTTCGGCGGTGAAAACACGGCTGGAAGAGACCTGGCCGGCGCTTACGCCGTTGCCCGCGCAGTGGCCCTGGAGGAGCCGGTCAATTTCAGGACCGGTAGCCTGGCCTACACGGCCGGACGGGACAAGGCCCTGAAAAGACTCCGCGTCGCCATGATACTGGCGGCCGTTTTATTGCTACTGCTCATCGCCGAGACCTCGCTCCGCTTATTTCTCGTCCAACGCGACCTCAATTCCGTCAATAACTCCATAAGGACCATCTACAAGGAAGTTTTCCCCAACCGGAAAAAGGCAGTCGATGAGGCGGCCGAACTCCGTTCCGAGATCAAGCGGCTGGGGGGGAGCTCGACCACGGGGGGGCTTCTTCCTCAACTGAAAAAACTGGCGGATATCAAGGGCGGAGATGTGACCGGACTGTTCGAAGTGGAGATGGATGGCGATCAGCTCCGGGTGCGGGGGGACGCCCGCTCCATGGCGGCGGTCAATGACTTCCGGACCAGGGCCGCCCCACTCTTCAACGGCGCCGAGGTGGGTGAGATCAAGTCCCGCACCGACGGGAGCGTGACCTTTCTCTTCCGGGGAACGATCAAAGAGGGGGGAAGATGAACTACCTGAACATGCTGACCGAGTGGTATCATCGCCTGGAGAGCCGCGACCGGCTCAGGCTGGGAATCGCCATTGCCCTGCTCCTTTTACTGGCGATTATCTTCTCCGCGGCCAATGACAGGATCGACCGGCTCAGGAAAAAGCTGGCGGGCCGGGAAACTGATGTCGCAGAGATGCTGGTGCTGAAGCAGCGCTACCTGGAAGCGCACAGAGTTTCCCAGAGGTTCGCAAACCGCCTGTCAGCTACCCGTTCCGACGATTCTCCGGCGCGGGTTATCGAAGAGATAGGCATCAAGGGCAAGGGAAACCAGATCAGGCCGCTCAAGATGGAAGAGCGTGGAGACTTTCTGGAAGACGTGGCAGAGGTAAAGATCGATGGGCTCACCACCAACGAGGCGGTCAATCTGATCTTCAAACTGGAAAAGGGTAGCAGACCGGTCATAATCAAGAGGGCGCTGCTTAAAACCCGCTTTGATGACCCTTCACGCCTTGACCTCTCCCTGACAATAGCGCTGCTTAAAACCGCCCGCCAGGGGCAGCGCTGATGGCACGACGCTGGCCGCTCATTGCCGCCGGGATTCCCGCGTCGTTCCTTCTTTTCCTCATTTTCATAATTATCTTTACCCCTGCCGGCGTGGTGCGTGGTCTCCTTGACCGGGCGCTCGACAGCGCCGGATATACCTTCCGGGCAGGGGAGTTCGGCAAGGCGCTGCCGCTCGGGATCAAGGCCCGAAAAGTGGAGATCGCCGATAACAGGGGGGTGCTGTTCAAAGCGGACGAGGCAGTGGTTCGGCTCCGGTTGTTGCCGCTTTTGACTGGTAAGTTGAGCTTCAGCTACAGGGCCGGAATCGGAGGTGGGGAAGTCGTTGGCGTTTTTTCCCTGCGGAAAGGTGGAGAGACGGACTTTCGGATCAGCCATCTGCGCCTGGAGGATATCCCGTTTTTTTCGACCGCTACAGGCACCCGTGCCAGAGGAGACTTGCAGGCAGAAGGGAGCTTCAGGGGGAGCGGGAAAAACGCAGGCGGGGAGGCGCAGCTGGAAATAAAAGGAGCGGAACTGGCCGGTGTCAAAATCGGTGAAATGCCGCTCCCTGACGCCACCTATGATTTGGTCCGGGGGGCATTGAAGGTCAATAGCGGCAGGGCCGTACTGGAAAGCGCCACACTCCAGGGAGTGGGGCTATATGTACGTCTTAAGGGGGATTTCCCGATTACGGAACCAATCGGCGCAGCGCCGCTCAACCTGACCCTGGAACTGATGCCGAAGCCCGATTTCATGGAACGTCAGAAATTCGTTTTTCTCCTTCTCGCCAAATACCTCATCTCCCCCGGCAATTACCGTATTCCTGTCAACGGCACCCTCGCACACCCCGCCATCCAGTAACTTCAATCACTCGCGCAGAGACGCAGTGTCGCAGAGAAAAATCAAACCCCAAGCAGGACAAGCCGGAATCAGTTGAAAGTTTCACGCGGAGACGCGGAGACCGCGGAGTAAAGCAGGATTAACTACTTAAATGCTTTAAGGTTAATCCATAAATCTTTTGTATTTGACTTTCTCCGCGTTCTCCGCGACTCCGCGCGAGGCCGGTTTTGCAGATTTTTTTGCGCTCAAGCCTGTCAATCCCTGTAAAAAAAACTTTATTTTTCGGCAATTCCCATGAGCCTCCGCACCCGTTCGACCACAGGTGGATGGGAATAGTAGAAGCTTGCATAGAGGGGATGGGGGTGCAAGTTGGAGAGGTTTTCACAGGAGAGCTTGATCAGGGAGGATGCCAGCGCCCCGGGAGTTCCGGTCAGATCTGTGGCAAACCGGTCGGCCTCAAGCTCATGCCTGCGGGAGAGCCAGCTCGACAGGGGTGTAAACGGGAAAGCGACTATAGACCCCAGGAAGGCGAGAATAGTCAGTTGCGCGGCGAATGTTGCATGGGGAATTCCCAGCAGCCCCGGAAGCCCGCCCCACTCGGTCAACCGGTACGCCAGCCAGCAGCTCGCCAGCCCCAGCAACTCGGCCATCACCAGACGCTTCCAGATGTGCCCCTTTTTCCAGTGTCCAACTTCATGGGCCAGCACGGCGAGCACCTCGTCATGGGTCATCTGCTTGAGAAGCGTATCATAAAGGACAATACGCTTGACCCTGCCGATTCCGGTGAAGTAGGCGTTGGAGTGGCGGCTTCGGCGGGAGGCATCCATCTGCATGACCCTGCTCACCTGAAGCCCGGTTTTCGCCATGAGCGCCCGGATCTCGTCTTCCAGCCCCTCTTCTTTTACCGGCTCGAATCTGTTGAACAGGGGTTCGATCACATATGGCGAAAGATACATGAGGAAGAGGGAGACCGCCGCGAAGAACCCCCAGGCCCAGAGCCACCAGAATCCGGGGCTGAAGCGGACAAGGGACAACCCTCCCG
>Ga0210377_10002958_pt1 | contig 14677 bp, 12 predicted proteins | sample PLM4_65_b1redo_FD_155480 | JGI IMG/M metagenome (GOLD analysis project Ga0210377, IMG submission 155480) | Groundwater sediment microbial communities from an aquifer in East River, Colorado, USA - PLM4_65_b1 redo | ecosystem: Environmental > Terrestrial > Soil > Riparian zone | place: USA: East...
CAGCTCCGGGACCTTCTGTATCGCCCGGACCAGCTCGTCGCGGAGCGCACCGTGCACCGGCTCGTCGCGGAACGGCGGCCCCTCGTCGGGTGGCGGCGCTTCGTCGGTCATGCTGGTCGCTGCCCCGGGATGCGATGCGCCGCGACGATCGCTCGTCGCGGCGCAGGTGGATCGGGCTGCCGGCCGGGTGGCCTAGCCGATGATCGCTTCGCCGGTGACCGCGTCGGCGCCTTCGACGTCGTGCGCGCGGCCGCGCACAGACACCGCGTAATACAGCGCTCCTGCGATCAGGATCGTGGCGACGATGACCTCGAACATGGGCCAGTTCGGCAGGCCCTCGATCGTCTGGCCAAATGGGGTGAAGAAGATTCCGAACCCGGGATTGGTGAAGCCACGGCCGTCGCCGCCCAGGTCGCCGAAGAGCGTCGTGTCCTGCCACAGGCTGAAGTTGATGAGCATCGCGCCGCCCCAGATCAGCGCCAGCACGTTGACCAGCATGCCCCAGCGGCCGAGGCTGAACCAGGCCGGCTTGTGCGGCCATCCCTTGCGCCGGGCCGCGAGGACGCCGAGGTTGCACAGGAAGTAGCTGAGGTAGATCAAGCCCGTCGCGGCGATGGACATGTAGAAGCCACCGAGCGGACCGACGACCAGGATCGGCAGGGCCGCCAGCACGCCGACGGCGATCGCCGCGTTGGCCGGCGTCTTGAACGTGTGGTTGACCTTGCCCCAGATCGCACCGCCGGGGAGGTGCCGGTCACGGCTCATGGAGAACATCATCCGGGTCGCCGCGCCCTGGATCGCGAGGGTGCACACGAAGACCGACGCCAGGATCACGAAGAGATAGAGCTCGCCGAGGGTGATCCCGGCGACCAGGTCCGTCTGGAGGACCGCGATGATCGTCGTGGCGATCGGGAACCCGCCGGCCTGGCCCTCGGCCATCGCGTCCGGGATGCTCGGGATCGCCAGGATCACGCCGAGGAGGAAGACCGCGCCCACCGCACCGGAGATGAGGATCGACGCCAGGACGCCGCGAGGCGCCTGGCGGCTGGCATCGATCGTCTCCTCGCCGAACGTGCCGGCAGTATCGAAGCCGTACACGATGAACAGCGCCATGAACATGCCGAGCAGGAAGGCGGGGAAGTAGCTCCCGCCAGTGGCCGCCTCGGCGCCACCGGTGTCAAAGAGGATCGACGGCGACTGGTGGTTGGCGAAGAACAGCAGGATCAGCGCGAAGAGGAACATCCCGACGATCTCGGTCGCGACGCCGATGTTGTTGAGGATCGAGAGCAGGCGAACGCCATACGCGTTGATGAGCGTCGTGGTCACCAGGGTCAGCAACGAGATGAACGTGAACATCGTGGTGATCCCGGTCGGGTCGGCGCTGTCGAGGAAGGACGACTCGTCGGGCATCGGCCCGTGGATCCCGTCGATCACGAAGGCGACGATGACCGCCACGGCGGTCACGGTCACGACCTGCGCCCAGAAGTAGAACCAGCCGGTGAACCAGCCCAGGGTCCGGTTGCTTAGGCGCTTCGACCACTGGTAGATCGACCCGGCGACCGGGAAATGGCTGGCCAGCTCGGCGAACACGAGGGCCACGAGCAGCTGGCCGCCGATGACGATCGGCCACGACCAGAAGAAGGCCGGCCCGCCGAGGCCGATGCCCACCCCGAAGTTGCCAAAGGAACCGGTGGACACGCTGATGAAGCTGAACGCGATCGCGAAATTCGAGAGGAAGCCGAGCGTCCGCCGCAGCTCCGGCTTGATCCCCAGCGAAACGAGATGCGCGTCGTCGCGCGCCGCGATGTCCTGGTTGGTACCTGGTCCCGCCACGATCTCCTCCTACCTCCGCGCCGGCTGGCGCGAGACTGCCCTCTGGAGTGACACATGGGAACGCTGGGCTCGATCTGGTCGGATTCACTAGATCCGACGGCTGACCTGCGCGGGAGGATAGCACCGCGCAGGGGTGCGTCAACGACGGTTTCGGGCGCCGGGCTCCGGGCGTCCGGAGGTGCCGAGGACGCGCCGGAGCCCGCGTTCGGGCGCCGGGCGACCGAGCCGGCCAGGGACGACCGGTCAGCGGGTGGCGACGGCCGCCTTCAATGCATCCGGCAGCGGTCGGTGCAGCTCGACGGGATGCACGTTGCGGTCGACCATCGCCCGGGAGCCGTTCACACCGAGCTCGGTGAACAGGTAGGCGATCTTGCGTCGCTGTGCCGCGAGGATCTCGTCCTTCGTCTCGAGCTCCCAGAGCTCCCGCTTGAACGGCCCGATCGTCTTCTTCCGGGTGGTGTACACGAACTGCTGGTCGGTCTGGCCGGGCTTGCGCTCGTCGGTGGCGTTGGCGTAGCACCAAGCCTCGATCGCGGCGTGCATCGACGCCGGGAACGCGGGGTGCTCGTAGAGCGCGTTCTGGAACCCGGTGGCCAGGTGGATCTCGGCCGTCTCGACCGCCGGGAACCGGTGGAAGAGTTCGTCCGGGAGGGTCGACGCGCCGTGCTGGACGGCACCCGCGAGGCCGTACGTCCGGGCGACCTCGCCCAGCTCGCGCAGGACCTCGAAGTCCAGCTTGACCTCGGCGACCCCACCGTCGGGCAGCGGCACGCCACCGTGCGACGTCCCGGTCTGGACGCTCACCTTGGAGATGCCCTTGGCGCCCGGCGCGTGGGCGTCGAGCTCGCGCCGGTAGCCGTCGAGGTAGGCGCGCAGTTCGGCAACGGTCGAATTCTGGGTCCCGACCTCGCCGATCTCGCCGCCGACGCTGACGCTCACCCCGTCCCCCTCGAGCGTTCGGATGAGGGCCGTCAGTTCGGCCGCACGCCGGTAGTTCTCGCGCTGCTCCTCGTCGACATTCGGCTTGGACAGATCGACCAGGGTCGACGAGTCGATGTCGATGTTGCGATAGCCGGCGGCGATGGCCAGCCGGCAGGCGCGCCGGATCTCCTCGGTCATCGCCTCCGGGTCGGCGGCGTACTTCTTGGCGTTGAACTGGTAATGGTCGCCCTGGATGAAGACCGGATGGCGCCAGCCGGCGGCGATCGCCCCGGCCAGGACCGAGGTGGCGTAGTCGATCGGCCGCTGGAACGTGTACGTCTGCTCGCTGCGCGCCAGCTCGAGGATGACCGCCCCGACGTCGGCCGCGGCGGCCGCCTCGAAGATGGTCCGTGCCATGTCGAAGGTCTGGGCACGCAGGTTGATCGCCGGCACGGTGAACCCGGACACCTCACCGCGGGCTCGTGCCTCGTACAGCTCCTGGATGCTGGCCGACCGCGCCCCCAGCGCCTGACTGGCCTCCCAGACCAGCCACTGGGCGGCGGCGGTCGTGTCCTCGTCGGTCGAGAACGCGGCAGTCCAGGCGAGGTCGCGGATCCCGGTATCGCGGCAGGCCGGCTCGTCGTAGATGACGAGACGGTCCGCGTCCAGGCGGGCGGACGGCGCAAGGCGGACAAGCAGGTCGGCAGGCGAAGTCGCGACGTGGGGCATGAGCGCAGGGTCTCCTCGAGCAGTTGGAAACCCCATGGTAGCGGTGACCCCATCGCCGACGCAGGGGCCGTTCGGCTCCCTCTCGGTCCGCCGACCGGACCGGTTCACGCGATTGGCTTGACCACCATCAGGAAGATGATCGCGACGAGCAGGACCGACAGGGCCTTGCCGCCGTTCTGGATCCGCGTCACGAGCGCGCGCAGCTGGGGAGGCGGGCCGGACGCGCCAGGTGGTGGTGGTGCGGACGTCATCGCGATCACCTGGGCAACCAGCTTGCCCTGGAAGAAGTACGAGTAGCCGTAGGCGATGATGTACAGGACGATCGCGAGGCCCAGCCACCAGAACGGCCGATCAAGCGGGTTGTAGCCGCGCACGAGGATCATGGCAGCCCCGGTGATCGGCAGCGTGATTCCGATCGGGTAGACCAGTCGGTGCGAGAGCGTCTCGGACACGCGCGTCGCGAAGTTGGCGTGCTGCGGCTCGCCACCACCCATCGCCCCGATGAACCGGAAGGCGAATGTGGGACCGAACGCGACGATGGCGCCCAGGACGTGCAGGAACAGCAGGTACGGGAACAACCCGCTCAGGTCCATGGGCCCTCCTCAAGTGGCACTGCGAGTCGGCGGTCCCGGCGAGCATAGACCCTAGGACACCCGCTTCGTCCGGCGATTGACGAAGTCCACCAGGACGTACTCGCCGAGGCGCTCCGGGCTGGCGTAGAAGGCCCTTCCCCGGTTCAGCTGCGTCATGTGCGCGACGAACTCGGCCAGCGAGCGCGATCGCTCGAGCATGAACGTGTTGATCGTGATCCCTTCCTTTGTGCAGCGCCTGACCTCGCGGAGGGTCTCGTTGATCGTCCGCCGCGTCGGCGGGTAGTTGAACTCGACCTGACCGTCCTCGAAATGCGCCGTCGGCTCGCCGTCGGTGATCACGACGATCTCCTTGTTGGTCGCCGCGTGGCGGCCCAGCGTCCGGCGCGCGAGCTGCAGCCCGTGCTGGAGGTTCGTGCCGTACTCGTAGCCGTGCCAGGTCAGCTCGGCCAGCGTGCCCGGCGGGATCTCGCGGGCGTAGTAGGCAAAGCCGATGACCGACAGGTGGTCCCGCGGGAACTGGGTCCGGATCAGGGTGTCGAGCGCGACCGCCACCTTCTTGGCCGCCAGGAAGCACCCGCGCAGCAGCATCGAGCGGCTCATGTCGACCAGCAGGACGGTCGACGTCTGGGTCAGCAGCTCGGTTCGGTGGACCGCGAAGTCCTCGGGCCTGAGCTGCACCGGGGCGGCCGCCGGCCGGACCCCGGGTGCGTTCTCCTCGCGGCCGAGCGCGTTGAACAGCGTGCCCCGCAGGTCGAGGTGGAAGGGGTCGCCGAACTCGTACGGCTTCGTCGTCTCGTCGCGCTCGCCGCCGCGGCCCGCCCGCTCGACACGATGGCCACCGAACGCGTCGCGCTGGAGACGCGCGAACAGGTCGTCGAGCACCTTCTGGCCGATCCGGCGGCTGCCGCGCGGGGTCAACCGAAGGTGCTCGCCGTCATTGGTCAGGTAGCCCGCCTCCTCGAGCCGGCGCGCCAGCTCGTCGAGCGCTCCGAGCTCGCCCACGGCCTCGTCACCCAGCAGGTCGCGAACCGCGTCCCGATCGATCGCCGCGAGGTCGCCGGGCGATTCGACATCGGAGAGCTGGTCGCCCAGCCGATCCATGGCCTGGAGCCGCTCGATCTGCGCCAGCGCGCCATCGAGCCCGAGCGGCTCATCGCCGCCGAATGGCATGCGATCCCCCAGCCCACCGGGCAGGAGGAGATCGAGGTTCGAGGCCAGCTGGGCGAGGTCGATCAGCAGGCGGTCGTCGCGCAGCAGGGCTTCCATCATCGACTGGAGCTCGGCGCGCTGCTCCGGGCGCATCGAACGCAGCAGCGACTGCATGGCCGCCATCCGCTTGGCCAGCTGGTCGATGATGTCGTCGAACGTGCGCGCCCCAGGAAAGAACCGGCCGTGCTTCGCCAGGAACGCCGTCGCGTCCGGGTCGCCGCCGCCGATCCGCTGGCGGATCAGCTCGTTGAGGTCGCGGACCATTTCGCGGTTCGCGGCCAGGTCCTCCGGCGTCATCGATTGGATGGCATCGGCCATCCCGGCGACATACTGGTCGAGAACCTGCCGGCGGAGCCGGTCGACCAGGTCGTCGAACCGCGCGCGCGCATCGGGCTCCAGGAAGTCGTAGTCCTGCAATCCCCGGATCCGGTCGCCGACATCGCTCGGCAGCGCGTCGAGCTGGTCGAGGCGGCGCGCGGCCACGTCCCGGAGCAGCGCGCGGAGGTCGTCGCCGGCGGCCGCAGCCTCGGGCGAGGCGTCGGCGGGGTCGTCGGTCGGGCGGCTGTCGGCGGGGTGGCTCTCAGCCGGACGCACGGCGCCGGCGGATCCGTCGCGCTCGGTGGCATCGCCGGCCCGGCTGGCCTCGTCCAGCCGGCGCTGGACGCCCGATCGCTCCTGGCCGACGATCTCCTCGAGCTCGCGCCGGACGTCGCCCAGCGCGTCGCCGAGCTGGTAACGATCCAGCAGCTCCTGGCGGCGCCGTTCCAGCCGATCGAGGAGGTCGCGCAGCCCAACCAGGTCGCCGCGGGTGGGGTCGCCCGCGCGCCAGCCTCGCTGCATCAGGCGGCTCAGCGCCTCCGCGAGATCGCCGTCCTCCATGACGTCGTCGGCAAGCGCGTCGAGGATCTCGTCCGCTTCGAGGTCCCCGATCCGCTGGGTGCCGTCCCATCGCGAGTAGCGAGCGCGATCGGCGACTGCATCCGCGGTGTGATCGGACCGTTTCGAGCGATCGGCACGGTCGGACGCAGCATGCCGCCGGCTGGGCATGCGGCCCTGGCGGCCGGCGTCGGGCCCGAGGTCGCCAGGATCCGGCGAGTAGGCGGTCATCGATCGCCTTCAGGGCGTCGGGCGGGGTCGAGCTCGACCGTTCGGTTCAGGGGAGCTGTCAGCGAGATCTCCGCCGTTGTCCCGCGGGCAACGATCTCCGGCGATACGCGGCGTTGACGCCGTCCGTTGAGGCGATTTGCGCCATGCCGTTGCCCGCCGGTCAACCAGCCGACGGATTCCGCTTCGAAACCCCGCTGCATCCGGTCCGGAACCGCCGCTCGCCTCGAATTCGTTGCCCGCCGGTCAACGCCGCGGGGCAAGCAGGCGACGTACGTTGACCTCGTTGCCCGCCGGTCAACGCCGCGCCATCCGCTGCCGCGCGCCCTCCTCATCGGTGATAGACCGTGCCACCCGGGATGCGATCCTTGTTGAGCCTGCGGGCCAGGTGCAAGCCTTCGAGCAGGAATTCGACGGCCGAGGCGACGACCGCGGGCTCCTCGGCGCCGTCGGTCACGTCGAACGCCCCCAGACCGCGGACGGCGTCGGCCAGCCCGGGCACCTCGCGCATCCAGGCGACGTACTCGCGCGACGGGGTCCGGTCGCCGGTCTCGACCGTGAATCCGTCCTCGAAGGCCTCGATCACGCCCTCGAGCTCGTCGACCGTGACATGCCGGCCGAAGGTCGCGTGGAGCGCCTTGGTGATGAGCCGCTCGACGATCCGCTCCTCCGGCGATTCATCGCCGACGGACTCGAGCTCGATCTTGCCGACGGTCGAGGCGACCAGGGCACCGAGGTCGGAGATCCGCGGCGCCGCCACCGACTCGCCCAGCCGGACCGCGCGCTTGAGCGCCGCGGCCTCCAGGACCTCGGCGTTGGCGACCGAGACCCGGACGCTGACCCCCGATCGCTGGCTGATCTCCGGGGACCGGCGCGCCATATGGGTCAGCTCGGCGACGAGCTCTTCCATGAACGGCGGCACTACAACCGTCGGGATGCCGGGCTCCGGGTCGAAGCGGTGCTTCTCCTGGCGGACGATGGCCATCTCGTGCTCGAGCGTCCTCGGGTAGTGCGTCCGGATCTGCGACCCGAGGCGGTCCTTGAGCGGCGTGATGATCCGGCCGCGCGACGTGTAGTCCTCGGGGTTGGCCGAGGCGACCACGTAGAGGTCCAGCGGCAGGCGGACGATGAAGCCGCGGATCTGGACGTCCCGCTCCTCCAGGATGTTGAGGAGACCGACCTGGATCCGCTCGGCCAGGTCCGGCAGCTCGTTGATCGCGACGATCCCGCGGTTCGCTCGCGGGATCAGGCCGTAGTGGAGGGTCAGCACGTCGGACAGGTAGCGACCCTCGGCGACCTTGATCGGGTCGATCTCGCCGATCAGGTCGGCGATCGTGATGTCCGGCGTGGCGAGCTTCTCGGCGTACCGTCGGTCGCGTGGCAGCCAGTCGATCGGGGTCGCGTCACCCTCCGCCTCGACGATCGCGCGGCCGGCCGGACTGACCGGCGCCGATGGGTCGTCGTTGAGCTCGCCGCCGCGGACCACCGGCAGCCATTCGTCGAGCAGGCCAACGAGGAGCCGGGCCATCCGGGTCTTGGCCTGGCCCCGCTCGCCGAGGAACACGAGATCCTGGCCGGCCAGGATCGCGTTCTCGATCGCAGGCACGACCGAGTCTTCGTAGCCGACGACGCCCGACAGGACCTCGCCGCCCGCCGCCAGCCGAGCCAGCAGGTTGGCGCGCAGCTCTTCCTTGACCGTTCTTGGACGCCAATCCGAGGCGCGGAGTTCTCCAAGCGTGGTCGGGCGGGACGCGGTGACCATCGGGATCCTCAGTGCGGCGCGGCGGTGGATGAGCCCAGCGGGAGACCCGTGGGCTGGACGGTAGCCAGGGCGGCGTGGCCGGCGATCGCGGCGCGGACGTCGTCGACCCGGGTAGCGCCGTCGTGGGCGAGCCGTTCGAGCAGGTCGCGGCACGCCGCGAGCTCGAGCTCGAAGTCGCCGGCGCGCTTCCCGATCCTCGACGCGAGCTCGGGGGCGACGCCCCAGCCGAATTGCTCGAGCGTGTCCGTTCGCTCGTCCCAGGTCGCCAGAACGGCCGGGCCCAGCCGCTGCAGATGCCCGTGGACGTCGCGCACGACCGGTCGTACGTAGTGGGCGGCCACCACCCGGCACCGCTCGTCATCGGTGCGACGGACGACCAGGACGACGCCGAGGCGCGACAGCTCGTCGTCGGTCAGCCGGACCGGCGCCGCTCGCAGCTCGGCGAACACGTCGTCGAGTGATCCGGCCGGCATCGTGGCGGCCAGGCCGTACCCGATCGACGCGGCCCGGACAGCGATCCTGGCGGCCTCGCCCCAGGTGGTCTCGGGTCCCAGATCGGAGAGCTCGGTCGCGAGGAGCATGGCCCCCGTCGGCCGGAGCGGCGGGCCGTTCGCCCGGGCCTGCCCCGCCGTCGGCCAGCCCAGCTCAGAGGCCTGCGGCAGCCATGCGAACGTCTCGTCGGCGCCGGCGAGCTCGACCACCCGAACGTCCCGTGGCACGAAGTCGAGGAGGGCGGCCAGCACCGTCGACCGGTCATCGGCCGGACCGTCCCCGGCGACGATCAGCGGCACGCGACCCTCGAGGAGCAGCCAGATGGTCGCCGCCAGCTCGGCATCGAGCGTGCCGGACCGGATCAGCTCGACGATCGAGCGCGGTTGTGACGGGACCGGGCGGGAGGCCCACCGGCCCCGTTCGGGCGGGGTGTCGGCCACGATGACTCCACTGGAACCCGACCGGCGCAGGGTCGGAGCGGCAGCGTACGGCCGGCTCCGCGGAGCGTCAAACGGCCCGGCGACCGCCGAGCAGCGGTCGCTCGGCGACCCCCGGTCAACGGCCCAACGCGTCGGGATCCAGCCGCCAGATCGTGGAGCCCTTGAGGTTGCCGAGCACGCTCGGACCGTGCAGGTCGAGCACCCAGATCGAGCCAGATGCTGCGGCGAGGCCGTGGACACCGGTTTCGAACGCGATTTCGGTCAGCGACTCGCCGGTGGTCGCGTCGAGCACGCTGACCGTACGGGCGCCGCCGTTCGCCACCCAGATCCGGCCCTCGAAGGTGGCCAGGTAGACCGGCGCTCGTCCCACGTCGAACGTGCCGGTCACCTCGTTGGTCGCCGGATCGACGCGGTTCACGGTGCCGTCGCCGGTGTTCTCGATCCAGATCGCGCCGTCGCCGAGCGCCACCCAGTTTGGCTTGGCGCCGACGGCGATCGTCGCGACCACGGATCCGTCGTTCGGGTCCACCCGGATCAGCTCGCTGGAGCGATCGGCCGCCACCCAGATCGCATCGGCGGCGATCCGGAACCCATCGGCGCTCGAGCCGATCCTGTAGGTCGCCGCGATCTCGTTGGTCGCCGGGTCGATCCGGACCAGCGAGCCGTTGGTCCGGTCCGATGCCCAGACCGCGTCCGGTCCGACCTGGACGTCGTAGATCTCGCCTGGGATCGACACGGAGGCCAGCCGCTCGCCCGTCGCCGGGTCGATCCGGGCGACCGTCTGCGTGCCACCGCTGACCCAGATCGAGTCGAAGCCGATGGCCACGCCGCAGGGACCCACGGGCACGGCGAAGCTGCGCACCACGGTGTTGGTCGCCGGGTCGATCGCGTGCACCTCGCTTCCTGCGTAGGAGGTCACCCAGACGAATCCCAGGCCCTCGGCCAGCTCACATGGGCTGGCCACCGAGTCGATACGGGCCAGGGCGAGGTCGTCGGCCGTCGGTCCACCGGGCGCGCTCGGCGACGATCCGGGGGTCGGTGCGTCCGGCCCGGCCGACCCTGCCGACCCGGCCGGCGAGGCCCCCGAGGCCGCGGTGGACGGTACCGCCGCCTCGCCGCTGGACGATGTGCCGGCGCAACCGGCAACCAGGACCGCGAGGATCGTCACCACGCCCGCGGCCGATCGCAACGTCACCCTGCACCTCCGGTAGCCGTCATCCGGCCCGCATGATCGCATGGATCCATGGCTACATCGGACCGGTCGATCCGGCGCATTGTTGCCAGGCCATGGCAGGATCTCCGACGAGCATGCGCGCATGACGAGCCCCACCAACCTCCGGATCGTTCCCCTGACACCGGATCGGGTCACCGACCTCGCGGACCTGTTCGAGCAGGGCGGCGACCCGAAATGGTGCTGGTGCGCTTACTACCGGGTGCGCTCCTTCGACTTCTCGAGCGGCGGCAAGGCCAGGCATCGATCCGTCCTCGAGGCGGCGGTCGAGGCCAAAGCTGGCGAAGGTCGGGCCCCCGGCCTGGTCGCCTACGACGGCGCTGAGGCGGTCGGCTGGATGAGCATCGGCCCACGCGCGGACTACGACCGACTCGCGCATTCGAGGGTCCTGGCGCCCGTGGACGAAGCGCCCGTCTGGTCGATCGTCTGCTTCGTCGTCGGCCGCCGGTCGCGTGGCCGGGGCGTCGCTCGGGCGCTCCTGGCCGCCGGCATCGACTACGCCCGGGCGCACGGGGCGACCACGCTCGAGGCCTACCCGACGGAGATCCCGGAGGGCCAACGCGTCCCGTCGGCGAGCGTCTATCGGGGAACCGTGTCGATGTTCGAGCGCGCGGGCTTCGAGCTGGTCGCCCGGCGCCAGACGCCCGGCGCGGCCACCGATCGGCCCATCGTTCGGCTGGCCCTGTCCGGTTGACACCGGCTCCGCGCGGCGGCTACACTGCCCGCCGGCCCGCAGATCGCGGCCCTCGTCTAGCTCATCAGGAGGGTCCCTCCGATATGACGATGCACTTCCTCCTCCGGCGATCGGTCGCGCCTATCGGCGTCGACGCGAGCGGGAGATCTGTGCCCATCTCGAGCTAGACCGCAGGCGGCAGGACCGCCTTCCGGACGAACCACGAGCCGTGGGCCAGATCGGGCCCCACGGCTATTTTGTTGCCCTTCTCCGCCCATCGGGCGATCAGGCAACCCGAGCCGCGAGGCCCCCCGACGTCGAAGACGTCGAGCCGGCCCGCGGCTCTTTGTTCGTCCGGGAGGCGTATCGCCGCTCGGTCCCCCTCATCGCTTCCACCTGGAGCACACCGTGACCGCCACCCTCACCCCAGAACTGAAGAACGGCTCATTGGGCCGAGCGGGGCTACCGGATCCGGACCGCCTGGTGCGTCGAGCCAGCCTGCCGGCACTCCTCATCGAGGACGTCAGCAAGCGGTTCGTCATCGGGCGGAAGCGCAAGCCGGTGACCGCGATCTCGCACGTGTCGATGCGCCTCGAGCGCGGCGACATCCACGGGATCCTGGGCGCCAACGGCTCGGGCAAGTCGACGCTCATCCGGCTGATCTCCGGACTCCTGACCCTCGACGAGGGACGGATCGAGGTCTTCGGCCACGACATCGAGCGGGACGAGATGGCCGTCAAGCGACTGATCAACCGGGTCAGCGTGGACGCGGCGTTCTTCAAGAAGCTCAGCCCGATGGAGAACCTGTTGTTCGCCGCGCGGCTGTACGGCCTGGACGGCCGGACGGCCAAGCGCGACACCATCGAGATCCTGGGGCGCCTGGGCATCTCGGAGAAGCGCGTCGGCCGCCCGATCGAGCAGATGAGCCGAGGGATGCAGCAGAAGGTCTCGATCGCTCGAGCGCTGCTGACCAGCCCGTCGCTTCTGCTCCTCGACGAACCGACCACCGGCCTGGACCCGCGCTCGAAGCTCGACGTCCAGTCCTTCATCGAGGAGCTCCGCGAGAGCCACGACGCGACGATTGTCCTGACCACGCACGACCTGGCCGAGGCGGAACGCCTGTGCGGCCGGATCACGATCCTCAACGACGGCCGGGTCGTCGCCGAGGACAGCCCCGGTGGGCTGATCGCCACGAACGCGCGTCGCCTGGGTCGACCGTCGACCCTCGAAGACGTGTTCATGACCTACACCGGCCGCTCCCTCGACGACGACATCGAGGACGAGGACGCCGAGGACGAATGAAGGGAGGTGAGAACAATGATCTTCAGTCAAGTAGCGCTGGAACTGGCGCGTGAGCGCCAGGAACGGCTGATCGAGGAGCACCAACGCGAGCGATCACTCGACAACCGCTCGTCCATCCGCCGGTCGATCGGTCGCCGCATCATCGCGGTCGGCCATCGGATCGCGGCGGAGCCATCACTCGAGCTGGCCCGATTCCGCTGAGGAATCGGGCCAGCTCCCCGCCAGGAGATCCCTCTCGTGACCATCGTCGCCCATGAGTTGAAGGCCTCGTACGCCTTCATCGAGCGCAACTTCTTTCTGACACGCCGCTACTGGGGCTGGGAAGTCGCCTTCCTGGTCTATTCGGTGGCGGGCGCGCTGTCGATCTCGCTCATTGGTGCCGACCAGGGCAGCCCGACGCTGCTGCTGACCTTGATGGTCGGGGCGATCTTCTGGAACTACCTGTCGGTCGTGTTCAGCTGGATCGCTGAGACCATCTCGGTCGAACGCTGGGAAGGCACCCTCGAATACACGATGATGGCGCCGATCCAGCGCTCCTCGCAGCTGCTCGGTTCCGTCGTCTACGCGATGGTCTACGGCCTGGTCCACACCTCGGTCATCTTCGTCGCGCTGCTGCTGTTCTTCCCGCAGATGGACCTGTCGAGTGCCAACGCCGTGACGGCCGTCGGGTTCATGCTGCTCGGCTCGTTCAGCTTCGTCGGGATCGGCATGATCGCGGCGATCCTGCCGCTGCTCTACGTGGAGCGCGGCGCGCAGATGACCTTCGTGCTCCAGTCCTGCCTGCTGCTCGTGAGCGGGGTGTACTACTCGATCGACATCCTGCCCGACTGGATGCAGGTGCTGTCGCACCTCTCGCCGGCGACCTACGTGCTCCATGGAGTGCGCGCCGGTTTGATCGATGGGAGGCCACTGACGGCGCTGTTCGGCGACGTCTGGCCGCTGGCCGTGATGGGCGCCGTGCTCATCCCCTTCGGCCTCTGGGCATTCGGCCGGGCAGAGCGGTACGCGAAGCGAACCGGCAAGCTCAAGCGAGTCGGCTGAGATGGAGCCGCTTGCACCGACGATCGAGAGGCTCGGCTGGGACGCCGGCTGGACGGAGGCCTTCACGCCGTTCGCGGCACGGGGCCACCGCCCGGCTCGCGTCGTGGCCGTCCATCGCGAGACCTCGGTCGTCCGCGACCACGAGGGCGACCGGTCCGCCTCGGTGTCGGGGTCCTTCCGGTTCGAGGCGCTGGCGGCCTCGGACTACCCGACCGTGGGCGACTGGGTCGCCCTCGATCCGGCCGGCGTGATCGTCGCGGTCCTCCCCCGCCGGAGCGTGTTCAAGCGGATGGCCGCCGACGGAACGCGGCGCGGCGCGGGTCTCGACGACGAGCAGGTCATGGCGTCCAACGTCGACGTCGCTCTCCTGGTGGCCGGGCTCGACAACGACTTCAACCTGCGCCGGATCGAGCGGTATCTCGCCGTCGCCTGGTCGAGCGCCGTGACGCCCGTTGTCGTCCTCAACAAGTCGGATCTCGCCGACGATGTCGATGGGCGGCTGGTGGCGGTCGACGCTATCGCGCCGGGTGTCGCCACCGTGGCGGTCTCGGCCCGGACGGGCACCGGCCTCGACGCCCTTCGCTCGCACCTCCGGGCCGGCCAGACGGCGGCCATCCTCGGCTCGTCGGGCGTGGGCAAGTCCACCCTCGTCAACGCCTTGCTGGGTGACGAGCGGCAGAAGACCGCCGAGGTTCGCGAGTCCGATTCGCGCGGCCGGCACACCACGACCCATCGCGAGTTGTTCGAGCTGCCGGGTGGCGCGCTGCTGGTCGACACGCCCGGCATCCGCGCCCTCGAGGTCCTCGGTGCCGAGGAGGGCGTCGAGACCGCGTTCGACGACGTCGCCGACCTGGCCGCCCAGTGCCGGTTCAGCGACTGCCGGCACGACGGCGAGCCAGGCTGTGCCATCCGCACCGCGATCGCCGACGGGCGGCTGGCCGAGGACCGACTGGCCAGCCACCGCAAGCTGGACCGCGAGCTCGCGCACAACGCCCGCCAGGGCGACCCACGCGCCCGGGCCGAGTACCGCCGCACCTGGCGGCTCATCTCGAAGTCGGTCAACGAGCACATGGACCGGAAATACGGAGCCGAGCGATGACCGAACTGAGCCAACTCGATTCCACCGACCTCGCACCGCCCGACCCGAACGCCGTCCGCGGTCTGCCTGGCGCCTCCTTCCGGCCGTTCCGACCCGAATCAGACTACGAGCCGCTGGCCGGCCTGGAGAAGGCGTCCAACCGGCACGACGAGATCCCGTGGTTGCCGACGGCCGACAACCTGCGTTCCGAGATGGAGGACCGCAGGACGATCGATCCGACCCGGGACGTCCTCGTGGCCGCCCTCCTC
>Ga0210377_10002959_pt1 | contig 14675 bp, 12 predicted proteins | sample PLM4_65_b1redo_FD_155480 | JGI IMG/M metagenome (GOLD analysis project Ga0210377, IMG submission 155480) | Groundwater sediment microbial communities from an aquifer in East River, Colorado, USA - PLM4_65_b1 redo | ecosystem: Environmental > Terrestrial > Soil > Riparian zone | place: USA: East...
AGCTACTTGCGGCAAGGCATGAGTGCAGACGATTGATGGCATCTCATCAATGACCTGGACTCATGGTAGGTTGAGCCTTGGTACGCACCGACTTCGTCACGATCCGCGACTCGCCGGGGGCGCTGCCGGCGTGAGGGCCCCGACCTCGTCGGCTGGGCCGCGACCGCGCTCTTCGTAGGCTCGGGCCACCGCGCTCCGCCGCGCGCGTTCAGGCGGACGTCACGACCTCACGCTCGCGCCACGCTCCAGGATCCCCAGCAGGCCGCTGCGGGCGCGGTCGAAGACCGCGGGGTCGCCCTGCAGCAGGAACATGCCGTTGGCCGCCAGCAGCATGGCGTCCACCTCGAACGCGATCTGCTTCGGGTCCGCCGAGCGGTCGAGCTCGCCGGCCGTGCGCGCGTGTGCGGCCTGCCGCTCGAGCGTCTCCATCCACTCACGCTGGAATGCGGCGATGCGCTCGCGCACCGGCCCGGAGCGGCTGTCGAGCTCGGCCGCGGCCGCCGCGAAGAAGCAGCCCCCGGGGAAAACGCGCCGCTCGACGTGGCTCAGGAACGCTTCGCTGAGCGCGACCAGCCTGCGGACGCCGGGTGGCGCGGCGAGGCCCGGCCGCATCACGTCGTCGGCGAACACCCGTCCCGCGGCCTCGATGGTGGCGATCTCCAGCTCCTGCTTGGAGCCGAAGTGCGCGAAGAGTCCGCTCTTGCTGATCCCGAGGCGGGCGGCGAGCGCACCGAGCGAGAGCCCCTCGAGCCCTTCGACCGAGGCCATCTCGGCGGCGGCCTGTAAGATCGCCTGACGGCTTCTCTCTCCGTCCGCGCGTCTGCGACGCTTCGGAGCCCTAGTTGCGCGCCCGCGTCGTGTCATCTGCTCGGTTGGCATGCCCTCTCCGTGCTCATATCGGTCAAGGAACAATCTAGCACGATCGGTCGTACTGATGTCAAGTAAATAGAACGATCGGTCGTTGTTTGATATCGGGAGGAGGCCAGCCATGTCGGCCAGCGTCAACGCCGTCGCCAATCGGAGAACTGAACACCGTACGCATCAATTGTTTAGCGAGATCAAGTCCCGCCAGCAGCGCATGTGGGCGAGCGGTGACTACGCCTCGGTCGCCGCGCAGATCGCGCCGGTTTCGGAGCGGCTGGTGGAAGCGGCCGACCTGCAGGCAGGCTGGCGCGTGCTCGACGTCGCCACCGGGACGGGGAACGCAGCCCTCGCGGCCGCGCGCTGCGGCTGCACCGTGGTGGGCGTGGACTACGTCCCCGGGCTGCTCGAGCGCGGCCGGCGCCGGGCCGAGGCTGAGGGCTTCGCCGTGGAGCTCCTGGAGGGCGACGCCGAGCGCCTGCCGGTCGAGGATGCGGGCTTCGACGCCGTGCTCTCGGTGTTCGGAGTGATGTTCGCGCCGGACCAGGAGGCCGCGGCGCGCGAGCTCGTGCGCTCTTGTCGCCCCGGCGGGACGATCGGGCTCGCGAGCTGGACGCCGTCAGGCTTCATCGGCGAGATGTTCCAGGTGGTCGGGCGACACGTGGCGCCACCCGCTGGCCTGCGCTCGCCCCTCGCGTGGGGCACCCCGGAACGCCTGCGGGAGCTGCTGGGCGGCTACGTGCGCTCGATCAACACGACGCGCCGACACTTCACGTTCCGCTACCTGTCGCCGCAGCACTTCGTCGAGTTCTTCCGCCTTCACTACGGTCCGACTTTGAAGGCCTTCGAAGCGCTCGAGCCCGGGCGACGCGGGGCCCTGGGCGCGGACCTGGCGGATCTCGCCCGCCGTTCGGATCGCAACGGACGCGGCGCGATCGCGATCCCGGCCGAGTACCTGGAGGTCCTCGCGGTTCGCGACTGAGAGAAACCCCGGCCGGCCGGTGGGGCGCCACCGGCCGGCGCCGAGAGGCGCAGGCCGCACGAGTCCTGTCAGCTCCAGTGCTTGACCTTCGGCCAGATCTCTCGGAGCGACATCCTGGGCTGACGGCAGACGAGAACCGGCCCGTTCTCCCAGACGGCGCCCCAGGAATGTGACAGCTCGGCGGCCACCTGCACGTCGGCGCACCAGCGCTTCAGGCGCTCGGGGCGGTCACCCAGCACGATCAGGACGTCCTTGTCCGGGTCGCCCGGTCCCCAGAGCCAGTAGCTCTGGTGCGTGCCCAGCGCCTTCAGTGGCAAGCCGTGCTTCGCGCCCAGCAGGTCGATCGCGCCGGACTCGCCGTAGTTGTTGCCGATCACCGCGGCGCGCGCCTGCTCCTCGGGGGGCAGTGCGTGGTAGACCGTGGCCACGGCGCCCACCATCTCGTCCCAGCCGAACTGCCACGCGAAGTGGTGCGGCAGAGCCGCGCGGCCATGGGCTTTCTCGCTCGTGGGCACCGTCAAGCCGAGCCGCTCCTGATACGCGATCAGGGCCTCGGGAGGCAGGATCGGCAGGCCCATCGGAAGGAACGGAAGCGTCACCGCAGCCAGGAGTGCGACGAGCGTCGGCCGCAGCCAAAAGCGCCATCCAGCCGCTGCCGTGAAGCCTTCGATGGCCACGCCACCCGCGGCGAACAGCGTCGCGAACGCCGGAGCCAGGTAGTAGTCCTTGCCTTTGGTCAGCACGAACGTTGCGAGAGTCACGAGAAATGCCCAACCGAGCGGGCGAAACGGGCGGCCACGTTGAGACAGGATCAACCAGCCGATACCGGCGAGCCAGATCGGGAGATTCGCCGGGTTCATGTTGAACGCCTGGCGGAGCAGGTAATCGACCGGTGAGAGCACGACATCGCGCCCGCTCGCCCGGATGTTGCGCAACAGCTCGAAGAACGGCCAGCCGTGCTGGACGTTCCAGATCACGTTGGGCAGGAAGACCAGCGCGGCGACGGCGCCTCCCAGCCAGATCCACGGATGACGCAGCGCGCGCCGCTGCGGGGTGAGCAGCACCCCCACGCTGAGCCCGAGGCCGTAGACAGCCATCGAGTACTTGTTCTGCAGGCCCAGGCCCGCGAGCAGCCCGAACCACAGCCAGAGCCTCTGATCGCCGGTCCTGACGATACGGACCACCAGGAAGGCGCAGCCCGTCCAGAACAGCGGCTCGTAGGCGTTCATCGTGAACAGGTAGTGCATCACGACGTAGACGAATGCGAGCGCGCTCGCCGCCGCGGAGAGGCCCATCGCGAAGCGTCCGCCGCCCAACTCGCGCGCCAGCAGGCCCGTGAGCAGCACGAGCGCGGTGCCAGCGAGCGCCGACGCCAGCCGTATGGCGACGAGCGACGTCCCGAGCGTGTGCCGGACCAGCCAGGCCACGAGCGCGATGAGCGGCGGCTGGTCGACGTAGCCCCAGTCGAGGTGCTCGCCGCAGGCGAGGAAGTAGAGCTCGTCGCCGAAATAGCCGTAGCGGGAGGCGGTGGCGAGATGCAGCAGCAGCTTGGCGGCCGCGATCGCCAGCACCACGCCGAACCCGGGGCTCAGCCAGCGCCTGAGGTGGATCATCGCTGTCTTATACGCCGGTACGGGCCACGCGGTTCGCGCCGACCGCGCCGGGGGTAGACTTCTCGCCGAGACCACGGCCATGTCCGAATCACCTACGCGTCGCGCCTTCCTCTCCGCCTTCGGCCTTCCGCTCGTCCCGGCGCTCCTCAGGCCAGCTCGGGGCGAGCCGGGATCGGTGCCCGAGCGCCAGCCGAAGATCAAGCTCAGCTGCAACATCTATTCGTTCAACGGCCCGCTCCGTAGCGGCGAGATGACGCTCGAGCAGGCGATCGACTTCTGCGCCGACCTCGGCTTCGACGCGGTCGACCCGACCGGCTACTACTTTCCAGGCCATCCCGCTCCGCCGACCGACGACTACGTCCACTCGATCAAGCGGCGAGCGTTCCTGAACGGCCTCGGCGTGAGCGGCACCGGCGTGCGCAACGACTTCACGCTGCCCGATCCCGCGGCACGCGCCGCGGACGTGGCACACGTGAAGCGCTGGGTCGAGGTGGCGGCCAAGCTGGGCGCGCCGGTGCTGCGGGTGTTCGACGGCCGAGCCGAGGTGAACGGCCCGAGCCGGGAGCAGATGACGGGCTTCGTGGTCGAGGCCTTCCGCGAGTGTGCGGCTCACGGCGAGCTTCACGGCGTGATGATCGCCTACCAGAACCACGACGAGCTGCTGAAGACCGCCGACGAGGTGCTGGCGCTGCGCGAGCGGGTCGCCTCGCCCTGGTTCGGCCTCAACGTCGACGTCGGCAGCCTGCGCACCTCCGACCCCTACGCGGAGATCGAACGGCTCGCCCCGTACGCTTGCACCTGGCAGATCAAGGAGCGGCTGTATCGCCGCGGCGTGGAGGAAAAGACCGACCTGCGGCGGGTGTTCGGCATCCTCAAGGGCGCCGGCTACCGAGGCTACGCGCCGATCGAGACGCTCGGGGAGGGCGACCCGCGCGACAAGGTGCGCCGCTTCCTCGCCGAGGTCCGCGAGGCGCTCGGCTGATGCCGCGCAGCTCCTTCCCGCGCACGTTCTGGATCGCGAACGTGATGGAGCTCTTCGAGCGGGCCGCGTACTACGGGATGAACTCCGTGCTCGCGGTCTACCTCGCGGGCGAGGCCATCGAGGGCGGCCTCGGCTTCAGCGAGCAGTCGGTCGGCTTCCTGCAGAGCATCGTGTACGCGGCGACCTACGTGATCCCGATCCTGGGCGGCGCGCTCGCCGACCGCTACGGCTACCGTCGGATGCTGCTGGTGGCGTTCTCGTTCATGGTCGCCGGCTATTTCGCGGCCGGCTACGCCTCGGCCTACGCCCTCGTGTTCCTCGCGCTGCTGGTGATGGCGACCGGCTCGGGTCTGTTCAAGCCGATCATCTCCGGCACAATCGCGCGCACTACCGACGAGTCGAACTCGGCCTTCGGCTTCGGCATCTACTACTGGATGATCAACCTCGGCGCGTTCCTGGCGCCGTTCGTCGTCAGCGTGCTGAAGGGCTTCTCCTGGCACTACGTGTTCGTGGCCTCGGCGCTCTACACGGGCCTGATGCTGCTGCCGACGCTTCTCGTCTTCCGTGACCCGCCACGGCCGGCGAGCACCAAGAGCCTGCGCGAGGTGCTGGTCGGCGCCGCGGAGGTGCTGGGCGACGCGCGCTTCATGCTGATGATCTTCGTCTACTCCGGGTTCTGGGTGCTCTACTTCCAGAACTTCGGCTCGGTGCTCTGGTACCTGCGCGACTTCGTGGACGGTACGCCGGTGAGCGAAGCCGTGGGCTCGCTCTTGCAGCGGCTTGGGCTCGACTGGAGCTTCCACTTCGACGCCGAGCACGTGACGGTGGTGAACGCCGGCACGATCATCCTGCTGCAGGTGCTGGTGAGCCGGATCGTCAAGGACTGGAAGCCGTTGCCGACGATGGTCACCGGCATGGCGATCGGCGCCCTCGGCTTCCTGCTGCTCGCCTCGTCGCGCAGCCCCTGGGTCTTCATTCTGGGGATCGCCGTGTTCTCGCTCGGCGAGATGACGGCGCACCCGAAGTACTACAGCTTCGTCGGGCAGGTCGCTCCCGCCGACCGCAAGGCCGTCTACATGGGCTACGCCTTCCTCTACGGGGTGTTTGGCTCGCTGCTTGGCTCGAGCCTGGGCGCCTTCCTCTACGAGCGCATGCTGAAGCCGGCACTCGGCACGCCGGACGAGGACGCGCGGGCCCGGCTGTTCTGGCTGCTGTTCGCCGTGCTCGACGTGGTCGCGGCCGTGGCGCTCGTGCTCTTCGCGCGCGCCTTCGGCCAGGACAGCGTCGAGACGCGCCGGCGCGCGCACGCGATCATGCGCGGGGTGTACGGCGGCGTGCTGCTGCTGGGCGTCCTGTTCCTGTACGTGGCGTTCTCGCAGACGCCGGTCCAGGCCCGCGTCGCGGTGCAGGCCACGATCTTCATCGCGCTCGGCGCCTTCGGCCTGGCCCTCGGCCGATCGCGCGAGACACGGCCGGCCTCAGCTGCCTGAGGCCGCAGCGGGCGGGTACTCGCCCTCCCAGCGCGCGATCACGACCGTCGCCAGGCAGTTGCCGATCACGTTCACGGACGTGCGCGCCATGTCCATGAGCTCGTCGATCCCCAGCAGGATCAGGATCGGCCACTCGGGAAGCCCGAACGACGCGGCCGTGCCCATCAGGATCACGAGCACGGCGCGCGGCACGCCCGCGACGCCCTTGCTGGTGATCATCAGCGTGATCACGATCGCCAGCTGCTGCGTGAACGAGAGATGGATGCCGGCGGCCTGGGCGACGAACACCGAAGCGAGCGCCAGGTACAGCGTCGAGCCGTCCAGGTTGAAGCTGTAGCCGGTCGGCATCACGAAGGCGACCGTCTGGCGCGGGACGCCGAACTGCTCCATGCGCTCCATCGCCAGCGGCAGCGCCGCCTCCGAGCTGGTGGTGGCAAACGCGATCGAGACGGGCTCGGCGATGGCACGAACGAACGCCCGCAGCGGCACCTTCGCCAGCAGCGCCACGGGCACCAGCACCAGGCCCAGGAAGGCGACGAGCGCCAGGTAGAAGGTGGCGAGCGCCTTGGCGAGGTTGACCAGGATGCCGACGCCCATGTGGCCCACGGTGTACGCGATCGCGGCCCCGACGCCGATCGGGGCGAACAGCATCACGATGTTCGTGAACTTGAACATCGTCGCGGCGAGCGAGTCCGCGAACTGGAGCATCGGCCGGCGCTTCTCCTCGGACAGGAGCGACAGGGCCACGGCGAAGATCAGGCTGAAGACCACGATCTGCAGCACGTGGCCTTCGACGACGGCCTTCGCCACGTTCTCGGGGAAGGCGTGCAGGATCACGTCGGAGAGCGACTGCGCGGGTGGACGCGGGCCCGACGGCTGCAGCGCTGCGGGCGCCTCGATCCCCACGCCCGCGCGCGAGAGGTTGATCGCGGCGAGGCCGATGAAGAGCGCGAGCGTCGTGACGACCTCGAAGTACACGAGCGCCTTCACGCCCATCCGGCCGACGTGGCGCAGGTTGGGGTGACCGGCGACGCCGACCACCAGCGTCGCGAACAGCAGCGGCGCGATGATGGTCTTGATCATCCGGATGAAGACCTGGCTGAGCAGCCGCATCGCCACGCCGGTCTCGGGCCAGTCGTAGCCGACCGAAGCACCCACGACCATCGAGACCAGGATCCACGACGTGAGCGTCCGCCTGCGCCACGCCCAGAGCACGAGGCCCGCGATGAGCACCCAGCGCCCCGCGAACCCCACGCTTGGCCAGCCGAGGACCCATCCCAGAGACGCGGTGAGCGCGCCCGCGCCGCAGAGGCCCGCGGCGAGCGCAGCGGCGCCCACCATGCCCCGCGCCGGGGCCTGCGGGGTGCTCGTCATCGTGGCGCGGCTAAGCCCGCGTCGCCCAGCCGATCCAGGCCCGCTGCGGGCCGTGGTGCGTCCACTGGATCCCGTAGCGCGGGCGCCCCCAGCCTCCGCTCGTCCACACGATACGGCCGGTGGCCGGCACCGGCTGACGCGGACGGGCGAAGTTCAGCCACAGGATCACCTCGTCGCCCACCACGAGGTCGCGCGTCTGCAGCGCGAGGCAGGCGCCGCCGTCGGAGAGGTTCAGGGCTTCGCCGAGCGCCAGGGCCGCGGCCTCGGTCTCGGCCGTGACCTGGACGACGTGCATGGGCTCGGCCCGGTCGAAACGACGCGCGTCGGAGAGATTGGCTTCGTCCATGCCTGCCTCCTGCCTGCCGGCCGAGTATCCCACGAGCGCCAAGCCTGCGTCACGGGGTGCAGGGGCCGCGGGCTTGCGGGTCGGATAAGATGGCACACGGAATACGACCATGCAGGTGCTGGGGATCGACGCGGGAGGCACGAAAACGGTCTGCTACCTGGCCGACGAGGACGGCAAGGTACTCGGTGAGGGCCGTTCCGGGGGCGCCAACCTGAAGGCCGAGGGCGAGCTCGCCGTGGAGAAAGTGCTCCACACGGTGATGGACCAGGCGATTGGCGACCGCGACCGGGAGATCGCCGCGATCTGCCTGGGGATCGCCGGGGTCGACCGCGACGACGACAACGCGATCGTGCGCGGGATCATGCGCCGCATCGGCGCGCGCGCGCGGATCGTGGTCGTCAACGACGCACTGGTGGCGCTCGTCGCAGGCGTCGGCGACGCTCCCGGCGTCGTGATCATCTGCGGCACCGGTGCGATCGCCTACGGGCGCAGCGCCGACCGCGCGGCGCGCGCCGGCGGCTGGGGGCACATCCTGGGCGACGAGGGCAGCGGCTACTGGATCGGGCGCCGAGCCGTGCGGGCCGTGGCGCGCGCCGCCGACGGGCGCGGACCGGCCACCTCGCTCACCGCGCGCGTGCTCAACCACTTCGCCGTGGCCAAGCCCCCCGACCTGGTCGCCGAGATCTACGACCGACAGGTCCGTCACCACGCGCTCGCGCAGCTCGCCCGGGTCGTGCAGCAGGCGCACGACGAGGGCGACGAGGTCGCGACGCAGATCCTGGAGCAGGCGGCCCACGAGCTGGTGCGCGCGGCGCGCTCCGTGGTCGAGCGGCTGCAGATGCAGGAGGAGGCCGTCCAGTTCGTGCTCGCGGGCGGCGTCTTCACCGGCCTGCCCTGGCTCGCCGAAGAGCTCAAGCGGCGCCTCCCCGCGACCGCCCCGCGCGGCCAGGTGAAGCGGCTCGAGGTGGAGCCGGCCCTGGGCGCGGTGCGCCTCGCGCTCGCCGAGGTGCTGGGCGGCGGCGCCCGGATCCCGAGCTACTGGAGCTGATGCAGGCGCGCGTCCGCGCCGCTTCATCCCGCCCGCGGCTCGAGGACGGCTGGGACGATCCCGCCTGGGCGCGGGCCGAGACGCTCGAGCTCTCGCACTTTCGCCCGGAGGGCAGCGACCACCGCCCGCGCACGCAGGCGCGCCTGCTGCACAGCACGGACGGTCTCAGCGGGATCTTCCGGGTGGAGGACCGCTACGTGCGCTCGGTCCATGAGCACTTCGGCGATCCCGTCTGCGAGGACAGCTGCGTCGAGATCTTCCTGCTGCCCCGGCCGGGGCGCGGCTACCTGAACTTCGAGATGAACTGCGGGGGGACGCTCCACGCGTGCCACGTCACCGACCACCGGCGCGTGCCGGGCGGCTTCGCGGCGTTCACGCCGCTCGGCGAGGAAGAGGGCCGGCGCGTGCTCGTGCGCTCGTCGCTGCCCCGCACGCTCGATCCCGAGATCGCGGCACCGCTCGAGTGGCAGCTCGCCTTCTTCGTCCCGCCGGCTCTCGTCGAGCGCTTCGTGGGCGAGCTGGGGCCGCTCCCCGGCCAGACGTGGCGGGCCAACCTCTACAAGTGCGGCGACAAGACCTCGCACCCGCACTGGGCCTCGTGGGCGCCGCTCGAGGCACGCAACTTCCACCTGCCCGACTGCTTCGGGACCCTGTATTTCGAGGCGTAGCGGGCGCCGGCGAGCGCGGCTTGAGTAGAATCGGCTGATGCCGCGCCACCTGACGCCGCTCCTGCTGCTCGTCGTCTCCGCCTCGCTCAGTGCCGCGCCCGAGCGCACCGCAGCGCAGCCGCCGCTTCCGAAGCCGCTCGACAAGAAGGCCTCGGCCTGGGTCGAGAAGACGCTTGCGAAGATGACGCTCGACGAGCGCATCGCGCAGCTCGTGGTGCCCGGACTCGCCGGCGTCTTCACCCCGACCGACAGCGAAGCCGCGGACAAGCTCGAACGCCTGGTGCGCGAGCGCCGCATCGGGGGCTTCCACGTGTTCGGGGGCAGCGAAGCCCTGCCGCCGGCGCTGCTCAACGCCGTCTACGGCACGAGCGGCGGACGCGCGACCAAGGGCGAGGCGCTCGCGATCGCCGCACTCCTGAACCGCCTGCAACGCGCCTCCGCGCTGCCGCTCCTGTTCACCGCCGACTTCGAGGGCGGCGCAGGCTACATCGTGGAAGGAGCCACGCGCCTGCCGCGTGCGATGGCTCTCGGCGCAACGCGCGATCCGGGGCTCGCCGAGCGCGCCGGCCGCCTCGGCGCCGGCGAAGGCCGAGCCATGGGCGTCCACGTGGACTTCTACCCGGTGGTCGACGTGAACGTGAACCCGGCGAACCCGGTGATCGGCATCCGCTCGTTCGGCGAGGATCCGGAGTTCGTGGCGCGAATGGCCACGGCCTACATGCGCGGGATCCAGGCGGGCGGCATGCTCGCGACCGCCAAGCACTTCCCCGGCCACGGCGATACGGCGACCGACACGCACCTGGACCTGGCGGTCGTTGAACACCCACGCTCGCGGCTCGACGCCGTCGAGCTCGTGCCGTTCCGCGCAGCGATCGCCGCGGGCATCGACGCCGTGATGTCGTCGCACATAAGGCTCCCGGCGCTCGACCCCACCGAGGGTCTGCCGGCGACGCTCAGTCCCAAGGTCCTGACGGGACTGCTGCGGCACGAGCTGGGCTTCACGGGCCTCGTCCTGACCGACTCGATGTCGATGTACGCGATCAGCCGGCGCTTCACTTCCGAGCAGGCCGCGGCCATGGCCGTCCAGGCGGGGGCGGACATCGTTCTCGATCCGCCAGATCCGGATGCGGCGCTGCGCGGGATCCGGGAAGCGGTCGAGCAGGGGCGCATCCCGCGCGAGCAGATCGACCGCTCGGTCGAGCGGATCCTGGGCGCGAAAGCGCGCCTGGGGCTCCACCGCGCGCGCACGGTGGACGTGGAGGCGGTGCCCGCCGCCGTCGGGGGCCGCGCCCACGAGGCGGTGGCGGTCGAGATCGCCTCGCGTGCGGTCACGCTGTTGAAGGACGAGCGCGGCCAGGTCCCGCTCCGGCTGGCGGCCGGCGCGCGCGTGGTGCTGCTGTCGGTCGTCGACTACGCGAGCGGCTGGCGGGAAGGCGCGCCGGGGCGGGTCCTGATCCCGGAGTTGCGCAAGCGCTTCCCGGGCCTCGTCGCGATCGAGGTCACGGACCGCACGACGGCGGACGAGCTCGAGCTGGTGCGGACGCTCGCCAAGAGCGCCGACGCGGTGGTGGCCGCGACTTTCGTGCGCACGGCGGCGTACAGCGGCCGCACCGGGCTCGCGCCGGCGCAGCAGGCGCTCGTCGAGGGCCTCGCGCGGGACGTGGGGACCCGGCCGCTCGTAGCCATCGCATTCGGCAGCCCCTTCGTCGGCGAGCTCGGCGCGAAGCTCGCGGCCTTGCTCCTCACCTACGAGCTGGGCGACGCTCCCGAGGCGGCGGCGGTGCGCGCGATCTGCGGCGAGGCACCGATCGGCGGCCGCTTGCCGGTCTCGCTGCCCGGCCTCTTCGCCGCGGGCCATGGCCTCGACCGCGCGGCGCTCGCGCCCGGGGCTCCGATCGCGGGCCGGTGAGGCAAAGCCGCTTCGCGCTCGCGCTCCTGCTGCTGGGACTGACGTCGGCGGTCCTGGTCGCCAGGCTGCCGTCGGACCCGGACAGCCGCATCGTGACGCGCCGCCATCACAACTCCGACCCCTTGCTGAACTGCACGCTGCTGCAGCTCAACGTGACGAGCCTGCTGCACCACCCCACCCGCTATTTCGAGCCGCCGATCCTGTTCCCGGACAAGAATCCCTACCGCAGTACGGAGCCGCTCGTCGCCGAGGCGCTGCTGGCGGTTCCCTTCCGCCTCGCCCTGGGCGCGCGGCCCGCGCTCGTCTACACCTCGGTCCTGATCACCACGCTCGCGCTCGTGGCCGTCTTCACCGGGCTGCTACTGCGCGAGCTGGGCGTGCGAGCGAGCCTGGCGCTCACCGGGGGCTGCCTGAGCGTGCTGGTCGCCACGACGACCATCTTCGTGGACCGGCTGCAGGCAGTCTCGATCCAGTGGCTGCCGCTCGGCCTCCTGTTCGCGTCGCTCTACTACCGGCGCGGAGGCCGCTTTCGCTTAGCGGCGCTCACGGCGTGCGCTTTTCTCACGCTGCAGGCGAGCCTCTACACCGCGGTGATGCTGGTGGCCGCGGCGCTCTTCGTATGGCCTCTGCTCGTAGCGCTCCGCGCCGAGCCTCAGGCCCGCTCGCGCGTCCCGGCGCTGGCGCTCTCGCTCGTCGCTGCGGCGGGGCTGTGCCTGCTCGTGCTCTGGCCGTACCTGCGGGATCGCGAGGACGTCAAGGCCTACGCCACCGCCGCCTACGCGGCGCAGAAGCCATGGGGCCAGGCCTACCTCGCCGAGGTCGCGATCACCCCGCCCGAGTACGGCCGGCTCGGATGGCCGTTCGAGCCGCTCGCGAGCTGGGACGGCGCCTACCCCGGCGCGGCGTTCGTGCTGCTCCTGGCGAGCGGCCTCGTCTCGGCGCTGGTGGCGCGCGTTCGCCGCGGCGGCGCGCGCCCGACGGACGAGCCAGGCAGCCCGGCCTTCCGCGCCACCAAGCGCGTGCTCGGCGCGCTGCTGCTGGCACTCGCCGCCTGCCTGGTCCTGGGTGCGCGACACGGCGGCAGCCTCGCCCGCACCAGCGCGGACGCGCTGCTGTGGGCCGCCCTCGGCGCCTGGTGCGTGCGGCTCGTCCTGTGGCCCAAGGGCGACGCGACGACCCGCCTGCAGGCGCTCGCGAGCGCCGCCTGGCTCGCGGCGCTCGTGCTATTCCTGCTGAGCATGGGCAGCCCGATCGCGATCAGCATCGACCACCCGCCCCTGCTCCATGGCCTGTTCGGCCCGCTGTCCTCGCTGCTGCCGCCGCTGCGCGAGCTGCGTGAGCTCAAGCGCTTCCTGCTGCCCGCGGGCTGGGCCGCGGTCACGGCTGCCACGCTGTCGCTCGAGCTGCGCCTGCCGGCGCGCCCCGCGGCGCTCGCGCCAGCGCTGGCGGCGCTCGTCCTGGCCCTCGGCTTCGTCGAGCGGGCTCGCGCCGACACGCGCGGCATCGCGGTGCCTCCGCTGCCCGAGTACTACGCGCTGCTGCAGCAGTCGCACACCCAGGGTGGCCTGCTCGAGCTGCCCTTCGATCCGTGGGGCCGCATCAACTCCGTCAAGCGCATGCTGTGGCAGCCCCTGCACGGGCGCCCGATCGTCGCCGGCAAGGGCGGCCTCGACCCCGCGTGGTACACGCCCGCGGGCCAGGTGTTCGAGCAGTTTCCATCGCAGGAGAGCGTGCTGCTGCTACGCGCATGGGGCATCACCAGCGTTCTCGATGCGCGACCCGACTCGTGGCGGGAGCCGTTGCCGTCGCGGCTCCCCGACGGCCTGGTGCTGCGCGCCGAGCACAACCTCGCCGATGGATCCGCGCGGCTCTTCGACGTGGTGCTCGGGGCGGAGCCTTTGACGCTCGCCGAGCCCATCACGGGCGCCGGCCGCTGGCAGAGCCCCGATGCCGCGGCGGCCGCACCCGCCCATCGTCGGGCGGTCGACGGCTCGCTCGACACGGCGGCCGCCTTCGAGGGCGCCGAGGCCCCGATCTTCGTGGTGTCCGCCGGAGCCACGGCGAGCGCCCTCGTGCTCGACTACGGCTCAGGGCGCTTCAGCCGTGTGCCGGCGAGGCTGAAGGTGGAAACCCTGACCGACGGTCAGTGGACCGACGTGACGCTCGCGGAAACCGGCTTGCGGCTGCAAGCCCGCGCGGCCGACCAGCTCATGCGCTCGCGGCGCGCCCGCCTCGTGATCGCGTTGCGAACGCCCACCCACGGTCCGCTGCGACTCGCCGCCGCCGGCGAGACCTGGGACCTCCCCGAGCTGCGCCTGCTGGCGACAGAGGGCCTTCAGGACGGCGTCGCGCGGTTGCCGTCCGCGGGCAGGCGGTTCATGCCCAGCCAGTACCCCTGGACGCGGTCGATCAGCTCCCGGATCCGCGCGAACTCGGCCGGCTTCACCAGGTAGCTGTTCGCGTGCTGCGCGTACGCGCGCGCCACGTCGTGCTCCGAGTCGGAGGTCGTCAGCACCACGACGGGAGTCGAGCGCAGCGTCGGCGAGGACTTGATCTCGCCGAGCACCTCGAGCCCGTCCACCCGGGGCAGGCGCAGGTCGAGCAGGATCAGACGCGGGCGCGGGCTGCGGCTCGGGTCCTGGTACTCGCCGCGGCGGAGGAGGTAGTCGAGCGCCTCCTCGCCGTGCCGCGCGACCGCGAGGGCCACCTGCGGCTCGCGTTCGGCGAACGCCCTGCGGATGAGCTCCTCGTGGTCGGGATTGTCCTCGACCAGGAGTACCTGCGGCGGCGGTTCGGGCTCGGCCACGCTGTCCCTCCTTAGTGGAGCTTGCGTACCTTCTTGTTGAGGTAGTCCATCAGCACGTACTGGCCGAGGCTCATGGGTGTCGTGAAGTAGGCCTTGCCGCGGCACATCTCGGTCACCTTCTTCACGAAGGCGACCAGGTCGCGGTCGCGCGCCAGCATGAAGGTGTTGACCAGGATCCCCTGGCGGCGGCAGTTCGCGACCTCCTTGAGCGTGAGCGCCACCACGCGCGGGTCGAGCCCGAAGGGGTTGCGGTAGATGCGCCCGTCCGGCTCGCTGAGCGCCGACGGCTTGCCGTCGGTGATCATCACGATCTGCTTCATGTCCTTGCGCTCGCGCAGCAGGATGCGCTGCGCGAGCCGCAGGCCCTCGCGCGTGTTGGTGTAGTGCGGCCCCACGCGCACCTGCGCCAGCCGCGAGAGCGGGATCTCCTCGGCCGAGTCGTGGAACAGCACCAGGTGCAGGCTGTCGCCGGGGTACTGGGTGCGCAGCAGGTGCGAGAGCGCCAGCGCCACCTTCTTGGCGGGCGTGAAGCGGTCCTCGCCGTAGAGGATCATGCTGTGCGAGCAGTCGAGCATCACGACCGTCGCGCACGAGGA